>Ga0210394_10005663_pt1 | contig 13924 bp, 13 predicted proteins | sample IncBWC12MmetaG_FD_160121 | JGI IMG/M metagenome (GOLD analysis project Ga0210394, IMG submission 160121) | Forest soil microbial communities from Barre Woods Harvard Forest LTER site, Petersham, Massachusetts, United States - Inc-BW-C-12-M | ecosystem: Environmental > Terrestrial > Soil >...
TTTGATGTCGCAGGCTTTGCAATGCACGCAATTCGAGGCATTGATCTGAAGTTTCAGGCCGCCTTTGCCGTCCGCGATCATTTCATAGACATTCGCGGGACAAAAGTTGGTGCAGGGGTTGCCGAAATCCGCTATGCAACGCGTCGCGCACAGCGTGGTGTCCGCCACATGCAGGTGGACAGGTTGATTTTCGTCATGTGTCGTCGCCGCGAAGAACACGGAAGCCACCCGATCGCGTGGCGGCAGCTCGCGCTCGCCCCAACAGCGATCGGGCGAGACGTATTCATCCAGACGCTTGAGCGCCGTGTCGTCGGCGTGATTGGCAAGCGTCCATGGGGACTTGCCGAACGTCAGCGTCTCCCACGCGGCGTTGGCGAGGCCAAACCACAGGCCATGACGGAATCCTGCGCGCATGTTGCGCACCTTGTAGAGTTCACGGCCGCCGGCCGATGCGCGCCAACGCGCATCGAAGCCTATGCTCGTGCCCTTCTCGGCATAGTGCGCCGCCGCCGTCATGCCGGAGCGAATTGCCTGATGTATACCCTTGATCTTCGGCAGGTTGAGCGTGCCGCCCGCGTCGCCAACCAGCAGGGCACCAGGCATCTCCAGCGTCGGCATCGATTGATACCCGCCTTCGATGATGGTGCGGGCGCCGCCGGCGATGATTTCGCCGCCCTGCAGAAGGCTCTTGACCGACGGATGATTCTTCCACTGCTGGAACGCCTCGAAGGGTTTGAGGCGCGGATCCTCGTAATCCAAGCCCACCACGAACCCGGCATACACGCGATCGTTGTCGAGGTGATAGAGAAAACTGCCGCCATAAGTGCGGCTGTCCAGCGGCCAACCCAGGGTGTGCTGAATGAGTCCCGGCTCGACCCGCCCCGGAGGCAATTGCCACATTTCCTTGAAGCCGAGGCCGTAGGTTTGCGGCGAATGGCCGGCATCCAGCTTGAAGCGCGCGATCAATTGCTTGGAGGCGCTGCCGCGGCAGCCTTCGCAGAACATGGTGATCTTGGAGTGAATCTCCGGCCCCAGGGCAAAATTGGGTCCCGGGGCGCCGTTCTTCTCGACGCCCATGTCGCCGATGCGCACGCCTTTGACGGCGCCCGACGCGTCGAACAAGGCCTCGGCCGCCGCAAATCCCGCGAACACATCGACACCGAGTTTCTCGGCTTCCTGACCCAGTATGGTAACCAATTGACCCAGCGAGATGATGAAGTTGCCGTGATTCCACATTTGCGGCGGGGTCAGGGGAGACTTGAAGCGCTTGCGGCGCGTCATGTAGAAAAACTCGTCGCGCGTCGCGGGCACGCAGATGGCGGGACGCTGCTCGCGCCACTTCGGCAACAGCTCATCGAGGGGACCCGGCTCCAACACGGCGCCTGACAGGGAGTGCGCCCCCAAACTGGCGGCCTTTTCCAGGACGCAGACGCTCAATTCGGGTTTCAGCTGCTTGAGTCGAATCGCACAGGCGAGTCCCGCGGGACCCGCGCCGACGATCGCGACTTCGTACTCCATGACATCACGTTGGCTTTCGCTCATGGGCGGCTAGTAAATCACAATCCTCATCGAGGGTGCGCATCCATCAGGCGGACAGCCATTGAGTTGCTTGAGGCCCGGGCGTCGCTTTGCTTATAGGGACTACCATGTTGACAGGCCAAGGACGCCGGCTGCCAGGATGGCCAAGGGATTTGGGCATGGCTTGGGCAGGGACGCCCGTCCCTAGTCGCGTCGCCAGTTTGGCTTGCGCTTGGCGAAAAACGCGCGGAAGCCCTCTTTTGCCTCATCGCCGACCCGTAGGCGAGCCAATCGAGCCGCCATTCGAACCGATGCATCCGCGCGTTCCTGCGCGGATCCGCGGGCGACATCACGAATCAGCGCCTTGGCCTCCGCCTGTGCCTGCGGCGCTCCTTTGAGCAGCGCATCGGTGATCCGGGCACAAGCGGCGTCGAGCATGGCCGCAGGAACCACCGTATGCACCAGCCCCAACTCCTGAAGATTCGCGGCGCTCATCGTTTCCGCGCTCAGAAAATAGCGCCGCGCCGCGCTCTCGCTGATCTTGCCCAGCACGAACGGCGAGACAACGGCGGGAATTATCCCCAAGCGCACTTCGGTGAACGCAAACTGGGCGGTGTCGACCGCGACGACGATGTCGCAGGCGCCGAGCAGCCCGAGTGCGCCGCCGTAGCCGTCCCCGTTGACCCGCGCCAGCGTCGGCTTCGGCAGTGAATCGAGGGCGCCCAAAAGCAGCGCGAGTTTCTCGGCGTGCGCCAGGTTCTCGACCTCGGAGGCTTGAGCTTGCGCTTGCATTTCGCCCAAGTCCGCGCCGGCGCAAAACACTTCGCCGGCGCCGGTGAGCTCGACGATGCGCACCGCAGGGTCGCTGGCGCAGCGCTGCAGAGCGGCCCTTAAGCCGGAAATCGTCGCAGTGTCGAGCGCATTGCGTTTGTCGGGGCGATTGAGGCTGATGCGCGCAACGCCGCCGGCAAGCTCGGTCGATACCGGCGCGCCGCTGTTCACACCAATTCGACGGCGATCGCCGTGGCTTCGCCGCCGCCGATGCACAGGCTGGCGATGCCGCGCCGCTGGCCGCGCGCCTTGAGCGCGTAGAGCATGGTGGTCATGATGCGTGCCCCGGTGGCGCCGATCGGATGGCCGAGCGCGCATGCGCCGCCATTGACGTTTACTTTGGCCCGATCGAGCGACAAATCCTTCATGGCCGCCATGGTCACTGCGGCAAACGCCTCGTTGATCTCGAAAAGATCGACATCACCGGCCCGCCACTCCAGCTGGGTCAGCAATTTCTGCATGGCGCCGACCGGCGCCACGGTGAACCACTCGGGTTCACGCGCGAAACTCGCGTAACCCAGGATTCGCGCCAGGGGTTTCAGTCCTTTCGAGGCAGCGTAAGACTCGCGCGCCAACACGAGCGCGGCTGCGCCATCGGAGATTCCCGAGGAACTCGCGGCGGTCACCGTGCCGTCCTTCTTGAACGCCGGCTTGAGGGTGGGAATCTTGGCGATGTCGAGGGTGAAGGGTGTTTCGTCCTTATCGACCAGTACTTCGCCCTTGCGCGTCTTGGTTGCAACCGGCGCGACCTCCGCCGTGAAGCCGCCGTTGTTGACGGCCGCGAGCGCCCGGCGCACGGACTCGGCGGCAAATTCATCTTGGGCTTGGCGGGTGAATCCGTACTTCTCCGCGGTGGCTTCGGCGAAGCAACCCATGAGCTGCCCATCCCACGGGCTTTGCAGCCCGTCGAAGAACATATGATCCAGCACTTCTTGGTTGCCCATGCGATAACCGGAGCGTGCCTTCGGCAGTAGATAAGGAGCGTTGGTCATGGATTCGAGTCCACCGGCCACGACCACCCGCGCGGTTCCGGCAAGAATCTGGTCGGCGCCCAGCATCACGGCACGCATCGCCGAGCCGCACATTTTGTTGACCGTCGTGGCCGGCGCGCTGGTCGGGAGGCCGGCGCCGATGGCAGCCTGGCGCGCGGGGGCCTGACCGAGGCCGGCCGAGAGCACGCAGCCCATGATGACTTCGTCGACCTGGGGGGCCGCCAAGCCGGAATCGGCCAGCGCCGCCTTGATCGCCACCGCCCCCAGCTGTGGGCCGGTAACGGCGGCGAATGTGCCTTGGAAAGCGCCGACCGGGGTGCGGCGAGCGCTCAAAATAACGACGGGATCGGATTTCATAAGATGCATTCCCTGTGAGGTGGCGCACATTATAGCCGCGACCCAAAGATTTACGGCGCCAGGGGATCCCCGACGGCCTTGGCAATCATCTCGCGGCTGCGTACCCTGGCCTCATCCGCGGCCATCACTTCCAGTATTTCCACGCAAATCGGCTTGCGGTAGACCCGCACGCCCCCTCCGGGCGGCAGCACATCGCGAGTGCCGTGAATGGCGACCGCAACCACCGGCATCTTGGTGCGCGCCGCGGTGGCGAACGCGCCGTTCAAGAATCGACGGATCTGGCGCGTCTCGTCGAATGTGCCCTCGGGGAAGAACATCAGGGATTGGCCCGAGGAGGCAACCTTGAGCACGCGGCGCGCGTCGGATGCCCCCTTGTGCCGGTCGAAGCGCTCGACGAATTGCGAACCGAGGCGCCGCAACAGGAGGCCCACGAGCGGAACCCGCTCTGTTTCCTTCTTGATGACGAAGGAAAAGTCGGGCGGCAAGGCCGCCACGATCACGATGGCGTCGATGTAACTGGCGTGATTGGCCACCACCACGCAAGGAATGTGCGGCAGACGCTCCAATCCTTTGACTCTAAAAGGAATGCCCGCCACCCGCATGAAGGCACGGGAGAACCACCCCGCCACCGCCCGGCGCTGCCGCAGCTGCGGCAGAAACAAATTGATGGCCAGCACGGCTAACCCTAAGACCGTAAAGGACACCAGACAGTAGCCAATGTACGACAAATGCACGATCGCGATGGGTCCGGAATGCTTTGCTTCTGTGATCTGGTTCACCTTATGTTAATACTTAACTGTACTGTGATTCTGGTCACGCCGACCTACCAGCACCCCTCGCATACTGGGGTCCGATAGCGCGGATCGGCACTATTTCGTGCTCAACCCTTCGCGAGAAAATATGGTGACGGCTCTTAAGCGGACGGTTTATACACGCACCTCGGGATCAGCGGTACCCGGTGCTCGTGAGGCGGCAGATCCCGCCTTGCAGCGATTCCTCGACGCCGTTTGGATGGAGCGCGGCTTGTCGGCGAATACTCTGGCGGCCTACAGGGCCGACTTGACCGCCTTGGCACGCTGGCTGGAGGAGCGCGACAGCGCCCTGCTCAAGGCCACGCGCATCGAATTACTCGGCTTCATCGCCGCTCGCGTCGAAGGCGGATCACGGCCCAGATCGACGGCGCGGCAGCTGTCGAGCTTTCGGCGCTTTTTCCGCTTCATGGTGCGCGAAGGATTGATCGGCCAGGACCCTACGGCGCAGATCGCCATGCCGAAAATCGGCCGCTCCTTGCCCAAGTCGCTGACCGAAGCCGAGGTGGATTCCTTGCTGGAGGCCCCTACGGTGTCCGAGCCCTTGGGGCATCGCGACCGCACCATGCTCGAGGTGCTGTACGCGACCGGCCTGCGGGTTTCCGAACTCGTGAGCCTGAAGCACAACCAGGTCAATCTGAATCAAGGCGTGATGCGCGTGGTCGGCAAAGGCAACCGCGAGCGCCTGATCCCGCTCGGCGATGAAGCCGTGAAGTGGCTGCACCAATTCATGCAGGGGCCGCGGGTCGAAATTCTATTGGAACGGCAGACAGATTACTTATTCCCGACGCGCCGCGGCGATCGCATGACGCGCCAGGCGTTTTGGCACATCATCAAGCGCTATTCGAAAAAAGCCGGCGTCGAAAAAGAGCTGTCGCCGCATACTTTGCGCCATGCCTTTGCCACGCATCTGCTGAATCACGGCGCGGATCTGCGCGTGGTGCAGATGCTCTTGGGCCATAGCGATTTGTCGACCACGCAGATATACACGCACGTCGCCCGCGAGCGTCTGAAAGACCTGCATTCCGCGCATCACCCGCGCGGCTAACCGCCCGGGGCGACGGACGGCGTCTGCTAGAATCGCGTGAACCTCTAACGACCCCACGGGTCGAACACCCAAGATCCGATGGAGCCGTCCGTGTCGCGATACCTAGCCGCATTAACCCTGATCATATTTGGCGCGGGAGCAAACCTGCGCGCAGCGCCCGAGCAACCGCCCGCCAACCAGCCGCCCAACCAGCCGCCTGCCAACCAGCCGCCTGCCGAGCAGCCGGCCGCAGATTCGCGCGCGGCGCTGCTCAAGCTATTGCCGGCGGGCACAAAGCTTGACGACCTGCAGCCTTCCCCGATTCCGGGCATCTATGAAGTCATCCAGGGAGCCGAAGTCAACTACTTGACCGCAGACGGCAAGTACTACATCGACGGCAATCTCTATGACATGAAGTCGCGCGACAATCTGACCGAAGTGCTGCGCACGCGCGCGCGCGTCGCTCTGATCAACGCAGTGCCGGAATCGCAGATGCTGATCTTCTCGCCGCCGAATCCGAAGTACACGCTGACTGTTTTTACCGACGTCGATTGCCAGTACTGCCGGAAGCTGCACAGCGAAATTGCCGAGCTCAATCGCTTGGGCATTCGCGTGCGCTACATGTTCTTTCCGCGCACCGGCCCTGGCACCGAGAGTTGGCGCAAAGCCGAAGTGGTCTGGTGCTCGCCGAATCGCCTGGAGGCCCTGACGCGCGCCAAACTCGGCGCCTCGTTGGACATGAACAAGAACTGCGGGCCGACGCCGGTGGCCCGTGAATATGCGTTGGGCGAGAGCATCGGAATTCGCGGCACACCCGCCATGTTTTCCGAGTACGGCGACTACATCACCGGCTACCTCCCGCCGCAAGAACTCGCGCGGCAGCTCCAGGAGATGCAGCTGGCGAAGCGTTGAGACAATCCGCGAGCGTGTATGCAGCCGGCCGCGGATTCAAGCCCGAATCAATCGCCGCTCTGTTCGATATTGAATACCAGACCGTAGGGGTCGCGGATATAGCAACGCGGCACGGCCGGATCTTCTTCGATGACCGCGCAGCCGGCCGACAGCAGCTCTGATTTGGCGGCCTGCATGTCCGGCACCAGAAAGTCGAACACCGGCCCGTGCGCAGGGCCGCGCTCGACATACAGACGAAACGCGCCGGCCTCGAAGCCGGCCAGCGCTTCACCGTCGAGAAATCTTTTCAAGCCCAGGACAGATTCGTAAAAACGCGCGGCGGCAGCGAAGTTTTCGGTGCGAATGATGACATCCCGAGAGGCGCGAAAGGGAATCGGCACAACTGATCTCCCGGGAGCACGGCCACCGTCGGCGGCTCAGCGCTCCAGCAATTTCATTTTGTCCTTCACGGCTTCCCATTGCTTGGCGTCCGCCGGCGCATCCTTCTTTTCGCTGATGACCGGCCACTTCTTGGCGAGCTCGGCGTTCAGCTGCCGGAATTCCTCCTGGCCGGTGGGAATCTCCTCCTCGGAGTAAATCGCCTCGACCGGGCATTCCGGCTCGCACAGGGTGCAATCGATGCATTCATCCGGATCGATCACGAGGAAATTCGGACCCTCGTGGAAACAGTCGACGGGGCAAACCTCGACGCAGTCCATGTATTTGCACTTGATGCAGCTTTCGGTGACTACGAACGTCATGATTTACCCTTCTTAAGCACAGTTGAACCTGGCGACTATTCTGCCAGACCATCTCAAGGTTTAGATCGACTTTTCAACTCGGTGAAATGATGATCCTCGCGCCCGGCACTGCGGTCCGCGTAGTATTGCCGCAACGCAAATTCGCCGCTCGCAAATGCCAATTCGGACCACGGAATCTCGGCTTCATCGTACAGGCCGACCTCCAAACTTTCCGGCCCGGGCGCGAATTTCGGCTCCAGCAGTTTGGCGCGAAACATCACATGCACCTGGTTGGCGCGCGTCACACTGACGACCGCCAACAAAGAGCCAACCTCCACCTGCGCCATGGCCTCTTCCTGGCATTCGCGCGCCGCTGCCTCCTGCATGGTTTCGCCGTTTTCCATGAAGCCGGCTGGTACCGTCCAAAACCCCAAGCGCGGCTCGATGGCGCGCCGGCACAGCAGAATTTTGTTTTGCCATTCGGGCACGCAGCCCAACACCAGCAGTGGATTCTTGTAGTGCACCATGTGGCAGCTGGTGCATACAAAACGCGGCAAGTGATCCCCGGCGGGGATCTTGTATTCGACAGGCGAGCCGCAGTTGCTGCAAAAATTCAAAAGTAGTCCCGAAAAAAATTCTGGTGCCCGGAGAGGGAATCGAACCCACACGGTGTCACCACCACCGGATTTTGAGTCCGGCGCGTCTACCAGTTCCGCCATCCGGGCATGCCAGACCAAACAGTATATGCGATTGGCGCGCTTGGTAGAATGCCCGTGGTAATGCAGCGCACGGACTTTCACTTCGATTTGCCCCAGGAACTCATTGCGCAGCGGCCCGCGGCAGAGCGGTCCGCGTCTCGACTGTTGGCTCTCGACGGCGCGTCGGGATCGTGCCGCGACCTGCAGTTTCGCGATTTTCCATCGCTGCTTGAGCCTGAGGATCTCTTGGTATTCAACGACACTCGCGTGATTCCGGCGCGAGTCTTCGGTACCAAGCCAAGCGGCGGACGCGTCGAGATTCTTCTCGAGCGCGCGCTGACGGCGAATACCGCGCTCGCCCATGTCCGCGCCAGCAAGGGCCTGCGAGACGGCGCGCTCGTGCGCCTCGCGGCCGGCCAAAGTGCGCGCATGTTGGGCAGAGAGGAGGAACTATTTCGCTTGGAGTTTTCTTGCGATGTACTCGAATTTTTTGCAAGCCACGGCGAGATCCCGCTGCCTCCGTATATCGGGCGCGCAGCGGAGCCGGCGGACCGCGAACGCTATCAAACCGTGTATGCGCGCATCGCGGGCGCGATCGCGGCGCCGACCGCGGGCCTGCACTTCGACGCCGCAATTTTTGCCGCGCTCGAATCGAGGCGGGTGCGGCTTGCCTTCATCACCCTGCACGTCGGTGCCGGCACGTTTGCGCCGGTGCGCACTGCCGACATCGATAGCCATCAGATGCATGAGGAGTACCTGGAGGTGCCCGCTGCCGCGTGCGCCGCGATCAATGAAACGCGCGCCGCCGGCGGGCGCGTGATTGCGGTAGGCACGACCGTGGTGAGGAGCCTGGAAACGGCCGCGGCCGCCGCGCAACCGCTGGCGCCTTTCCGCGGCAGCACGCGCATATTCATCAAGCCCGGCCATGAATTTCGCGCCGTGGATGCCTTGCTCACCAATTTTCATCTGCCAGAATCGACGCTGCTGATGTTGTGCGCCGCCTTCGTCGGCCGGGAAGCGCTGCTATCCGCCTATGCGCACGCCGTGCACGCACGCTACCGATTTTTCAGCTACGGTGATGCCATGTTTCTGACCCCCGCCGCATCGAGCAGGGAGCGCAGGTGATGCGTTTCAACCTGCTGGCGCAGGACGGCGCGGCGCGGCGCGGCCGCCTCGAGTTCCCGCGCGGCACGGTCGAGACGCCGGCGTTCATGCCGGTGGGCACGTATGGCACGGTCAAGGCGATGACTCCGGAGGATCTCGAAGCCATTGGCGTCGAAATCGTGCTCGGCAATACGTTTCATCTTTACCTGCGGCCGGGGCTTGAAGTCATCGAAGCTCATCAAGGGCTGCATCGATTCATGCATTGGCGGCGGCCGATCCTCACCGACTCGGGCGGGTTCCAAGTCTGGAGTCTGGCGGAGATGCGCAAGATCACCGAGGAAGGGGCGCACTTTCGCTCGCCGGTGGACGGCGCGCAGGTATTCCTGTCGCCGGAGGAATCCATGCGCATTCAGCGCGCGCTCGGCGCCGATGTGGCCATGAGTTTCGACGAATGCACACCGTATCCTGCCAGCGAAGCGGAAGCGCGCGCCTCCATGGAATTATCGATGCGCTGGGCGCTGCGCGGCTTCAACGAATACCACGCCAGCGAGCCGCCGGGAACGCTGTTCGGCATCGTTCAGGGCGGGATCCATTTGAATCTGCGTTTGAGCTCTCTGGCCGCACTCGAACAGATCGGATTTGCGGGGCTTGGCATCGGCGGCTTGGCGGTGGGGGAGCCTGAGGCGGAGCGCAACAAGGTGCTCGAGGGGCTGGTGCCGCAAATGCCGACACACAAACCGCGCTATCTCATGGGCGTAGGCAGGCCCGAGGACATCCTCGAAGCGGTGCGGCGCGGCATCGACATGTTCGATTGCGTGATGCCGACCCGGCATGCGCGCAACGCGCATCTATTCACCCGCTCCGGCGTGCTCAATATCCGCAACGCCGCGCATCAGAGCGCGACCGGTCCGATTGAAGAGGGATGCGCCTGCTACACCTGCCGGAACTACAGCCGCAGCTATTTGCGGCATCTGGACAAATGCGGCGAGATTCTCGGCGCGCATTTGAATACCATCCACAACCTCTTCTTCTATCAGCGCCTGATGCAGGAGATTCGGGCGGCGATCGTCGCGGGCCGGCTCGAGACTTACGCGGCCGAGTTCTACGCACTCAAGGCAGCTTAAGCGGCGGCTAAGCTTCCGGGCCTGCTGTATACTACGCGGCTTTGTGAACGGCGCAGCCAGCCAATAAAGAGTGTAACACTATGGATTTCCTCATTAATTCGGCAAATGCACAGGCCGCGGGCGGCGCCCCCGCCGCGGGTCCCAGCCTATTGAATACGCTGATGCTGCCGGCGCTGCTGCTGGTGGTGTTTTACTTCCTGCTCATCAGGCCGCAGAGCAAGCGCGCCAAGGAGCAGCGTGAAATGCTCGCGAAGATCGCCGTCGGCGATGAGATCGCAACGACCGGCGGAATGCTCGGCAAGGTGACCGAGGTGGGCGAGCAGTTCCTCAGCGTGGAGATCACCGCGGGGGTGGTCGTCAAACTTCAGAAATTCCAGGTCGCGCAGGTTCTGCCGAAGGGCACGGTCAAGAGCGCATGATCGCCTATCCGCGCTGGAAGATCGCGTTGGTCGCGATCGTATTGCTTCTTGGGATCTTTCTCGCGCTGCCCAATCTGTTCGGCGACGAGAATGCATTGCAGCTTGCGGCCGATCGGGCGGCCGTCACGGACGGCGACCGCATCGCGGTTGAGCAGATTCTCAAGGATAAGGGCGTCAACCCATCCGGCGTATTTTTGGAGCAGGGGCGGCTGACCTTACGCTTCAGCAGCAAGACGGATCAGTTGAAGGCTCGCGACATGATTGCCGAGGCCCGCCCCGGTCAATTCACCATCGCGCTGTCGCAGGCCTCGCGTGTACCGCCGTGGATGCATCGCTTGGGACTTTCGCCCGTGAAACTGGGTCTGGATCTTCGCGGCGGCGTATACCTGGTGTATCAAGTGGACGTGCAGGGCGCGGTCAAGCAGCTGCTCGATCGGCACGAACAGGATTTTCGCGCATCGCTGCGCAATGCCCGCGTCGCGTACCAGGACGTGGTCGTGGACTACCCGGAGAATCGAATTCGCGTGCTGTTTCGCGACGCCGACAGCTTCGCCAAGGGCAAAGCGGCCATTCTTGCCGACAGCCGCAACTTGAAGCTGACCGAGATCACGGTCGCGGGCGCGCCGGCGCTGGAATTGCAGCTGACGCCGCAGGAGATCAAGGAACGCCAGACCTACGCGATCCAGCAAAACATCATCATTCTGCGCAATCGTCTCAACAGTCCGGAACTGGCGGTATCCGAACCGCAAGTGGCCAGCGAGGGCGTGGATCGCATCGCCATCCAATTGCCGGGACTGCAAAATTCGGCCGAGGTGAAGAAAATCCTCGGCAAGACGGCAACCTTGGAATTTCGCATGGTGGATGAGGCCAACAATCCGCTCGAGGCGGCCAGCACCGGACGCGTGCCCTTGGGATCGAAACTGTTCTACACGCGGGAAAAGCAGCCGGTGCTGTTGAAGCGCGACGTGGTCGTGACCGGCGATCAATTGACCGATGCCACCTTCCAGCCGAATACCCAAAGCGGTCCCGCCGTGTCGGTGGGATTGGACAGCCGCGGCGCCGCGAAAATGCTGAAGAATACCCAGGAAAATCTCGGCCATTTGATGGCCGTGGTATTCATCGACCGTTCGCGGGAGAAGAACGCGCAGGGCGTCGAGGTCGACAAGACCACCGAAGAGGTCATCAACCGCGCCACGATTCGCGGCGTGTTCAGCAATAATTTCGAGATCACCGGCGTCAATCCCATCGAAGGCCGCGAGCTGGCATTGCTGCTGCGCGCCGGCGGCCTGGCTGCGCCGCTGACGCCGGTGGAGGAGCGCGCCATCGGCCCGAGCCTGGGCCAGGACAACATCGACAAGGGCATCAAGGCGATGGTGTTCGGCATGCTGGCGGCGTTCATATTCATGGCCATCTACTACAAAGTCTTCGGCTTGATCGCCGACGTGGCGCTGGCGGCCAACGTGATTTTGCTTACCGCCCTGCTGTCGCTGGTGGGCGCGGCGCTCACGTTGCCGGGTATCGCCGCCGTCGTGCTCACCGTCGGCATGGCGGTGGATGCGAATATTTTGATCTACGAGCGCATTCGCGAGGAATTGCGCAACGGCGTCACGCCGCGCGCCGCCATCGCCGCCGGCTTCGATCGCGCACTCTCGGCCATCACCGACTCGAACATCACCGCGCTGATCGCCGGCGTCGTCCTGTGGTCATTCGGCTCGGGCCCGATTCGCGGCTTTGCCGTTGTTCTGGTGCTCGGCATCGGCACCTCGGTGTTCACCTCCGTGATGGGCAGTCACGCACTGGTGCAGGTCATCTACGGCGGCAAGCGCAAGCTGGATCGTCTGTCGATCTAGAGGATACGCAAATGGAATTCTTTCACAAAGTAACGCGCTTCCCGTTCATGAACACCCGCAAGGTGTGGTACGGGCTGTCGGCGGTGTTGATCGTGACCTCGCTGGGATTGGCCGCCATACGCGGGCTCAATCTGGGCGTGGATTTTACCGGCGGCGTCGTCGTGGAGACGAATTTTGCGCAGCCGCCGAACATCGAGCAGTTGCGCGACGCGCTGACCAAGGCCGGCGTCGCAAGCGCTCAAGTCCAGGCATTCGGCAGCTCGCGGGACATCTTGGTGCGTTTGCCGCCCGATCCGAATGCCAAGGGCGATCAAATCGGTGCGCGTATTCTCGACATATTCAGCAAGACCGACAGCGGCGCGAAGCTGCAGCGAACCGAAGTGGTGGGCGCGCAAGTGGGTCAGGAGCTTTTCGTCAAGGGCGCCTGGGCGCTGATCGCGACGCTGGTTCTGATTTTGATTTATGTGCTGTTCCGGTTCACGCCGAAGCTCGCGCTGGGCGGGATTTTTGCCGTATTGCATGACCCAATCTGCGTGGTCGGCTTCTTTGCGATCAGCCAAATGACCTTTGATCTTACGGCGATATCGGCCATCCTGGCGGTGATCGGCTATTCCTTGAACGACACCGTCATCGTGTTCGACCGCATCCGCGAGCGCGCCCGCACCTCGCGCAAACTCACCATCGCGCAGGTGATCGACGAATCCATCAACCAAACCCTGTCGCGAACCATCATGACCAAGCTGGTGACATTGCTGGTCGTGGTGGCGCTGTTGATTTTCGGCGGCGAGACTTTGCGCGGGTTTTCCGCAGCATTGGTGATCGGCATCATCGCCGGCACCTATTCATCGATTTATATCTCCGCAGCTTTGGCGCTCGATTTGGGCCTGCGCGCCGACGATCTGCTGGAGCGCAAGATCGCAAGACCTGAGGAAATCGACGGCCTGCCGTAAATGCATTTGCTTGCCGATCCGCAGGTTTGGCTGTCGTTTCTGACGCTGGCGGTGCTGGAAATCGTGCTCGGCATCGACAACGTGATCTTTCTCTCGATGCTCGTCGATCAGTTGCCGAATACCCAGCGCGGCAGCGCGCGTATTCTCGGCTTGAGCTTCGCGATGCTGACGCGCATCGCGCTGCTGTTCTCCATCACTTGGCTGGCGACCTTGCGGGCCTCGCTGTTTTCAGTGCTCGGGATGGATGTTTCGGGCCGCGAATTGATCCTGTTCGCGGGAGGCCTGTTATTGGTCGTGAAGAGCATCAGCGATATCCGCGGCATGCTCGCCGGAAAAGTGCGCGGCCGCAAGGCCGGAGTGATGCACGGCTTTTGGCTGATCATCCTGCAGATCGGTGTCATCGACATCGTGTTTTCGCTGGATTCGGTGTTTACCGCCGTCGGTTTGGCGCAGCACATAGAGGTCATGGTGGCCGCGATCGTGCTTTCGGTTCTGGTCATGATGGTGGTGGCCTCGGCGGTCAGCGCGTTCATCGAGCGATTTCCGTCGATCAAAGTACTGTCGCTGGCATTTCTGGTGCTGGTGGGCTTGAGTCTGATGGCGGAATCCCTGGA
>Ga0210394_10005664_pt1 | contig 13924 bp, 15 predicted proteins | sample IncBWC12MmetaG_FD_160121 | JGI IMG/M metagenome (GOLD analysis project Ga0210394, IMG submission 160121) | Forest soil microbial communities from Barre Woods Harvard Forest LTER site, Petersham, Massachusetts, United States - Inc-BW-C-12-M | ecosystem: Environmental > Terrestrial > Soil >...
CTTGTACCAGTGGTCTGCCAACTGGCATCTCCTGTTGCCCCACCCTGTCGTTGGCGCACCATACCATATTGCATTTTTGCGGCGGTGACAGATGAACTAGTTAAAGCTGCTCCTAGCACTGAACTAGTTGTCGTAATCTGGCCTGTTGTAACATTAATTCCAAAGACAGTACCAGAGTTAGATGTTGTATAACCAGTGACTGCATCCGTTGTGAGGCTCGCATTCGTAATAGTTGGACTATTAACTGTGGGAGAGGTTAATATCTTGTTTGTTAATGTCTGACTACCCGTAAGAGTTACTACAGAGGCAGGAAAAGTAGGAGTACCGCCTATGGTATAGGTACCTATGAGGGTACCAGAAAAGGTAGGGCCACTAATTGTAGGAGAGGTTAATACTTTATTCGTTAATGTCTGGGTATCTGTAAGGCCTACAGGGGCACTTGCAAGGTTAAGGTAGGTATTTCTATTAATTGCCTGCGTTGCAGTGGCTGAGGCAGTGTAAATAGGAGTATAATCATTAACGCCATCAATGGTACTTGCTACAGGAAGTGCTGTAGCGCCTGTTGCTGTTCCACCGATTATTACATTTGCCATTTTATGCTCCTGTCACTGTCCAAGTAGCGACGTATTTTGGTATTACTTTGATTGGATTAGTTACGATACTGTTTAAGGTATTAGTTACTATGAGATTTCCTAGATTATTCTGAAAATTTAAGAGTCCTATATTGACTGTATAGCCTGTACCGCTTTGGGGTATCCATGAGGTGGGATTGCGTACTGGCATGTAAACTCCTTAAATCATGTTAAAGACAAACGAAACGACAGTAGAGCTACCAGTTTTCAGATAGATTGTTTCCATATTGGCACAGTCAAATGTCCAAGGAACACCTGCAGGCAAAGTGAAGTATGCCGTCATTGTAGAATCTTCTGATACCTGTACGGCATTAGTCACAGAGGTAATAGTTATCTGGGCAGCATTATCAGGTACTAAAATTGTGGCGGTTGTATTTACGGTAACTGGTGAAGTAATCGGAGTGCCTGTTTCATCCTGGGTCTGCATGAAATTACCTGTTACCCCAGTCATAGCTACTCGATTACCGTCAGTACGAAGTCCACTAAACAAAGATGCCGTCTGACCACTGGCGGCTGGCTGTTTGAATGAGGGTGGATTATATGCCATTATTTCTCCTTTAGGTTAGGCTTTACGTCTTTTCCCGCAGTCCCCACACACCCACTCTTTACCACCGTTAGCGGCGAGCCAGACATGGGTGTGTGTATCGTTTTCCATACTAGACTAGGATCTCTTCCCAAACAACTGATATAACAGCAGAGATGGCGGTTGTTAGGGCACTTAGAGAAATTGCACAACCTGGAGCAACGATTAGCTGACCAGCGATATCATCGCTCATGTAGGCAGCGTTCACTGAACCAGTAGCTACTGGTCCACCACCTAGAGCACGTACCACAACTGGTGCGGCGGGTAATGTCACGGCTGAGGCTGCTAGGCCTACGGCGGTTGAGGCAGCACCAAGTAATGCGTTACGGACAGTAAGCGGTGTAGTTTGTGTTACGGCAGCGGCAACTGGGTTAACGTTAGCGGCCCATACGAGTGTTGAGATACCTGCTGGAGCAGTTGTAAGTGCAACCTGGGCACCAAGTACTACAAGGTTCTTTCCCGAACCAGCTGGGTTAGTAAGGGTGAAGCCAGTCTGCGTCGTAGAGAGAGCTGTTGAAAGTGCCTGTCCAGCCTGAGTGGAAGCAACATATACATTGCCCTGTACAACTGCCTCTTGGTAACGACCGTGGGCATCCTGAACCACCGTACCACCTGTGCGTTCTGCACGTGCTGTAACCGTTGCACCGTTGGCCAGTGTCTGGGGTCCAACCGTTGTTTGAATCGTTGCCATGAAATAAACCTTTCGTTAAGTTTCAATTGAATAAATTAGTTTTCTCTGACAAATAAAAAAGCCCCCGAAGAACAGGGGCTTAAAGTAATTGCCTAAATCAATTATACCATAGTCGTCCAGATGTAAAATATTTTATACCTGTTACTGGTAATAATTAATCCATACATCGACGGTAGCGGCCACGGCACCAGCGGTAATGATATCTATTCCACTTACCATTTTCACAGGAGTGTTGAAACTAATAATAGTTGGGGCGGTCGTAAGTGCCGTTGTAGCAATACCGTTTACCAATTTAAGGGGCGTACCCTGTTTATCTTGAATAGTAATACTAGAAGTAGTACCAGCGACCTCGTTGCTAATAGCAATCGATGATATATAGGCAGTTGCAGCGGTTGGGGTAGTAGTAGTGTTGGTTGTGAGATGTATTGAATAGGTGTTAAGTGCCGTGTTCCCAGGCATTAAAGCACCCTGACGGTCGTAACTAGTACCATTCCAGCTTCTGGCATGTACGGATAGAATGCCAGAGGTTACACCAGCCCCGTAAGCACTATCGTCTTTGATTTGGGTATTGGAACCAGCGCCGCTAACCCCAACCCCCTGAGTACCATTCCCGAAGGTTGTGACAGTATTACCGCCTACCTGGGCTAGGTTCTCGTTGCCCGTACCAACAGGAACTACTTTTAGTTGCCCGTAGTTATCGGTGAGAAGTGGTATTCGTTGGCCGTCAACATAATTTCCAGGGGGAGCGGCTTGATAGACACCAGGAGCCGAATACAACTCGTTGTTGGGTGTAATATTGACCCTAAGCGATGGGTTATTACCACTGCTCAGGCTTGAGTTAACATTGAGAGCGTTGCCCGTGGTGTCTATTGGATCACCTGTAGGGCCAGTTAGTGCCATAAACGGTATGCCATCAGTTGCTAGTGAGATATCGGTACCAGCTATCTGCTGACTGTTCATCTGCAGTGGCAAGGTACTCGTAATTCTCGTATTTCCTGCTAGGTCTACCGATGGTAATACCTGGAATGTCTCGGTATATAGAGGGTTATTGGCGTTGGCTACTGCTGGGAGGACACCCAAGTTCGTAGACGAGGGAGTACCAGCGTTGTTAGTCTTTAGCCCCGCTACCTGAAGACCGCTCGTAGTGCTCACTGAAACGGTGGAGAATGCACCTGGCAGGCTAGAGAAGGCTATTATTCCCGTAGATGTCCCTGAAGTGTAAGTACCCGTAAAACTGAGTCTGAAGTACATGAAATTTAAGGGGCCATGGAAAATTCCAGTTCCCGTCGTCGAGATAGCTGGGACCACAGAGGCTATGGTGTTAGCTAAGTCTACTGATACCCAGTTGATGTTATCATTTGAACCTTGAAAGGTTATGGTCGGGGTGCTACCAACGTAGAAGGTCTTAATCTGAACACTGACCCACTTATAGTTGCCTACGTAGTAACCTGGCGTGGTGGTGACTGAGGAAACTGACCACGGGATGGCAGAACTAGTAGCGGGAGACGCTAATAGCGAGTTGTTCCCTGGTGCGTTCGAGTTTATGATGTTAGCAGTATTGCCCTGACCATCTGTCAGCTGACTGTAGGTTTTGAGGCTGTCTCCGAAGGTATCTAAAGCATCCCCCGTTGGGCCAGCCAAACTCACTAGTTGAGTACCTGGAGCGGTCGTTGAGGTATCATTACCACTTGTCTGGCTATTGTTTACCTGTACGACATCAAGGGGATTGTTTTGATCGGAGGCTATAGTTACTGGTATTGAGGCAGACATTGTTGTCTGACCGAGTGATATAGGAAGGCCGCCCACCTGAATTAGATTTACGTTATCTAAACTGGTTCCCGTCTCTGTTAATATGGCCCCCGTAGTCTTATCTACAGCGACAGGTACAACAGCCCCTGATCCATCAGAAGCAAGACCAATTAAGCCTGGAGTTCTATTTTGTCCAAAAGGATTGACCTCATTTGTCCATAATGCCATAAAATAAAAAAAGCCCTCCGCAGGGGCCTATATTAATTGCCTACGAGCATTATATATCATATATAGCTTTTGTACCACTCCAGCGTCTCTTATCTTTCTCCAATTCCTGGCGTTCCAGCACGATAGCATCACGTTTAGTAGCGAGAGATTCCTCTATTTCTTTTACATAAGCCACTTTATCATCAATCACCTTGGTAATATGCTGGTACTCGACACTCTTTTTCTGAATATTAGCAGCTAATGTATCCAATTCATGGAGTAGGTTCGACTTTTGTGACTTCAGATCTTCTAATTTCTCATCATATTCTTGCTTTGTTGTCTCGAATACCAAAACCGAACTATCAAAATCTCGCTTTAAAATAATATACTTCGCGTTTAGGGCTCGTGAAGATTCTTTTTGGCGAATTATATCATCATTGATTTCGATAAGTTGTCCATTACCTTCATCGATGGTACTTGAGATGATCTTTTCTTGATCTTCAAGATATGTTTTACGAATTTCGGTTTGTTTCTCAAGATCCTTCTCTTCTTTCTTGAGTTCAGAAATAGTATTTTTATATACTGTAATTGCCGCATGGAGTTCTAATGTCTGTTGCTCGAGTAGATTGTTAGTCTGTTGTGATCTGATTTCGGCATTCCTTATATCGGTTTCGATAGTCTCTCGATGTAAGACGGCTTCTTTATTCTTTTTAAGAATATTCTCAAGCATTTCTTCACTTGCCTTTACTCGGGCATCGTAAACCTTTAAAGTAATCGGTGCATCTTTCAATATTTTGGCTTTTGTATCAATAAAAGCCTCACGAGCATCTAGTTCTTTACTTCTTCGCTCCAGCTGTGCTTGGTCGAGATTCATCGAAATTAGGTTCTGCCTTTCCAAGGTATATTTTATCAATCATCTGTTCTTGTAAAAGTCCATCATTCCAGTTGAACTTACGGACCTTGACGTTCTCTCGATCACTTTCTTTGATAGGGTCATCTAGGAAACGTTGCTTTGCAACTAAACGTTTGTATAAACCTTCAATAAACAGATCAGCATTCTCGCCCACCAATACCTCAGAGTTACCTGGATTAATGACCCAGGTCTGTTCATTACCAGGAATAACTTGCTCGTAATTCTTTGTAAATCGTTGCCGACCTTCTACCACGCGTACGTTACCATTATCTGTGAAACTAACATCTTCACCTGCAGTTGGAAAGTACTGCCATTCGTAGGGTTGATCATCAATATTAATTACTCGGACATACTCTGATGGAGCATATCGATCACGTAACCGATCTCTAAACGGCTTGCTCTCCTTGATCGTTGTCGCTGTTGGGCCCGTTTTTCGTTGAATCTGTGGCATGTTGTTCCTCCTTTTCAATAGTTGCTATAACTTCACAAAGAATGTCGTACTTACCCCGTAAATGATGCAATTCAGCAGTTATCCAATTGCTGTTGGATAGATTATCGTGTTGCTCCATTACGAGATCACGGGCTTTAATAAGCTCCTCTTTGTTCATCAATTAGCATTATAACATAGAAAAAAGAGCCCGCAAGGGGCCCTCTAATCCAAATGTTTGTTTTACTAGCTTGCTGCGAAGATACCAGTTTGGTCAGTAACCCACCAAGCAGTACCATCACCGACGATAGTAATCGCATCACCCACAACCGCTGTGCCTTGAGTGTTAGTCAAGGTAGTAGTAGTAGTAATAGCGGTACCTGTAGCTGAGGTCTTAGCGTGGATTACTTGAGCACCCGTAACTGTAAAGCCAGCTGTAGTGTTTGCTGTGGTAAACGTATACTGAAGTCCATTCGCACAAGTTGGTAGTGTCCATGATGGGCTACCACTTGTTGATCGGTTTTGAAATACTCCACCAGACTGCGCTGCAGTTAGGACGACTGTTGCACCAACCAAGGCACTCTGTACGACTGGAGAAGTTATACCTGAAGTAGAACCTGTATTAACAAGACCAACAGTTGTGATACTTCCAGTGGTATTAACGCCACCTGTCCCAACGGATAGAGTGGCTGTTGAACCAGCCCCCGCTACACCGATGTTCACATTTTTGTTTGTGTTGAGCCCGTCTTGTCGAATCACAGGCACATACTTTTCAACGAGACGGTTTCGATTCGATACTGCCATCTGAATACCTCTTTCTTATTCTATGTTAATGTTAGCCAAGCTGGAGCTGATGTTGAGGCACTAATTGCGATCTTTGTAATACCAATGATCGGTACAGTAGATGCAGTAGCGGCCTTCACATTTCCTGCAGTTGTAACACTCTGTCCGAATGCACCACCAACGGTGATTGTTCCACCAGCGTCGTTTAGAACGACTGCATCACCACCAACCTGTACCCAACCGTAGTTTGTTACAGTGGCTGTGTTTACGACTGGCATGATTGTCAGTCCTACTGGAAGAGCAGCTGTTGTTGAAGTGTTTACTGTTGAGTAATCGCTGATTCGCAAGTTAGCTGTATCAGTACCTGGAACAAGTGCTGTTGTGTGTCGGAAGTTCTCAGCTAGGTATACAGTGATGTATCCAGTTGAAGCGGTAGCAGCAGTGTTTCCCTTAACTCGGTACGTATAGTGACCTGTATCAGCAGCGTTACCACCAACAATAATGTCAAGATATCCTTCAGCAAACTGATCCTGAGTAACGGTTGTTGCACCGTTAGTAAGAACAATCTGACCAAATCCTGACTGGCTACCTGCGTAGTTAGCGGCAACCTGTCCACCAGTACCAGAAGCTGTAATAGCTAGAGCCTGGAAGTTGGCAGTAAGAGCAGCAGCAGTAACCACAAGTCCAGGAGCGATTGTTGATGTACCACCGAATGAAACGTAGCGGAAGCGTCGTCCATCTTCAGTAACACCAATCGCACCATATTGTGTTTGTTTTGTAGTTGTTAGCGTGTTTAGATCTGTTTCTGTTAGGGTTCGAATACCGTCTTGCATGATAAATCCTTTCTCCTCTAGTTAGAGGTAATTCCTGTTAATTTACCATTACGTCGGGGCTGACGGTGAATCAAGTTACCCATAAGAATCAAGAGTCCAACTTCACCATACTGGTTGACTGGAGCGATCAATTCTCGGAACTGCCATGCACTTGGGAATGGTACATCCTGGTAGTAACCTTCAGTGACCTCTACAGTTGAACTAATCTGTCGTAGATTATCGTCCTGAAGACGCTTGAATTCCATGTACCACTCGTTTAGCCAGAAGAATGTCTGTGAAGTACAGTTGTCATCGGCTACAAGTGGACGAGCTCGATAGGTAATAGCATCGAAACCAGCGAAGGCCGAAGTCTTATTGCTTGGTCGAGTTTGTCCGTTAGGAGTTCCACCATCGACCTGGTCGTAACCACGAAGCTGGAGTGTCTCATAACGAGCTGATACCATTGGCTGAATAAGTCCTTCAATGTATGTCCAGATAGTCTTTGTTGAAAGACCAATCGTAGGAGTTTCCTTTGTTGAACTAGCAGCACGTACGTTATCCATTTCTGATGACAAGTAGTCAAGAGTAATGATACCGCTGGTTACAGCTGTGACATCGGCGTTAATGAAGGTGTTTGTTGAACGAGTAAGACCAGCGTAGCTTGAGCTGTTTGTTCCAGCATCAACGATAAGTCCAAGACCATCGAAATCTTTACCTGAACCGACACCATAAGCGATCTGACCAACAGCTTGGTTAGCTGAGATCTTCGCTTCATCAAGTCGAGTCTTAAGAAGCATAAGAACTTGCTTCTCATTGTTCGCGTTTACTGCACGCTCAATACCTGGGACTACAACGCTTTGTTCGAAAGCGGCAATGTACCATGTCATTAATCGTGTGTTGTTAGTAGCTGCCGTTGGGAACGTGTCCATGCCTGAGAATGATCCACCAGTTGTACTGTTGGCAGTCTCGATTGGTTGTGCCTCGTAAATACCTCGCCATTTGCCTGGCTTGTTCAGTATACGAGCTAGGAATACGTTTGAGTTGTTGATTTGGTCAACAATACTAGGCAAAATGTCCTGATAGGTAATATCTGCGACCCTATCTGTAAATACCATTCCAGCCATATTAGCTCCTTATTAGTTTTTTGAGCAATAAAAAAGCCCCCAGTTACGGGGGCCTAAGAAATTGCCTGTAATTACAGAATATCAGGCTTTATTTGCTTTTGCAAGTGGCTTTATTTGCTCTTTACTTGGTCCTAAGTCTTCAACTTTATGGCGTAAATCAGCGATCTCACCCTTTAACTTTTCAACAATAGGTGTGTTATTAAGGTTTCCTTCACCTAGAATAGCTTCAAGCTCTTGGAAAGCTTCCTTATAGTTATCCTTATGGATAGATAGCTTAATATTAGCAGCTAAATGCTCTGCCTCTGCTCGGGTAATGAGCCCAAAGTGTTCTAATGATGCGATCCACCAATTATGCATTGTCTGACTCCAGTTTCTTTATTAATTCATTTATTGTATCGTTTACTAATTGAGCATTACTACCAAATCGATCTACTTTATCGGCTTTATGAGTCTGTTTCGTTACAGATACACTCTCACCATTGCTTGCATTAATAAGTTTCAACTCTACTATGTAATCATTCATATTCTACCAATCCGCCGTTTTACTTTCTAATAAGTTCTCAAGATCCATACTACTCATACCTGAATGAACACGAGCCTTCTGTTGCTCGGGCTTTGTGGTTGTACCATTTGTCTTGCTCGTACGCTTTGCTTGGTCGAGTCGTTCCTTATCTTCTTTCGTCTGAGCAGGATTACCCTTTGTTGGATTGTCTCGTTGGTACATACGAAAGGCTTCATCAAAGCCAATATGCTTATAAGGTCGGCCTGCATTAAACTCATCAAGATACTTTTGATTCTGTGATTCCTTGAAGTTCAATACTTCTTGCACTAACTCAACACCAGGATCTTTGTCAAAATCAGCAGTGTTTGGTTGCGCCTTAAAGCGAGGGATTTTACCATCACGCTGTAGTCCAGCAATGTCTTGTCGATCGGCAAGGTCCTCACGCTTCTTAAACTCAGCAGCAGACTTCGTACTTTCTTGGGTTCGATAATCATTCTGTAGCTGAACAGCTCGGTTCTCTAAAGTACTAAACGCCTTATTAGCGGCAGATAGTTCTCTATCATCGACATATTTAAAGCCTTGTGGCAAGTACTCAGGTGAGTAGACTTGATACTCTTTAACCTCTGTACTATCTCCAATCGTTCCGCGAACGGTAATAGCTGTCAGATTATCAAGAATATATTGCTGTTCAGGCGTAAGGTTTGGGTTAGCTTTGGCTTCCTCAGTTGAGTTAGAAGGTTCTTCTTCGGTCTCTTCTTCACCTTCATCTATTGTATAGCCTTCATCAGCTCCTTCTCCCTCTCCAGCCTCTTCTTCTGTTTCTGATTCCTCAGTTTGTTCTTCGCCGTCTTCTTCAGTAGTTTCTGTTTCTTCCGTAGTCTCAGTAGACTCCGCTTCTGTTTGCTCTGTAGTGTCCTTTTTATCATTCTCAACTAAGTCCTCATTTATAGGATTTAAATTGTCATCTAAATTATCTAACTTTGCCGCTAGCTCTGGGCTCAAGTTAAGTCCAGGTATAACCTTATCGTCTTGTGGCATTCATGTCCTCCTTGTTACTTTGCATTATAGCACAGGTGGTATACCCCCAACTCCAGGAGGTGGTGGCATTGCAGGTTGCTGAGGATTAGGTAATTGCGGAGGCATTCCCATTGGTGCCCCCATAGGAGGGGGGGCTGCCTGCGGAAGCGCGCCCACGGTTGGTTGTCCAGGTATGCCCCCAGGAGGCATCATACCAGGTGGCTGCATTGGCTGTCCAGGCATACCCATACCAGGCTGCATCGGTGGCATTGGAGGTGGCAATGGTTGGATTGGCTGGTCAGGCTCAAGCATCTGGATACCTTCTTTACTCATGAGATCCAATGAGGTACGAAGCTCAAGTGAAGTGATTGCTTTATCCACATACTTAATGAACGCTGCATGGTTAGCTCGAGTCCATGGCTTCTTAATATTCAAGAACTCATCACTGAGCATCTGCTTACGCAAACTCAATACAAACTCTTTACTTGGATCTTCAGGATCCTTTGGAGTCTTGCCGCCTCTAAACTCAGCGTAAGCAATAAATGCTTTCGCCTCATCCATTTCATCAAGCGCATCACGAGCCAGTGCCATCGGGTCAGTCTTCTGCTTGGCCCAGTTATCGTAGAGCTGTTGTGGGTTCTGCATGTGGAGTAACTTGTAGGCATCGAGCAATGAAATACTAGCATCCATCTTGAGCAGTTGTAATACAATAGCTTCCTGACGTTGCTTATCGAATGGTAATGAAGTACCAGACTTTACATTAACTGCAATGCCATCTTCAATGAGATCACGGGAAATAGTTAAGTAATCGAACTCACCATCACCACCGTTATAAACAAAGAAGTGTTTCTCGTTATACCAAACAACCATCATTTGGATTAAGAAGTTGAAGTACTGATTCATGAAACGATCGATCGCCCGTACATAGAGATCTTGACGACCACTTGCCTGGTCTTTCTTCATGATTGACTGCCCAAGCGTCTCAGAGTCATCATCACCATCATTTGAGCCCGTGAACTCACTTGGAGTACCCATAATGGCATGGATAGTGGTTCGCTGATCGATCTTATCCTGCATTAAGAAGTCAGGGATCTCAGGGGGATCAAGACGGAAGATCAGGTCTTGGCTGTTGACTCCAGGTAGTCCTGCAATCACAATGTGCTGATTTGGATCACCTGTCAGGTCTTGTGAGTCACTCTTACTAATACCAGAACGGGTATCAATAACGAGTGTTCCATTCGCTTTGTCAGCCACTTCCATCAGCTGACGACCACGCTTGTTCAATATGTTCTGAATGTTGCCAGCTTGCTCAACCGCTGAAGTCTCATCGACCCAGTGTTGCCCATCATTATCAAAGTTCAGTGGGATGAATGGCTTACGTGGCATATCCAGGAAGTTCTTGTTCTTGGTCGCATACAGCCAGTGCGGATTCTTATCCTTTTCCAGTACTATGTTGCCAAAGTAATAAACACAGGCTTCTTTTGGCTCATAACTCTTATCATAGTATGTTACCCATACTTCACGGATGTTCAGGATCTCTTCAAGCTGCTTGTACGTACCACGGATGATACCACACTCTTTATAGATCTCTTCTTTCTTACCTGGCCAACGGTTACATGCCTCATTGACTGACATCTTCAGCTGTCGTGATATAAAGGCTGGGTTCTCACCCTGTCGGGCATTCTTATCAATGATAACTTCTTCAGGGTTGAGAGCTTTAGGAATGATCTCACCATTCTCACCATGATCTGGTACAAACTCAAAGTATATGATACCAATACGTTTGTTAAGTGCATTGCGGACTGCATTCTCTAAGAGCTGTTGCAACTGTACCTTCTGTGAGTGAGCCATGCAGACCTTCTCAAGGTCAATCGCAAAGATCTTTGAACGTGGGTTATCCTGGGCTGGTGAGACTTCTGGTTGCGGTGATTGAGCGGTGACATATGACAGGATTGCTTGCTCAGCAATATAGATCTGGTTCTCAATGTAAGGGATCTGGAAACGGTACAGTGAGCGTACATCGAGTTGCTTCCCTAAGTAGAGCCGCATGTTATCACCACGAGCCTGGCGTAAGTTATAACCGTCAGGTGAATCCCAATAGCCGACTGAGTCTTGGATACGTGACTCTAGGTTCTTGATGATTTGGTAGTCAGGTATGTCAATAGCAAGTGTGGGCAGTTCATCAATAGGGCCTGGAGAGAGTCCAGCGAGTTGATCTACCTTTGTGTCATTGAGTGGAGGAGCCGATTGTTCGTAGTCCCAGTTATTAGACATGAGTTCTTTCTGAAATTAAAAAGACCCCAAGAGAATTTGGGGCCTAAAGTAATTGCCTGAGTGGATTATAGCATACTACTGAAACAAAATCTTATACTTATTACCACATGAATGACACATAATCTCAATGAGGTGCTCGCTTGGTGGATATGAATCCCAAGGCAGACCAATATCATTGCTTACAATAATGTTCTGGGCATTGGCTTTGAAGAGTGTCTTGCCACAACTACACTTCCAATAGGCTGGACGTTCAGTCTCTAGTGGGAATAGACGATGCTGGAAGTACATGACAAAGTTCACTGGTATCGCCAATCTCTGCCCGCTGGTCGTTCGTTGTTTGCCAAGACTGCCCCCAAGTCTATGTGAAAAGCTTCTGCTTCCCCGTTGTCATTAACTATAAACGATTTCTTCTTTTCGTCAATAGGTCCAGCTGTCACGATACCTGTTTCGTTGGAACGTTTGTAGAAGTAGCTTTCTAACGCATAGCGAATAGCATCCATACAGTGATTGTCTTTATCCACAGGCTTCGGCTGTTGTCTGCCATCCTTGTCAAAGTCCCACATATAACTTCGGTACTCTTTGATGAGGTGAATACTACGTTGGGTAACACTCACACGCTGGTCCTGGATGTAGTCAATGCCTTGCCTGATGCTACCTTGGCCTTTATGAGCTGGTACAATCGGCACACCCATCATAGCGATTTCATCAATGGACTTTGGGTCAGAACTGTCTGCATACACCATTGTTTCAGGATGCTCGGCATTGAGTAGGAACTCACCGACTGGCTTATTGTGCAAGTTTAGTGCATAAAGTCTCTCATCAAGTATGAAGCCGCCATTGTACTTATACACATCAACGAGTGCCAATGGGTCATTACTAAAGCCGAAGTCAAGGCCACGACGCTCTAGCTTGGCTTCATGTGGTATGTCAGTGATGATTGCCCAGTCAGTATATATACGACCAATAACATCACCAAGTTTACCTTCACCATAGACACGCCACCAGTTCTTGTTATGACGGTGCGACTCAATCATCTTAATAGTTGGCTGGTCAGGCTCGTTGAAGAGAGCTTCGTTGTCTAAGTAGGTTAATGTAATAAAGTCAACGTCATCGAAGTGTGGCTGGATCTCAGTATAGAACCAGAACTCATTTGTAGGGTTCCAGTCAAGCCATATCGTGCCACGTGTACGAGTCATCAGCTGGTCGGCAATGTTGTAGTCGAGGTTGTTACACTCATTAATGAAAAGCACGTCACGCCGAGGTCCATGAGCCTTACCGTATGTATCAATGCTCTTGAACTCTATGGTGCTGCCGTCAGTGAATATATAATCATGTCTCGTGCCATGCCATTGGCTATCGCTCCAAAGCCCTCGGTCTTTCATGATACGTTCGAAGTCACGCATTGCTCCACCTTCAAGGTGTGGATAACTTTCCGAGACAACAGTGACGAGCTTACCTTTATTCGTTTGTGCATAGTCTATGAGCCATACCAAGATTGATATAGTCTTACTAGCCGCTGTCCCCCCTGCTACTGCTCTAATGCGCTGCTTGAGTCTGAAGATCTTGCGAGTTGCTGTTGTGTCCTGGAAGTGGAACGTCGTCTGGTCTTCCACTAAGTCCCCCATAGATTGGTATTATAACAGTATTTGGTGGTGTGTCTTTACTGTGGCCTTTCAAACGCAGGTTAGTCTCAATGTATTTATGGATAATGTTAAAATCCTTACCGTCTTTGTTTGTGGCATCCAGACCTTCATTAAGGCGTTGTGCAAGCTTTTTATCACTTACTCCAGCTTTTTCCAAGATGTCAATAAAGCTCTTCGTACGAGTTAGTTGTTGAGGGTTCTTAGCATAAGCTGGTTTGTACCCTGCTTTGGTCATAGCTTTAGACACACTATCACCAGCCACAATATGTTTCATCGCTACTGCTTGTCTAGTGGTCATGTACAATCCTTGTGAAATTGAGTATGAAGTCTTTGAATGTAACCCATAGACTTATTGTATCACCTGACCATATATGTAGTTTCTTCTCAATGATTTTAGTTTCACGCTCTATATATGTTTCTGCTGTGTATAATCTTCCATTTCTACGAGGACTTGAACTAATGAGATTGCCTGCAAATATATATTGGTTGGGGTTCCCTGTAATATTCTCAACAATTTTCGTATTGAGATCTCTGCTAACAATATCGCTAATCCTCTCGGTGGACATT
>Ga0210394_10005665_pt1 | contig 13923 bp, 11 predicted proteins | sample IncBWC12MmetaG_FD_160121 | JGI IMG/M metagenome (GOLD analysis project Ga0210394, IMG submission 160121) | Forest soil microbial communities from Barre Woods Harvard Forest LTER site, Petersham, Massachusetts, United States - Inc-BW-C-12-M | ecosystem: Environmental > Terrestrial > Soil >...
CTACTACAACCACCAGCGACCCCATGGTAGCCTCAACTACAAGCCGCCCATCAGCCGCTCCGGCGATGGAACAACGTCTTGACCATCTACAGGCACCCAGTCGGAGAAAAGCGGAATGAACACTACTGATAACCGTCCGGTGGGACAGGGTAAAAGAAGGGGAAAAATACAAGGGATTGTGCTGTCCTGAGAGTCTCAGTACTATTAGTAGAACTAGCTTTCGACAATACGGGGTGTATTGCCGGGAATTGCCTGTATTTTTAGGAAACACAATCGGAGAATTACTTGACGCTCCACCCAACTCAATGACATAACTTTTCCACGGGATGCACTCCAGCTCCGAAAGGAGAATTGCGAGTGCGGGGCAGTGGGAAATCCGGTTGTGAAAGAGAAGCAGGGTGGGCATTCCTCGTGAGCGAATCGCGCGAAGTGATGAATGTGCGTCAGGCGTCACAGTATCTGGGGATCAGCCCGGATACCCTGTACCGGTACATCACAGAGGGCGAAATACCTGCGTTTAAGTTGGGGAATCGTTGGAAACTTAGGAAAACGATTCTGGACCGATGGATGGAACGCAAGATGAGCCAGTCGGTAGCAAGACGCCGCTAAGCTCGCTCCGGTGTGAGGGAAAGAGGCCGCGATATGTGGTTACCTGGGGGCAAAAAAAGCAGGCAGTTGGTGGGGCTGGATATCGGTTCCAGTTCGATCAAGGCCGTTGAGCTGAAGTCCACGAAGGCCGGCTATGAGCTGGTCAGCTTCGGCATGGAGCCGCTAGCGCAGGACACCGTGGTCGATGGCGCGATCATGGACGCTCCGCAAGTCGCAAACGCGATTACAAAGATTTTTGATACCGAACGAATCAAGACGAAGAACGTGGCGACTTCGGTGTCAGGCCACTCGGTGATTGTAAAGCGAGTGCCGTTGCCGCTGATGACCGAAGAAGAGTTGTACGACCGGATTCCTTCGGAAGCCAGCCAACATATCCCCTTCGATATTACGGACGTGAACCTGAGCTATCAGCTGCTGGAAGCCATGGACGCACAGATGGATGTGCTGCTGGTGGCGGTAAAGAAGGACAAGATTCTGAACCACACCAACGTGCTGGCGCAGGCAGGAAAGACGCCGGTGGTTGTGGACATCGACGCCTTCGGACTGCAGAACTGCTTCGAAGTGAATTACGAACCGGATGCCGGGCAGACCGTGGCCTTGCTGAATATCGGCGCCAGCGTGATGAACATCAACATTGTGCGCGGGGGGATTCCGCTGTTTACGCGCGACGTCAGCGTTGGCGGCAACCAGTACACGGACGCGCTGCAGAAGGAATTGGACCTGAGCTTTGACGACGCCGAGCGGCTGAAGAAGGGCGATACCTTGCCGACAGTGACGGACGAGCAGAAGGGACAGATTCTGCGAAGCGTGTCGGACATTCTGACCCTGGAAATTCAAAAGACCTTCGACTTTTTCCGAGCGACCGCGAGCGGCGAGAACATCCAGCGCATTATGGTGGCGGGCGGAACGGCCCGAGTGCCGGGACTGGTGGATCTGCTTCGCGAAGAATTTGCGATGCCTGTAGAGGAATTGAATCCGTTCCGTAAGGTGCTGATCAATCCGGGCAAGCACAGCGAGGATCAGATCCGAGAGCTGGCTCCGCGGCTGGTGGTTGCCGTGGGACTGGCGCTGAGGAGCTTCGACTAACCATGATCCGCATAAACCTACTTGGACAACTAAAGCCGAAAGCGACGCGGCGGCCGGTGGACACGGGAGCAGCAATGCCACTGTTGTTTATTGCCGCAGGACTGATCTTTGGATGCGCGATATTGTTCTACTTCTATCATTCGTGGCAGACGCAGTTGAATGACGAGAACAAGCGAATCCAGCAACTGCAGGCGCAAAAGACGGAGCTGGAGCAGATCAAGCTGCAGGTGGAAGCGTTCGACAAGCAGAAAATCGTACTGCAACAACGAGTGCAGACGATTGAACAACTGCAGCGGGACCGCACCGGCGGACAAGAACTTCTGGACCAGGTGGCCAATACCGTTTCGCGCGCGGAGAATCTGTGGCTGACGTCCATGACCAAGAAGGGCGCGGAATTGACATTGCAGGGAGCGTCGGCGTCCACGAATTCGGTGGCTAATTTCATCACCGCGCTGAAGCGCAGCGGGTACTTCCAGAAGATCGAGATTAAAGAAGCGAAGCAGGACGATAAGAACGCCGGAGTGCAGACGTTCCTGTTCACTATCAATGCAGAAATCGCGCCGTCAGGGCCCGTGGCAAATGCGCCGGCACAAGCTAGACCAGCCAACGCGCCAGCAGCGGGAACTCCAGCGGCACCGGCGAAGAAAGGATAACGAGGAACCATGGCAAATCCTTTCCGAGACATGTCGGTTGTGATGCAAGGGCTGGTGGCTTTGGCGATCGCGGTGATATTGGTGCTTGCCGGGCTGTACGTTCCGCTGTCGCCGGTAGCGCAAGAACGGTCGGATTACGACAAGGCGGTGCAGGCGCGGGCAAAGTTGAATCAGGAAGTGCAACAGCTTTCGGTGTACAAACAGCGCTACGGGGAATTGAAGCAGCAGATGGACGCGCTGAACAAGCAACTGGATACGCTGAAGACCATCGTGCCGGAAGAGAAGGAAGTGGACGAATTTATCCGGCAGATCCAGGGCGCAGCAAGCGCGGCGAACGTGCAGTTGAGGCGGTTGACGTCGCAGCCGATCGTGCCGCGGGACTACCACTACGAAATGCCGTTTGAAGCGCAGGCCGACGGACCGTATTTCAACATGCTGGATTTCTTTTCACGGCTGAGCAGGCTTTCGCGAATCATCAACGTGGGCGACTTGCAGTTTGACGATCCAATGGGGCAGACGATCAAGGGAACGAAGTACCCGGTACGGCCAGGTGCGACGGTAAGCGCGGTATTTACGGTAACGACTTTCTTTACGAAGCCGGCTGATACGACCTCGACGGCGGGGGCAGCAGGCGGACCCAAGGCAGCGGGTCAGGCGGTGACAAAACCGTGAGCAGGAATGAGCGAGCCATGCGTCTAGCGATAACCATAGCAATCGGGATGATGCTGGCGGCAACCGGGAACGGATTGCACGCCCAGGCCAAACCGGCACCGGCGCCTCCGAAAGCTGGGGCGAAGAAACCGGCTGCGAAACCCGCGGCGAAATCGAATACGAGCAAAGCGGCCAAGCCGGCGGATGGCACGCCAGCCGAAGGCGAAGGGAAAGTGTCGCGACGCGATCCATTTGAGTCTTTGACCAGCCGGCAGGATGCGGCGGCAAAAACCGCGGCGAACCTTCCGCCAGGAAAGCCTGGATTGCAAATCGGGACTTTGCGGCTGGACGGAATTGTGCGATCACCCAACGGGATGATCGCAGTGGTCACCAACCCGCAAGCGAGGACGTATTTTTTGCGGGAAGGCGACAAGCTGTACGACGGACAAGTAGAAAAGATTGCAATGGACGGAGTGGCGTTCCACGAAATGGGTAAAGACGCATTCGGAAAGCCCGTGGAGCGGCAAGTAAACAAGAGAATTTACTCGAGTGCAGGAGAACAGCAATGAAGACGAACCGGCCGGCCTTTCGGTGTGGCTGCCTGATCCTGGCGAGTGCGTTGCTGGGCGTGAGCCCGGCGGCGATTCGCGGGCAGGAGACCACGGCCGCGAATACCAGCGCGGCGGTGATTTCAAGCGTGGCCATCACGCAGGATCCGCAGCGGGCGGCAGTCCGCATTGAAGGTGCGGGAAAACTCGAGGTGCATGCGGCGCGGATGCAGAACCCAGAGCGGTTGGTGCTGGATTTTGCAGGCGCACGGCTGAGCATGCAAAAGAATTCGATAGCGGGCGACTCGGCTCCGGTACGGTCGGTGCGGGTGGGGCAATTCCGTCCGGACACGGCGCGGGTAGTGATCGATCTGACGGCGTCGGCGCCCTATCAGATTGCTCACGAAAGCGACGCCGTGGTGGTTTACCTAGAGAGCGGGAGCCAGCCCACGGATGCACCGGTGGTTGCTCCGGTTTCATCCGCGGCGGTGGAAAAGACTCCGAAAGAAAACGCGTTTAATTCCAGTGCACCTCGCGGTAGCGTGCATGGCCATAAAGTTTCGAATGTTGCGGCTCCTCGGTTCTCATTGCCGAACGAACTGACCCAGCCCTCTCTTGTCCTCGCGTCGTTTGGGGAGAAAGAGGAACCAGTGCGGCCGGCGGCGGCAAGTTCGCAGCAGGCAGCGCAACAAGCGGTACAGCAAGCCAACTCAGCGGCCTCGACGATGGCGGCGCAACAGGGCAGCACCATGTCCGCCCCAGCGACGCAGGCAACCGGCCGGTACACCGGAGAGCCAATCTCGGTGAACCTGAAGGATGTGGATTTGAAGGATTTCTTCCGGCTGATCCACGAGATCAGCGGCTTGAACGTGGTGCTGGATCCGAACGTCAAGGGCACATTGACCATCGTGCTCGATGAAGTTCCGTGGGACCAGGCGCTGGACATCGTGTTGCAGAATAACGGATTGGACAAACAACTCAACGGCAACGTGCTTCGCGTCGCGACGCGCGACACCTTGAAGAAGGAAGCGGAGACGGAGCGCGACCTGTCCAATGCGCAGGCCCAGGCAGTAGCGCCAGTCACGGTAACGCGTGTGCTGAGCTACGCCAAGGCAGCGACATTGAAAGACGTACTCAAGAAGTTTCTATCGCCACGGGGAGATATTCTCTCGGATGACCGCTCCAACCAATTGATCATTCGCGATATTCCGTCGGTGATTCCGACCGTGGACAACCTGATTCGCCAGTTGGACCGCAAGGCGCAGCAGGTGGAAATCGAAGCACGGGTTATTTCGGCTTCGCGTTCGTTCGCACAGGACATCGGTGTGCAGTGGGGCTTTGCGGGAACAACGACCAGCGGCCGCACGATTTTCGGTGCACCCGCAAGCGTTGGCGTCAGCCCGGTGACGACTGGCACCGGCATCCCTTCGCCACCTCTCGTCGGAACACCGACGGGCGGCTCTGGTAGCACGACTACAGGGTTGCCTTTGAACGTGAACCTTGGCGCGGGCGTCCCGACCAGCGGCTTCTACTTCGGGCATCGTTCGCCGAACTTCGCGGTGGATCTGTTCATCACCGCAGCGGAAGCGAAGGGAGTCGGCAAGTTGCTGTCCAAGCCGAAGGTCATCACACAGAACAACGAAAAAGCGACCGTGAAGCAAGGTACGAAGATTCCAATTCAGACCACCATCAACAATACGATTTCCGTGCAGTACATCGACGCGGTGTTGAAGCTGGAAGTGACGCCGCAGATTACCGCCGAAGGAACCGTGTTCATGGATGTGCTGGTGGAGAACACGCAGATCGATAACGGTATTCCGCGGGTGCAAGGTATTCCGGCACTCGATACCCAGTCGGCAGAAACCAAAGTGCTGGTGGCAGACGGCGGCACGGTGGTTATCGGCGGCATCATCGTCACGCAACAGCAGACGCAGATCAACGAGGTTCCGATCGTAGGCAGCTTGCCGCTGATCGGCCACTTGTTCCGGCGTACCAACGTAACCGTGCAGTCTCAGGAGTTGTTGTTCTTCCTGACGCCGCGCATCATTCCTGGGTAAGAAACCCAAGAGCGGGGCGGTCCCTACACAAGAAAGAAAAAGAAAGAGCATGGCCAAAGCCATGCACGTACATTCGGAATAGAAGATTCGGGTAAACTGGAATCGAGGAGGCGTGAGTCTCCTCGATTTTTTTGTGCGCGCAAATGATATGGGCATGGACCACGCAAAACGACGACACGCGTTACAGACAAGTCTGAGGGCGAGCAAGCTGGACAGTTTGCTGGTGACTCATGCGGCCAACTGGCATTACTTGACGGGCTTCACCGGGGAATCCGGAGCGCTGGTGGTGTCGCCAGATGCCGCAACGCTTATTACCGATGGGCGTTTTACCGTGCAGGCCAAAGAAGAGACGCGCGGGGTGCGCGTGCAACTGCAGCAGGGCGGCCTGTATTCATCCGTGGGCGAGTTTCTACGACGAAACAGGATGAAGCGAGTGGGATTTGACGCCGGACAATTGACGGTGGCGCAGAAGAAAACGCTGCAGAAGGCCACAGGAGGCAAATGCAGGTGGATTGAAGCGCCAGGCATGACCGAAGGCCTGCGGACGCGCAAAGACGCGGCAGAACTCACCACAATGCGCAAAGCGGCCATCCTGGTGGGGGAAGTGTTCGACAGCGTGCTGAAGCTCGTGAGGCCGGGCGTTCGCGAGAATGAGTTGTGCGCGGAACTGGAATATCAGATGAGAAAGAGGGGAGCGACCGGGCCCTCGTTCCCGACGATTGTGGCCGGAGGAGCGAGGTCGGCATTGCCGCACGCGCGTCCAACCGCGAGAAAGCTGGGGAAAAATGAGTTGGTCGTGCTGGACCTGGGTGTTATACTCGCCCACTATTGCAGCGACATGACGCGCACGGTGCATGTTGGCCGGGCGCCGCGGCGCATTCGGGAGTGGTACCGGGCAGTTTTGGATGCGCAGGAAGCTGCCGTTGCCGCGGCGAAAGCGGGAACAACCTGTGGCGCGGTGGACGGAGCTGCACGGGAAGTCCTCAAGAAGCACGGCCTCGAAAAATACTTTGTGCACAGCACCGGACATGGTCTGGGACTTGAAGTGCACGAAGATCCGCGGATTGCGCGGGGGCAAGCGGTTCGACTCGAAGCCGGAAACGTGATTACCATAGAGCCGGGCGTATACGTGGAAGGCGTCGGGGGGATTCGGATCGAAGACGACGTCGCGATTCACGTTGGAAGAAACGAAGTCTTAACCCGTGTTTCACGGGATCTCATCGAACTCTGAAAAAGGCATGAAACGGAAAAAGCCGTCGAAATCGAGTGGCAGCCCTTCGTTCGCAAATCCTGAAATCGAGCAGATCGAGCAATTGCTGCGATTCATGAGCGAACATAACCTCGAGGAGTTTGAATACTCGAGAGGGGATTTGCGCATCCGGTTGAGGAAACCGAGCGCGAACGTGGTGATGACCGCGCCGAGGCCCGCGCCAGAAATCATCGTGGCAGGGGCGGTGCCTCCGCCGGCTGGTGCTGAGAGCGGCGCCGAGGCTTCCGCCGAAACGCATGGCGGAGAAGACCTGCACCTGGTGAAATCGCCGATTGTGGGGACGTACTACGAGTCGCCCAGCCCAGGCGCCGAGGCGTTCGTGAAAATCGGCGCGCACGTGGATTCCGGACAGACGTTGTGCATCGTGGAAGCGATGAAATTGATGAATGAGATTGAATCCGAGGTCACCGGGGAAGTGCTTCGGATTTTCGTCGATAACGGGCAGCCGGTGGAATATGGGCAGCCGTTATTCGGCATCCGGCCTAGCCGGAAGCGGTAGCTGGACCTTCAGACTATGTTCCAGAAAATTCTAGTAGCCAACCGCGGGGAAATCGCCCTGCGAGTTATCTGCGCGTGCAAAGAACTGGGGATTGCAAGCGTTGCAGTGTATTCGGAAGCCGACCGCAACTCGCTGCACGTGCGGTACGCGGATGAGGCTGTGTGCATTGGCCCGCCGCGCAGCAGCGAAAGTTACCTGAACATTCCGCAAGTGATCAGCGCGGCGGAAATCACCAACGTGGATGCGATTCATCCGGGTTACGGGTTTCTGTCGGAGAACGCCAATTTCGCGAAGGTGTGCGAGGCCAGCGAAATTACTTTTATTGGGCCGAAGCCGGAAGTGATCGAGATGATGGGGGAAAAGGACCGCGCGCGGCGAGAGATGAAGAGCGCGGGATTGCCGACGATTCCGGGCAGCGATGGAGTGGTGGAGGGCGAGGAGCAACTGGCGAAGGAATCGGAGCGCATCGGGTTTCCGTTGATCTTGAAAGCGGTGGCGGGCGGCGGCGGGCGCGGGATGAGGGTAGTGCGGTCGACGCAGGAATTGCTGCCGGCTTACCAGGCGGCGCGCAGCGAGGCGCAGCAGGCATTTGGAACGCCTGACGTATACATGGAGAAATTCCTGGAGCACCCACGGCACATCGAGGTGCAGGTGCTGGGCGACCAGCAGGGCAAGGTGATTCACCTGGGCGAGCGGGAGTGCACCATTCAGCGGCGGCATCAGAAGCTGATTGAGGAGTCGCCTTCGCCGGTGATGGAGCCCAAGCGCAGGAAAGATTTGGGAAGCAAGGTTGTCAAGGCGCTGACGGATATTGGGTACACCAATGCGGGAACGGTTGAATTTTTGATGGACGACGATGGGTCGATTTATTTTATCGAGATGAATACGCGCATTCAGGTGGAGCATCCGGTGACGGAGTTTGTCACTGGCGTGGACCTGGTGAAGGCGCAGATCCGGATCGCCGCTGGAGAAAGATTGGAAGAAGCAGCGGGAGAGATACATTTCAGCGGGCATTCGATCGAGTGCCGGATCAACGCGGAAGATCCGGAGACGTTTGTGCCTTCGGCGGGACGGATTACGACGTTCCAGGCGCCCGGGGGGACAGGCGTGCGCGTGGATTCGGCGGCGTACACCAATGCGGTGATTCCGCCGTACTACGATTCGCTGATCGCGAAGCTGATTGTGAAGGGGCGGGACCGCGGCGAGGCGATTGGAAGAATGCGGCGGGCGCTGGAGATGTTTGCGATCGAGGGGATCAAGACGTCCATTCCATTGCACCGGAAAATAATGGCGCACCCGGATTTTGTGGCGGGGAAATTTGACACGCATTTTGTCGAGAAACTGCTTGGAACTAATGGAAAATAAAAGGTCTTCTGCCTTGTAGTGCGTGCAGAGGATGTGATATTACACGCTGCATGTGGACGGGGTGTTTTGAGGGGTCGGAGCACATCTCTTGCCTGTTTGGGACCCTGGGTCTTCTGCGCGTGACGCCGAACAAAAACGCTTTTCCAAAGTGCAGCGCAAACTTTCTTCAGGGGCTAAAGCCCCTGGAGCAGGAACGCGTTGCGCCGGGGCTGAAGCCCCGGCCTACTAAAGAAAAAACCGTCCCACGGCGTAGAAGCCTTGCGGAGCATCGATCGTCGATTGAGGCGCGCGGCGCATGGCTGATCTCTTGAAGGATTCACAGACAAAAAGCGGGGAGCGGGGATTCGTTCAGGCCATAGGCTTGTTCGATGGGACGATGATTGTGGTGGGCTCGATGATCGGGTCCGGAATTTTCATCGTGTCCGCGGACATTTCGCGGCAGACGGGTTCGCCCGGCGGGCTGCTGTTGACGTGGATTCTGACGGGACTTCTGACCATTGCTGCCGCGTTGTCGTACGGGGAATTGGCGGCGCTGTTTCCACATGCCGGGGGGCAATATGTGTATTTGCGGGAAGCGTTTTCGCCGCTGTGGGGATTTTTGTATGGCTGGACGCTGTTCCTGGTAATCCAGACGGGGACGATTGCGGCGGTGGCGATCGGATTTGCGCGGTACATCGGGGTGTTGTTTCCCGCGATTTCGCCGAAGATCTGGGTAATTCCGCCGATCAATTTTTCTTCGAAGTTTGCGGTTAGTTTGTCGGTGCAGCAACTGGTGGCAGTGCTGATGATCGTGTTTTTGACCTTCTTGAATACACGGGGAGTGAAGCTGGGGAAGTGGATTCAGAATATTTTTACTTCGGCGAAGATACTGGCGCTGCTTGGATTGATTTTACTTTGCGTGTTTGTGGCGAGGAATGCCACGGCGATTGCGGATAATTTCTCGCATTTCTGGCAGGTTCGCGGCGAGGAGCCAATTGAACCGGGAGCGAATTTCCTGAAGAGTTTGCTGCCGACGGTATCGGCGGCTTCCGGATGGTTTGGATTGCTGGTGGCCTTTGGAGTGGCGCAGGTGGGTTCACTGTTTTCCGCGGACGCGTGGAACAACATCGGATTTACCGCGGCGGAAGTGAAGAATCCGAAACGTGATGTAGCGCTTTCGATGGCATTTGGCACGGTGATCGTGATTACGCTGTATTGCCTGGCGAATCTGGCGTATTTGTGCGCTCTGCCGTTGTCACACATCCAGAATGCGCCGGATGACCGGGTGGCTACCGCGGCGCTTTCGGCGATTTTTGGAGCTAAGGGCGCAATGGTGATGGCTATCGCGATCGTCATTTCGACCTTCGGATGCAATAACGGGCTGATTCTGGCAGGGTCGCGTGTAGCCTACGCGATGGCGAAGGATGGGTTGTTTTTCAAGGCCACCGGCAAGTTGAATGAAAAAGGCGTGCCGGGAATTGCGCTGGTGTATCAGGGAATCTGGATTGTGGTGCTGATTCTGATGCGCACGCGGAAGCCGGATGGCACGTACGGGAACCTTTACAGCGATTTGCTGGATTACGTGGTGTTCGCGGCGCTGCTGTTTTATGCGCTGACTGTTGTGGGAGTGTTCGTGCTGCGGTTGAAACGGCCGGAGCTGGAGCGGCCTTACCGGGCCTTTGGGTATCCGCTGGTGCCGCTGTTGTATATAGTGGCGGCGGTCGGAATCATGGTGGTGTTGGTGTTGTACAAGACGCAGACGGCTGGCGCGGGCATTGTGATTGTGCTGCTGGGGTTGCCGGTTTATTGGCTGTGGTCACGCAAGCGAGCGGCATAGAGAAGAGTTTTTCTTGCGAAGAAAGAGATTGAGAAGGGTTTTTAGGAGGATGGATGGGCAATTCGTTATTTGCGACAAAACCCATAGATACGCTGTTGAGAGAGGCTTCGGAGACTGGTGAGCATGGGCTGAAACGGGCGCTAGGGCCGGTGAATCTCGTCTCGCTGGGCATTGGAGCGATCATCGGAGCAGGGATTTTTGTGCTGACCGGCTCCGCCGCGGCGTTGTATGCGGGGCCCGCCATTATGCTGTCGTACATTCTTGCGGGAGTGGGGTGCGCGTTTGCGGGGCTGTGTTACGCGGAATTTGCGTCGTTGATACCGATTGCAGGATCAGCGTACACGTATGGGTATGCGACGCTGGGCGAAATTGTGGCGTGGATCATCGGCTGGGATTTGATTCTGGAATACGCTTTCGGCGCCGCGACGGTGGCCAGCGGGTGGAGCAGCACGCTGGTGGCGTTTTTGCAGGATTACGGAATTAATTTGCCGCCACAGATTTGTGACGTTCCGGGCGCGGAGTGGGTTTTTTACGATGGGCGATGGGCGCCGCTTACGACTCTGAGCCTTACTGCCTCGCAGTTGGCTGGCGCGCCGCATGCGACCGCGAAATTCAATTTGATCGCGTTCCTGGCAATTATTGCGGTGACGACCATCTTGATCATCGGGATCAAAGAGTCCGCTAACTTCAACACAGGCGTCGTGTTCGTGAAGTTGGTGGCCGTGTTTACATTTATCATCGTGGCGGGTGCGTTCGTATTCAAGCATCCGGAGATTGCGCACGCGAACTGGAAAGTGTTTCTGCCGCCCAATACCGGAGCGTTTGGCTCGTATGGATGGTCGGGGGTTTTGCGCGGTGCGGGAGTTGTGTTCTTCGCGTATATCGGATTTGACGCGGTGTCGACCGCAGCACAGGAGGCACGGAAACCGCAGAAGGATATGCCCATCGGGATTTTGGGGTCTTTGGCGGTTTGCACCGTCCTGTACATCGTAGTGTGCGGATTGTTGACCGCGACCGTGCATTACTCGCGTTTGAATATCGGCGCGCCGGTGTCGTTGGCTATTCGGGAGACCGGAGTGCGCTGGGGAAGTTATGTGGTGAATGCGGGCGCGCTGGCGGGGTTGAGCACGGTGATGCTGGTGATGCTGCTTGGGCAATCGCGTGTTTTTTATTCCATGGCAAAGGATGGACTGCTCTGGAAGTGGGCGGGGGATATTCACCCCAAGTTTCGAACTCCGTGGAAATCCACCGCGATAGTCGGGTTGCTGGTGGCATTTGTTGGGGCGCTGGTGCCCATCGGCGATTTGGGGCAGCTGGTGAGTATCGGGACGCTGCTGGCGTTTGTGATCGTGTGTGCCGGAGTTTGGATTTTACGGATAAGGCGGCCAGAGCTTGAGCGACCGTTCAAGACGCCGTGGGTACCGTTCGTGCCGATTATGGGAATTTTGATCGCGCTGGGATTGATGTCGGGATTGAAGGCAATCACGTGGATCCGACTGATTGTTTGGCTGGTGGTGGGTATGGTTATTTATTTCACTTACAGCGTGAAGCACAGCAAGGTCAGAAATTCCGGACGGTAAGATACGTCGCCAGACTGGGCCTGTGTCCCCGCGACAAGAGAAGCCCAAGAGCGGACCGCCTCAGAAGGCGATCCCTACACAAGAAAGAGAAAACCCGCACCCTGAAAACCGCTCGCGGCTTTCAGGGATGAGGGATTCCATCGCTCCGCCAAGCGGGCCAGCGGTAAAGAGAAACCTCGACATCGGGAGCAATCACGCCGGCATTTCGGGGAAATCCTCAGGCCTGAGGGCCTGAGCCACAGGTTCGTTCGCTCAAGTCGTGCTAATCGGGTAAAGTAATTTTTCGCTATGACCACTACTACTCAAGGGCAAAGTTCGTTCTGGAAGAGCCTTTCGCCGTTGGATTGGACTGCGCTGGGGGTGTGCCTGGCGGGTTTGCTGGCGAGTTTGCCGGGGATTAATTTTAGTTTGCAAGGCGTGCCGGGCGTGCGGTTTCTGCGATTCTTGGCGTTGATCGGCGTTTTTTATTTGCTCTACCGGTTCTGGAGCCGGTGGCGTAGCCAGTTGTTGTGGAGTTTGCGGAACCGGTTGATTGTGGCGTACCTGTTTATTGCGGTGGTGCCGATTATTTTGTTGCTGATACTGGCGAGCATCGCTGGGCAGATTTTGTATTCACAGCTGGGTGCGTACCTTCTGTATAGCGACATCCAGCGGCGGGTGGATATTTTGCGGGACTCCGCGGCGCATGTTGCGGCGGCGGAAGCTACGCTGCCGGCGCGGATCGACGAGCGGACGCTGGATGAAGCTTTGGCAGGGCAAGTGGAAATCGCGGAAGGGAAGCAGTTGCCGGGCTTGGTAGTGAAGTTCGGCGTCGAGCCGGAACGTTTCTACGCGGTGGCCGGGGAGAATGCGAAAGCGTTTTCGGGATTGCTGCAGAGAGGGAACCAGTTGTGGCTGGTAGCACTGAGGGTGGCGGAGTCTCCGCGGGGAACACAGATCATTGAATTAAGCGTTCCGGTTACGCCGGAGTTGCTGGAGCAGATTGCGCCGGACCTCGGGCCGATTGATCTGACGCTGGCGCAGACGGTGGAAGGAGATTCGACACGAACGGCGGTGGGGATCGGGAGCAAGTTTTATCGGGCCGTTGCGCGGGTGATCACCCCAAACCGGGTTGTGCCGCCGCGGCAAGCGTGGATCGATCCAGTGATAGACGGGTTTTCGCAACTGGATGCGACTTATATATCGAACGAAGGCGTGCTGGAGCGCAACCATCCGGTGTTTGTGTTTTTCAAGGCGCGGCGGGTGCAGTTGGAACATCGGATCTTTGCGACGGTGGGCGAGTTGAGCGGGGCAAAGCTTTTCGGGTTTGAGCTGGTGTCGGTTTTCTTTTTGCTGATTGAGATTGCCGCGTTGGTGATTGGCGTGGTGTTGACGCGAGCGATTACGCGAACGGTTTCAGATCTGTACCGCGCGACACAGTACGTGCAGGAAGGGAATTTCACGCACCGCGTGAGGGTAGAGCGGCGGGACCAGTTGGGTGTGTTGGGAGATTCGTTCAACAGCATGACCAGTTCGATTACGCGGCTGGTGGACGAGCAAAAGCAGCTGCAGCGGCTGGAGAATGAGATTTCGATTGCCCGCGAAGTACAGGATCAATTGTTTCCGCGCGATCTGCCGCAGCTGGATGGAATGGAAATTGCGGCGATTTGCCGGGCGGCGCGATCGGTTAGCGGCGATTACTACGACTTTATTCAGCTGACGCCAAGGCACGTAGCCATCGCCATTGCGGATATTTCCGGGAAGGGAATTTCGGCGGCGCTGCTGATGGCCAGCTTGCAGGCGGCATTGC
>Ga0210394_10005666_pt1 | contig 13921 bp, 7 predicted proteins | sample IncBWC12MmetaG_FD_160121 | JGI IMG/M metagenome (GOLD analysis project Ga0210394, IMG submission 160121) | Forest soil microbial communities from Barre Woods Harvard Forest LTER site, Petersham, Massachusetts, United States - Inc-BW-C-12-M | ecosystem: Environmental > Terrestrial > Soil >...
ACCGGATCGAATCGATCATGGAGGGGTTCCCGGCGCAGCTCGCGGTCAAGCTCTTCGGCACCGACCTCGATGTCCTGATGAAGTTCGCCGATCGGCTGCGCGGCGGCATGGTTCAGATCCCGGGGCTGACCGATGTGCGGCTCGAGACCCAAGCCCGCACGCCGCGGCTGAGCATTCGTGTCGACCCCGACGCGGCGCGGCTCTATGGCGTCACCCCCGCGGCGCTGACGGGGACGCTCGAAACCCTGGCGGCGGGCCGGGTCGTCTCCGAGGTCATCGAACAAAGCCGACGGTATGATGTGCTGATCCGGCTCGACGATGCCGACCGCACCAGCGATGCGTTGCGCAACCTGCTCATCGAGACACCGACCGGACGCATCCCACTGCGCAATCTGGCCGAGATCGCCGATACGGACGGACCCAACGAGATCATTCGCGACAACGGCCGCCGCCGCATCGCCGTGCTGGCCAATACGGACGGCACGGACATGGGCGCCATCACCCACGCCATCCAGGGTGAAGTCGCTCGCCTGAAGCTCCCGCCCGGTTATGATTTCAGTATCGAGGGCGATTATGAAGAGCAAAAGGCGGCGATGGCGCGGATCGCCCTGTTCTCGATGGTGTCTCTTGTCCTGATCTTTGCAATTCTCTACTCACGCTATAATTCGGCGGTGTTGTCGCTGATCATCATGGCCAACGTGCCGCTGGCGCTGGTCGGCGGGGTGCTCGCGCTGCGCATCGCCGGCGGCACGCTGTCCTTGGCAAGCACCATCGGGTTCATCGCGTTGGCCGGGATCAGCACCCGCAACGGCATCCTCAAGATCAGCCATTACATCAATCTGGTGCTGCGCGAGGGCGAGACTTTCGGCCGGGCGATGATCGTGCGAGGAAGCCTCGAACGCATGACACCGGTGCTGATGACCGCGTTCTCGGCGGGGTTCGCCCTGCTTCCGATCATGATCGCCGGCCCCGATGCCGGTACCGAGGTGCTGTCGCCGGTCGCGCTCGTCATCTTCGGCGGTCTGATCAGCGCCACCCTGCTCGATGCGGTGCTGACCCCGGCCCTGTTCCTGAAGTTCGGCGCTGCGCCGCTGGCACGGCTCCAGCTACGGGCGGTCGGGCGCGCCGCAGAGGCGTTTTAGGCGGCGCGTCTTCCGGGCGGCTCTTTGCCGTTCGCCTCGACCGCCCGCAGCCTCGGCCGGGCGGCTTCCGTGGCCCGCGCGCGCGCCACGCGCAAGACGACCAGGATGCCGAAGCCGAATGCCCAGAGGATCCCCAGGGCGCCGAGGAGGACGAACTCGACCGGCAGGTTGATCGTCAGCGGTGAGGCAGAGGATGATGCGTCGCCATTGCCGGCCTCCGTCGACGCCGACGGAATTTCGAGGGTGCCGGCAAGCGTGGCCGAGCCTTCCTTGGTGCCGGCCGTGAACTTGATCTCGTATCGTCCCGGCATGGCGACCCAGTCCGCAGTCAACAGGTAGGTGCCGGCCCCAAAGGGTGCCGCGACAACCGTTTTGCCCGCGGCATCGACGTCGATCCGGGCATCGCTGATCGGCGCACCATCGTTGAAGCGGTCCAGGTAAATCAACAGATTGCGGTCGTGCGCCACGGCGACCAGCTCAACATCGCCGTTCTCAAGTTGGACCCTCGGCGCCGGGGCCGCCGCACCGTCATCGGCGCTCGCTCGCAGCGATCCGATCATCAGCGCGGCGGCGAGGCCGATCGCCAGGCAACACCCGGCAATCAACCCGCGCGGGGCGAACCCTCGCAGCATAATGACACCGCTCACGATCGCAGCGTCTTCCTCGAGCGGGGCGGCGCGACAGCGGCCTCGTCCCGGCGCTCGCGCGTGCGATTGGCGCTCCACACCGCCATGAGGTGGCAATTGTTGGTCACAAACCGTCTCCGGCGGTGGAACTAGCCCGAGGAGGATTGGGCGAAAGCGACATAAGCACTGGGCAGGATGCCGTAATCGCCGCCAAATGGATAGCTGAGCTTTAGGATCACCAGGAACACCGACATCGTCACGGTCGCCAGCAAGACCGACATGATCAGCGGCGCGAACACCGTCGGGCTGCCGAAGAACCAGGGAAAGATGATCGCCACGACCGTGCCGACCGCGGCTACCCCCCAGAGCAGCGGCGTCAGCGCCCCGAAGCTCAGGCGAATCCGACTGCCGCGATTGTCGCGCACCACCGTCAGCATTTGCAGAGAATATTGGAAGGCCGACATCTCCTTCTCGGTTTGCGGTTCGATCGCGAGGTAGGTGTAATACAAATCGTCGAGCGTCGCCGCGCTCTCGAAGGACAGCCGGCGCTGCTGCATCTGCGGCCATTCGACTTCGGCCACGGCGCGCGAATAGTCGCGCAGCTCCTTGCGAACCTGTTCTCTGGTCGCCTTCGGGAACGCCGCCGCGACCCGATCGAGCGTGGTCAGGGCATCGACCTCGACAATGATGTCCGAGCGGACGTCATCATATTTCTGGTACACCCCGAACAGCAGCAAGCCGATGAAGCCGGCATAAATCGACGAAAGAAACGAATATTTGAAACCGCCGATGATGTTGTTCGACACCAGCTGCGCCGGTGTGAAGTAATAATTGACGATCAGGGTGCCGAGCACGGCGAGCATGATACCGCCGCCGATCGTAATGAAGGCACCGACGCCAACCGGAAGGTCGTTCAGCCATTGTATGATTTCCATGCTCCGCGCGACCCCCTCATCCTTGAAGCACTCATTCTCGAGACGAATCACTCATCCTTGAAAGACTGGCATCGAGCGCCGTCGGGCGCCCCATTCTTGTTGAGATGCGATGAGCGGCAACCGGCAATCCGCACCCTAGCGGCCGCCCCGAGGGACCTCCGCGATGAAGGCGAGATAGGGCGTCGGCGGAATCCCCGAGCTCCCGGTAAACGGGTAGCTCAGCTTGAGGACGACGAGGACCACCGACGTCATCAGGGTGATCGATAACACCGACATCAGCATTGTCGCGCCGAAATTAGGGCTGCCGAACAACCAGGGAAGAACGATAGCGACGACACTCCCAACAATGGTCACCCCCCACAAGAGGCCCTGCATGACGCCAAAGCTGCGCAGGACGCGCACCCCGCGCTGGTCTCTCATCTTCGCCAGTATTTTGCGCGAGGTATTGATCACCTGCTGCTGCTTCGCGGTCGTCGGCTCGACCGAGGCATACACATAGTCCAGCGTATCGAGCGCGGTCGCGGTCAGCGGGTTGGCGGTGCGGCTGCGCAGTTGCGGCCATTCCACCTCGACGACCTGGCGCGCGTACGCTTTGAGCCCGTCGCGCAGCTGGCTCGCCGTGCCGGGCGGAAAGGCGGTCGCCAGCCGGTCCAGCGTCGTCAGTTCGGAGACGTCCTCGACGATGTTGGCGCGCAGCTTGTCGTAGCGGTTGTAGACGCCGAACAGGAGGAAGCCGAGAAATCCCGCATAAATGCCCGAGACAAAAAGGTATTTAAAACCCCCGACTATGTTGTTGAGATTGAGCTGCTGCGCGCCGAAAAAACTGTAGGCGACGGCGGTCCCGACCAGCGACACGACAATCGAGCCGCCGACGAGGACCGCCGCGGCGAGCTCCAATGGCAGATCGTTGAGCCATAGAATTGCGCTCATCGTCCCCGCTTTCGGCCGATGCCCCACCCCACGCAAGGCAATTATTGTCAGCTTCGGGACACTGCGGCAATTCGCGTCGCCGCGATACCGGCACGCGGCCGGATGCATGACGTCGCACGGGCTCGATCATCTCCTGGATTGGATTGACTTTATTGGCCAATATCGCCGGGAGATGGGGGCGAATGCAAGAATAGGCTGGAAGATAACCTTGGCGAATCCTGATCGGGTAAACGCTCGACAACCTTCGGTCATTTGGCTATCGTCGAATCAACCGGTAATGCCAGGTAAGATCCACGCCGATCGGGGCTGTGGCGCGACGGACGCCGAGCAATGGGGCAAGGGAGCACATTGTAATGTCGAGAGCCGATCCGATCCGCGGGCTCATCCTCCTGCTGGCGGTGAGCGTGGCGTTGTCGCTCGGTGGATTATCGCGTTCGGCCGCAGCCCACGGCGCCGACGAAGAACCGGCAACCCCGGCGCTTTCCGGGATCGCCGTCGGTCCGCGCGTTGCCGCCGAGGGCAGCGACTTCGAGCTGGTCGGCGTCGCACGCGGCAAGGTTCTGAGCATCTGGCTCGACCGCATGCGCGACAACGACCCGGTCGCCAACGCCAGCCTCGAGGTCGAGGTCGACGGCAACAGCACCAAGGTGGAAGCGGGTCCCGACGGGGTCTACCGACTGACCGCCGACTGGGTCGCGCAGCCCGGCCGGCACGACATCGTCTTCACCGTACGGCTGGAAGGCACCGCGGATTTGCTCGCCGGCAGCCTCGAAGTGCCGTCGGCGGCGGCGAGCCTGTCGGCGCCGACGCGGGTCGGGCTCATCGGGCGGGGTGTCGATAACGTCGTTGCTTTCATGCTTGGCATGATCGCGAGCTTTGGGCTGAGGCGCAGGCGGGCGTTCATCGCCGCGATTCGGGCGCGAACCGCGCCGATGACCGCTGCAATCCCGGGCTTCGTTGCCGGAATCCGGTCTCGCGCGGCGCTGAGCCTCGCACCGCTGGCGGCATCTGCGGTGCGTGCCGCAGAGGCCGGCATGTCCCGGGTGCGCGATGCCGGAGCCGGCATCTCGCAGATGCGCCAAGCGACGTTCGGCCTGTCCTGGGTGCGCGCGGCGCGGCTGCACGCGCCACTGGCGATGGCGCGTCGCTACGGCCGGGTCGAACTCTCGATCGTTGCGGTCATCTTCACCCTGGCGGTCGCGCTGATCCTGCTCAGTCGCGCCGTATTGGCCAATGACGGCGGCGGCAATTCCGGCGCCGTCAGCGCTGTCGGCGCGGCGGATGGCCCGCGCCGGCTGATGGACGGATCGCTGTTTGTGCCGAAGGCCTCGCAGCGGCTGCTCAACGTCCGCACGACGCTGACGACGACGAGCGATGTCGCCCGCACCCTGCGCGTTGTCGGCCAGGTGATCCCCGACCCCGGAACCAGCGGCGAAATCCATTCCACGATCCGCGGGCGGCTGCAGCCGTACCAGGATGCCTGGCCGAAAGTTGGCCAGGTCGTCGAAGTCGGCGACATCCTGGCGTGGGTGGTGCCGGTCATCAATCCGATCGATCGCGGCATCATTCTGCAGCAGGTTGCGCAGCTCAACCGCGAGATCGAACTCGGGCAGGAGCACCTCAAGCAGCTGAGCGCGCCGGACAGCGATGCCGCGCCGAGCGCGGTCGACGAGGCTCGCGAGGATCTGGCGAATCTCGGGCGTCGGCGCGAGGCCATCTCCGCCGTGCTGCGCGATCGGGACACCTTGCGGGCGCCGCTGGTGGCGCCGAGTTCCGGCATCATCGCCGCCAGCTTTGCCGTCGCCGGACAGGTCGTCGACGAGCAGCAGAAACTGTTCGCGGTGGTTAATCCCAAGCGCCTGTGGGTCGAGGCCTACGCCTACGACGTCATGGAGATCGGCAACGTGCTCGACGCGAACGCCGAGAGCTCGACCGCCCGCCACTACCACCTCAAATTCGTCAGCCGCGGACCGCAGCTGCAGCGGCAAACGATCCCGCTCTATTTCCAGATCGAGGATCCCGACCAGTTGCTGAGCGTCGGGAGCCTCCTCTCGGTGTTGGTCAAAACCTCGGGCGACCGCTCGGGTGTCATCATCCCGCGCACCGCCGTCGCCCGGGATACCTCCGGTCAGGAGATTGTCTGGCAGCATTCCGGCCCCGAGAGCTTTGTCCCGGTGCCGGTTCGCGTCGAGCCGATCGACGGCGACAACGTCCTGGTCGCGGCGGGGCTGCCGCCCAACACCCGCATCGTCGTCCAGGCAGCCGATCTTCTCAACGAGGTGCGCTGAGCGCCGGTGACCCGAAGGCCAGGCCGAGGGCTCATTGTCAGCGGCCAACCAATCGATTGTACAGGGTGATGTAAGTTGATTTCGGGTTCACGATCGGTGCCTGCGCCGGGCAGTGACGACCTCGCGATATTCGGCGAGAGGCGCTGAACCGGCATGTTCGCGTACCTCATCCGCCAGAGCCTCACGCACCGGGTCTTCGTCCTCTGCGGCACGGCGCTTCTGATCGTCGTCGGCAGCTTCGAGCTGCCGCGGGTGCCGATCGACGTCCTGCCCGAGATCGACCGCTCGATCGTGTCGATCATCACCGAAGGCGAGGGGCTCGCGCCCGACGAGGTGGAGCGCCGCGTCACCTATCCGATCGAGACGGCGATGCTCGGATTGAAGGGTATCGAGCGGGTGCGCTCGACCTCGGCTGCGAGCCTCTCCATCGTCACCGTCGAGTTTCAGCTCGGAAGCGATGTCTACCGCGATCGCCAGCTGGTCGCCGAACGGCTGGTGCAGGTGCGCCCGCTGCTGCCCACCGATGTGATCCCGGAGATGGCGCCGATCGCCTCGGTCATGGGCGAGATCATCCTGATCGCGATGACCTCGGACACCGGCGACATGATGGCGTTGCGCGATTATGCCGACTGGTCGATGCGGCCGCGGCTTCTATCGATCCCCGGCGTCTCGCAGGTACTGCCGCAAGGCGGCGACGTGCGCCAGCTGCGCATCACCCCCGATCCGCGCAAGCTCGAATTCCTCAGCATCGATATCGACCAGCTCGAACGCGCGCTGACCGCCTACAACACCAATACCGGCGGCGACGCGATCGATCAGTACGGCCGCCGCTTCATCATCATGAACATCGGCCGCACCGGCGATCCCGAGGCGATCGTCGACGGCGCGCGCAACCTCGTCGTGGCCTATCAGGAGGGGCGGCCGATCTTGCTGCGGCAGCTCGCCACGGTCGACTGGGCCCCGCGCGTCAAGGTGGGCGATGCCGGCTATATGGCCAAACCCGCGGTCATCATCAGCGTTCGCAAGCAACCCGGCGTCAACACGCTGGCGTTGACCAAAACCATCGAAGATGCGCTCGCCGAGATGCGCCCGTTCTTTCCCCCCGGCATCCACGCCGACCACGTCGTCTTCGAGCAAGCGAAATTCATCAAAACCTCGATCGCCAACCTGAAGCGCGTCGTCGCCGAATCTGCGGCAGTCGTCGCCGTTATCCTCTTTCTCTTTCTCCTCAATTTTCGCACCACGGTCATCTCGCTGACCGCGATCCCGGTGTCGATCTTCATCACGATCCTGATCTTTTGGCTGGCCGATCTGACGATCAACACGATGTCGCTCGGCGGTCTGGCGATCGCCATCGGCGAACTGGTCGACGACGCCGTGGTCGGCGTCGAAAACACCTTTCGCCGTCTGCGCGTCAACCGGGAGCTCGCCCACCCGCGCCCCGCCCTTCAGGTCATCATCGATGCGACGGTGGAGGTACGCTCCGGCATTTTCTACGCGACCTTGATCGTTCTTCTCGTTTTCTTCCCGCTGTTCTCGCTGCCGGGGATCGAGGGGCTGATGTTCACGCCGCTCGCCGTCACCTACATCGTCTCGATTGTGGCGAGCCTGATAACGTCGGTCACCTTGACGCCGGTTCTCGCCTATTACCTGTTGCCGCGGATGAAGTCGATGCGGGTCGGCGATTCCCGACTGGTGGTATTTTTGAAGCGGCAAAACGAGCGTTTGCTGAATTGGGCATTCGCTCACCAGGCAAGCGTGATCAGCCTTGCGCTGTGCGGCGTGACCGCGGCCGCGCTTGCCGCGAGCTATCTGCCGCGCGCCTTCCTGCCGCCGCTCAACGAAGGCATGTACCTGGTCGAGCTGTCGTTCCGCCCCGGCATATCGCTCGCCGACGCCAACCGCATGGCGGCCGCGGCAGAGACGCTGTTGTTGGAGGTTCCCGAGGTCGAGGCGGTCGGCCGCCGCACCGGACGGGCCGAACTTGACCTGCACGCCGACGACATCTCGCAGACCCATATCGACGTTGATTTGCGCCCATCGGGACGGCCCATTCCGGAAATCCTGCAAGACATTCGCGACCGCCTGAGCGGTCTGCCGGGCGCGGTCTACATCGGTCAGCCGGTCACTCATCGGATCAACCTCGTGATGACGGGGCTGCCCTCGCAGCTCGCCATCAAGATTTATGGCGACGACCTCGATACGCTGGTGAAACTGGCCGATAATCTGCGCAACCGGCTGACCCGCGTGCCGGGCCTCACCGACCTCAAGGTCGAACCCCAGCAGGGGCGCGTCCCCCAGCTGCGCATCCAGATCAACCCCGAGGAGGCGCGGCTCTACGAGGTGACGCCGGCAAAGCTGACGCAGATGCTCGAGACCCTGGCGCACGGTCGGACAGTCTCGGAGATCGTCGACGCGAACCGGCGCTACGGCGTCCTCATCCGCCTGGCCGATGCCGACCGCACCAGCGCCGCCTTGCGCAATCTGCTCGTCGACACGCCGGTCGGTCACGTCGCCCTGCACCAGCTCGCCGATATCAGCGACACCGACGGACCCAACCAGATCCTGCGCGACGACGGCCGGCGGCGCATCGCGATCCTCGCCAACACCGACGGCACCGACATGGCCGCGATCAATCGCGGCATCGAAGAAGCGGCCGCCCAGATGAAGATGCCGCCCGGCTATTTCGTCAGCGTCGAGGGCAACTTTGCCGCCGAACAGGCAGCCGCCAAGCAGATCGCGATGCTGTCCCTGATCTCCCTCCTGTTGATCTTTGCGATCCTCTATACGCGCTACAACTCGACGGTGCTCGCGCTTATCGTCATGGCGAACGTGCCGCTGGCGCTGATCGGCAGCATCGTTGCCCTGTGGGTCGCCGGGGGGACGCTGTCCTTGGCGACGATGATCGGGTTCGTCACGCTCGCCGGCATCAGCACGCGCAACGGGATTCTCAAGATCAGCCACTATATCAACCTGGTTCTGCACGAAGGCGAGACCTTCGGGCGCGCGATGATCATTCGGGGCAGCCTCGAGCGCATGACGCCGGTGCTGATGACGGCGCTCGCCGCCGAGTTCGCACTGATCCCGCTGATGCTCGGCGGCGGTGAGCCCGGCAAGGAGATCCTCTCGCCGGTTGCCCTCGTCATCTTCGGCGGTCTGATCGGCTCGACCTTGCTCGACGCGGTCCTGACGCCGATCCTGTTCCTGCGCTTTGGCGAGAAGGCGCTCGTCGGGCTGCAGCAGAGGCAGGAAGCCGGCGAGGGAGCCGAAGCCTATTGATCGGGAGTGGCCGGATGTTTGGCAGGATACTCGCCGCATGCCTCTTTGCGGTGTGGCCGGGCGCGGTCTGGGCGCATGTCGGGCTCGGGCCCCATGGCGGACCGGTGACCGATGCCGGGCCGTACTGGGCTGAACTGGTGACCCGGGACAAGGAGCTGGAGGTCTTTGTCTTCGACCAGCAAAACGACACCCCGATCCCCACCGCAGCGGCCACCGGGCGGGCGGAGGTGCTGATCGGCGAGGACAAGGAGACGGTCCCCTTGCAGCCCGGTACCGCCGCGGCCGAGGTCAACATGATGAAGGGCGAAGCTGCCAAGGGAGCCGGTTCCGGAGCGCGCATCGTCGTCTTGATCCAGTTCCCCGGGAAACCGGCGGCCGTCGCCCGTTTCGCGATCTGAGCCCGGGCGATTTTTTGAATTTTTGAAAGCGAAGGGTTGCGACATCTGGCTGGACCCATACGATTTTGCGGTGGACTCGATCCGCTCCCTCCACCTAAACATCGCGCTATCGTTCTGTGACGCGAGGATTTGGGGCGCTGGGGACCGGTCACTCGGTCTGGGATCGCTCGCGCCGCCGATGCGGTCGCGGCCGCACTCAATCCGATCTCCTTCTCTGAAGGGGACCGCGAAATAAGCTCGGCGGGTTAGAGGGAGCATGTCAGTAAACGACGGCGACAGAACCTTCGGCCGCGGCCTGATGGGCTTCGGCGTCGTCCTGGGGCTGATGTTGATCGGCGCGGGGCTCGGCGCCGGTGCCGACCACTGGATCAGCGTCAGGTCGAGCACAAAGAGTGCGGCGCATGCGCCCGAAACGCAGAATGCGGCCGCCGCCGCGTCGCCATTCCTGCACGAGGGCGACCGGATCGTCGTGCCCGAAGGATCGCCGTTGCGCGCGCGCGTCGCCGTCGGGCCGGCGGAGGTCAAGGAAATCCCCAACAGCCTCGTGCTGCCGGCTGCTGTCGAAGCGGACCCGGCGCGGACCGTAAAGGTGCTGCCGCCGCTGACCGGCCGGATCATCGACCTCAAAGTGCAACTCGGCGACCAGGTCGCAAAGGGCCAGGCTCTGGCGGTCCTCGATTCCGGCGATCTCGCCCAGGCCTATTCCGACGACGACAAGGCGCGCTCGATGCTGCGGCTGACCAAGCTGACGCTCGACCGGGCCCAGGGCCTGGTGAAGGCGGGCGGCGGCGCGGTCAAGGATCTGCAGCAGGCCGAGAGCGATTACGCGCAGGCTCAGGCGGAGTTTGAGCGCGCCGAGGCGCGGCTGAAGGAGATCGGCGCCTCGGCCGAATTGAGCGGCAAGTCGCGCGTCCTGACGATGACGGCGCCGGCGGCCGGCAACATCACCGATTTGCAGATCGCACCCGGAGCCTTCGCCAACGACCCGACCGCCTCGATCATGACGATCGCCAGCCTCGACACGGTCTGGATCACCGCGAACGTCCCGGAGAAGGATCTCGCGTTTGTCACGGTCGGCCAGAGGGTGGACGTCACCCTGCCCGCCTATCCCGGGAAAACTTTCACCGGCAAGGTCCAGTTCATCAGCGCGGTGCTCGACAGCGACACGCGGCGTGCCAAGACCCGCATCGCCTTTGCCAATCCTGACGGCGCATTGCGGCCCGGGATGTTCGCCAACGCCAAGTTCCTCGCACCGAGCAAACCCGAACTCTTTGTCCCGACCTCGGCCCTATTGATGGCAAACGAGACGACGACGGTCTTTGTCGAGGTGATGCCGTGGGTCTTCGAGCGCCGCCCGATCGAGATCGACCATCAGGAGGAAGACCTCGTCGCCGTCAGCAAGGGGCTCAAGGACGGCGACCGCGTCATCGTCAGGGGCGGAGTGCTGCTCAGTGATTGATCGCGCCATTGCCTTCTGCCTCGACAAGCGCCTCGTCCTGGTGCTGATCGCGGTCTTTGTCAGCGCCTATGGCTGCTATGCCTGGACCCAGTTGAAGTTCGATGCCTATCCCGATGTCGGGCCCGTCAACGTGCAGATCGAGACCCAGGTGCCCGGCCGCGCCGCCGAGGAGATGGAGCAGCAGATCACGACCCCGCTCGAACGGGAATTGAACGGGACGCCCGGCCTCGACACGATGCGCTCGATCAGCACCCTCGGGCTGTCGCTGATCACGATGAATTTTCGCGACGGCACCGAGGATTACTGGGAGCGCCAGCGCGTCCAGGAGCGCATCAACAACGTCACCCTGCCGAGCGGCGCCAGTCCGGGCCTCAATGCGGTGACCGGCGCGAACGGAGAGATCTTTCGTTATACGCTCGAATCGGACACCAAGAACCTGATGGAGCTGTCCGAGATCCACACCTGGATCGTGATCCCGGCGCTGAAACAGGTTGCCGGGGTCGCCGACATCAACAATTTCGGCGGCTTCACCAAGCAATTTCAGCTCCAGCTCGACCCGACGCAGCTGCTGCGCTATGGCGTTGGCCTCAATGACGTCACCAACGCGATCACCAACAACAGCGCCAATGCGGCCGGCAGCCGGATGGCCCGCGGCGAACAAAGCTTTGTGATCCGCGGCATCGGCCTCGTGCGCACGCTCGACGACCTCGGCAACATCGTCGTCACCCAGCGCAACGGCGTGCCGATCCTGGTCAGCGATCTCGGCAAGCTGACCTTCGACCACCGCGAGCGCGAGGGCATCCTCGGCAAGAACGGCAACCCGGACACGATCGAGGGCATCGTCCAGATGCTCAGAGGCGCCAATGCCGGGCAGGTCATGCACGACATCCACGCCAAGGTCGACGAGTTGCGAAAGCAGCTCGATCCGCAGGACGTTCACATTGTCCCCTATATCGACCGCTCCGATCTGATCCAGGCCACGGTGACCAAAGTCTCGCACACGCTGTTCGAGGGCGTCGGCCTCGTCTTCATCGTGCTCCTGTTGTTTCTCGGCAGCTGGCGCAGCGCCTTGGTGGTCGCCGTCACGATCCCCTTATGCATGGTGGCGGTTTTCATCTTGATGAACCTGACCAACCAGACGGCGAGCATGCTGTCGATGGGCGCCATCGATTTCGGCGTCATCGTCGACGGCGCGATCGTCGTCACCGAGAACATCCTGCGGCGGCGCGAGGCAAAGCCGCTCGAAATTTTGACGGCGGACGAGGTGGAGTCGGCGACGAGGCAGGTGGCAAAGCCGATCTTCTTCGCGACCCTGATCATCATCACCGCCTATTTCCCCTTGTTCGCGTTGGAGCAGGGCGAGGCCATTCTCCTGTCGCCGATGGCCTACACGATGGGCTACGCGCTGTTCGGCGCGCTGGTCGCCGCGCTGGCGTTGGTACCGGGTCTGGCCTACCTCGCGTTCCGCAAACCGCGCCGCATCTTCCATAACCGGCCGCTCGAATGGCTGGGCCGGGCCTATCGCTCGGGCCTCGCAGCGTTGCTCCGCGTCCCGATGATCGCCGTCGCCATGGCCGGGGGGGCAATCGTCGGCATCGCCATATTGGCGCCGACGGTCGGCCGGGAATTCCTGCCGGAGATGGACGAAGGCGCGCTCTGGCTCCAGGTCCAGATGCCGAGCGGCCTCTCGCTGCAAAAGGCGAGCGAGATGGCAAGCGACCTGAGGCGCACGTTGCTGGAGTTTCCCGAGGTTTCCTACGTGGTCACCCAGATGGGCCGCAACGACACCGGCACCGACCCGTGGACCCCCTCGCATATCGAGGTGCCGGTCGGTCTCAAACCCCCCAATACCTGGCCCGCCGGGGAGACCAGGGAGGACCTGCTCCGCCGGATCAATGCGCGCCTCCAGCAAATGCCCGGCTTTGAGACCGGGATCAGCCAGCCGATCAGCGACATGGTCGACGATTTGATCGGCGGGTCGCACTCTCCGCTCGTCATCCGCGTCGTCGGCGATGATTTCACCGAGATGCGGCGCATCGCCAACGAGATCGTGGCGGTGTTGAAGACCATCCGCGGCACCGCGGACGCGTCGATCTTTCAGGAGCCGCCCTTACCGCAGATCGTCGTCGAAACCGACCGCGCCGCGGCCGCCCGCTATGGGATCAACGTCTCCGACATCAGCAGCCTCATTCAGACCGGCATCGGCGGCGCGGCGGTATCCCAGGTCTATGTCGGCGACCGCGTTTACGACGCGACCGTGCGCTTTCCCGAGGGGACCCGCAACAACCCCGAGGCGCTCGGCAATCTGCCGCTGACGACGTCGACCGGTGCGCAAGTACCGCTGTCGCAGGTCGCCAAGATCAAGCTCCAGACCGGCGAGAGCGCGATCGCGCATGAAGGCGTCAGCCGCAACGTCGCGGTGCGCGCGACCCTCGCCGGGCGCGATCTCGTCTCCTACCTTGAGGAGGCACAACGCGCGATCGGACGCTCGGTGCATTTCGATACGGGCAAATACCATCTGCAATACGGCGGCTGGTTTGAAAGCGAACAGCGCGCTCAGGCCCGCTTCACGCTGATCCTGGCTCTCGTGCTCGGGGTGATGACGGTCTTTCTCTATGCCGAGTTCGGCAAATTGCGGCAGGCGCTGTTGATCCTCGGCACCGTGCCGCTGGCGATCTTGGGCGGCTTGATTGCACTCCATCTCACCGGCACGACGTTGAACATCGCGAGCGCGGTCGGATTTATCGCGCTCTTCGGCGTTGCCGTGCAGAACGGCATCATCATGGTCGCCAACCTCAACCGGGTTCGTGAAACCGGGGTTCCGTTGCGCGATGCGATCCTCGCCGGTGCGATGGAGCGGTTCC
>Ga0210394_10005667_pt1 | contig 13920 bp, 9 predicted proteins | sample IncBWC12MmetaG_FD_160121 | JGI IMG/M metagenome (GOLD analysis project Ga0210394, IMG submission 160121) | Forest soil microbial communities from Barre Woods Harvard Forest LTER site, Petersham, Massachusetts, United States - Inc-BW-C-12-M | ecosystem: Environmental > Terrestrial > Soil >...
TTGGCCATGCGGCTCACCGCGCCAGATCGAGGTGCCCGCGAAATCCGACGGCGCTGCCGGCGCCCGCAACGACTTCGCCGAGCCGAACCACCGCTTCGCCATTCTTGGCAAGGCACTCGCTTGCAGTGTCCGCACCATCGCGATCCAGCACGGCGATCATGCCGATGCCGCAGTTGAAAGTGCGGAGCATTTCCTGCTCGCTGATATTCCCTGCCGTTGCGAGCCATTTGAATACCGGCGAGACGGGAACGCGAGCAAGCTCCAGGGAGACGCCAAGCCCCTGCGGCAGCACGCGCGGAATGTTTTCGGTGAAACCGCCGCCGGTGATATGCGCGAGCGCCTTGACGGCTTTGGTCGTACGGATCGCGGCGAGGCAGGACCGCACATAAAGCCGCGTCGGTGTCAGCAGCGCTTCGCCCAAACTCTGCGAGTGCTCGAATGGCGCGGGACTGTCCCAGGTCAGCCCGGCCTTGGCGGCAACGCGGCGCACCAGCGAGAACCCGTTCGAATGCACGCCCGTCGACGCAAGCCCAACCACGACGTCGCCCGGCACAATGTCGGCTCGCGGCAGCACGTCGTTGCGTCCCACGGCGCCCACGGCGAAGCCGGCAAGGTCATAATCGTTGCCCTGATAGACGCCCGGCATTTCCGCGCTTTCGCCGCCGATCAGTGCGCAACCCGCCTCGCGGCATGCCGCCGCCACGCCCTTCACCACCGCCGCACCGACCACCGGATCCAGCTTACCGCAAGCGAAATAATCGAGGAAAAACAATGGCTCGGCGCCTTGCACGACAAGGTCATTGACCGACATGGCGACGAGATCGATGCCGATCGTGTCGTGGCGTGAGGTTTCGACCGCGATTTTGACTTTGGTGCCGACACCGTCGGTCGCGGCAACCAGGATCGGGTCGGTGAAACCGGCAGCTTTCAGATCGAACAGCCCGCCAAACCCGCCGATTTCGGCGCCAGCCCCGGCGCGCGCCGTTGCGCGCACCATCGGCTTGATCAATTCCACCATGCGGTTGCCGGCATCGATATCGACGCCGGCGGCCGCGTAGCGTGCCTCATCCACGAATGCCACCAATTCGGACAAAGACGAGCCTCCCCTCCGGGGAAGGCCACCGACGCGCCTCCTACGTCGGAATCGCCGGGTGTGCAAGCGGACGCGCGCCGCTATATTGCGTCGTTCGATTATGGTGCGCCGGGGCGCGGTTTGAGTATCCCAAATCTCATCACGTTGGGGCGGATCCTGCTGGTGCCGGTCGTGGTCTGGGTGATCACGTCGGGCGAGATGCGGATTGCGTTTTTCCTGTTCCTGGCGGCCGGGATCAGCGATGCCGTCGACGGCTTCCTCGCCAAGAACTTCCACATGGCGAGCGAGCTTGGCGCCTATCTCGATCCGCTGGCCGACAAGGCCCTTATCGTATCGATCTATATTGCGCTGGGCGTCGCCGGCGCGCTGCCGATCTTCCTCGTCATCCTCGTCGTGTCGCGCGATATTATGATTATTAGCGCCTTCCTTCTGTCCTGGCTCGTGGGCAGGCCGATGCCGATCCGGCCGCTTTTGGTATCGAAAGCCAACACTGTGGCCCAAATCCTACTCGCCACCCTGGTGCTGGCCGAACAGGCCTTCAGTTTCAACGCCGGTATAGTCACGATACTGACCATGGCGCTGGTCGTCGTCTTGACCTTGCTTTCGATCGCCTTCTATCTCGCGGAGTGGGTGCGCCATATGAACTCGTTTGGCGCCGGTCACTGATTGCTTCGGGCATGATCCCGAAGAGTGGATGCCGATTTTCGGACAAGATCATGCTCAAATGAATAGTCAGCCTTGAAAGAGCGCAATGCAGTTTGAGCGCAACATCGTGTTCTGGAGCGCCGTGCTCGTCGTTTGCGTCGGCCTGCTGTGGCTGTTGAGCCCCATATTGCTGCCGTTCGTACTCGGCATGGCGATCGCCTACCTGCTCGATCCGCTCAACAGAAGGCTGACCAAACGCGGCATGAGCCGGCTGCTGGCTTCGTTCATCATTCTTGCCGGATTTGTGCTTGCCTTCGTGCTGTTGCTTTTCCTGATTACTCCGCCGCTGGTGCGGCAGCTTTCTTCCTTCGTCGACAATTCGCCCGCCTACGCGCAGCGTTTGCAGGCTCTAGTGAGCGACCCGAACCATCCGTGGCTCAAGCGCGTCGTCGGTGACAATCTCGCCAGCGGGTCCGCCGGCGATCTCATGAACCAGGCGATGGGGTATTTGACCGGCGTCCTTGCTTCGCTGTGGGCGAAAGGGCAGGCGCTGATTTCGATCTTTTCGCTTCTAATCATTACTCCGGTTGTCGCGTTCTATCTGGGCTGCGATTGGGATCGGATCGTGCGCAGTGTCGATGAATTGATACCGCTAAAACAGCGCGAAACGGTGCGCGGTCTGGCTCGCGAGATCGATGCATCCATCTCAGCCTACGTCCACGGCCAATCTGGAGTTTGCCTGATCTTGGGCTCCTATTATGCGGTCGGATTGACTCTGGCGGGCTTAAGCTTCGGCTTTCTCATCGGCGTGGTTTGCGGGCTCATCAGCTTCATTCCTTATGCCGGCTCGCTGACCGCGCTCGTCGTCTCGCTCTGCGTCGCCCTCGCGCAGTTCTTCCCGGAATGGGGCAGAATCGTCATGGTCGTCGGCATCGTCCTCATCGGCCAGTTCTTCGAAGGCAATGTGCTCTCGCCGAAACTCGTCGGCCACAGCGTCGGGCTGCATCCGGTCTGGCTCATGTTCGCGCTGTTTGCTTTCGGCTATCTGTTTGGATTCGTCGGACTGTTGCTGGCCGTGCCGCTCGCGGCGGCCGCCGGAGTGCTGATCCGATTTGCGCTGCGGCGCTATCTGGCAAGTCCGCTGTATACTGGAACCCGGCCATCATAAGCCTCATGCCGCTTCCCCCGCGCCAGCTTGCCTTCGCGCTCGATCACGCCGAGAGCTATGCGCGCGAAGATTTTCTATCGGGGTCCTGCAATGAAAGCGCCCTCGCGCTGATTGACGCATGGCCGGATTGGCCCGCGCGCGCCATCGCGCTGGTCGGACCGGAGGGATCCGGCAAAACCCATTTAGCGACGATCTGGGCAGCGGCGGCGGGTGCGCGTGTCGTTTCCGCACGCACCCTCGGCGAGATCGACGTTCCAGCGGCGCTCGCGACCGGTGCGCTGGTTGTCGAGGATGCCGCGGCTGTCGCGGACGAGCGGGCGCTATTCCATCTGATCAACCTCGCTCGCGAGGAAGGCGCATTTCTGCTCTTTACCGCACGTACCGCGCCGTCGCTCTGGCCGATCGCGATGCCGGATGTCGTCTCGCGGCTGCGGGCGTTTCCGGTAGTAACGCTGCACGCCCCGGAGGATGCAATGCTGCGTGGCGTCATGGTGAAACTTGCCGCCGATCGCCAGCTGCCGCTTGACGAGAGCGTGGTCGGCTATCTCTCGACCCACATCGAGCGCTCGTTCGCGGCGGCCCGCGCAGCGGTCATCGCTTTGGATAAAGAAGCATTACGCCAAGGCCGGCCCCCGAGCCGGGCATTGGCCGCCGAAATGTTCCATTCTGTCTAGCGGTTTCGGTTACGGCGCGGCCAAGCGCCGCGATTTCGTCCGCTTTCCTTGCCACGGCGTTCTTTTGCCGCGACGGGCTTGACGGCAGCGGCGCCGTGCCGCGTTATCTCAACCAGTTGCATTCATCGGATTGTTACCAAAGGTGGCCAACATAGCGCTCGAGGAGCACGGATCTGCCATGGCCGACCGCGGCCAAGCCACTGCCGTTGCACGAGAATCCGGAACCGTGCGGCGGCTGGAAGAGCCGTTGCGGTCGGTGGAGCCGGCTGCGCCGCACACCGCGTCGGATCTGGCCTCCAGTCCAGACCGTTTCATCAATCGTGAGTTGTCGTGGCTGAATTTCAATCGGCGCGTCCTTGAGGAGTCGGCCAATCCCAAGAACCCGTTACTTGAGCGCCTGAAGTTCCTTTCGATATCGGCCAACAATCTCGACGAATTCTTCATGGTGCGCGTCGCCGGACTCGGCGCGCAGGTGCGCGAGGGCATCAGCACCAGGAGTCCCGAAGGATTGACCCCCGCCGAGCAGCTCGTGCGCATTGCGGAGGCCGTTTCGGTCCTCGTCGAGGATCAGCAGGCGCAGTGGCGCGAGCTACGGAGCTTGCTGGGGGACGCCGGTATCGTCTTGGTCGACGGTCAGGACGTTACCAGGCCGGAAAAGACCTGGCTTGAGGACTACTTTCTTGCCCACGTTTTTCCGCTGTTGACGCCGCTCGCCATCGATCCGGCGCATCCATTCCCGTTCATTCCCAATCTCGGCTTCACGACCGCCCTGCAGCTTGCGCGCGCCAAGGACGGCAAGGCGATGAACGCGCTGATCCGTATCCCCAACCGCACCGAGCGGTTCGTGCGCCTGCCGCAGACCGGGGATAGTGGAGAAGTGCGCTTGATTTCGATCGAGGCAATCACCAGTCTTTTCATCGGCAAGCTTTTTCCCGGCTATGCGGTCAAGGGCCTGGGTGCGTTCCGCGTCATCCGCGACTCCGAAGTCGAAATCCTGGAAGAGGCGGAAGACCTGGTACGGCTGTTCGAGACCGCGCTCAAGCGGCGCCGGCGCGGCATCGTGATCAGGCTCGACATTGAAGCGACGATGCCGGTGGAATTGCGACGCTTCGTGCAACAGGCGCTCGGCGCCTCCGACGACAGTGTGTTCAGCGTCGACGGCGTGCTCGCGCTCAATGAAATGGGGCAGGTCGCCAATCTCAATCGGCCGGATCTCGAATTCGTACCGTATGCGCCGCGCTATCCCGAACGCGTGCGCGATCATGGCGGCGACTGCTTCGCCGCGATCCGGCAGAAGGATTTCGTCATCCACCATCCGTTCGAATCTTTCGACGTAGTGGTGAATTTCCTGCAACAGGCGGCGCGCGATCCGGACGTCGTCGCGATCAAGCAGACGCTCTATCGCACCTCGGCGGACTCCCCGATCATCAAAGCGCTGGCCGAAGCGGCCGAAGCCGGCAAGTCGGTCACCGCGCTCGTCGAGCTGAAAGCGCGCTTCGACGAAGAGGCCAATATCCGCTGGGCGCGCGATCTCGAACGCGCCGGCGTGCAAGTGGTTTTCGGATTCATCGAGCTCAAGACCCACGCCAAGCTGTCGGTGGTGGTGCGCCGCGAGGGCGCCTCGCTTGCCTCCTACGTCCATGTCGGGACCGGCAACTACCATCCGGTGACGGCGCGCATCTATACCGACCTGTCGTTCTTCACCTGCGATCCCAGTATCGCGCGCGACGTCACCCGAATTTTCAATTTCATCACCGGCTATGCCGAGCCCGCCGAGCTCGAGCGCATGGCCGTTTCGCCGCTGTCGCTGCGTAAGTGCATTCACGAACATATCGATGCGGAGATCGCACACGCGGAAGCCGGCCGGCCGGCGGCGATCTGGATGAAGATGAATGCCTTGGTCGATCCCGACATCATCGATGCGCTTTATCGCGCGTCGAGCGCCGGCGTGGCGATCGATCTCGTGGTGCGCGGCATTTGCTGCTTGCGGCCCGGCGTTCCCGGGCTGTCCGACAATATCCGCGTGAAATCCATTATCGGGCGTTTTCTCGAACACGGCCGCATTTATTGTTTCGGCGCGGGTCATGGCCTGCCGCACCCGAAGGCTGCGGTTTACATTTCATCCGCCGACATGATGCCGCGCAACCTCGACCGCCGCGTCGAGGCGCTCTGCCCGATCCTCAATCCGACCGTGCACGAGCAGGTGCTCGATCAGATCATGGTGGCCAATTTGAAGGACAATGAGCAGAGCTGGCAGCTCCTGGCCGACGGGTCGTCATCGCGCATCGAGCCGGCGCCTGGCGAGGAAGTATTCAACGCCACGACTTACTTCATGACCAATCCCAGCCTGTCCGGCCGGGGCAAATCGCCCAAGGATTCCATTCCGCGCTTGCGCCATCGCCCGGAGCGAATGTGATTCGGCGAATGTGAACCGAGTCCGAATCGCGTAGGGTACGCGTTCGCCGCCATGCCGGGCCCAGGACGGCGAGTACTGCAGCGCAGCGAGAACTGCAGCGATCACCCATTGGATGGATATCCGCGGCCAGTGGGCGGAAATCGGCTGACATGTCATTGCGCTGAATTGATCGATGAGCCGCGCTGCATCTGACGCCCAGGGACGCCTCGACCACGGTCCGCCGATTGCCGTCGTCGACATCGGCTCGAATTCCGTGCGCCTCGTCGTCTATGAGGGTCTGACCCGCAGTCCGACCGAGATCTTCAACGAGAAGGCGCTCTGCGGGCTCGGCCGCGAAGTGCAATCGACGCGGTTACTGGCCGCGGATGCGGTCCAGCATGCGCTATCGACGCTCAAGCGCTTTCGGGCGCTGTGTCAAACGATGGGCGTGAAGAAGACCCTCGCCATCGCCACTGCCGCCTGTCGCGACGCCAAAAACGGTCCGGCTTTCATAAAACTCGCCGAACGCACGATCGGAGCCGATATCGACGTGCTTTCGGGTGGGCGCGAGGCCGAACTCACCGCACTCGGCGTCATTTCCGGCGTGCATCGGGCGGACGGCGTCGTCGGCGACCTGGGCGGCGGCTCGCTCGAACTTGTCGATGTCCGCGGCACGCGCGCGCGACATGGCCTCACTCGTCCGCTCGGCGGGCTGGCGCTTGCGGATATTTCGGCGAAGTCGATCAAGAAAGCGGAGAAATTCGTCAAGAAAACGCTGGGCGGCTTGCCGGTGCTGAAGGCATGCCAGGATCGCAGTTTCTATGCGGTCGGCGGCACCTGGCGGTCGCTGGCGCGGCTGCACATGTGGCAGACCGGCTATCCGCTGCACGTGATGCACGGCTACGCGATCCCCGCCGAGGAAGCGCTTGAATTCGCCAAGCTCGTTCACCGGGTCGACGTCGATACGCTGTCGAACATCGAAGTGGTGAACAATGCGCGGCGGCCGCTATTGCCCTACGCGGCGCTGGTGCTGGAATACATCCTGCGCATCGGCAAGCCGCGGCAAGTCGTGTTCTCGGCGCTCGGCATCCGCGAAGGCTTGCTCTATTCGTTGCTCAAGAAAAAGGAAAAGGAGAAGGACGCGCTGATCGAAGCGGCGCGCCATCTCAACCAGCTGCGCTCGCGCTCGCCGCGCCACGGCGAAGAGCTGATCGAGTGGACTAACCGTTTCCTCGCCACGTCCGGCCTCGATGAAACCAGCGAGGAACGCCGGCTCCGTCATGCCGCGTGCCTGCTTGCCGACATCGGCTGGCGCGCGCATCCCGATTATCGCGGCGAGCAATCGCTCAATATCATCGCCCATGGCGGCTTTTCCGGCATCGACCATCAGGGCCGCGCCTATCTGGCGCTCGCCGTGTTCTTCCGGCACGTCGGGCTTGTCATGGACGACGAACTGTCGCCGCGGCTGCGCGAGCTGGTCTCGACCCGCTTGCTCGACCGCGCCCGCGTGCTCGGCGCGGCGCTGCGGCTTGCCTACGTCATTTCCGCGGCGATGCCGGCTGTTCTGCCCGAAACCTCGCTCGCCATCGAACGCCATCGCCTGGCGCTGCGCCTGCCGGGCGAATTCGCGGCGCTCGCTGGCGAGCGCGTCATGAATCGGCTGCGTTCGCTGGCCCGCCTCATCGGTCGCGAGCCGGTGCTGCTGATGGGATGAGGTGATATGCTTGGTGTATCGCTTTAGTAGTCGCTGCCACGGAGTATCAAATGCAAACGCCAGGGCTGATCGTCGCGCCGCTCACGCCATTCACGGCCGAACTGACGGTCGACGAAGGCGCGCTGCGACGCCAGATCGATTACATCGTCGACGACTGCCGCGCCACGATGGTGGTCGCTGCCGGCGTGGAAACGCAGGAATACACCTATCTCAGCTTCGAGCAGCGCAAGGCGCTGATCCGCCGCACCATCGAATTCGTCGGCGGCCGCGTGCCGGTGATGGTCGGCATTTCGCATCCCTCGTTCAAGACCGCGATCGAACTGGCGAACGAGGCCGAACGGCTCGGCGCGGCCGCGGCGCAAGTTTTGGCGCCGTTGCGGCCGTTTGCCGGACCGCCGACGCAGGCCGATCTGATTGCCTATTTCGAGGCCATCGGCCGCGAGACGCGGCTTCCGATCACGCTCTATCTCAATCCCGGGCCCGGCGCCGACGTATCCATTCCCGACACGGTCGCGCTGGCGAAGCTGCCGAATATCCAATTGATCAAGGAAAGCTCGCGCGACCTCTCCCGCGTCGCGCGGCTGATCGTCGAGATCGATCGCGCTGGCCACGCCCGTTATTTTACGACCATGCAAATGCTGCTCGCCACGCTGCAACTCGGCGGCTCGGGCGCGACCATGCCGCCGCCGGGCTGCGAGATCGCGCGTCACGTCGTCGACGCATTCGCCGCCAAGGACTACGAGCGCGCCGCGGAAATCCAGCTCCAGTTCGCGTTGTTCCCGTCGAAGTGGATGCACCGCGGGCTAGCTCCGGCCATGAAGGCGGCAATGAATCTGATCGGCATTCCGGTCGGGGAACCTTATCCGCCTTACGTGCCGCTTTCCCGCGATGAAATGGCGGCACTCGCAATGACGCTTCGCGGGACCGTGCTCGCGCCGCGGTTCAAGGTGACCGCGGCGGCCTGATCGAGAATGTCGTTGAGGCGTAGCGGCGGGTTTCAAACCCGCCCCTACGTTCGGTTCACACCGCGTTTGAATTCACACGCCCTGATTTAAGCGCGTTCGACTGTCGCCACGCGGCCCTTTTCGATGGCGAGCGCCAGCTTGCCGTGCTTGAGCGCCAGCGCCTTGTCGCCGAACAGCTCCCGCCGCCAGCCGCTCAATGCCGGTACGTCGGCATTGTCACTGGCGGCGATACGTTCGAGATCGTCGACGGTCGCGATCACCTTGGCGGCAACGTGATGCTGCTCGGAGACCATGCGCAACAGCACTTTGAGCAGCTCGACGACGGCGGCGCCGTTGGCCGCAGGCTGCACGCGATCCTGCAGCGGCAATGTCTTTGGATCGCGCGCCAGACCGCGGCCCACCGCGGCGACGATTCCCTCGCCCCAGCGCGAGCGCTCAAAACCCTTCGGCAACGAGCGCAGCGTCTTGAGCTTTTCGGCGGTGGTGGGCGCCTGTACCGCGATGTCGGCGATCGCCTCGTCCTTGAGCACCCGCGAACGCGGCACGTCGCGCGATTGCGCCTCGCGCTCGCGCCAAGCGGCGACTTCGATGAGGACGGCGAGCTCCTTGGGCTTGCGCACGCGCGTCCTCAGACGCTTCCAGGCGTTCTCCGGCTCCATGCGATAGGTGTCGGGCGAGGTCAGCACGCGCATCTCGTCCTCGACCCAATCGGCGCGGCCGCGCCGTTTGAGATCCTCGACCAGTGCGAGATAGACGTCGCGCAAATGCGTCACGTCGGATATCGCGTAAGTAAGCTGTGCATCGGATAGCGGCCGGCGCGTCCAGTCGGTGAAGCGATGCGATTTGTCGAGCGTATCGGCACTGATGCGCTGCACCAGTTGCTCGTAGGAGATCGAATCGCCGTAGCCGAGCACCATGGCCGCAACCTGGGTATCGAAGATCGGATGCGGGATCAGCTTGGCGGCATGCCAGACGATTTCGATGTCTTGGCGCGCGGCGTGGAACACCTTCATGACGCGCTCATCCGCCAGGAGCGTGTAGAACGGCGCAAGATCGATTCCCGGCGCCAATGCGTCGACGACGACGGCTTCGTCGGGGGAAGCCATCTGCGCGACGCACAGCAGGGGATAGTAGGTCGTCTCGCGCAGAAATTCGGTGTCGACGGTCACGAACGGATGGCTGGCCATGCGCCGGCATACCGCGGCAAGTTCGGACGTCGTCGTGATTGGCTGCATCGCGGCTGGGGTAACGAAATCTAACGCCATTGGCGACAGTCTCGTTCAGGTGCACTGTACGTGGCAAGCCCCGCCGCAAGCCCCGCGGGGGTCCTGGAACGCCGCTACTGGCAGCGAATCCGCTCCATAAAGATGAATTCCCAGGGGCTCGGCATGGCGCCGACCGGCACTTCGATGACGGTCGGAGCGTCACGATTCGCAAACGCGCGCCGCAACGCGCCGCGCAATTCTTGCGGGCTGATGGCGCGTGCGGCTTCGGCGCCGAAGCTTTCGGCAAAGCGCACGAAATCGGGATTGGCGAGATCGCTCCCGATGAGACGATTGCCATAACGTTCCTGTTGAATTCGCCGGACATTGCCGAAGGCGCCGTCGTTAAAAACGATTGTCACCAGCGGAATCCGGTGGCGCATGGCGGTCGCGAGTTCATTCGCGGTGAACATGAAGCCACCGTCGCCCGAAATCGCCAGGACCGGCACGTCGGGCCGCGCGTGTTGCGCGCCGAGTGCGGTGGCAAATCCCCAGCCGAGATTGTCCTGGTAGCCGGGCGACAGGAACGTGCGCGGTTTGTAGACCGGAAATAACAGCCGCGCGGCAAAGCCGACCTGGGTGACTTCATCGACGAAAATGCCGTCGTCAGGCAATTCGTCGCGGATCGCTTCCAGAAACGCGATCTGGGGACTGAGCTTTTCGAGGCGCTTGCGCCAGGCGGCTTGGCGCTCCTGCATTTCGGTTTTCCGCGACGGTCGCTTGGCGTTGTGCGCCGGCAATTCCGCAAGGAGCGCTTGGAGGATCGGCGTTGCGTCGCCGGTCAGCGCGACGGCTGGCTTGTGCAGACGGTCATGCTCCTTCGGATCGGCGTCGACGCGAACGATCGCAAGCTCTCGATCGACGCCCCATTGGCGGAATTGGGTGAGCAGGCGCGTGCCGACGGCCAGCACGACGTCGGCCTCGCCCCACAGATCGCGGCCGAGCGGCAGCGTGACGCTTAACGGGTCGCGGCTGTCGAGCACGCCGCGGCCGCGGCGATAACCGAGCACCGGCGCTTGCAGCATCGCCGACAGCGCGGTGACTTCCGCGGCGGCATCCTGTGCGCCGCCGCCGCAGACGATCATCGGCCGCTTCGCCGCGCCGAGGCGCTTTGCGGCCCGGCGAACCGCTGACGTGTCGATTTTCGGCGCCGGAATCGGCAGCGGTCCCAACGCGGACACCACGGCGGATTTGCCCCAGACGTCGATGGCGCATTCGAGCGCTGCCGGGCCAGGCCGCCCGGTGCGCATCGCCCGCAGCGCAACGGCGGTCGCGCGCGCGGCTTGCTCCGGCTTGCGGATGAGCGCGCAGTGGTCGACCAGCCGCTTGATGATGCCGGATTGATCGCGGATCTCGTGCAGGTGGCCGAGGCCTTTGCCGATATCGGCGTCGGGAATTTGCCCGATCAAGGCAAGCACCGGCGCGTTCATGGAATAGGCGGTCAGCAGTGCAGCCGCGGAATTGAGAAGGCCTGGTCCCGGGACGACCGCATAGGCTTGCGGCTTGCCGGTCGCGAGCGCGGCGCCGAGCGCCATATAGGCGGCGCCCTGTTCGTGGCGGGTATGTACGGTGCGCAGCCGGTCGGAGAACTTGAACAGCGCCTCGAACAGCAGATCGTTCTGCACGCCCGGGAGCGCATAGACCGTATCCAGGCCATGAGCGACGAGCGTGGCGACCACCGCTTCCGCGGCTGTCATGGTCTCGGCTGGGTTCTTCCGCTCATTCCCGCGCAAGCGGGAATCCCGACTGGGTCCCCACCTTCGTGGGAACGATCGCGTTTTGGCCTTCGCTGGCCTTTTCTTCTTCATAATCAGTCCCTACCGCCCCACTGTGCAGATCGCGTATGACCTGTCGAGGTGCTGCATTTTCGGCTAAAGGCAGCGCTTGACAATTACTCAAACGCTGTGCGGTTGTGCGCGTCCAATCCACACGACCCATCTTTCGGACGGTAAGCGCTGATGCCTGAGAAGTATGAGGAAGCAAAACAGCTTCTAGATTTTGTCAGACTTCTGCACGACAAGTGCCTTTCTTTGTCGCGCGGTCTGACATTTGACAAGTCCTTTTCAAAGGACGGTCTAGTAGTTTCTCTCTACGGGAGTCTAATAGAGCTCACCGGCAGTTTCGTTGCGTTAGTAGAGAAAGGGCTGGACGCGGGTGCTGGATCTATATTTCGGTCGTTCCTTGAGGCTTACGTCGATTTCGTGAATCTCAATAATGATCCGCAATACATCAAACACTGTTACGCAAGATTCCACGAACATTGGCAGAAGACATTAAAGGCCAGTTTCGAAAATAACCCCTACCTTGAGGACATCTCACAATTAAAGGATCGTGAGAAACTCCTCCAAGATCAAGAGACGAGCCTTCAAAGATTAAAAAATGAAGGGTTTGCTCCCTTATCTGTGGCAGAGCGCTTTCGTAAGGCGAACATGGAGAATGAATACAAGTCGATCTATAGCTACCAGAGTAGACAGGTACACAACGACCTCAGTGCCCTGTTCTCGCGACATATAACGAAGGGACAAGAATCTTTTTCTCTTGAATTCTACAAACCAGTTAGTCTGTCAGACCTTTTACCTGAGTTGGATACCCTTGCTGGCTTACTACTTGAGGCCTCTGAGAGATTGCACAACCGTCTTAAATCAAATTCGCAAACTGAGTTGCAGGAGCTGCATAAACAACTAACGACAGTTCGCTCGCAATACGGCGTTCCTAGAACGCATCGTTACCGCACCCATAAATGCGGCGAATTGCGCGAGGCCGACATCGGCCAAGAGGTCCGTCTCTCCGGCTGGTGCCATCGCATCCGCGACCATGGCGGCGTGCTGTTCATCGATCTGCGCGACCATTACGGCCTCACCCAGGTGGTGGCCGATCCCGACAGCCCGGCTTTCAAAGTGGCCGAAACGCTGCGCTCGGAATGGGTGGTGCGCGTCGACGGTAAAGTGCGCCGACGGCCTGGCGGCACCGAGAATGCCGAACTGCCGACCGGCGCGGTCGAGGTCTACATCCGCGAGATCGAGGTTTTGGGGCCGGCCGCCGAGCTACCCATGCCGGTGTTCGGCGAGCAGGAATATCCCGAGGAAACAAGGCTCAAGTACCGTTTCCTCGACCTGCGCCGCGAGCACTTGCACCAAAACATCATGAAGCGCGGCCAGATCATCGATTCGATCAGGCGGCGGATGAAGGAGCAGGGCTTTTTCGAATTCCAGACCCCGATCCTGACCGCCTCCTCGCCCGAAGGCGCGCGCGATTATCTGGTGCCGTCGCGCATCCATCCGGGAAAGTTCTATGCGCTGCCGCAAGCGCCGCAGCAGTTCAAGCAGCTCATCATGGTGTCGGGCTTCGACCGCTATTTCCAGATCGCGCCGTGCTTTCGCGACGAGGACGCGCGCGCCGACCGCTCGCCGGGCGAGTTCTATCAGCTCGACCTCGAAATGAGCTTTGTCACGCAAGACGATGTTTTCGCGGCCGTCGAGCCGGTTATGCGCGGCCTGTTCGAGGAATTTTCCAACGGCAAGCCGGTGACCAAGGAATTCCCGCGCATCACTTACTATGACGCGATCACTAAGTATGGCACCGACAAGCCTGATCTGCGCAATCCGCTCGTGATGCAGGATGTTTCGACGATCTTCCGCGGCTCGGGGTTCAAGATTTTTGCGCGTATTCTCGAAGCTAGCGATACCGCTGTCTGGGCGATCCCGGCGCCCGGCGGCGGCTCACGTGCGTTCTGCGATCGCATGAATTCCTGGGCGCAGGGTGAGGGCCAGCCGGGGCTCGGCTATATCTTTTTTGCACTCGACAATGGCGCTGTGGTCGGCCGCGGTCCAGTCGCCAACAATCTTGGTGCGGAACGGACCGAAACGTTGCGTGGACAATTCGTCCTAAAGGATGGCGATGCGGTTTTTTTCGTCGCAGGAAAGGATGTCGATTTCATACAGTTCGCAGGAGTGGCTCGTACCAAGATTGGAAATGAGCTCAAACTCATTGACAAAGATCGGTTT
>Ga0210394_10005669_pt1 | contig 13918 bp, 8 predicted proteins | sample IncBWC12MmetaG_FD_160121 | JGI IMG/M metagenome (GOLD analysis project Ga0210394, IMG submission 160121) | Forest soil microbial communities from Barre Woods Harvard Forest LTER site, Petersham, Massachusetts, United States - Inc-BW-C-12-M | ecosystem: Environmental > Terrestrial > Soil >...
CCCTCGATGAAAAAGCTTGTGTTTTACGTCCGGCCAAAACTCATCGAACGTGTTGCCGCCCCACCGGCCAAAAAACCCGAGACCGATGCGAACTGCAGCGTTGCCGGCATCGTCGTCCCCAGGGGCGCGCCAAGCGTTGGAAATGAAATTACTTCCCGGGATCGCGATGAATCGCGCGTATGCCAGTCTAACTCCACCGTCGCGGTTTTCTGCCAGGAAGGTCATTTTAGCGGCATGTCCCATCCGGCTCATAAAGGGCGCACCGGCGTCACGCCGGTAACGCGGATCCTCACCCCAGATAGCGCCGAGTCCGGCTTCCATGGTGTTGCTTAACGCTAGTCCGCTCAGGCGCATGCCGTAGCGATCCCCAAAGCCTTCCCAATGCGGGCCATAAGTCTTCGGCTGGTTAAACAAAGTGCCCCACCCGGCGCTAAACAAACCCGCCGCGAGGGTCTCTGGACCGATTGTGCCTCTAACCACCCAGTTAATACGCTCTTGGGCTGTGATCGGCCGGCGTGCTTCGCTGCTACTGGAAGAGGCCGGGTTGAATGCCGACGAAGACGCTTCGCTGTCGGAATCAGGCGTCACGGCAGATGCCAGCGTGCCGGGCATAACGGCCTGCTGGGCCAGAACCGCCGAAGCCAGTAAGAAAACTGAACAACTCGCTTTACAAATCATTTCCGCGCTCCCAACGCGTCACTTAATAGCAGATGGGATGCCATTGCAGCGATCTTCCACGGATGCGCGGCAAAAGGCGTGTCTTCATTCAGATGCAGCGCGACCGTCCCGTCGGGAATAGTTTGGCCCGGTAGGAAACTCCTAGTATTCTGACTTTTCGACCACCGGCCGTCTGCTGAGCGACACGCGCTGCCGGGCGAAATCCGATATCGTTAAAGCGAGCATGCCGGATTGGCTAAGTATCCACGAACCCGTCCTGGTGAACACCATCGGGCACTGCGCTGGCGCAGTCCTGTTCGGGATGCTGTTGTATTTCTTTCTGTTGAACTGGCGGCATGATCGGGAACAACGGACCAAGCTCCCGGCGCTGGCCGCAGCCCTGGCGTTTTTGTGGAACATCGGCTCGTTGGTCGCCCTGGGCGTCGGACGGCAAGGCGGATCGGCGGCCGATGTTATCGTCGCAGCCAGCTTCTCAGTACTAAGCTTATTGCCGGCAGTACTACTTCACATTTCACTGGGATCCCATCACCGACTGTTATGGCTGAGCGGCTATGTATTGAGCTGCGGGGCGATCGCGCTCCACGTGGCGGACCTGATCACCCGTTCGTCCCGGCTCCATTTCGCGGCGCTGCTACTGGTGACGGCGGGGTTTTCGGTTCTTACCGCGATTTCGGTGGTCATTTCCTTGTTTTTCGAGATTCGGAACAAGAACGGTGCGGCCACCTCCAGGCTGGCCGGAGCGATGGTCCTTTTCCTGTTCGCCATTTCGTTCGCGCACTTCAGCTCGGAGCAGGCGCATCAGGCCTGGTCCAAGGAAATCGCTCTGCACCACGCGGGTATCCCGCTTGCGCTGTTCGTGCTGTTGCAGAATTATCGGTTCCTGTTGCTGGACGCCTTTCTCCGATTCGTGGTGAATGCCACTCTAGCTGCGGCGGCGGTGCTGGCGTCCATTCGACTCGCGGAATCCGCGCATTTTAGCCCCAGCCTAAACCCCTTTGACGCCGGGCTGCTCTTTGTGGGCGCGTGTCTGCTGCTGACCTTGTTCGTGTATATTCGCAACCGCGTTCAGAGCTGGCTGACACAGGTGATCTTCTTGCGCTCGAACGTCGATGGCGCACTCGAGGAACTTGCCAAGCTAATCCGGACGACGCGGGAGGAAGCCGAATATCTTCCTAGCGCTGCGGAAGTGATTGCGACGTTCCTGCGAGCCGCGCGCTTCGAATTGGCCGATGGCGCTCCCGCAGGCGGCGGGCCTGCGTGGGTGCAGGCTGTGGTCCCGCTGCGCTTTTCGCGCGGAGATGCCAGCTACCTGCTGCTGGGACCGCGTGACGGCGCGCGCCGCTACCTCAGTGAGGATTTCGCCGTGCTCACGCGCTTAGGCGCTGCCATGGTGGAGCACGTCGAACAATTGCGCGGCATTCAGATGCAGGGTCTGGTATCACAGGCGGAGTTGAAGGCTCTGCAGGCCCAGATCAATCCGCATTTCCTTTTTAATTCGCTCAACACGTTATATGGGACTATCGACCGGCGCAATGTGGAAGCTCGCCGCCTGGTGCTGAATCTGGCCGACGTGTTCCGCTACCTGTTGCGGTCCGATCGGACGCTGATCGCAATAGAAGAAGAGCTGCGCATTGTCCGCGCCTACCTGGAGATCGAGCAGCTGCGGCTGGGCGATAAACTGCGGACCGAGATCAACGTGGATGAGGCGGCACTCCGCGCCACTATTCCTTTGCTTTCGGTGCAGCCGCTGGTGGAAAACGCCGTGAAACACGGAGTAGCGCCGAAGACGGGGGCGGGGTTCGTTCGTCTGGACATTACTTCCCGCGAGGACCTGCTTACGGTGACCGTTTCTAACTCCGGGGAATGCGATTCGGGCCCTCTAACCGCCGTGCACGCCAACGGAGGCATCGGTCTCTCCAATGTGCGCCGCCGGCTGGAGCTGTGTTACGGCGAAGAATCCAGTTTTCTGGCGGAAGTAGAGGATGGCGTCACGACGGTCGGGTTCTTGATCGCAATTCCAGCATGCCTCTGAAGACGTTGATTGTCGACGACGAACCGATTGCCCGCAAAGTCTTGCGCGAAGAACTGGACCTGATTGAGGACGTTGAGGTGATTGGAGAGGCGGCCGATGGCCGAGCGGCCTTGGAGAAAATCGGTGCCGAAAAGCCGGACCTGGTGCTCCTCGATCTCGAGATGCCGGCCATGGGCGGCCTGGACGTGGTGCGCCAATTGAAGCAGAGCAAGCACGTGCCTGTCATTGTGATCGTCACGGCGTACGATCAGCACGCTTTGCAGGCCTTTGAGGCTGGGGCCATCGATTACCTGCTAAAGCCCGTGGGGCAGGAACGTTTATCGCAAGCCGTGGAGCGGGCTAAGCGCGTCACGGATGGCCAGGCGATGGAGCGGATCGCGCAGTTGCAGGAAATCGGAGGCTCGCCTCATGACGCGCGGACGCGCAGAATTGTGGGAAAAATCGGCGAGGAGTACTTCCTGCTGAGCGCCAGTGAGATTTACGCATTTCAGGCTGAAGGCGATCTAGTCTGGATCGTCACCGCCAAGCGAAAATATCTGGCTACCCAGACGCTGAAGGACCTGGAACTGCGCCTCAAGAACACCAGCTTCCGGCGCATTCACCGCAACGCGCTGGTGAACGTGGATCACGTGCGCAAGCTGAGCGTGCTCAGCAGCCAGCGCTGGCTGATTACGATGAACAACGATCAGGAGTTCGTCGCCAGCAAGCGGCAGGCGCGCACCGTTCGCGAGCTTTTAAGCTAGTAACTTAAGTCCGCTAGTCCAAACTCTCCCTGGTGACGGCCGGCGCGGGCTGGCCCGGAGTACCGGTGACAGCGACGCAAGGATCGCGCCGGCTCTCGCACTACTGTCCGCTTAAAACGTTCTTCAGACCATTGATGGCTCGGCGGAGCCCGCTGGTGGAAAAATTGTTCGAGCTTCGCCTCCAAGCATGCTACAAGTATCTGAGCTTCCAGCTCACTCATGCCCTTGAGAACGCTGATAGTGGACGACGAACCAATCGCGCGGAAGGTACTGCGTGAAGAACTCGGTTCGTTCGACGACGTCGAGATCATCGGGGAGGCAGATAACGGAGCCACCGCTCTGGAAAAGATAACCGCTGAACATCCCGATCTTGTGCTGTTGGATCTTCAGATGCCAGGGATGGGTGGGCTTGAGGTGGTCAGAAATCTCAGGGGCGGGACGCACATGCCGGTGATCGTGATTGTGACCGCGTACGATAAGTATGCCCTTCAAGCGTTCGAGGCTGGTGCGATCGACTATCTGCTTAAGCCGGTGGGCGAAGAGCGGCTAGCGGAGGCAGTTCAAAGAGCGAAACGGCTCACCGATAGGGAAGCCGTGGAACGAGTGGCGCAGATCCAAGAGATCGCCGATCAGCCAAGTACTCCTCAACCCCGAAGAATCGTGGGAAGGATCGGGGAGGAATATTTTCTCCTGAGCGCCGATGAAATCTACGCATTCCAAGCCGATGGCGACATCGTTTGGATCATCACCGCAAAGAAGAAATACCTCGCCACTCAGACGCTCAAGGTCCTGGATCAGCGCCTCAGGAACACGAGCTTTCGAAGAATCCATCGAAATTCATTGGTGAATGTCGATCACGTCCGCAAAATGAGCGCCCTCAGCAGCCAACGATGGCTAATCACGCTGGCCAACGATCAGGAGTTCGTAGCGAGCAAGAGGCAGGCCGGAAGTATTCGCCAGCTTCTAAACGGTTAGGCCGCGCCGCTTTTCGACGACTCACCCACTGGCCTAGCATTTCAGACCACTCGTCGCTGATCGATGCCCGACCACATTTTTGACTGGATTCGTTACGGGAAGTCTCTAAAATTGAGCGAAGGGGATTCAGCGTTCCTTAAATGTGCTGAATTTCCGGCTCAATTCCTTGCTCGTCATCGCGACATTGGTGCTTGTGGTCTTTTGGCTTCGCGACTACATGTCTCTTCGTATGAGCCCGTGCCGCAACGCTCTCCCGCGTTCCTTGGCTTATGGGATCGCCATCCTGCTTACACCCGTGCTTATTTGGAAGGTGGTCCTCCGAATCGGATTGGCAGACTTTGCGCAGTGGCTTCAATCGCCTCGAGTCCTTATTTTGCTCATTGCCGTTCACATCGCAGCGAGTCTTCCATCTATTTGGATAAGCCAGACGCAGAATTACCACTGGATGTGGGCAACGGCTCTGCTGCCCGCTCCGGTGGTCTGGCTGTTGCTTTTGCAAGCCCTTCCCTTTAAAGGCGGTTCAGAAGTAGCGACCGTGCAATTCAGTTTCTTTTCTATCGCGCTGTTGTGGGCTGCTTCGATGATCTTCATCATCTTACGTAACCGCTACACTCCGATGCGGCTCGAGGACTTGGACTTTGCAGTACTATTCGGGAGTTTGAGCCATGGGGTGGTCTTGTGTGTCTTCCCGCTAGCCCTTCTATTAACCTGACTGAGCAGTCCGCCGGTCGTGTCCGCTCACGGCGCAAATTAGATCACTGATCCAGACGACCAGTCCGGCCATCGAATTTTCCTTGGTGCTCTAGTACCAAGGCCTCAGAATCGACAAATATGAGAATGAGATGTCCCGCGATCTCGATTTTTGTTCTTTTCCTGTGTCTCGCGTCGCCGGTCGCGACTTATGCCCAGTCCAGTGGCGGCAACGCCGGGACGGTTCGCGGTTCGGTGCTCGATCCCTCGGGAGCGGCCGTAATAGGTGCGACAGTGGAAATACAGAACCCCGTCTCTCACTACAATCAGACCGCTAAGACAGACAACCAGGGAAATTTTGCATTCGTCAATATTCCTTACAACAACTACCACCTCTCAGCGGTAGCGTCCGGATTTCAGTCTGCCACTGAGGACCTGGACGTACGTTCGCCTTTGCCGCAGGATGTCAAACTGAATCTGAAGATCGGAACGTCCACGGAATCGGTGGTCGTTACGGCCGCTGCTGATTTGCTCGAAAACGATCCAACGGCTCACACGGACGTAGATCGGGGACTCTTTGACAAACTTGCTCTCGAAAGTCAATCGTCTTCTCTCAGCTCCTTGGTAACGCTAGCGGCGCCTGGAGTTGCGGCCGACTCCAACGGTCTCTTTCATGGATTAGGCGATCACGCCGAGAACTCGTTCTCCATCGATGGGCAGTCGATTACCGACCAACAGAGCAAGGTGTTTTCGAATCAACTTCCGATCGATGCGGTGCAATCGTTGGAAGTGATTCAGGGCGCGCCTCCCGCCGAATATGGCGGTAAGACCAGCCTGGTGATTGTTGCGACAACGCGGTCGGGCTTAGGCATCACGCAACCGCGTGGAGATCTGACGGCTTCCTACGGAACATTCGGGACCTCGGGTGGCGCGTTCGATCTCTCTTACGGCGGCCAGACCTGGGGCAACTTCATTGCCGTGAACGGGTTGAATACCGGCCGTTTCTTGGATCCGCCTGAGTTCACTGTCATGCATGACAAGGGTAACGAAGAAAATGCTTTCGACCGCTTCGATTTCAAGCCTACTGATGCCGACACTCTTAGCGTGAACCTCCAATACACGCGCTCCTGGTTCCAAAATCCAAATTCGTACGATCAGGAATATCATCCAGGCTTGACGAATCCAGTGACCGGCGGCCCATTGGGTCCAACGGATCAACGCTCGCAAATCAAGACCTTGGACATAGCTCCGACTTGGACGCGCATTCTGAATCCAAACACTGTGCTGACACTAGGCGCTTACCTACGGAAGGATCAGTACAATTACTATCCGAGCCCCAATCCATTTGCCGACATATCTCCGGACCTGCAGAGCGAGACTGTTACCCAGTCGCGGTCGCTCGCCAACGCGGGTGTTCGTGGCAATGTGTCGTACCTGAAGGGCATTCACAACATCAAGGCGGGAATCACCTATGAACATACCTTCCTCACGGAGGGTGACAGCATCGCTATTGTCGATCCAGCGGTTATTCCTGGGAACCCCGCAGCCTGCCTGGATGCTAATAATCAGCCCATACCGGGAACTCCTTGCGCGGCACTGGCACCCTACGATCTGACCAGGGGTGGGACATCATTCGAGTTCCATGGGCACACAGACGTCAAGGAACTCGCGCTTTTCGTCGAGGATACGATCACCAAGGGGGGCTGGACTTTCAACCTCGGTATTCGTGGAGATCTCTACAACGGCATTACCATCGCCAGGCAAGCCGAGCCTCGCGTTGGAATCGCCTACAACTTGAAACGAACGAATACGGTATTTCGCGCCTCCTACGCACGAACGATGGAGACGCCGTTCAATGAGAACTTAGTGATTGCCAGCACCGGATGCAGCAATCCGTTTCTTGCGACGCTAGTTCCGCCTCCGGGCGTCACTTGCAATCTGGGCGCGATTGTCGCAGGCCACCGCAATGAATTCCACGCCGGCCTGCAACAGGCCATCGGGAAGTACCTGGTTATAGACGCCGAGTACATTTGGAAATACACGCACAACGGGTACGATTTTGGCGTCGTCGGCGCTACGCCCATCACGTTCCCAATCGAGTGGAGCAGCTCTAAGATTCCTGGATATGCAATCCGAGTCAGCATGCCCGAGTTCCACGGACTTTCCGCGTTTGTGTCAATGTCGGGCGTGGCCGCCCGCTTCTTCCTGCCGCAGGTCGCCGGGTTGCCTATCATCCCCGTTGGGAACGAAGTGTTTCGCATCGATCATGACGAGATCTTTAACGAAACGACGCACCTCCAATATCAGCCATTCAAGCGCGGCCCTTGGCTGTCGTTCAACTGGCGTTATGACAGCGGGCTCGTGGCCGGCGCATCACCATGTTACGCGCCGACCGCAACTTGCTCCGCCGCAACGCCAATCGCGGATGGAGGGGCGGCTAATATTCCAAGCGGCCAAGTAGCGTTGAACAACACTATCAGCGGCTTGCCGCTGACCGCCGACCAGGAGTTTCAAGCCGGACTAACGTGCAACGGAGCGCTTGCCGCGCCAAACCCGCTTGGACCAGCATTGGCCACCTGCAGCGCTGCCGGATTGGGATCAATATACCTGAAGATACCGAAACCCGGAACCGAAAATGACGATCACAATCCGCAGCGAATCCAGCCGCGCAGCCTATTCGACATAGCCGTGGGACACGACAACATTTTCCACGGCGACAAGTACAAGTTCAGCGCTCGCCTGGAAGTTATCAATCTCACCGACAAGGAGGCTCTCTACAACTTCCTCTCGACGTTCAGCGGAACGCATTACCTGACGCCGCGAACGGTGACCGGGACCATCGGGTTCCACTTCTAATAAATAGGTGGGTGAGCAACCTCTCTTCCCTTTCGAGCGAACCAAGGGTAGAGAAGCGGAAGGATATAGAGCGTCAGCAGGGTAGAAGTGATCAGGCCGCCGATGACAACAGTGGCGAGAGGTCTTTGAATCTCGGCTCCAGTTTCGGTTGAGATCGCCATCGGAAGGAATCCGATGCTGGCCACCAGCGCGGTGATCAATACGGGCCTGAGCCGATCAGCAGCACCTTCGCGGATTGCCACTTGCATTTCCATTCCGCGCTTCCTGAGCAAGTTGATGTAGCTCACGAGCACGATTCCATTTAGGACCGCGACGCCAAAGAGAGCGATGAAGCCAACCGAGGCCGACAGATTCAGATTCAGTCCTCGCAACCACAGAGCACCAACGCCGCCCACAAACGCAAATGGGACGTTCAGAAGGATAAGGCTGGCCTGTCTGAGTGAATGAAAGGTAGCAAACAGCAAGGCGAAGATGATTGCAATAGAAACCGGAAGAACAAACGCCAACCTGTGATTTGCCCGCGATTGATTCTCAAATTGACCGCCCCATTGGATCTCATAACCAGGGGGCAGCTTGAGGGAGCCATTCACCTTCTCCTGAGCCAGTCTGACGAAGCTTCCCAAATCCGTTCCTCGCACATTCGTCTGGACCGCTACCCGCCGGCGTGCGTTCTCGCGCGAGATTACTTCTGGGCCCGTAACGGTTTTTACTTGAGCCACCTGGTTCAACCTGACCAGCTCGCTCCCTGGCGCTCGAAGTACGATTTCCTTTAGAACTTCGGGGTCGTTTCTCAACGTTTCCGGCAGGCGGACTGAAATCGGGAAGCGTGCCTGGCCCTCAATCATTTCCGAGAGCGGCTGTCCGCCCACTAGCGTCTCGATAACTTCTTGAACATCGGAAACGTTCAACCCATATCGCGCGAGGGCGGGCCTGGTCACATCAACTTGCAGTTCAGTCACACCGGACAGCACTTCCATCTGCGGCTCTGCAGCACCGGGAATGGAGCTCATCAAAGTAAGCACTCTCTGGCCCAATTCTTCTAAAGTTTTGAGTTCGCTACCAAAGACCTTTATTGCGACGTCGCCGCGGATTCCGGTCACTGTTTCGTCAAGCCGCATTTCCATGGGCTGCGTGAAATTATAGGTGACTCCGGGAATCTTTTGGAGAGCTACAGAGAGCTTCTCGATCAACTCCTGCTTGTTATGGCAGCACTTCCAGTTGCTTTTTGGAGCCAGTTGGAGGTAGGAATCGGATTCGTAAATTCCCATAGCCTCTGTCGCCACGTCTGGCCTCCCCAGCTTTGTCACAACGCCAGTTACTTCTGGAAAGCTCCGGATTGTATGGGCGATCTCTTTGCTGATATCGATCGATTCGGTAAGGGCGATTCCAGGAAGCTTGCGGGAAGTGATCACGATGGAGCCCTCGTCCAGCTTAGGCATGAATTCCGTGCCGATAAAATGCAGCGAAATGATAGCAGCGGCGACCAAAAGCAGGGCCGACCCTAACAACGTCGGGCGGTGCTTCATTGCGCGGTCGAGCGAACGTGCGTACACGTCTCGCAAACGGTGCATCGGCGCGTGCCACATTTTGCTCACCTGGACGCGTTCGACCTCACTCGCCCTTAGAAAATAAGTTGACAAGGCCGGTACTGCGGTTAGCGCCAGAATAAGCGAGCCAAGGAGGGCCGAGCAAACAGTGATCGCCATGGGTCGGAACATCCGCCCCTCGAGCCCCTGGAGCGTGAAAATCGGCAAGTAAACGGCGATGATAATCGCCACACCAAACAAAATCGGGCGAGCCACTTCATGAGACGCGGTCCGTATCGATTCAACGAACCGCTGCTTGTCACGAGACTTTTCCAGATGATGCACCGAATTCTCGATCATGACAACCGACCCGTCGACAATCATTCCGAAATCGATAGCCCCGAGGCTCATGAGATTTGCCGTCACGCCGAAGATCGCCATCCCGATGAAGCCGAACAGGATCGACAATGGAATCATGATGGCGACGATGAGTGCTGCGCGTAAATCGCCGAGGAACAGCAACAGGATGAGCGTTACCAGCAGGCCGGCTTCGAGCAGGTTGTGCAGTACGGTGTGGATCGTGCCATCGATAATCTGCGACTGATCGTAGAAGGCGCGGAGCCGATACTTCTCAGGGAGATGAACCTGGGCCAAACGGGTTTTGATGCGATCGATGACCGCCCTTCCGTTTTCGCCTTTCAAAGCAATGGCTGTCGCTGATACGGCCTCGTCGGCATTGAGCAACGTTGCCCCGTACCGCAGAAGAGGAACTGTCACAACGGCGCCTACATCCCGAATCAGGACTGGGACGCCGTCGTGGGCTAACAGAACAGTGTCTTCAATATCCGCAGGGCCCGACGCGCGGCCCAGCCCCCGAATCGTGTATTGCTGCTCGGCGTGCTCTATGTATCCGCCGCCGAAATTGGAATTGTTGCTGGAAACGCGCTCAATAACGTCATGCACGGTTAACCCATATCGCCGGAGCGCAATGGGATCAAGTTGAACCGCATATTGCTTCGATTGCCCACCCCAAGCGTTCACCTCGCTCACACCGGGAACGCTGCGAAGGGCATAGCGCAGCGTCCAGTCCTGGAAGGTCTTGACATCCATTAACGACTTGTCGCGGCTCTCGAGAGTGTATTGGTATACCTCGCCGAACGCGGTAGCCATGGGTCCGAGCGTGGGCTGCAGATTGCGTGGCAGGCGCGGGCGGACTTCTTGCAAGCGCTCAGCTATAAGTTGCCGGCCAAGGTACTGATTGAACGAGTCATCGAAGATCACCGTGATCATCGAGAGACCTAGTTTGGAGATCGACCGCACCGTCTCAATGTGCGGCATTCCCACCAGGGCACTTTCGATCGGATAGGTAACCAGTTCGTCCACTTCGGTGGAAGACATCGATGGACATTCGGTAACGACTACTACTTGATTGTTCGTCAAGTCGGGAAATGCGTCGATAGGAAGGTTCGAAAGAACGTATCCACCTGTCACCAATAGTGCAACGAGAGCGGCCAGGACGAGCCACCGGCTGTCTAGAGCCCAATCTATGATACGGGTCAGCATGCCGGCTCACTCATCCTGAATCCTGGCCTTAAGCAGCTGGGATTTGAGGGCGAAGCCACCCTTCACCACTACGTTCTCGCCACGCTTCAGGCCTTCAACAATTTCGACCCCCCCATCCGCGTGCGGACCCGTCTCAACAGTACGGGCACGAAACTCATTCCCGGAATCCCGTACAAACACCGTGGGGACTCCATCAATCTCTTGGACTGCTTCCTCAGGAACCAGGAGTGCGGCTCGTCTTTTGGATTGCTGAATGCTGGCGGTTGCGTACATTTCCGGCTTGAGAAGACCTTGTGGATTGGGCACCTCGATCCGAATCTGAAGCGTGCGAGTGGCAGGGTCCAACTGTTCGCCCAGCTTGAGAATTCGGCCGGTAAACTCGCGATCGGGATAGGCGCGAACCTGGACGCGGACCAGTTGACCAGGATGTAATCTGGACAAATCCACCTCGTTGGCGGCGGCAATCATCCACAAACTGCTGATGTTCGCGATCACGAAAAGCTCTTCACCGCTATTAACAACGCTTCCTACGGTTGCCTTGCGTTCCAACACCAAACCAGAGGCCGGAGCGAGAATCGGGATGTCGTCCTCCTCGTCATTCTGATGACTAGGTGTGGCAGACTCCTCAATTGGTATCCGGAAAATGCTGAGATGCGCTCGCTCTTTTTCCAGCTCGCTCTGTGCCTTGTCGATAGTGGCTTCGGCATTGCGCAGATCCGCTTCCGCGGTCTCGAGATCTTGGCGCGAACCTGCTTTCAGCTCGAAAAGCCTCTGGGTACGATCGCGCCGCTGCTTTGCATACCCTTGTGCAGAGCGTGCCCTCTCCAGTTCCGTTTGAGCCTGCTGATAGCCCGCCCGCGCTTCATGCACTTCATGGCTATGCAGGCGGCCCAGGATTTGGGCGCTCTGAACGGAATCACCCACACGCGCGGATATGTTTTCGATTCTGCCGCTGGCGATCGCTCCGACGCGCCACGTCTCATCCTCGTTAAACGTCAACCGGCCCGGAATAGTCAGTGTTGCAGCCACATCCCCAAGCCCAACGGACGCGACCACGATATGCCCCTTTTGCTGTTCCTCAACGTCGAGAACGACCGTAGTGTCATCTCTCGTACTTTTCTGTGCAGCATCACCTGACGAACTGCCGGTACGCGCATCAGGTCCGGAGGCCGATGTACTGTTCGGCTGACACGACGATAATGCCACCGAAATCGCAACCATCACGAGTGATTTCATGGCAGAATTCCTTGCGCGGTTTCCAGAGCCACTGCGCTCTGTTGCAATTCTGTAAGTGCGCGAACGTACATTAACTCGGCCTCGATCTTGGTCCGTTCCGCGTCGAGGAGCCGGAGTAAGTCCGATCCCGTCTCTCGATACGCCGCGTCCACAATTCGATAAACCTCGTTGGCCCGATCGCGCATCGTCCGCAGCGTCTCGTTCAGAAGTTTCCGTCGGGATTCATAGTCTTTCGTGGCGCTCTCTAATTCCGATCGAATGGCCACTTCTGTCGCGACCACGGAAGACTCCGCCGCCTTGAGCTCGGCGCCCGCGGCTTCAATCTGTCCTTGGTTACGATTCCGAATCGGAAGCGGGATCTGAGCAGCCGCGTATAGCGTGTCGAATCCCCCAATCCGTTCGTAACCGAGTTGGAGGTCGGGATCCGGGTTAGCGTGCGCTTGCTGAAGGCGAAGATTGGCCCGACCCTGTTCAACAGCCTGACGCGCCAGAGTCATCTCTACGCGTCGTTCCAGAACCTGGTCGAATGAGAGCGGACCTACTTCCAGCACCTGTTCGAGTGCATCGGCAAAGACAACCGGCGGAAATTCGAGCTTGCCCATCTCTCGAAACAGGGCGATCCGGGACAGCTCCGCCTCCTCAGCGGCCGTTCGTGCCAGACTGGCCAGCCTGTCGCGTTCCACTTCAATTCGAACCAAATCGACCTCGGGCGCGGCTCCTTCACGGACTCGATCGCGGTGAAATTGAACCACTCGATCGAAATTCACAACTTCCTCTTGCAGCAGATCGCGAACTCCCGCACCTCCAGCGGCAGCCCAATATGCCCTGCTCACCCGGCCAACGATCTGATTTCGCTGGAGCTGCATATCGAGTTCACTGCTCCGGATTCCCTCGGTCGCGAGTACGACACGGCGCGTGCGCTTTCCGCCGGTCTCGACAGTCTGAGCCACGAACGCGTAGGTGGCCGTGTCTTGTGGATAGGAGAAAGGCGGGCTTCCCCCGAATCGCGTGTTCTCCAATTGAACAATCAAGCGGGGATTCGGGGATAGACCGGCTTGTTTGCGGAGGCCTTCGGCAGCACTAATGTGAGCTGACGCGACTAACAGTAGGGGGTTGTCCTTTAGGGCCTGTGCTACAGCATCCGCCAATGTTAGGCGCGCCTGGCCAAGAAGAGCGGGCGTAAGCATCAGCGGGAATGCGTACGTCCGCAGAAAAAAACGCATGTTCACCTCGCGAAAGCAAAATCAAATGAAATAGGAACGCGCGCGAAGGCACGCGAAACTGGCGAGGGAACTAGGCGGGAGGGCCGCGGGGACTCTTAGGACATATCAGCGGCGGATCGTGGCCGACTTGCAGGGGAACTTCCAGTGTCCATCCACTACGTTCGGGGAGAGGAAGAACGAGGGGCTCCGTCCGCAGCACGGGGGCAATTAATCCCGCAGCCACCGGCGGGGCGGAAAACCACCCTTCGTACAACGCGTCCTCGTCCGGGTCTAAATCGCGGATCTCGGGATTCTTACTGTGGGGAGTGGCCAATCCCAAGTGGACATGAAGGAACGCGCCGGCATGTTTTTGGGTCGACTCGTGTTGGTGGGTGTGCAGGAATGGCGCCTGCACGA
>Ga0210394_10005671_pt1 | contig 13916 bp, 10 predicted proteins | sample IncBWC12MmetaG_FD_160121 | JGI IMG/M metagenome (GOLD analysis project Ga0210394, IMG submission 160121) | Forest soil microbial communities from Barre Woods Harvard Forest LTER site, Petersham, Massachusetts, United States - Inc-BW-C-12-M | ecosystem: Environmental > Terrestrial > Soil >...
CTATGAATGCTGCGAGATCCGCTGCAAGTGCGATCACGCTGTCGATAGCCGCCTTGATGTTGGGTTGCGCGGGATTTCCGGCAAAGCAAAAGCCCGTGCGCTTGCCGGAAACAGCGCCGCTCGATGCCGGGGAATTCAGCGGCGGCGGCGATTGGCCGGAGCCCGAATGGTGGAAGCGCTATCAGGATCCCGCTTTGGATCGGTTAATTGCGCTGGGTCTTGCCAATTCACCGAGTCTCGCGACCGCGAGCGCGCGCTTTGATTCGGCCCGGCAATCCGTTCGACTCGCGGCGGCCGCCTCGGGCGCCCAGGTGACCGCCAGCGCCGACACCGATCGTCAGCGGCTGAGCGACAACGGCATATTTCCGCCGCGGTTGCTGGGATTCACATGGTACAACCAGTCGGACTTAGGGCTGCAAGCCAGCTACACCTTCGATTGGTGGGGCAAGCAGCGCAACGCCGTGGAATCCGCGATGGACCAGGCGCATGCCGCCCAGGCGGATCGAAGCGCCGCGGCATTGATGCTCGCCAGTTCCATCGCCGATACCTACTTTGGCTGGCAGTCCGATCAAAACCGGCTCGCTCTCGCGCGTGACAACGAAAACACCATCGAGTCGGAGAGCAAGGTCATCGCGGCTCGCGTACGCGCAGAGTTGGACTTCGCCGACGATATCAACCGCTCCGACCTTGCGCTGGCTGCCGCCCGCGAGCAAATCGCCGCGCTGGAGGGTTCTGCGCGGCTGCGCATCGTCGCGTTGGCGGCGCTGGCCGGCCGGCCGGCCGGGGAATTGCCGCCGCTGACGCGCAAATCGCTGCCCTCATTTCCGGCCGCATTGCCCGACAATGTTAAAATCGATTTGATATCGCGGCGCGCCGACATCACCGCGAGTCGTTGGCGCGTCGAAGCCGCCGAGAGAAACTTGGACTCCGTGCGTGCCGATTTCTATCCCGATGTGACCGTGAATGCGCTGGCCGGATTCTCGAGCATCGATGCCGGTAAACTGCTCGAATACGGCAGCCGCGTACCCCAAGCAGGTGCGGCCATTCATCTGCCGATATTCGATGCCGGCCGATTGAAGGCGCGCTACGGCGGGGCGCAGGCTGCCATTGATGCTGCGGTTTCGACCTACCAGGACAGCGTGATCAGCGCGGCGCGCGATGTGGCGACTCAGGCCGCGACGCGCGCGCAAATCGAATCACAGCGCACGCAACGAGCGCTCGGGGTCGATGCGGCGCTGCGCATCAAGGATACGGCGGCCGCGCGCGTGCGACAAGGGATCGCCGATTCCCGCACCGAGCTGAAGGCCACTGAGTCCTGGATAGAGCAACGCGACGCGTTGCTGCAGCTCGACGCGGCGGCGCTCTCGGCCGACGTGGCCTTGCAGCGCGCGCTCGGCGGCGGCTATGAAAGCCGGCAAAAACTCGCTGACTCACAGGCGCGGCCCGCAGCGGCCGCTTCGCGCACCGCGACGCCATGAACGCGAACGCCGAATCGCCGGCTGCAAGTCCCACGAATGGCAAGCGGCGCGGGATTTTGCTTGTCATTGCGCTGATCTTCATCGGCATCGGTGCGTTATCCGCGGCGTACTGGGTTTTGGTGCTCTCGAAGCGCGAGAAAACCGACGATGCCTACGTGAACGGCAATAAGGTGACGATCTCCGCCCAGGTTGCCGGCACCGTCGTCGCGGTCCTCGCGGACGATACCCAGCTCGTGAAGGCGGGCCAGGTGCTGGTAAAGCTCGATCCCATCGATGCGGAAACCGCCTTGAGCCGCAGCGCAAATGCCTTGGCGCAGGCCGTGCGCCAGGTGCGCCAGCAAAAAGCCACCGCCGATCAATACGATTCGGTGATCGAAACGCGCAAGTTGGAGCTGGCACGCGCGGCGACCGACCTCGCCAAACGCGAACCCTTGTTGCCGGATCGTGCCATCCCAGCGGAAGAAGTGCGCCACGCGCACGAAAGCGTCGAAATTGCCGGTGCGGCGCTGACGCAAGCGGTGCGTCAATCGAGATCCGCGCATGCATTGGTGGACGGAACTGCGGTGCAAAGCAATCCGGCGGTGCTGCAGGCGCGGGACGCCTACCGCGATGCATGGATTGCTGTGCAGCGCAACGCCGTGGTCGCGCCGGTCACGGGTTATGTTGCCGAACGAAGTGTGCAATTGGGGCAGCATATTCAGGCGGGACAGGCGCTGATGAGCGTAATTCCGTTGAATCCCCTATGGGTCGATGCGAATTTCAAGGAAGTGCAGCTGCGCAACCTGCGCATCGGCCAGAAGGCCGAGGTGCGCAGCGATTTGTATGGCGGGTCCTACATCTATCATGGCCGCGTCGAAGGCATGTCCGCCGGCACCGGCGCGGCGTTTTCGCTGCTGCCGCCGCAAAATGCGTCGGGGAATTGGATCAAGGTCGTGCAGCGGGTACCCGTGCGAATTCAGATTGACGACGGCGATCTGGTCAAGTCGCCGTTGCGTGTCGGGCTTTCCGCTACGGTCACCGTCGATACGACATCCCGTAATGGACCGGTGCTGGCCACGGACATCAGCGACAATTCCGTGGGCGACACGCAGGTCTATACGCAGGATTTGGCAAAAGCGAACTCGGAAGCCGATGCGATTGTGCGCCGAAATCTCGGCGCCGATCACTAGCTTTTGCCTGAATGGCTGATTCCAACCAGGCGGCCGGCGCGTTCGAATATCCGCCTTTGCACGGCGGCAGGTTGCTGTTCCTGACCGCCGCCATCGCCTTGGCGACGTTCATGGAAATCCTCGACATGACCATCGTCAATGTCTCCGTGCCCGCGATCTCCGGCAGCCTCGGCGTCAGCACGTCGGAAGGAACCTGGGCGGTCAGCTCGTACATGCTTGCGGCGGCAATCATGCAGCCCTTGTCCGGCTGGATCGCGCGCCGCTTCGGGGAAGTCAGAACCTTGGTCACCTCGATCTGCTTGTTCATGGTGTTTTCGGCGGTCTGCGGGCTTGCCACCAGCCTGCCGATGCTGGTGGGCGCACGCCTGATTCAGGGGTTCGTTTCCGGGCCCATGATGTCCGTGGCACAGGCGACCTTGTTGCGCAACTATTCCGTCGAGCGGCGCGGCATCGCCCTGGCGATGTGGTCCATGGTGATCATGATTGCCCCGATTTGCGGCCCCATCCTCGGCGGCTGGATCACGGATAATTTATCCTGGCCCTGGCTGTTCTATATCAACTTGCCGGTAGGCGCATTTTCCGCCGCCGCCATCTGGTCAATTCTGCGGCATCGCGAGTCCAAGACCCTCAAACTGCCCATCGATGTCGTGGGACTCATGCTGCTCGTCATCGGTGTCGGCAGTCTGCAGTTCATGCTGGACAACGGCAACGAGAAAGACTGGTTCAATTCGCCGCTCATCCTGGCGGCCGCGGTCGTGTCGATCATCGCCATCTCGTTCCTGATTCCCTGGGAACTCAACGACAGGCATCCGGTCGTGGACCTGCGTCTGTTCGGGCGGCGTAATTTTCGCGTCGGCACCTGCACTCTCGGCCTGGCTTATTTCGCATTTATGGGCGTCAACATCATTTTTCCACTCTGGCTGCAGACCACCGTGGGCTACACCGCCACCTGGGCGGGATTCGCGATCGCTCCGGTCGGCCTGCTGAGCCTGGTGATCACGCCCTTCGTGGGCCGGTTCATCGGCCGCATCAATTTACGGCTGGCGGCGAGCTTCGCGTTCTGCGTGTTCGGCTCGGCTATTTTTTGGACGGCGACGTTGAATGAGACCGCGAGTTTCGCGCAGTTCGCAATGCCGCGGTTGATGCAAGGCGTGGGAGTGTCATTTTTCTTCTTGCCGCTGAATCAGATTCTGCTGTCGGGCGTCCCGGCGAACGACCTCGCCTCCGCTTCGGGAGTCAGCAATTTCGTGCGCACCATGTCCGGTAGTTTTTCGACCGCCATCGCGGTCTGGGTGTGGAATCGGCGCAGCGACTACCATCACGCCGTGCTGACCGAGCACATCCGAAATTCGGCCGATGCGTGGACGCAGTATCAAGCGCAGCTTGCGGCTCATGGGATCAGCGGCGCCGGCGCCTCCGAATACGTGAATACCGTCATCTCCGGCCAGGCAGCGACGCTGGGAGTCAGCGACGTATTCAGCCTGTTGGGCCTCATGTTCCTGCTGTTGATACCCTTGATCTGGTTCGCAAAGCCGCCGTTTGGCGCGCGGGCGGCGAACCCCGGTCACTGATTCCCGGGCATCGAATCCGTGTAGGATCGCTGCCAGGCTTGGTCTTCCGTAAGAGTACTCTTTGAGTCCACCGTACATTCTTGCCGTCGGCGGAACGCTGCGCGCCAATTCGTCGACCGAAAGGGCGATGATTCACGTGCTCAATGCCGTACAACGCGCCGGCGCGCGCACCAATCTCATCAGCGGCGCGCAGCTGCAACTGCCGCTGTATCAGCCCGACAATCCCGAGAGAGGCGAGGGCGCGCGTTTTCTGGTGGCCGAACTCGCCCTGGCCGACGGCATCATCTTGGGATCGCCGGGCTACCATGGCAGCATCTCCGGTCTGGTCAAGAACGCGCTGGACTATGCCGAAGATTTGCGCAGCGATCCGCGGCCTTATTTCAGCGGGCGCGCCGTCGGCTGCATCGCCACCGCCGCGGGATGGCCGGGTGCCGTCAATACCCTGAGCGCCTTGCGCGAAATCGTACATGCGCTGCGCGGCTGGCCCACGCCTTTGGGTGCCGCCATCAATTCGACGGAAAATGTGTTCGATGAAGACGGTCGATGCCTGGTGCCCAGGGTCGGACAAATTCTCGATCTGATGGCGGATGAAGTCATGAGCTTTGCGCAGGCGGTTGCGCAATAGCGGTGACCGCCTTCTTCGCGTTGCGCCGCGATCGCGCAACAATATGTAAATTTACAGATTATTTTTCGCGCCTGGGAATCGGCGCGGGCAACCCGCCCCATGCCGGCGGCCGTCACAGCGCAAGCATGAACCACGTCGCAAATTGCGCACGTAAGTGCGCTGTCCTACACGCCGTCAGCGCGCGCCCATAGCCCCGCGGGGCGGCGACCTGCTAAAAGCGATTCGCTATGACGCTGAAATCCGCCCAGGAGAGTGACAAGCCGATCGGCAGCGCTGCCGAGGCGGCGCAAATGGCCGTTGAAGCGGGGCTCGTTTACGTCTCCGATACGGAGCCTGGTATCCGGCGTCTGCGCGCCGGCAAAGGCTTTCGCTATATCACGCCCGAAAATCGCCGGCTTGCGGCGCAGGATGATCTGAAGCGCATCGCGAGCCTCGCGATTCCGCCGGCGTATCGCGACGTTTGGATCAGCATGAAACCCCGAGGTCATTTGCAGGCGACAGGACGGGACGCACGCGGGCGCAAGCAGTATCGCTATCACACGGCGTGGCGCGAATTGCGCGACAGCGCGAAGTTTTCGCGCATGGTGTCGTTCGGCGAGCGCTTGCCGAAGCTGCGGCGCAAATTGCAGCGCGACCTGGCATTGCCGGGCTTGCCGCGGGAAAAAGTCCTTGCTGTCGTGGTCAGCTTGCTGGACGCCACCCGGGTTCGAGTCGGCAACACCGAGTACGCCCGGGACAACAAGAGTTTCGGTCTTACGACACTGCGCAACCGCCATGTGAGCTTCATACGGGACGGCCGCGCCGTGCTGAACTTCCGCGGCAAGGGCGGAGTGCAGCACGAAATCCTTATCGACGACAAGCGGATAGCGAAAATCGTACGCCGCTGCCAGGAGATTCCGGGCCAACATTTGTTCCAATTCATCAACGACGACGGTCAGCGCTGTCCGATCGACTCGGGCCAGGTCAACGACTACCTGCGCGAAGCCATGGGCAACGATTTTACCGCCAAGGATTTCCGCACTTGGGGCGCAACGCTGCACGCCATTACTCTGCTGGCATGCACGCCCTTGCCGGAATCGCGCAGCGAGCATGCGTTCAAGAAATGCATCGCCGCAGTGGTCAAACAAGTGGCCGCCCAACTGCGCAATACCCCGGCGGTGTGCCGCAAATCCTATATCAACCCTGCCATCTTCGACAGTTGGCGCCTGGGTCACATTCAGGAAAAAATCGACGGCAAGCTGACCGCGGCTTCCGCCCGCAAAGCCGAGACCCTGGTGCTTGCATTCCTGCGCCAGGAGGGCGGCGGCAGGCGTGCCATGGACCGCGCTGCATCCGACCTGCAAAAGCTCGCCGACATGGACGAACGACCGATGATCTCGTAACGGTGAGGCAGCCCATGCGCACGCAATTATCCGCCGCTCACATTTTGTTCCTGCACCTGCGCACGCATGCGCAACTTCGATACCATTTCGGTTTGACTGAGACAAGCTGCGCGGCAAATGAGAGCGGCCCTGGAGATCCCGGCGCCGGCGCTGCGCGGGCTAAGCGGGTTAAAGAATCCCTTTCCTTTGTTGTGCCCAAATCGATCGCCCCTCGTCCGTGATCTCGCGCTCCCTACCCCACTGGCTGACTGCCTCGATTTTAATGAGTGCAAGCGCTTGCAATTCTGGTCTCCGTGGTTTAAGTATATCGTGAAGGGCTGAAGAACTAGGTGGGCAGTCCGGCAGCGGCGCCCACTGGCACCCTAGCCGGCAAGGAATTAAGGAGTGGCGTTGTCGAGTGGGCCGCATCAGTATTCACGGCTTACGATGGCCCAGGCTCTCGTAAGGCATCTCGTCGCGCAGCGCATCGTCACCGACGGCCGGGAGCAGCCTCTCTTCGGCGGCGTCTTTGCGATCTTCGGCCATGGCAATGTGATATGCCTCGGCGAGGCCCTGCATGAGGCGCGCGAATTTCTGCCGACCTGGCGGGGGCAGAACGAACAGTCCATGGGCTTCGCAGCGGCCGCCTACGCCAAGGCGCATCGCCGGCGCCGCATTTGCGTCGCGACCTCATCAGTGGGGCCGGGTGCGACCAACATGGTGACCGCGGCGGCGGTGGCGCACACCAACCGTCTGCCTGTGCTGTTTTTGTCCGGCGATGTCTATCACCACCGGCTGCCGAATCCGGTGCTGCAGCAGGTGGAGCAATTTGGCGATCCCACGATGTCGGTGAATGATTCCTTCAAGCCGGTCGTGCGATATTGGGACCGCATCACGCATCCGGCGCAGCTGATCCAGTCCCTGCCGGCCGCGATCGCCACCATGCTCGATCCGGCGGATTGCGGACCGGCATTTTTCGGTTTGCCGCAGGACGTACAAGGGATCGCCTACGACTATCCCGCGTCGTTCTTCGAGCCACGTGTCCACCGGATACGCCGGATGCGACCCGATGTCGAGGAGGTCACGGCTGCCGCGATCCGCATGAAACGCGCCGGGCGCCCCGTCATCATTGCCGGCGGCGGCGTTCATTATTCGCTGGCAGAGGACACGCTCGCCGAGTTCGCTGCGCGTCACGACATTCCCGTGGTCGAAACCATTGCCGGCATGTCGACGCTGCTGCACGGGCATCAGCTCAACTTCGGGACTGTGGGCGTGACGGGTACCGATTGTGCGAACCTGCTGTGCGGCGAGGCCGACCTCATCCTCGCGATCGGGACCCGCCTGCAGGATTTCACCACCGGCTCTTGGACGGTCTTCAAACACGACGCCCAGTTCATCGGGCTCAACGCGGCGCGCTTCGACGCCGGCAAGCACATGGCCCTGCCGATCGTGAGCGATGCACGCGAAGGCCTGCGTGCACTGGACACGGCACTTCAGGATTGGCGCGCCGATTCGCGCTGGAGCGCGCGTGCCGGCGTGCTGCGCGAGCAATGGAACGGCCGCGCCGAAACTCGAAGCAAGGCAGCGGAGCATCTCCCCTCATACGCCCAAGTCATCGACGCGGTGAATCGCCTGTGCGCGGATGCGGATCGCGTCGTGACCGCCGCCGGCGGATTGCCGGGCGAGATTGCGGCCAATTGGCACGCGCGCTCTGTCGCATCGGTCGATATCGAATACGGCTATTCCTGCATGGGGTACGAAATCGCCGGGGGATGGGGCGCTCGAATTGCGCAGATGGAGCGCGATTCAGGCGGCGACACCATCGTATTGGTCGGCGACGGATCGTATCTGATGCTCAATTCAGACATTTATTCCAGTGTTTTGTCGGGCCGCAAGCTCATCATCATCGTGTGCGACAACGGTGGTTTTGCCGTGATCGACAAGCTGCAGCGCAATACCGGAAACGTATCGTTCAACAATATGATCGTCGACTGCAAACGGGAAGCTGCTCCGTTTGCGGTCGACTTTGTGATGCATGCTCGCTCGATGGGGGCGGGCTCCGAATCGGTGGCGGATATTGCCGGGTTCGAGGCGGCCTTCTTGCGCGCGAAGGGCTCGGAGCGCACCTACGTGATCGAAATCAAAGTCGATGCCTTTGCGTGGACCCAAGGAGGGCATGCGTGGTGGGAAGTCGGAACTGCGCAGGTCAGCAACCGGCCTGAGGTGTTGGCCGCCGCGGCCGAATCGGAAATCGGCCGCCACCGGCAGCGCAGAGGCGTGTGACATGAGTTTCGGTTTTGACCTGACGCGGCGTTTCGCCGCGATCGTCGTGGGCCGCGCGGGCATGGATCTATATCCGCTACCCGATGGTACGGAGACGGAATCGGCCGAGAAGTTTGCCGCCGAGATCGGCGGCTCTGCCGGCAACATCGCGGTGGCGCTGTCGCGCCAGGGCTACCGCGCGGCGCTGCTCGGGCCTCTCTCCGCCGATCCGGTCGGCCGCTTCGTGCGCATTCATCTCGCACGCAACGAGGTGGATACGTCCCGGTGCCGCATGATTTCCGGCGACTACCGCACCAGCCTCGCCATCTGCGAGACCCGCAGGGAAGACAGCGAAACGGTGTTCTATCGCAACGGCGCTGTCGATCTGCAGCTGCGTGCCGAGGACTTCGATTCGTCGTTCATCGGCAGCGCCGCCGTTCTGATCGTTACGGGAACTGCGCTGGCCGCGGAGCCCTCGCGTGCGGCGGCCCTGGAGGCGCTTGCATTGGCCCGCGCCGCCGGAACCTTCTCCATTCTCGACGTGGATCATCGGCCCGTGTCGTGGCGATCCGCCGAGGAGGCGACGCGAGTCTACGCGGACGCCGCGCGCCGCTGCGATGCCGTGGTGGGCAATGACGAAGAGTTCGCCTTAATCGCCGGAAGCGCCGCCAAAGCGCTCGCGGCCGCCGCGCAACTCGTCAAGGACGGTCGCCGTTTCGCAATATTCAAGAAGGGCAGTGCCGGTTGCGTGACGATCACCGCGGAGCGAACCTTCGAAACCGGCATATTCGGGGTCGGCGTCAAGAAGCCGTTCGGAGCGGGGGATGCCTTTCTCGGCAACCTGGTTGCCGCACTGCTGCGCGGCCAGTTGCTGGAGCCGGGGGTGGTGCGGGCCTCCGCGGCGGCGGCCTATGTAGTTTCGCGGCGTGGCTGCGCATTCGCCATGCCGACCCCGTCGGAGCTCGACTCGTTCGTTCAAAGCCATGCGATGAAATGAGGTTTCCCATGCACATTCCTCCCTACGATAACCGCAATGCTCCCATCGTCGATGTCGGCGATGCCGAAGTGCCGCTGGCGTATTTCAACATCGTTCGATTGCAGCGCGGACAGCGCTTCGTCTCCGCCGTGTCGGGATTCGAGACCTGCCTCGTACCGGCCCGCGGCACGATCGACGTAGAGGTCGAAGCGCAGGGCGCCCGCCGCTCGTTCGACGCGATCGGCGAGCGCGCCTCGATCTGGGAAGGCGATCCCTCGGCGGTGTATGTTCCGGTGGGCTCCACCGCAAGTTTCGTCTGTCGCTCCGAGAGCGCCGAGATCTTCGTTGCCGGTGCGCGCTTCGATGAGCCATTCGAGCCCTTCGAGGTTCGTCCCGGCAACATCGATCCCGTGCAATACGGTTCCGACGACACCAAGACGCACCGCAAGATCAAGCATATCCTCGGGCAGAAGCCCCCCGGGCGGGTGGGCCGCCTGCTCGTGTCGGAACTTTACACCGTCGGCGCCGGCGGCTGGTCCGGCTATCCGCCGCACAAACACGACGCCGACCGTCTTCCCGAAGAAACCCGCCACAACGAGATCTACAATTTTCGCTTTCGCCCCGAGAACGGTTTTGGATTGCAGCTCCTGCAGCGCGAGGGTACCGCCGTAGGGCAGGCATTTCACATACTCAACTCATCGACGCTGAAAATCGGCGCCGGCTACCATCCTTGCGTCGCCGCGCCCGGCCACGAAATGTACTACTTCACGATCATCGCCGGACTCACCCAGCGCTCGCTGCGGCAGTTCTTCCAGCCGAGCTACGCATACCAGGTCGAAACCATCCCCGGCATCAAGGACATGATCGCGAAGTTTCGCTAAAGTTTCGCGTGCTGGTCAACTTGGCCAAGATTCTGGCTCCAGCTGCCGACGGCCGCTACAGCGTGGCATGCTTCAACGTTTTTGGATGGGAAGATGCGCGCGCCATCGTCGATGCGGCCGCGCTGCTCGGCGCGCCGGTAATTCTCGCGGTGAATCTCGATTTCAGGAATTTCATGCCGCTGGACGTGATCTGCCACATGTTGCGCTCGCTCGCTGAACGCGCGCAGATCCCGGTCTGCGTTCATCTGGACCATACCTACGATGTTCCTGAGGTGTTGCGTGCTGTCGATCTGGGTTTTACCTCGGTCATGTATGACGGGTCGCAGCTGCCGCTCGAGGAAAACATTTCCGGCGCGCGGCGCGTCGCCGACCATGCTCACGCGGCCGGATGTTCGATCGAGGCGGAGATCGGCTCGGTGCCCTACGCGGAAGGCCGCCCGAATATCAAATCCGAGCTCACGGAAGTGAGCGATGCCATCCGATTTGCCGACGAGGGCCGTCTCGATGCGATGGCGGTATCCGTGGGGAACATTCACCGCTTGCGGGCACCCGGCGCCGTCATCGACTTCGCGCGTCTGGCGCAGATCGCGGACGCGGTGTCGGTTCCGCTGGTGATTCACGGAACCTCCGGAATTTCCGATGCGGACATCGTGCGCCTATCGCGCACCCGGGTCGCCAAATTCAACATCGGCACCGTGGTCCGGCAGGCCTTCGGCAGGGGGCTTCGGGAGACACTTGGCCGCCATCCGGATCGTTTCGACCGGCTGCAGATCATGAGCGATGCAATGCCGGCCGTTTCCCGCGAGGCCACCCGCATGATCCGTCTATTGGGTTGGCCTGGGAACGTTCAAGCGTAGTCGACCGTCACCGTCCTGCGGATCCGCGCGGATTCCACCGCCGCGTTCGCCAGAATCAGCGCGCATCGCCCGTCCTCAAAGCCAACCGAAGGGTTTTTTTTAGCGGCGACGACCTCAATGAAGTCGTTCAATTCATCGAGATAGGCTTGCCGATACCGCTCCACGAAGAAATTCAGCAGCGGTTCCTTGGCGTCGGTCGCCTGGGCGTCATCGCGCGTGAGCGTGCTGGCGCGCAGGTTGTCGGATCTGACCATGGCCTTGGCCCCGAATGCCTCGACGCGTTGATCGTATCCATATACCGCGCGCCGCGAATTGTTGATATGCACCAACGCCCCGGAGGCTGCCTTCATGACCACCATTGCAGTATCGACGTCGCCGAACTCCCGCAGGGCCGGGTCCACCATGATGCTGCCGCTCGCAAAGACTTCTTCGACCGGGTCATCGCCGAGGATGAAGCGCGCCAAATCGAAGTCATGGATGGTCATGTCGCGAAATATGCCGCCCGATCCCTTCAAGTAGGACACGGGTGGTAAACCCGGATCGCGGCTGGTTATCACCAGCAACTCGAGCGCGCCGATGTCGCCCCTGCGCACCGCCTCGCGCACGGCGCGGTGGCTGTGATCATAGCGGCGGTTAAAGCCAAGTTGGATGGGCACGCCGGTGCCGGCGATGTCTCGTTTGCAGCGCTCGACGCGCGCTATGTCAAGATCGATCGGCTTTTCGCACAAAATCGCCTTTCCGGCGCGGGCGGATGCAGTGATCAGATCGACATGGGTGTTCGTCGGGGAGGCGATGAGGACGGCGTCAACCGCCAAATCCCCCAACGCGGCCTCGATGCTCGGTGCCGCCCGGGCGCCGTGCTTGGCGGCGGTCGCGGCGGCCGCGGCGGCGTTTGTGTCGTACACATACGATAGATGCGCCGAATGATGGGCCGCAATGTTTGCCGCATGCAGGACCCCGATGCGGCCAGCTCCGAATAGTGCGAAATTCATGTCGATCGCAGGGTCTGCCGTTCGACCGCATGGCAATCGAAGATGCGAATTTCCGGCTTCTTGCGCGAGTTGTCGACGATGCCCAACACCAGCTCCACCGCGGTGGCAATGATGTCGGCCACCGGCTGGTGAATGGTGGTCAAATTGTAGGCTGACCATGCGGCCATCGCCATATCGTTGAATCCCATCACGCCGATGTCGCGCGGCACGCTCACGCCGGCGTCGCGGCAGGCATCGATTGCACCCATCGCCAACACGTCATCGCCGCAGAAAACAGCGTCAATGCCGCCGTTTCGAAGCAATTGCTTCATCAGCGTCAATCCCGCCTCATGGCAGTACGAGTGACCATAAACGTCGGCGCAGGGTTTGAGTCCTTCCTCTGCGAGACTGTCGCGCAGGCCTCGCATGCGATCCTCCGTCGACGTCGCCGACTGAGGTCCGCCCAGAAACGCGATGTTCTTATATCCGTGCCTGCGCAGCAGGTCGCCGGCGAGCCGGCCGCCTTGATAATTGTCCGCACCGACCACGCTCACCGACTTGAGGCCTCCCGCTCTGCCAAAAGCCTGCACAACCGGCATGCCGGCATCCGCGCATGCTTCCGCGAAACTTGGCGGCAGCGTCGATGATGCGACGATGACGCCGTCGACACTGTATTTGAGAAGCATTTCGAGCGCGACATCGGTCCTGATGCCGCCCGAAAGATTGGCGAGCAGCGGCCGGCGGCCGAACTGCTGCAAGCGGCGCGTGAAAAGATCGAAGATTTCCATGAACAGCGGATTATCGAAAGCGTTGGAAATCAAGCCAATCAATTCCGTGCGCTTCGTCATCAGGCTGCGCGCCATCAGGTTTGGCTGATAGCCGAGTTCGCGCGTCGCATCGAGCACCAATGCACGGGTTTTGCCGGAGACACTGGCGCCATCAGTGAAGGTTCGCGAGACGGCGGAAACGGAAACCCCCGCGAGTTTCGCCACCTCCTTGGCCGTCGGTCGTCGTTCGGCGAGCGACTTTTTCTTTGCTATTGCCATACCGGGTGCGATCCAGCGCAAGCGATAGAGATCGAACCATATCACACAACCGCCACGGCCGCGCCATTCGAGTGCGCGTCGAGCAGCAGTTGCAAGCGCTTGCACCCCCGAAACCGGAATGCTATAAGATCCAGCGAGCAGCAAGCAAGTTGCGCGTATCCGCTCGGAGGGGGCCATGTACATCATCGGTCAGGAAGAGATTGACGCGGTCGCGCGGATCGTAAATTCCAAAGAACTGTTCCGCTACGGCATTGGACACGAGTGCGAGCGGTTCGAGGCGCGCTACGCCGCCTACCTGGGCGCGAAGCATTTCTCGCTGGCTGCCAGCGGATCCTATGCCCTGACGGCGGCGATGATCGGCCTTGGCATCGGACCGGGGGATGAGGTTCTCGTTCCCGCCCACACCTACATGGCTTCGGCGACTTCTGTGCTGGCGGCGGGCGCAATTCCGGTGATCGTCGACATTGATGAGTCAATCACCATCGACCCCGCGGCGATCGAGGCGGCGATCGGTCCGAGAACACGAGCCGTGATCCCGGTGCACATGTGGGGCACTGCCTGCAACATGGACGCGATCATGGAAATCGCGCGCCGCCGCAAGGTGCTGGTCATCGAGGACGCCTGCCAGGGGGTGGGCGGCGGCTACAAAGGCCGCAAGCTCGGCACGATCGGCGACATCGGCGCTTTCAGCTTCAATTTCTACAAGAACATGAGCGCCG
>Ga0210394_10005673_pt1 | contig 13913 bp, 8 predicted proteins | sample IncBWC12MmetaG_FD_160121 | JGI IMG/M metagenome (GOLD analysis project Ga0210394, IMG submission 160121) | Forest soil microbial communities from Barre Woods Harvard Forest LTER site, Petersham, Massachusetts, United States - Inc-BW-C-12-M | ecosystem: Environmental > Terrestrial > Soil >...
CCGCCGCCATCCTTGGTGGCATCGAGAGCGCCTGGGGCGTCGTGCTCGCGGGCCTGATCTACGGCGTCGCCGAAGCCTTGATCACCGCGCTTCTGGGCTCGACCTACACCCAGATCGTGACGTTCACTCTCGTCATCATGGCTCTCGCCTTGCGACCGAGCGGCCTATTCGGGCGTGCTGCGTTGAGGAAAGTATGAGCTGGCGCGCAACCGTGGCAGCCGCGATCGTGATCGCCGCCGCATGCTTCCTTATCGTTCGCGGCAATGGCTATCAGAATTTCATCATCGTCACCCTCGGACTGACCGCGATCGTCGGCACCGGTCTCAACGTCCTCGTTGGGTTGAGCGGTCAGATTTCGCTCGGGCATGTGGCGTTCTATGCCATCGGTGCCTACGCCGTGGGCATCCTGACCACGGCGTGGCAATGGCCGTTTTGGCCGGCGCTCGCCGTCGGCGGTATCGGCTCCGGACTGGCCGGCGTGCTCCTCGCCATACCTGCGCTACGCGTGCGTGGTCCCTATCTGGCAATGGTGACCATCGCGTTCGGCTTCGTGGTCGAGCACGGGGCGGCGGAGTGGCAAGACTTGACAGGCGGCTGGAACGGGCTGTCCGGCATTCCCAGTCCGACCATTTTCGGCGCGGAGATCGGCGAGAAGGGCATCGGATTGCTCACCGTGGCGCTGACTGCGCTGTCGGTTCTCGCGTTTGCGCGGTTCAGCGACAGTGCCTGGGGCAACGCGATGCGGGCGGTAAGGGATGCGGAAACCGCAAGCGTATCGATTGGGCTTGACCCGACCTTGATGCGCACGACCGCTTTTGGCATTTCGGCTGCGGTCACTGGGATTGCCGGCGGTGTCTACGCCTCGATCAGCAATTTCATCAGTCCTGAATCATTTCCGTTCTTTCAATCGATTCTGTTCCTTCTGGTCGTCATGCTCGGGGGGGCTGATCGCGTCCTCGGCCCACTGATCGGCGCTTGCATCGTCGTGTTGCTGCCGGAGCTGCTGGCGACGTTCGGCCAATACCGCCTGCTGTTTGTCGGCGTGCTGATGCTCGCTGTGCTCCGTCTGGCTCCCGTCGGTCTGGTTGGCGTCATCGCCCGATTGTTTCCATCGAAGATTCGCGAGACAGTCGCGCGAGAACGATGCGACATCGAACGCTTTCTCGCCGCCGGTACTACCGGCGACGGCATTTCGGTGCGCGATCTGGCGGTGAGTTTCGGCGGCGTGCGCGCGGTCAGGGACCTGAACTTCGACGCGCAAGCCGGCGTTGTCACCAGCATCATTGGGCCCAATGGCGCGGGTAAGAGCACCGCGCTGAATGCCCTCTGCGGCTTTTATCGGCCGGACGCCGGAACGGTGAAGCTCGGCGAGCGAATCATTTCGGGATTGCCGGCCTATCAAATCCCGCGAGCTGGAATCGCCCGCACCTATCAGGCTAGTCAATTGTTTGAGACGATGTCGGTAGTCGACAACATTCTGGTTGCTCTGCGGCGGGGTCAGCTTAGTGCGCGTTCGCTTCTGAGCGCAAAGCGCGACCAGGAGGCTGCCGCGATCGCCGAAAGCCTGCTCGCCTTCGTCGGTTATGTCGGAGCGATCGACCAGCCTGCCGGCGCGCTTTCCCACGTCGACAAGCGTTTCGTCGAGATCGCCCGCGCGCTGGCCATTCGCCCCGCCGTGCTCGCGCTCGATGAGCCGGCTGCCGGGCTTGACGCCAAGGACACGGCGGCGATCGACATATTGCTGCGCAAGCTCGCCGCCATCGGGATCGCAGTTATCCTGGTCGAGCACGACATGGAGTTGGTCATGGGCGTTTCGAGCCACGTCATCGTGCTCGACGCCGGCGCCAAGATCGCAGAAGGCTCGCCGCTCGAAGTCGCGACAGCGCCGGCCGTGCGCGAGGCCTATCTTGGCGTCGGCGAGCAAGCCGAGCGCGGGCGAAAACGCCCGCTGCCGCCTCAGGAAAAATCTTTGCTGTCCGTGCGCTCGCTCTCGGCGGGCTATGGCGCCGCGACCATCGTGCGTGATGCGTCGCTCGATATCGCCAAGGGCGAGCTTGTCGCAGTGCTCGGCGCCAACGGCGCCGGCAAGACGACGCTCATGCGCGCTCTCAGCGGATTGATCCGGCCCATCGTCGGCGAGGTGAGCTTCCTCGGCGCGCGCATTGATCAGCTCCCCGGCGATCGCATCGCACGCGACGGCCTTATCCTGGTACCGGAGGGTCGACAGGTTTTTCCCGAGCTTAGCGTGATCGACAATCTGCGACTCGGTGCTTATGCGCGCGCAGGCGCCGGCGAGACGCAAATGATCGACGACCTGCTCGAACGTTTCGGCGCGCTCAAGGCACGGCTGCATCAGCGCGCGGGCCTCCTCTCCGGGGGCGAGCAGCAGATGCTGGTGATCGCCCGCGGCTTGATCGCTCGTCCCGATGTTCTGATGCTCGACGAGCCCTCGCTTGGCCTCGCGCCAAGACCTCTCGAGAGCCTCTACGACATGCTTGCGGAGCTGCGCGAGGAAGGGACCACCATCCTGCTCGTCGACCAAATGGCAGCTTTGGCGCTGTCGGTCGCCGATCGCGCCTACGTGCTGCAAAGCGGCAGCATCAAGAAATCAGGCACCGCAGATGAAATCGCTCGCGATCCGGCGCTGGTGCACGCCTATCTGGGCGGCCGCAAGATTACCTCATAAGCAATGATGCGCAGCCAATCTCGACAGGAAGGGCCGATATGGATCTCATTCTCAGGAACGCCCGGCAAATCGGAGCCGAGCACGAACTGACCGACATCGGCATCGCCGCCGGGCGGATTGCCGTCATTGCGCCCGGTTTGGCGGCCGAGGGCGAGACGATTGACCTCGGCGGTCGTTTGGTCTCGCCCGGCTTCGTGGAGACTCACATCCATCTCGACAAGTCATGCATTCTCGATCGTTGCAAGTCCGAGCGCGGTGACCTCCCCGAGGCGATCGCCGAAGCTGCCAAGGCCAAGGCGGCTTTTACACCCGAGGACGTTCAATCCCGCGCCGTTCGCACGCTCGAAAAGGCGATCCTGCAAGGCACCACGCACATGCGCACGCATCTCGAAGTCGACCCCGGCGTCGGCCTGCGCGGACTTGACGGCGTGCTACCGCTCGTCAAGCAATATTCCTGGGCCATCGATCTGCAGATCTGCGTGTTCCCGCAGGAAGGCCTCCTCAACAATCCCGGCACCGACGAATTAATGGTCGAAGCGCTCGATCGCGGCTGCCGTGCGGTCGGGGGCGCGCCCTATACGGATAGCAATCCGGCGGGCCAGATCGACCGCATTTTCGAACTGGCCCGCGAGTACGATGTCGATATCGACATGCATCTCGATTTCGGGCCGAACGCCGAGGGCATGACGCTCGATTACGTCTGCCGGCGCACCGAGGAATTCCAGTATGGCGGCCGCGTCGCCATCGGTCACGTAACCAGAGCGACGAGCCTTCCGCTTCCGGCCTTCGAGGCAATGGCGAAACGGCTTGCCGACGCCGGCGTCGCGCTCACCGTGCTGCCGTCCACCGACCTTTACCTGATGGGCCGAGATCACCAGGATGACCACAACGTTACCCGCGGCGTGGTTCCGGCACACAAGCTCCTGCATCACGGCGTAAACTGCTCGCTATCGAGCAACAATATCCTCAACCCGTTCACGCCGTTCGGCGACTGTTCGCAGATGCGGATGGCGAATCTCTATGCAAATATCTGCCAAGTCGGAAAGAAGGCGGATATGCGCGAATGCTTCAACATGATCACGCAGCGGCCGGCCGACATAATGCGGCTTGGAGATTACGGGCTCGCAGTCGGCAAATCCGCTGACTTCGTTGTGCTCGACGCGGTCGCCCCGCAAATGGCGGTGGCGGAGCTTAGCGCGGTGCTCTACGCGTTCAAAAGAGGCCGAAAGACGGTGTCGCGACAGCCCGCGACGCTGCATCGTCCGCAATGACCGTGCACGATCCCTACAACGCCTTTTGCCGCCACACTGACGTCGCGCTGGACGGGGCGTCGGCCGGACCGCTGCGCGGCCTTAGCTTCGCTGCCAAGGACGTGTTCGACGTCGCCGGCCATCGCACCGGCAATGGCAACCCGGTCTGGCTTGAGACCCACACGCCGGCCGCGCGCACTGCCTCAGCCATCGAGCGGCTCATTGCCGCCGGCGCCAGCATGGTCGGGAAGACCCAAACCGATGAGATGGCTTACAGCCTCAACGGCGAGAATGTGCATTACGGAACACCGGCCAATCCTCGCGCGCCCGGACGGGTTCCCGGCGGATCGTCGAGCGGGTCGGCTAGCGCGGTCGCCGGGGGGCTGGTCGATTTCGCGCTCGGCACGGACTGCGGCGGCTCGGTCCGCCTTCCGGCAAGCTATTGCGGCATCTACGGCATCCGCACCACGCACGGTCTGGTGCCAACCGACGGTGTCATCGATCTCGCCGCGAGCTTCGATACGGTTGGATGGTTCGCGCGCGATGCCGAGACCATGCAGCAGGTCGGCAAGGTGCTGCTACCGCCGGCGTCGGATTTTGTGCCCAAGCGCCCGCTCATCGCCGAAGACGCATTCACGCTCGCCGGCCAGGACATCACGGCGGCGCTCGCCCCTGCGGTGAACCGACTTAAGAGCCTGTTCGCGGATCATCGCGATGTTCGAGTCTACACGGACGATCCCGCGGTATGGTCCGGCGTTTTCCGCATCTTGCAAGGCGACGAAATCCGCCGCCGCCACGGAGATTGGATCGATGCATGCAATCCAAGCTTCGGACCCGGCATCGCCGAACGCTTCCGCTGGACGCGAACAATCGATCAGGCGGAGGTCGAGCGCGCGCGGCCGTATCGCGAGGATGTAGCCCGTCGCATGGCCTCGCTTCTCGACAGCGACGCCGTGCTGTGCTTGCCGACGGCGCCCGGCATCGCACCGAAAATTGCGACGCCGGTCGCCGAGCTTGAAGCATTCCGGGCGCGCGCTTTCGGGCTGTTGTGCGTCGCCGGCCTTGCTCGGCTCCCGCAGATGTCGCTGCCGCTCGCAACGATGGTCGATTGCCCGCTCGGACTTTCGCTGATCGCGCCGCGCGGATGCGATCAGGGGTTACTCCATTGTGTAGCGAAAAATTTCACCCACTCGCCTGCAAAATTCCAATAGATGAACCCAGATCGTTGCTAGCATAAGGGGGAATGGGTGTGACGGACACTGGCTCTTATCGCCATTTGCTCTCGCCACTGCGTATCCGGAACACGACACTGCCAAATCGTGTCGTCTTCGCACCGGTTTGCCCGACCTGGGTCAGGAGCCCGCACGAGGGGATTTTCACCGAGCAGGCGGTCGCCTATTACGAAGAACGCGCCAAGACCGGCCTGGGAATGATCATTCTCGGCGGTCACCTGATCAACAAGGACACGATTTACACGCCGCTGGGCTTTCCGGGCCTTTGGAACGACGCACAGCTCGAGGGGCTGGCCAATGTGGCGCGTGCAGTGCGGCGGCACGGCTGCGCGCTCGCCGTGCAGCTCCTCCATCTGGGGCTTCGTTCGCCGACGCCATTCTTGAAAACGGACCCGGCACGCGATCCCGACGAATATAACCCGTACATGCTTGCTCCAAGCCAGGTGCCCGCCGGCGAGATTCCCGGTGGTCCCACTCCCAAGGAGCTCGAAGAGCACGAGATCGAATATATCCTTCAATGCTACGAGGACGCCGCCAAGCGTGCGATCTCCGCCGGCCTTGACGGCATCGAGTTTCACGTCGCGCACGGCTATCTGCCGTGGCAGTTTCTATCGCCGTTCTACAACAAGCGCACCGACCATTGGGGTGGGTCGTATGAAAAGCGCTTGCGCTTTTCGATCGAAGCGATGCGGCGGATCCGCAAGCGCATCGGCGATAGGCCGTTTCTTGGCTATCGCATCAACTCGACGTCCTTTTGGGAAGGCGACCTTGAAATCGAAGATATCAAGCGCATCCACGCTGATTTCGAACGCGGGACCGACATCGACTATGTGAGCGTATCCGCGGGGGTTCACCACTCCTGGATTCACACCCCGATGACGTTCGAAGAGGGGTGGGAGCGCGAGTACACCCGCGCCATTAAGACCGTGGCGAAAAAGCCGGTGTTCCTCGTCGGCCGGGTCAGCCATCCGGCGGTTGCCGACGAGCTTGTCGGCTCGGGCGACGCCGATGCCATCCTGCTGGCCCGGCAGATGATCGCCGACGAGCAATGGATGACCAAGGTGAAAGAGGGACGCATAAATGACATTCGCCGCTGCGTGGCCGCCAATTATTGCTGGCGGGCGGTGATCCGCGGCAGCCGCGTTCAGTGCGCCTACAACCCGGTAGTAGGTCGAGAAGCGGTGTGGGGTGCAAGCTCAATGCGCAGAGTGTCCTCGCCCAAGCGAGTGCTGGTCATTGGCGCCGGCCCCGCCGGCCTGGAATACGCGCGCGTGGCCGCAGCGCGCGGCAACACTGTTGTCGTCTACGAGCGCGAGGGTCAGGTTGGCGGACATGTGCGTGCCTATGGCGCGTTACCCAATCGCCAGCAATACGGAACCATCGCAACATGGCTTGCGGAGCAAGCCACAGGTAACGGCGCAACCATCAAGACGGCAAGCCCGGTGACCGCCGAAAACATCGACACCGTGCTTGCAACTGAGCGCCCGGATCACATTGTAGTTGCGTCCGGGGCACGCTATCGGCGGGATGGTTTTCAGGGGCAAACGGGAAAGCCTTTGCCCGGTTGGGAAACCGGCCATTGCGTGACTTGGGACGAGGTCGCACTCGAGCGCGCGAAAGTCTCAGGTGACGTGCTGGTCGTCGACGAGATGGCGGACGTCGCCGCGCCGCTGACGGCGGTCAAACTCGCCAAGCTCGGCTTGCGGGTCAAACTTCTGACCAAATGGCCAATGATCGGGTGGGAAACGGCGGCGGAAGTTTATCTCCACTGGATACTGACCTATCTGTACGAAGCTGACGTTGAAATGATCACCGACCACGCTGTAAAGAAAATCGACCGGACCGAGGTCGAGATCGTCAACATTTACCAGCCCTCGCGCGCACGTCCGATCACGGCCGACACTATCGTCATGGCAACCTCGCGCAGCTCGGAGAACGCGATGTACCATTTGCTGCGCGAGCGCGGCCGCAGCGTTGAAGCCATCGGTTGCGCGGTTGCACCGCGTACCGTCTACGAGGCGACGCTCGAAGGCCATCGCGCTGCCCGCAAACTGGGCGCACCGCAAGTAAGCGCGATTTCGCGCGAAGCGTTGCGCACGGGAGCGTCACTGTGACGCCCTGACGGTCGTGAGACGAAAAACCAGAAATACACCAGCGACCTCGCTCGAAGTCACGCCAGACGCTTGTGCAATGAAAAACCTACCCTTGACGTAGCGGTGATGAAGTCCGCCAAGGACCGCGCCTTCAGAGCCGTAATGCAAAAATCTCTTTGGGCTCCCGCACTCCTCGGAGAAGGTGTGCGCCGAGAGGCTCGAGTCGAGCTTTGTCATGAATCGCGGCAGCGAGTTCAGCCGAGACGAGAACCCTGCGCGCCAACGGCTCGCACAAGGTCTCGATCCGAGCGACCTCGTTGACCGCCGGCCCGATGACCGTAAAGTCGAGACGATCGACAGCGCCGACGTTACCATAAAGCACCTCGCCGAGATGGAGCGCGAGATCGACCATAGCAGTCGGTTTGCCCATCCGCGCTCGGTCGGCGTTAAGCCGGTCGAGATTGCGCATCGCTTCGGCGGCATCAAGCGCACGGCCGCTGGTTTCGTCGCGCGTCGCGTCGACAAAGGTAAAACTCGCAAGCATACCGTCGCCAAGAAACTTCAGCACCTCGCCGCCGCGCGGACGAAGCGCAGCCGCCAGAATCTCGAATGTATCGTCGAGCATATCGACGAGAACCGGACCAGGCGCAGCGTCAGCGATTGGGGTGAAGCCGCGGATATCGGCGTACCAGAGGACGGCGCGAATGCTCTCGACTGAACCACGTTCGACTACGCCGGCGTGAACGCGACGGCCAGCATCGCTCCCGAGATATGCGGCGAGCAAACCGGCGCTAATCGTGTGCTCAGCATCCGAGACAATCGCGAGCGACACCGGCGGCAACACCGCCCCGATCAACCGAAGATCATCGTCCCCAAAGCCGTCAGGTTGATCCGTCGCAAAGGAGAAGCCAATTCCGCTGTCGGGGAACGCCTCTGTCACCATGCCAACAGGGATTAGTTCGGCGAAGTAGTCGGTCGCCCCGGCAACTGCCAAGTGTTCGAGAACTGGAAAGTCGCGTTGCGCCTGCCTGCCGGCGAGCCGACGCCGCAGGCGAAGCGGGAGATCCTGCGAAATGGCGGTATCGCGCAGATAGCTAAAGGGACTATCCCGCAGGTCCTGATCATAGGCACCGCCGCGCTCCAGCCGCGCCGGGTCTACCGCGTCGCGATCGCGCCACCATGTGTAAGTGTAACCGCCCCACTGCGGATGTAACGTTCGCATTCCGACGAAAGCGCGCCAAATTGGCACGCCGGCGGCAACGAGCCGATTACAGAACTCCTCGAACAATATCGCAGCTGGCGCTCTGCGCAGCCCTTCGCGCACAGCCCAGACATTCAGTTCTGTAATCCGCCCGTCTGTCGTCATTGGCGGATTGCAATCGGCGATCGAGCGCATCGTCATAGCTTAGCAATTTTCGTCCGCTCTCCCTAGCCATCCCTCATTGCTGGCTCGGCAAATCCGAGCACTTTTCTGGTCCGGCAGCCCTCACGTGCAGAGCCGAAGGCGTCAAGCTTTGAAGTCCAGGAGCTTTGTCGGCGCCAGTCCCATTGTCGCGCAGGCAAATTGTCTGTGGAATGATCGTTTCCTGCCTGGTTTGGGACCAGATGGCGCCCATTCCCAGCCATTATTTTAAACAAACATGAGCGAATCGGGCGCGGGGGATTCAGCGCAGACAAATACAGACAGGCGCGTTCGCAGCGCACCCGTTTGCTGTTGGGGTCGTGGCATTTCTGCCGCTCCAAAGAAGCCTGCAAGGCCGCGCCTTGGCCGCGGGCTCCGGGGCGTTCAGAGTCGCCATCGATGCCGCTACTTATGTTGGGGGGCCGCCATGTCGACGATCGCTCTTGTCGACGACGATCACAATATTCTCACCTCGGTATCGATCGCACTCGAGGCTGAAGGTTATCGCGTCATGACCTATTCCGATGGGGTCTCAGCGCTCGACGGCTTTCGTAACGCGGCGCCCGACCTGGCCATTCTCGATATCAAGATGCCGCGTATGGACGGCATGGAAACTCTGCGTCGGCTGCGGCAGAAGTCGGACCTGCCGGTGATTTTTCTAACATCGAAGAACGAGGAGATCGACGAATTGTTCGGCTTGAAAATGGGAGCCGATGACTTTATTCGCAAGCCATTCTCGCATCGGCTTCTGGTCGAGCGCGTAAAGGCCGTGCTGCGCCGCGCATCGCTGAAAGATAGCCCAGTTTCGAAGGAAGCCGACAGTAGAGTTATGGAGCGCGGGTTGCTGCGTATGGACCCGGAGCGTCACACTTGCACCTGGAAGAACGAGCCGGTGATGCTCACCGTCACCGAATTCCTCATCCTACAGGCCCTCGCGATCCGACCGGGGGTCGTGAAGAGCCGCGGTGCGTTGATGGACGCGGCCTACGACGACCAGGTTTATGTCGACGATCGCACCATCGACAGTCACATCAAGCGGCTACGTAAAAAACTCTCGGCAAGCGACAAGGAATTCGACCGGATCCAGACGCTGTACGGCGTCGGCTATCGTTTTAACGAAGCGTGAGCGCCCCAGTTTTGGCGCACGGCGCTCTCGGTCTGACAATCCCGCCCTTCTTCCGGGTCATGCAATCGATCTTGCAGGGCGCCGGCGAGATGATTGAATGAACCCGGCGTCGACAGGAGCAAATCTCGACTTTCGCCGTCAGGAAGTCAGTTTAGAGGCAGCGCCTTGAGGTGCCGGATAGGCCGGCCGGGTGCGATAGCCTGCGCCGCGGCGACAATGGCGTTGGCGTCGATGCCGTAGTGGCGATAGAGGTCGGCCAGAGATCCGGTCTGACCGAAATGCTCGACGCCGAGCGGGCGTACGCGGTTGCCGGCCACGGCCCCCAGCCAGGCGAGCGTCGCCGGATGTCCGTCAAGCACGGTGACAAATCCACAATGCGGCGACACATCGGCGAGCAACCGTTCGATATGCGAGCGCGCGTGAATAAGGCCCCGTTCGCGCGCGCGTTGCGCTGCGGTCCAGCCGGCATTGAGCCGGTCAGCCGAGGTGACGGCGAGCAGGCCGACGTCGCGCCGGTCCTCAGCCATCAGCCCAACGGCCGCGATCGCTTCCGGTGCAATCGCGCCGGTATAGGCAACGACCACTTGGCAGTTCGGCCCCGGCTGGCGCAGCCAATAGGCGCCGTCGACGATTTGCTGACGTAGTTCCGGCGTCATCTCGCGTGCGATCTGCTCGATCGGCCGCGTCGATAATCGCAGATAGACAGAGCCGCCGGTCTCATCGCGCAACCAGTTGCGTTCCGATATTTCGCCGCCGCCTTTTTGAATGTAGGCGAACGCCCACGCCAGGATAACGGCAAGCTCGTCGACATAAGCTGGTTCGAAGCTTGCGAGGCCGTCCTGCGCCATGCCGATTAGCGGCTCCGCAATTGATTGATGCGCCCCGCCCTCCCCCGCCAGAGTGATGCCGGAAGGCGTCGCCACCACGATGAAGCGCGCGTCCTGGTAGCAGGCGTAATTAAGCGCATCGAGACCGCGCGCGATGAAGGGATCGTACAGCGTGCCGACTGGCAGCAGCCGTTCGCCGTTGATCGCATGCGACAAGCCGAGCGCCGAGAGCAGAATGAACAGGTTCATCTCGGCGATACCGAGCTCGATGTGTTGGCCTTTGGGGGAGAATTCCCAATTGAAGGTCGAAGGAATGCGCTCGCTCTTGAACGTGTCGGCCATGGCTTGGTGCGCGAACAAGCCACGGCGGTTAACAAAGCCGCCGAGATTGGTGGAGACCGTCACATCCGGCGAGGTCGTGACGACGTGGCGCGCGAAGTCGCTGTCGGTGCGGCCAATGTCATTAAGCAGCGCCCCGAAACCGGCCTGCGTCGACATCACCGCCTGGAACGGCGACCGCAACTCGGCCGGCACCTCGATCACCGGGGCGTCTAGCCGCCGCGCGCCGGCCGCTGCAAATGGCACGCGATCGAGAAACGCCTCCAGCCGTTCCGACGGCATCGACAGGCCCTCGAAAGGATCCCATTCGTGGCCGGGCCGCACCTGCATCGCCTGGCGGAATGTTTCCATCTGCGCCCGGGTCATCAGCCCGGCGTGATTGTCCTTGTGACCGGCCAACGGTAGGCCGAAGCCTTTGACGGTGTAGGAAATAAAGCAGGTCGGCCGGTCGTTGTCGGCGTCGCGAAATGCTTCGAGCAGTGACGGCAGGTCATGCCCGCCGAGATTGTTCATCAAGGCGGCAAGCTCGTCGTCGGAGCGCTTGTCGATGAGCAGGCTAACGTCGCCCTGATCGCCGATCGCATCGTGGAGGCGCTTGCGCCAGGCCGCCCCTCCGGCAAACACCAGCGCGGAGTAAAGCGGGTTAGGACAATTGTCGATCCACTGACGCAGCTTCTCGCCACCCGGCTCCTTGAACGCGGCCTGCTGCAGCGACCCATATTTCAGTATTACGACATCCCAGCCGAAATTCCTGAATAGTTGCTCGTAGCGCTCCCACAGCCCTTCGCGCACGACGGCGTCGAGGCTCTGCCGGTTGTAGTCAACAATCCACCAGCAATTGCGCAGCCCTTGCTTCCAGCCCTCGAGCAACGCCTCGAAAATATTGCCCTCGTCGAGCTCAGCGTCGCCGACCAACGCCACCATACGCCCTTCCGGCCGCTCGAGGCCCCAGCCATGCGCGCGTACGTAGTCCTGCGTCAGCGACGAAAACAGCGTCTGTGCCACGCCCAAGCCGACCGAGCCGGTAGAGAAATCAACGTCGTCGACGTCCTTGGTGCGCGACGGATAGCTCTGCGCACCACGGTAGCCGCGAAAGGCTTCCAGCCGTTCGCGCGTCTGTTTGCCAAGAAGATACTGAATTGCGTGAAAGATCGGGCTGGCGTGCGGCTTCACCGCGACGCGGTCTTGCGGCCGCAGCACCGCGAAATAGAGCGCGGTCATGATCGTGGCGACCGAGGCCGAGGAGGCCTGGTGGCCGCCTACTTTCAGCCCATCGTCGTTCTCGCGCAAATGATTGGCGTTATGGATGGTCCAGCTTGCGAGCCAGAGTACCTTCTTTTCCAACTCCCTCAGGGCGGCGATGTCGTCAGTCATAACTGAGATTCCCGGGATATGCCGTCGAGATTGCCATCGCGCGAATTTATCACCTTTCTCGGGGCATGCGCACAACCGCAGTCCGTTTGCCCTCGGTCCTCCTCCACCCGCTGTGTATCCACGACGCGGAGCTCCAATCCTTATTGATTTCCAGCATCTTTCTCGTTCACAACAGTTCCGGCCGGTACGCGGCAAAGGCGTGTTGATGTGAAGAGACCTTCGCTAGCGATCATCGGCGCGGGAATGGGCGGCCTCGCCGCAGCGGCAGCGCTGCGGAGGGCCGGCATCGACGTTACGGTCTACGAGCAGGCACAGCGTTTCGCGCGTGTAGGGGCCGGCATCCAGATCGGCTGCAACGCGATGAAGGTGCTGCGCGCCTTTGGTCTGGAGCCTCTGCTGCGCGCGGGATCATTCTATCCGCGCTCGTGGAACAACAAGGATTACGACACTGGCGCCGTGCGCTTCGACATGATCTTCGGCGAGGTTGCCGAAGCGCGCTATGGCGCGCCATACCTTCTGGCGCATCGAGGCGATCTCCACGCAGCATTGGCCAGCGTGGTAGCGGATAGTAATTTGCGGCTTGGCCACCGTCTCACATCATTCGAACAACGTGGCGACGGCAGCATAAGGCTTCGCTTTGCTAACGGCGCGACCGCGGAGGCCGACGCGCTCGTCGCTGCCGACGGTGTCCATTCCCTGGTCAAGGACGCGCTATTCGGCACGGAGGAACCGAATTTCACCGGTCGTGTCGCCTACCGGACCGTTTTCCCCGCGGCACTTTTGAACGGGAACCCGATTGAAGATTGCACCAAATGGTGGGGGCCCGACCGGCATATCGTCATCTACTATGTGAAGCCTGACCGTAGCGAAGTCTATTTCGTCACCAGCCAGCCAGAACCTGGCTTCACTGTCGAGTCCTGGTCGGCCATGGGCGACGTGGGGGCGCTCCGCAAAGCTTTCGCGGAATTCCATCCGCAAGTTCAGCGCGTGCTGGCGTCCTGCCCCGCCGTACACAAATGGGCGCTGGTCGATCGCGATCCGCTGCCGCGCTGGCGCGAAGGCAACGTGACTTTGTTGGGTGACGCCTGCCATCCGATGACGCCGTATATGGCGCAGGGCGCAGCAGCCGCGCTCGAGGATGCGGCCGTGCTGTCGCGCTGCCTAGAGAATGTCGATCGCGATGGAATGGCCGAGGCCTTTCGTCGCTTCGAGGCTACACGCAAGCCGCGAACGTCACGAATCCAGTTCAGTTCACGCACAAATACTTGGCTTCGTGATCCCACCGATCCGGACTGGGTTTACAACTATGACGCTTGGACGGCACCACTAGCAGACGGCAGCGGCCCGGCCTGATCGGTGAAATTCATGGACCGCCCGATCGTGTTCGTGGGCCTTTCATTCTCGACCAACCGGACCCTCTTGCGCGTGCGGGAAACCGCTCGACGGCGTCACGACCACGGCTTGGCCGCCACGCACCCGGGGGCATGGGCCGATCCGAAGTCGCCATCCTACGAGGCGTCGCCACAAGTCGGCGACGGCCGACTTGTGGTCTGTTAGGTCAGTCTCGATGTCCCTGCAGGGTCA
>Ga0210394_10005675_pt1 | contig 13908 bp, 13 predicted proteins | sample IncBWC12MmetaG_FD_160121 | JGI IMG/M metagenome (GOLD analysis project Ga0210394, IMG submission 160121) | Forest soil microbial communities from Barre Woods Harvard Forest LTER site, Petersham, Massachusetts, United States - Inc-BW-C-12-M | ecosystem: Environmental > Terrestrial > Soil >...
CAAATCTCCAGGCTACGTGAGCCAGCGAAATACTGGCCGACCCGGGGATGTTCTGAGCCGCACCAGCGTTCGCTTGAACAGCCAGCAGAACGGCGCATGTGAGGGTCGTGCACCGCGATTTACGCATCAGATGCCCCTTTGGCCCAAATTGGTAGTCTACCCTGCCGTGTCGCCGGTTCGCGCAGCTCCGGGATCGCCGCGAGACCCACGGATCCCATTGATCTCCCGCGACCTGACCGGTTCTCTTGACAGTCCATGCATATACATGTAGTCTACTGGTGCGATGAAGCTTCAGTCTTTACCTTGCTACTGCGCGACGCTGCGCCAAGCGGCCAGAGCGGCGACAACTCTGTATGAGGCAGTTCTCGCTGATAGCGGTCTCCATGCCACGCAATACACGGCGTTGCAGGTGTTGAAGTCGGCTCCGAAGCTGACGACGACGGAACTCGCTGATGCAATCGGCATCGACCAGACGACCGCAACGCGAACGCTGGCTCTCATCAGGAAAAGTGGTCTCGTAGTGGGTGCACCGGGCAGTGACCGTCGAGAGCGGCGGTGGGAGTTGACCTCCGCGGGTGAGACGACAATGCGCAGGCTGAATCCGGCGTGGGAGGCGGCACAGCAAGCATTTGAGAAGCACATCGGGCGCGCCGAAGCCGCGGCGCTTAAGAGAGCCTCCTATCTTGCAGCGCGCAAGCTGGCGGTGAGTTGATTTTCTTTCCATCCGTTGCTTTACCGCTAGTACATGTATCTACATGCAAATGCTTGGTGTAATTTCTGCTCACACCTGGAGAAATGTCATGATTTCACTCATTGCCGGCAAAACGTCGGGTCGTCGGTTGGTGTTGATATCCACAGCAATCCTGCTATCCGTGAATAGCGCGCTCGCCGCGGAGCCGGCATTCGACGCTCAGGAGCAGGCACGCCAGGTCATCCTGGCCAAGTTCGATTTCGGGGTCGCCACGGACTCGAACACGAAGGGGACGGCAGCGGTAGCTGCGCAAGGCGGTCTGCGCGTCGACGCTCAGGAACAGGCACGCCGGTTCATGCTGGCCAAATCCAATTTCGGGGTCGCCACGGACTCGAAGACGAAGCGGACGGCAGCGGTAGCTGCGCAAGGCGGTCTGCGCGTCGACGCTCAGGAACAGGCACGTCAGTTCATCCTGGCCCCCACGTCTCGGTCTTGACGCAGGGACAAGATTCGATAATGCTAGAGTCATGGAATCAACTGCAGCCATCGGGGCTCTCGCGGCCCTGGCCCAGGACAGCCGCCTGCAGGTCTACCGGCTCCTTGTCCAGGCGGGCCCCGAGGGAGTGGCCGCGAGCGAGATTGCCGGGAAGTTGGGCATTCCGGCTAACACCCTCTCATTTCACCTGAAGACCCTGAATCACGCCGACCTGGTCTTGTCGCGCCAGGAGGGTCGATTCGTCTACTACTCGGCAAATTACCGGCGGATGAACGCTCTGCTCGGGTTTCTGACCGAAAACTGTTGCGGCGGACGCAGCTGCCTGCCGACGGCCGCCGCACCGCGGAGGAGGAAAGCCTCATGAAGCGTTTTCATGTTCATATGTCCGTAGGCGATCTGAATCGAAGCATTCAGTTCTACACCGAGCTCTTCGGTAGCCAGCCGAGCGTGCTCAAGAGCGATTACGCCAAGTGGATGCTGGATGATCCGCGGGTGAACTTTGCCATCAGTCAGCGCGGCGCAGCGTTGGGTGTTCAACACCTGGGCATTCAGGTCGAGGATCGCGCCGAACTCGAAGAGGTTTACGGCCGCTTACGGAGTGCGACTGGACCCGTGCTGGAGGAGGGCGCTACCACCTGCTGCTACGCCAAAAGTGAGAAAAGCTGGATCGATGATCCGCAAGGCGTCCAGTGGGAGACCTTCCTCACGACCGGGGAGAGCACGGTCTACGGTCGCGATCCCGTGAGAACCGAGCAGGTCAAAGCCCAGGAAGTCACTTGCTGCGCGCCGAATTGCTGCTCACCTCAAGCCGCCTGAGCACCTATGGCGACCCCATTGGTACGCACCGCGACCGCGCGGGACGCGGAGAGCATCCGCGTCCTTCTTGAGCTCGATGGCTTACCGACCCGCGATCTTGTCTCCTCGCAACCGGAATTTATTGTCGCCTGTCAAGGCACGCGGATCATTGGCGCCGGCGCTCTGCAGCGCCTCGGAGCCGCTGCTCTGCTGCGCTCCGTGGTCGTTGAAGTCGGGGCGCGCGGTTCGGGCGTAGGCCGTCTCATCGTTCAGGAACTCGAGCGGCGCGCCCGCGCGGCCGACGTCACCGAGCTGATCCTGCTCACGCAAACGGCGAGGCCGTTCTTCGAGCGGCAGAACTACCGCACCATCGAGCGCGAGAGTGTCCCGCCTGCCGTGCAAGCCAGCGAGGAGTTTCGCTCGCTCTGCCCGCAATCGGCTACTTGCATGGCAAAAACCCTGTGTTGATACAACCCATCCGGACAAAACCCATGGCTGATCGGCCATATAACGTACTGTTCTTGTGCACCGGCAACTCCGCGCGGAGCATCCTGGCGGAGCGCATCATTAATCAGTGGGGTCGCGGTCGCTTCCGTGGCTTCAGCGCCGGCAGCCACCCCAAGGGGGTAGTTCACCCGATCGCGCTTGAGCTGCTCAAGAAAATGAACCTGCCGACGGAGGGGCTGCGCAGCAAGAGCTGGGATGAGTTCGCAGCCCCTGGGGCGCCCCCTCTCGATTTCGTCTTTACCGTGTGCGACAACGCGGCGGGTGAGGTGTGTCCGTACTGGCCCGGACAACCGATGACGGCGCATTGGGGTGTGCCGGACCCGGCTGCTGTGGGAAGCTCCGAGACGCAGAGGTGGGTCGCGTTCCGAGCGGCATTCAATGCCCTGGAAAACCGCATCAAGATTTTCACAAGCTTGCCCCTTGCGTCCATTGATCGCATCAAACTCCAGGAGCGTCTCGATGCGATCGGCAAGACGGTTCTGCCGGCGGAGCCGCCGTGAGCCTGCGACGGCGGCTCGCGTCCGAAGCCCTGGGATCCGTACTGTTAGCGGCGACCGTCATCGGGTCAGGGGTTATGGCGGAGCGACTGGCTGCAGGTAACGCTGCATTGGCACTGCTCGCCAACACGGCTGCGACAGTCGCAGGTCTCGCTGTGCTCATCGGCTTGCTGGGGCCGGTGAGTGGCGCTCATTTCAACCCCGCCATTACGTTCGTCCAGGCCATCCGCCGTGCGCTCACGTGGCGGGAAGCCGTTGCGTACGCCCTGGTTCAAGTCCTGGGCTGCTGCATCGGTGCTGTCCTTGCCCACGCGATGTTTGAGTTGCCCTGGATCCAGTCCTCGGCCCACGCACGTTCGGGCCCTGCCCAGTGGTTGGCGGAAGCAGTGGCCACGTGCGGGCTGGCCCTGGTCGTGCTCGGAAACCGAAGAACACAAGATGCGCCATGGATGGTCGCCGCCTGGATTGGTGCGGCCTATTGGTTTACGGCGTCGACTTCGTTCGCAAATCCTGCCATTACCGTCGCACGTTCTCTCTCAGACACGTTTGCGGGGATTCGGCCCCAGGACGTGCCCGGGTTTGTTGGCGCGCAGCTCTTGGGCGCCCTGGTCGCCTTACTGATCGCGCGTGAACTGTTCGCTCGAGCCTCTCCGCCTTTGAGGCATGAAACCACCAGCAATGGCGCATCCGATACCACGCCTCGAGAGTCGGCTTGACGCACCGCCGTTGCTCACGTTCCTTGCGAAGCAATTGACGAAATAGGGGGGCAGATCGGTCATGAAGTACACCGTTGAGGTGATTGGCTGGGTGGCTGCCGCGATGATGTTATCGGCCTACGTTCTGCTCACGATGGGAAGGCTCAGCGCCCGCTCGAGTGTCTACCATTGGCTGAACGTGCTATCCGGCGCGGGCTTCATCATCAACAGCGGATTTAACGGCGCATACCCTTCGGCGTTCATCAATGTGGTCTGGGCCGTAATCGGCCTCTACGGCATCTTTGGGCGGTCGATGCCGGGACCGGAATCCACCGCCAGATAGTTGTGACCGTTGCGCCGCGCACGCAAGACCTCGGTCCGCCAAAGCGGCCTTGACTACGAAATCAACCCGTTCAACCTCAAGGTCTCTGCGCACTCATTCGGTCGGCGGCCCGGAAATAACGGCGCGCGTGGGCGACGAATGCACCATCGGTGGGATGGTCGACGGTCTCAACCGCCGCGATCCGCTCGATGAGCTGGGGATTGTGGCGGTGGATGTGCTTGATCAATTCGGTCTTGGCATTCGCCGGACCGGTGACCAGTATTGCGCTGGCGGTACCGATTGCACTGACCACGTCCTGAAAGAAGGCGTGATCTTCGGAAGTGTGCCCGCTGCCGATCGAGTTGGCTTTGTGATGAATGTGTCGAGTGGGATGCTCCGGACGCACGACGATCTCGTCAACATCCGTCGCGTTGAAATGAAACACCCGCGCTTCATGGTGATCGATCCAGACGGCAGCGTGATAGTGGGTGGTCAAGATGTTCTCCGCAACGGCAATTTCCCAACAGCGCGGACAAAGTATGCGCTCGGAAAAGCCTGCATGGGTAGTAGCGCCGACAAATGAATTGCGATCGGATCGCTTGCTGTGAGCCTAGGTTGCGCCGATCGCGCGCAGGTTCTGCGCATCGGCGAGTTCGCGCAGCGCCCGATGCACGAACTGGACTGAGATCGATCCCTCGCCCACTGCCGAAGCAATGCGCTTGACACTCCCCGAGCGCACGTCGCCGGCAGCGAAGACCGCCGGCACGCTGCTCTCCAGCAGGTACGGCGGACGCGGCAGGCTCCAGCGTGCATCGGCTAACTGCTCCTGGCCCAGGTCGGGTCCGGTTTTCACGAAGCCGTGATCATCGAGCGCCACGCAGCCCTGCAGCCAGCCTGTGTTCGGCTGCGCCCCCGTCATCAGGAATACGTGCCTGAGGTCGGACACTTCGGGTTCCCCGTCGGGGGACGACCACGAGACACGCTCCAGTCGGTCAGAGCCGTCGAGCGCCGCGAGCTGCGTGCGCGTATGCAGGCTGATGTTCGGGGCCTCTTCGATGCGCCGAATGAGGTATTGCGACATGCTCCCGGCCAGCCCGTCGGAGCGGACCAGGATGTGCACGTGACGACAGGATCCGGCCAGGAAGACCGCCGCCTGGCCTGCGGAATTGCCGCCGCCGACGACCACGACATCCTCGGCCGCGCACAGCTTGGCCTCCAGATGTGTGGCGGCATAGTAGATGCCACGGCCGAGAAAGCGGGGGAGGTTGGCGATATCGAGCGTCCGGTACTGCGCTCCGCTGGCGATGAGGATGGCTCTGCTGCGCATCGATCGGCCGTCGGCCATGTCGACCGAGTACGGCCAACGCTCACATCGGAGCCGCACTGCGTGCCAGGCCACACTCAGCTGCGCCCCGAACTTCTGTGCCTGAGAGAACGCCCGACCGGCGAGAGCTGCGCCCGAAATGCCGGTCGGAAATCCCAGATAGTTCTCGATCCGGGAGCTCGTTCCGGCCTGGCCGCCGGGGGCGAAGGTCTCCACGATGCGCACGTCCAGGCCTTCCGAGGCGCCATATACGGCGGCGGCCAGACCTGCGGGGCCCGCGCCGATGATCAACAGATCGTGCACGCGATCGTCGGCGGGCGGGGCATTGATGCCGAGGCATTCGGCGACGTCGGCATTGCTCGGGTTCTTCAGCAGCTCGCCGCCTCGGCAAATCACGACGGGAACGTCCTCGCCCCGGACGTGAAAGCGCTCGAGCAACGCCTGGGCGTCGGCGTCGTGTTCGATGTCGATATTCACGTAGGGGCGGGTGTTACGCGTCAGGAACTCCCGTAACCGCAGGGTGTCGGCGGAGTGGTCCGTACCCAGAAGCAGCACCTCGCTGCGGCCGGACTCGATGACGCTCATGCGGCGCAGGATGAAAGCGCGCATGAAGAGCTCGCTGAGCTCGGCATCGTTCTGCACGATGCGTCGCAGCTGTTCCGCATCGATCAATAGAACGGTGCCGGCCTCGCGCACGCGAACGCGCACCAGGGCAGGGGTGCCGCGCAAGGTGCTCATCTCGCCGGTAAAGTCCCCGGGGCCCAGAAGGTACAGCAACTCGTAGCCCGACACGGCCTCAGTAGCCGACGGCGGAGCCAGCGCCTCGATACTTCCCGCCGCCACCACGAAAACACCACGCGGTGGGGCGCCCAGTTCCACGAGGATCTCCCCCGCGTGCGTCTGCATGCGAGTGCCCTGGCGCTCCAGGCGCGCGAGCTGCGCAGACGTCAGTTTCGGAAACATCTGCGCGCGGCGCTGTTCCAGGAGACTGTTCGCCACCGTCGCTCCTACAGATCGAGTCGAGTCACGGCGGCAGCTCCATCGCCAGCTCATCGATGTAGCACCAGCTCCAATTCTCGCCCGGTTCGATCGACGTCATGATGGGGTGCTGCGTCGCCTGGAAGTGCTTGGTCGCGTGCCGATTCTTCGAGTCGTCGCAGCAACCGACATGCCCGCAGGTCCTGCACAGTCGCAGATGCACCCAGGTATCGCCGAGCTTGAGACACTCCTCGCAACCGCGACTACGCGGCCGATCGGTCCGCACGAAATCCAGATGACGGCACTGCTTGGCCATGGGACTTACGGTGTGCGTGCACTCGCCGATGGGGGATCCGGGGTTTTGCCGGATTGTTCGCTCTGCCAACCACCGCCCGCGGCCCGATAGAGCTGCACCAGCGACAGCAGGGTATTCAAGTGCGCCGCGGAGAGCGACAGCTCCGCGGTGAACAGGTCGCGGTCGGCGTTGATCACATCGAAGTAGGAGGAATAGCCGACGCGATAACGGGCCAGGGCGATGGTGTTGGCCTTGCGCTGCGCGTCCACCTGGGCCTGCTGCGCTACCTGGAATTCAGCGTACTTCTGCCGTGCGATGAGCGCGTCGGACACTTCCCGGAAAGCGGTCTGGATGCTCTGTTGGTATTGCAGCAGCGCCTGGCGCTTCTGCGCATTGGCCAGATCGACCTGGTAGAGATTGCGCTGCGAGCTCAGCAGGGGTTGCAGCAGGCCCGCGGCGGCCGACCAGGTCCTCGTGGGACCCCGGAACAGGTCCGACAGGGCGGAACTCTCACTACCCCCGGCTGCGGTAAGGGTGATGGTCGGGAACAGGTTGGCCTTGGCTACGCCAACGTTGGCGTTGGCCGCCACCAGATTCTGCTCCGCCTCACGCAGGTCGGGGCGGCGCTCCAGCAGGCTCGACGGCAGGCCGGCCGGCGGCACGGGCGGGACGGCGGGTTCGATCATGCGCTTGAGCTGGCTGCTCTCGGTGCGCAGGATCGGGTCCGGGTTGCGGCCCAGCAGCACGCTCAGCTGGTCTTCGGAGATGCCGATCTGGCGCTGCAGCTCGGGGATATTGGCCTGCGCAATGGCCAACTGCGCCTGCGCGGTGGCGACGTCCAGGCCCGACACCGTGCCGCGCTCATGTTGGGCCTGCGTCAGGTCGACGAATTTCTGGCGCGTCCCCACGGTGTGCTGGGTGATGGCGAGCTGCTCATCCAGCGTCAGCAGGGTGAAGTAGGCGGTGGCGACGCTCGAGACCAGCCCCGCCATCACGTCCTGCTTGGCGTATTGGGAAGCGAGCAGCCCGGCACGGGTCGCCTCGGTGGCGCGCCGGTACTTGCCCCAGAAATCGAATTCGTACGACAGGCTGCCGTCCGCCACGAACACGTTGCTGATCGCAGGTTCCCCGGGGATGCGCTGGTCGACAGAAGTGCGCGCGCGCTGCGCGTCGGCCGAAGCCGAAATCTGCGGCAGCTGCTGCAAGCGCGTTGAGCCGAGAATGGCGCGCGCCTGGTCGACGCGCGCCGCGGCAATGCGCACGTCGAAGTTGTTGTCGAGCGCCTCGCGGATCAGCGACTGCAGGGTCGGGTCCTGGTAGAGCTGCCACCATCCCTGATCGGCGAAGGAGTCGTTGCCGGCGGCCGGCTCGAAGCGGTACGCAGCCGGAATCTTCTCTGTGGGCCGCCGGTAATCGGGCCCGAGCGCGCACGCCGCTGCCAACAGGGCCGCGCCGGCGATCACGACGCTGCACAGCTTGCGCCTCATGACGGCGCTTCCGTGGCAACCGCGGGCTTACCGAGCAGGCGTTCCTGCAGGCTCTGCACCAACACGTAGAACACCGGAATGATGAAGATGCCGATCATGGTGGCGACGCTCATGCCGAATACCACTGCGGTGCCCAGCACCAGGCGCGCGCCGGAGCCCGCTCCGGTGGCGATCGCCAGGGGCACGGAACCAAAGATGAAGGCGAAGGAGGTCATCAGGATCGGCCGCAGGCGCAGACGCGCGCCCTCGATCGCCGCCTCGACCAGCGGCTTGCCGCGCTCGTACGCGAGCTTGGCGAATTCGACGATGAGGATGGCGTTCTTCGCCGCCAGTCCGATCAGCATCACGAGCCCGATCTGGGCGTAGATGTCGCTGGGCATGCTGCGCAACGTCAGGCCGAGGTAGGCGCCCAGCACCGCAAACGGGATCCCCAGGAGAACGGCGAACGGGATAGCCCAGCTTTCATACAGCGCCGCCAGCACCAGGAAGACGAAGACGATGGCCATGCCGAAGATGGCTCCCGACTGCCCGCCGGAGAGCTTTTCCTGGTAAGTCGTGCCGGTCCACTCGGAGCCGTAGCCATCCGGCAGCCGGCTTGCCAGATCTTCCATCGCCAGCGTCGCCTGTCCGGAACTATAACCCGGCGCAGCGGAACCGTTGATGGTCACCGCGCGGAACACGTTGTAGCGCTCGATGTATTCCGGACCCTGGATCTCCTTGATCGACACCAGGGTTGACAGGGGCACCATGTCGCCCTGCTCGGTGCGCACATACAAGCCGTTGACCGATTCCGGCGAGGCGCGTGCGGCGGCCTCGGCCTGGGCCGTGACCTTGTAGGTGCGTCCGTAGAGGTTGAAGTCGTTGATATAACTGCCGCCGAAGAAGGCCTGCAGCGTGGAGAAGATGCTCGAGAGCGACACACCCAGGACCTTGGCGCGCTCGCGGTCGATGACGTACTCGACCTGCGGCGTATTCACATTGAACTGCGTGAAGACGCGGGTCAGTTCCGGGCGTTTGTTGGCCTGTCCGAGGACGTCCTGGATCACGCCGGCGAACTTCTGGATGTCGCCGCCGCTGCGGTCTTCCAGGATGAACTCGAAGCCGCCGGCGGCGCCGATTCCAGGAACCGGTGGCGGATTGAGCGCCAGCACGTTCGCTTCCTTGATGCCGCGGGCCAGCCCGTTGATGCGTGCCGCCAGCGCCAGCGAGCCATGCGCCGTGCCGCTGCGCTGGTTCCAGGGCTTAAGGATGATGAAGATCGTCGCTGCGTAGGAGGAGTTGGTGCCGGTGAGCAGGTTCAGCCCGGTGATGGCGAAGGTCGCCTGAACCTCCCGCTGCTTGCGCACCATCTGGCTGAACTCGCCGGCCACCGCTTCGGTGCGCTGCAGCGAGGCGCCGACCGGCAGGGTGACGAGGCCGATCAGATAGCCCTGATCCTCGTCCGGCATGAAGCCGGTGGGCCGGGCGTGCAGCAGCATCAGCGCGGTTGCGGACAGGATCAGGAAAATCGCCATCGACCGCGCGGTGCGCCGGATGGCGCTGCCGACCGTGCCGACGTAGCGCGCAGTGAAGCGCTTGAAGCCGCGGTCAAAGGAGCCGAAGAAGCGGCCGAGGATCCCGCCGAAATGTGATTCCGCCGTCGGCTTAAGCAGCAGCGCGCACAACGCCGGGGTGAAGGTGAGGGCGACCAGCGCCGAGATCGCCACCGACACCGCGAGCGTCAGCGCGAACTGCCGGTAGAACTGGCCGGTGAGGCCGCCGAGGAAGGCCACCGGCACGAATACCGAGATCAGCACCAGAGCGATCGCCACCACCGGGCCTGACACCTCCTGCATCGCCGCCTTGGTGGCCTCGCGCGCCGGCAGCTTACGGCTGTCCATGATCTGGGTGACGGCTTCGACCACGACGATGGCGTCGTCCACCACCAGACCGATGGCGAGCACCAGCGCAAACAGGGTGAGCGTGTTGAGCGAGAAGCCGAGCGCGATAAAGGCGCTGAACGCACCGATGAGGGACACCGGGATCGCGAGCATCGGGATAAACGTGGCGCGCCAGCTTTCGAGGAACACGAATACCACCAGCAACACCAGCACGCCCGCTTCGAGCAGCGTCTTGACCACTTCGCGCACCGATTCCGCCACGAACAGCGTGGTGTCGTAGGGGATCTGGTAGTGGATGCCTTTGGGGAAGGTCGGCGCCAGGCTGTCCATCACCTGGCGCACGCCCTGGGCCACCTCCAGCGCGTTCGCATCCGGCAACTGGTAGACGCCGATGATGGCCGTGGGCACGCCGTTCAGCCTGCTGGAGCGCGAGTAGTCGGTGGCGGCGAGCTCGATGCGGGCGATGTCCTTGAGGTGGACGATGGCGCCTTCGGCCCCGGTGCGCACCACGATGTTCCCGTATTGCTCGGGCGTCGACAGGCGACCCTTCACCGAGGCGATGTACTGCATCTGCTGCCCTGGGGGCGCCGGTTCTGCACCGACAGTGCCGGCGGGCGCCACCACGTTCTGTTCGGTGAGGACGCTGCCTACGTCCTGGGTGGTGACACCGAGGCGCGCCATTTTTGCCGGATCGAGCCAGATGCGCATGCCGTAGTCGCGAGCGCCGAACACGACCACCTGGCCGACGCCGTGTACTCGCGCCAGGGCGTCGTAGACGTGGAGCGTCGCGTAGTTGGACAGAAAGAGGTAGTCGTAGCGCGGATCGTCCGAGCCGATCGACACGGCCAGGAGGATCTGCGGCTGGCGCTTGGCGACCGTGATCCCTTGCTGCAGGACCTGCTGCGGCAGCTGGCGCTGGGCAATTGCGACCTGGTTCTGCACATCCACGGCAGCGATGTCCTGGTCGGTGCCGACAGCGAAGGTCACGGTCAAGGCGTAGCTGCCGTCGTTGGCGCTCTTGGAGTCCATATAAATCATGTGCGGCACGCCGTTGACCTGCTCCTCGATCGGCGCGGCTACGGACTGCTCGATGGTGGCGGCGTCGGCGCCCGGGAAAACGGTCGAGACGACGATGGTCGGCGGCGTGATCTGCGGGAAGCGGGCGACCGGCAGGGTGAACAGCGCGACGCTGCCGGCGAGCGTGATGACGATGGCGAGGACCGTCGAGAAGATCGGGCGATCGATGAAGAAGTTGATCACGTGCGGCTCCCGGGCGCTTCTCTGCCTGCCTCGCGGGCGTTTACGAGTGGCGTGGCGTGCACCGCGGATCCGGGCTTCAGGCGCTGCACGCCGTCCACGACGACCATATCGCCGGCCTTGAGTCCCTGCTGCACCTGCCAGCCGCTGCCGATACGCGGTCCCATCTGCACGTCGCGCTGCTGCGCCTTGCTCTCGGCGTCGACGATCCACACGTAGTACTTGCCTTGCAGCTCCTGGATGGCGCGCTGCGGCAGCACGATGGCATCCGCCAGCTGCGTCGCCGCCACCTGCACTCGCGCGAACTGCCCGGCGTGCAGCAGCTGCTGCGGGTTGTCCACTTCCAGGCGAATCGCCAGGGTGCCGGTGCGCTGATTCACTGCCGGATCGATGAAGTTCAGCCGGGGCCGCTGCGGGTATTCGGAGCCGTCGGCAAGGAATATGCGGAATGGCGGTGGCGTGGCGCTATCCTGGTTCGGCGCTCGGCCCAGCTGGCGCTGCAGGGTCAACAGGCGTTGCTCGCTGATGCTGAAATTCACATACATGCGGTCGGTCTGATAGAGCGTCGTCAGTACGGTGCTGTTCGCTGTCACCAGGGCGCCCAGTCGCAGCTGCGCGCGGCCCATGACACCGTTAATGGGGCTGGTGATGGTGGTATAACCCAGGTTCAGCGTGGCGGTCCTGACGATGGCCCGGCTGGCGTCGACCGAAGCCAGGTTGGCGTCGTTCTTTGCCACGGCCGCATCCAGCTCCTGCTGGCTCACGGCGTCGATTTCCGAAAGCGACTTGGCACGGCCCAGATCGCGCTGCGATTCGACCAACGCCGCCTCGCTCTGCGCCAGCGCCGCCTTCGTCTGGGCCAGCGCCGCGACGTAGGGTTGCTGGTCGATGACGAACAGCAGCGCGCCGACTTTCAGGCGCTCGCCCTCGATCGGCAACTGCTTTTCCAGCACGCCGCCGACGCGCGGCCGGATTTCGACGGTGTTGACCGCCTCGGTCTCGGCGACGTAGTCCTCCGCGACCGTGGCTGCCTGCGGCGCCACGGCAACTGTGGAGACGTCTACCGGCGGCGGAGGGGGAGGGCCCTTTTTGCCGCAGGCCACGAGCACCAGGGTAGTGGCGCCAATGCAAAGTGCCCGTCGCATCACGTGGGAACCTACGGCAACACTTTTAGAGTTAGGCATGAGGGGGTCCTGTCAAACACGCATCGATTTTTCTCTCGTGAAGCGGTGCTGCTCTGCGCAGGTAAGGTGCGCGACCAGTCGGGGGACTGCGCTGGTTGCGAGTCGGCACAGTGATCAGGTGCGTTGTCTTGCTCCCCAAAACTCAGCGTTTGCGTGCAGCCGATGCTATGGGCCGGAGCTGGTGCACTCTGTTCTTCTATGCCAGTTCGAATAAATGACGCAAGGTGCGCCTGGTCTGCTGCGTTTTTGCCCGGGCAACCCGCGGCCCGCAGCGCAGCGTCCCTCCTGTTTTCGAGGACGCCGCCGCCGCACTCCACATGGGTGGCGGGATGCCTACTGCGCCACCTGCCTTCTCAGAGAGGCCACCTCGTGCTCGCCGATCGAGGAGCCTTTGGCGCCGAAGCGCGCGGTGACGTAGTTGGCGACGGCCGCGATCTCGGCGTCGGAGTAGGCGCTGCCGAAGGCCGGCATGGAGAGGATGCCTGCCGGAGTGAGTCGCCGCGTGCCGGAAATCACAATCTGTGCAACATTCGTGGCACTGGGATCATTTACCGCGCGCGCACCGGTGAGTGTGGCGAAAGCTGAAATCGGGCTCACTCCGCTCCAGCTGTGACAGCTGGCGCAGGCACCTTCAAACACTTCCTTGCCCCGAGAAGCGACGGTCATCGGGCCGACCTTGTGCGACGAGTCGGCCGCGGGTGCCAGAGTGGCCGGCAGATCGGACGACACCAGCGCCGGGATGCTGCGCAGATACGTGACGACCGCGCGGACATCTTCAGGCGCCAGGTAGCTGAAGCTGCCATCGACCGCCTCTCCCATGGGTCCGGCTGCCGTACCGTGCCCCACGGCATGGCCTTTGGAGAGATAGGCGAAAACGTCCTCACGCCAGCCACCGATGCCGGTGCCCGGGTCGCTGGTGATGTTGTACGCACGCCAGCCGGCGGTAACCGCACCGCTGAACTTCCTGCGGTTGTTGAGCGCGAGAGCGACGTTGCGCGGCGTGTGACACTCGCCGCAATGGGCGAGCGCTTCGCTGACATACGCACCGCGGTTCCATTCCGGGCTCTGCGCCGGGTTTGCCTGAAAGCGCTGGTCGGGGTTGAACAGCCATGACCAAATGCCCAGCAGCCAGCGCTGGTTGAAGGGAAATGACAAGGTGTCGGCCCTGCTCGGCGCGTGCACCGGCGCGAGGCTGAAGAGATACGCTTTGATCGCGAGTGCATCGGCATCGGTCAGAAAAGTGTACGAGGTGAATGGCATCGCCGGGTACAGCCGGTCGCCATCGTCGCGAACCCCGCGGCGCAGCGCGCGGAGGAATTGCGCATCGGTGTAAGTGCCGATGCCGGTCTCCTTGTCGGGCGTGATATTGGTCGAATAGACCGTGCCGACGGGCAGATTGAACGCCAGGCCCCCGGCATACGGCTTTCCATCCTGGCTGGTGTGACAGACCGTGCAGTCGGCGGCGCGTGCCAGATACTCTCCGCGCGCAATCTGGGGGGC
>Ga0210394_10005676_pt1 | contig 13908 bp, 14 predicted proteins | sample IncBWC12MmetaG_FD_160121 | JGI IMG/M metagenome (GOLD analysis project Ga0210394, IMG submission 160121) | Forest soil microbial communities from Barre Woods Harvard Forest LTER site, Petersham, Massachusetts, United States - Inc-BW-C-12-M | ecosystem: Environmental > Terrestrial > Soil >...
ATCGAGGCTGCGAGAAAGACGCTCGCCGGCGAGGTGTTGCGCACGCCGATCCTGCCGGCGCCGCCGCTCTCGGTGCTGACTGGCGCGCAGGTCTACGTCAAATACGAGAATTTGCAGGTCACCAACTCGTTCAAGGAGCGCGGCGCGCGGGTCAAGCTCGCCGCGCTCAGCGCCAACGAGCGTCGGCGCGGCGTGATCGCCATGTCGGCCGGCAACCATGCCCAGGCGGTCGCCTATCACGCTCGCCGCCTCGGCGTTCCGGCGACGATCGTGATGCCGGCAACGACGCCCTACGTGAAGGTGAAGGCGACCGAGGCGCGCGGCGCCGCCATCATCCTCGAAGGCGAAACGCTCGCCGAGGCGCAGGCGCGCGCCGAGGCGATCGCGCGCGAGCGTAATCTCGTTTGGGTGCACCCTTACGACGATCCCCACGTCATCGCCGGGCAGGGGACGATCGCGCTCGAGATGCTGGAGGATGCGCCGGATCTCGAGGTGCTGGTGGTTCCGATCGGCGGCGGCGGCCTGATCGCCGGCTGCGCGATCGCCGCTCGCGCCGTCAAACCGTCGATCGAGATCGTTGGCGTCGAGGCCGCGCTTTATCCTTCGATGTGGAACGCGCTGCATCAGGGTAGCCGCCCATGCGGCGGCGCTACGCTCGCCGAAGGCATCGCCGTCAAGAATGTCGGCACGCTGACGCTGCCGGTGGTGCGTGAATGCGTCAGCGACATCATCCTCGTCGACGAGACGCTGATCGAGCGCGCGGTCAACGCCTTCCTCACCCAGCAGAAGGCGATGGCGGAAGGAGCGGGCGCCGCCGGGCTTGCCGCCATGCTCGCCGCGCCCGATCGTTTCCGCGGCCGCAAGGTCGGATTGATCCTGTGCGGCGGCAATATCGACCCGCGCATCCTCGCCTCGATCATGGTGCGTGAACTGGAGCGCGCCGACCGCATCGTCTCGTTCCGCCTGACCATCCCCGATCGGCCGGGGATCCTGGGCCAGATCGCGACCCGGCTCGGCCAGTTCAACGCCAACATCCTCGCCGTCGATCATCATCGGCTGTTCCTCGACGTTCCCGCCAAGGGCGCCAAGCTCGACGTGACCATCGAGACGCGCGACGCCGCGCACGCAGAAGAGATTTTTGCGGCGCTGGCCGAGGATGGCTACCGCCCGGTGCGCATGCCGAGCGGCAAGGCGCTGGAGTAGAGCGCGCCTTCCCTAGGCGGCATCGGCTGCGCCGAGCGGATTTGGACGTTGCAAATGCGCGGCAGCGTGCCGTTCTGACAACTCGCCCCGACAACTCATCGCCCGGCCACCGGCGCGCAGATCCGCGCCGGCCGACACCGGCGGCTATTGTTGCTCGGACTGCGTTTGCGGCTGTTGCGACTGGAAGATGCTGCGAATCCATTCGAGCGGGCTGCCGCTACTTGAATCCGAACCGCCTTCGCCGATTGCGCCCGGTCGCGGTCGCGGCACCGGGACGCTTAGTTGCGCCACATCCAGATTGTGCGGCCGGTGGCGCGGAAGCGGGACGGGGCCGCTCAGCGGGGCGGCGGCGGGAAGCGCATCGGCCGCGGCGTCCATCGGCGGCGGCGTCTGCGTGCTCATCGCCGGGCCCGCCGGCGCCGATGCGTTAGGTGCACCCGGCGTCACGCCGTCCGCGGCCCTCGGCGTCGCGTCCGCAGGCGTGAGCTCGGCGACCCTCGGCGCGCCGGCGTTCCCGGTCACATCGGCCATGCGATCGGCGAGGAGCGGCCCCTTTGCGCCGGTCGCGGCGTCGCGCGCGTCATTGGCCGCCGCCCGCGCCTCAGCCATCGGGGAAGGCGGCTGCGCCACCGCGCCCTGCGCCGGCGGCTTGCCGATATTGTCCGGCACCGGCGGGACCGCGATCGAGGCGGTCGCGGTCATCGGCCTGAAGGTCGGGACTTTTGGCGGCGCGACGTAAGTGCGCACGAAGGCGGTGATGGTCCACAAGATCACCGGAATCGCGGTGATCACCGCCACGAGAATGATGATCCGCCGCAACAACGGCACGTAGTACCGGAACTGGTCTTCGTCCTCACGCATGATTTCCGCCTCGTTCTAGCTCTCGCAGGCGGGGGCGGTCTCTGTTACTTGTGCATGATCTTGCCGAAAACCGCCGGCGACTGCGGACCAAATCCGCGCCCAGCCTTTCGTCCCGATCATGCGTACACGCCGCCCTTCTTCAATTTCTCCGCTATCCTCGCCGCAAAATAAGTCAGCACCCCGTCGGCGCCGGCGCGCTTGAAGGCGATCAGGCTCTCGGTCATGGCCTTCTCCCCATCGAGCCAGCCATTACCGGCGGCGGCCATGATCATCGCATATTCGCCGGAGACTTGGTAGGCAAAGGTGGGCATCCCGAAGGCTTCCTTGACCCGGTAGAGGACGTCCAAATAAGGAAGCCCCGGCTTGACCATCACCATGTCGGCGCCTTCGGCGATGTCGAGCTCCACCTCGCGCAGCGCCTCGTCGGTATTGGCCGGGTCCATCTGATAGGTGCGCTTGTCGCCGGTGAGGGTCGCGTTCGAGCCGACCGCGTCGCGGAACGGGCTGTAAAAAGCCGAGGCGTATTTGGCCGCATAGGCCATGATTTGCACGTCGCCGAAGCCGGCGGCGTCGAGCCCGTCGCGGATGGCGCCGACGCGGCCGTCCATCATGTCCGACGGCGCGATGATGTCGCAGCCGGCTTCGGCCTGCACCAGGGCCTGGCGCACCAGCACCGCGACGGTCTCGTCGTTGAGGATGACGCCGTCGCGCATCAGGCCGTCATGGCCGTGGCTGGTATAGGGATCGAGCGCAACGTCGCAGAGGACGCCGATCTCCGGCACCTCTTTTTTGATGGCGCGGATCGCGCGGCAGACGAGATTGTCGGGGTTGAGCGCTTCCGAGCCGGCCTCGTCGCGCTGTTTCAGATCGGTATGAGGAAAAAGCGCGATGCAGGGGATGGCGAGCTTGGCCGCCCGCTCGGCGGCGCGCACTGCCTCGTCGACCGAAAGGCGCTCCACGTCGGGCATGGAGTCGACGCCCGCGCGGACCTTGGTCCCGTCGAGGAGGAACAACGGCCAGATCAGGTCGTCGGCGGTGAGCACGACCTCGCGCACCATGCGCCGCGCCCATTCGGCGCGGCGGTTGCGGCGCGGGCGGATGGCGAGGTCGAGGCGCTCGGCCGGAGCCTCGGGCGCGTGCGGCAGCGGGGCAGAGGCGGGCGCGAGGCGGCCGTGTTCCAGCGGCCGGCCGAACTTGATCGCCATTGGCGGCTCCTTGTTGGCAGCCGCTCTTTTTACCCGTTCCAGCCTTGTCCCGCCACCTTGTCGGAGCACGCCAAACAAGCCGACGCTTGCGGCTGGCCGATTGACTGTGCCGGCCTCGAATGCCAAACGCGCCTGCCATGACCGATCAGACCCAGCCGCGACCCCGTCAGCCCGGCGAGATGCTCGAACCGGTGCGTGCCACCGGCAAAAGCCCCGATCCGGTGGGAGCTTGGACCCGGTATCTCATTCTGTTTCTGCGCGTCATGGCCGCGATCTGGCTGGTCAAGGGCCTCTATCATTGGGCCGCGGTGTGCGGCGTCGGCGTGGACGCGGATGGCGGTTTCGAAGCGCATACGCTCGCCTGGCAGACGGCGACGGTGCTCTTCGCCATCCTCGATCTTGTCGCCGCGGTCGGGCTGTGGCTGGCGGCGCCTTGGGGCGCGGTGGTGTGGCTCACCTCCGTTGTCTCCATGGCCGCGGTCGATCTGTTCTTTCCGCAGGTCTATGGCGGCAGCCTCTCGATGGCGCTCGGCGTGCTTGGATTGCTCGGCATCTATTTGTTGCTCGCGATCTTCGCCGCGCGCGAGCGGCCGGCATGATCGCGGCTGGCGGCGTCAAGCGCGCAGCCGATTGTCACAAGGATCCGAAATCATGCCGCAGCTCAGCGCCATCGTGATCACCCGCGACGAAGCGGCGAATATCGGTGCCTGCCTCGACAGCCTCGCGTTCTGCGCCGAGCGCATCGTGGTCGACAGCGGCTCGACCGACGCGACCGTGGAGATCGCCAGGCAAAAAGGCGCCCGCGTCGAATTTCACGAATGGCGCGGCTACGGGCCGCAAAAGAACTACGCGCTTTCGCTGGCGACCGGTGACTGGGTGCTGTCGATCGACGCCGACGAGCGTGTTTCCCCCGAGCTTGCCGCGGCGATTAAGGCCGCTCTCGCCGATGCAAGCGCCGACGGCTGGGAATTTCCCCGCCTTTCCAGCTTCTGCGGGCGGCAGATGCGGCATTCCGGATGGTATCCCGACTACGTGCTGCGGCTCTTTCGCCGCGGCCGGGCGAGCTTTGAGGACGCCGTCGTGCATGAAAGCGTGATCTGCAAGGGGCCGGTGAAGCGGCTTCCGCAGCCGCTCATCCATCATCCGGTGCACCGGCTCGAGGACGCGCTGTCGCGCATGGACCGCTATTCGACGGCGAGCGCGCAGGCGCTCGCCGCATCCGGGCGCCGCGTGTCGTTCCTCTCCGGCATCGGCCACGGCCTGTTTTCGTTCCTGCGCACCTACGTGCTGCGCGCCGGCTTCCTCGACGGCGCCGAGGGCTTTTTGCTCGCGGTCGCCAACGCCGAAGGGAGCTATTATCGCCACATGAAGCTGTGGCTGGCGACCCGCGGGGCGGCGGCTTCTGCGCTCCCAAGCGCCCGACAACCGTGACGCCAAGCGCCGGATCAGGTATCAGGATCAGGTGTCGGTAATCAGTAATCGGTAATCAGGGATCAGGATCAGATGTCAGATGCAAGGTAGCCCGACTCCTGATTACTGATTACTGACTCCTGACTACTGATCCCCTGGAGCGGAGCGCGGATGAAGGACATCGTGGAGAGGCTCGACGAGCGCCGCGCCAGTGCGCGCGGCGGCGGCGGCGAGAAGCGCGTCGAGGCGCAGCACAAGCGCGGCAAGCTCACCGCGCGCGAGCGCGTCGAGCTCTTGCTGGACCGCGACTCGTTCGAGGAGTTCGACATGTTCGTCGAGCACCGTTCGAGCGATTTCGACATGGAGAAATCGAAGATCGCCGGCGACGGCGTGGTCACCGGCTGGGGCACGGTGAACGGCCGCACCGTGTGCGTCTTCGCCAAGGATTTCACCGTGTTCGGCGGCTCGCTCTCGGAGACGCACGCGCAGAAGATCATCAAGATCCAGGACATGGCGATGCGCGCGCGCGCCCCGATCGTCGGTCTGTTCGACGCCGGCGGCGCCCGTATCCAGGAAGGCGTGGCGGCGCTAGGCGGTTACGGCGAGGTGTTCAAGCGCAACGTCATCGCCTCGGGCGTCATTCCGCAGGTCTCGGTGATCATGGGGCCGTGCGCCGGCGGCGACGTCTATTCGCCGGCGATGACCGATTTCATCTTCATGGTGCGCGACACGAGCTACATGTTCGTCACCGGGCCCGACGTGGTGAAGACGGTGACCAACGAGATCGTCACCGCCGAGGAGCTTGGCGGCGCCTCGGTGCACGCGACCAAATCCTCGATCGCCGACGGCGCTTACGACAACGACGTCGAATGTCTCCTGCAGATGCGCCGGCTGCTCGATTTCCTGCCGGCGAATTTTTCCGCCGGCGTGCCGGAATGGCCGTCCTTCGACGCGATCGACCGCGAGGAGCCTTCGCTCGACACCTTGGTGCCGGACAATCCGAACAAGCCTTACGATATCAAGGAGCTGATCCTCAAAGTCGCCGACGAGGGCGATTTCTTCGAGCTCTCGGAGACTTTCGCCCGCAACATCGTCGTCGGCTTCGGCCGGATCGGCGGCCGCACCGTCGGCTTCGTCGCCAACCAGCCGATGGTGCTCGCCGGCGTGCTCGACAGCGACGCGAGCCGCAAGGCGGCGCGTTTCGTGCGCTTCTGCGACGCCTTCAACATTCCGATCGTCACCTTCGTCGACGTGCCCGGATTTTTGCCCGGCACCGCGCAGGAATATGGCGGTCTGATCAAGCACGGCGCCAAGCTTCTGTTCGCCTATTCGCAGGCGACCGTGCCGCTGGTCACCGTGATCACGCGCAAGGCCTTCGGCGGCGCCTATGACGTGATGGCAAGTAAGCACATCGGCGGCGACGTGAACTACGCCTGGCCGACGGCGCAGATCGCGGTGATGGGCGCGAAGGGCGCGGTCGAGATCATTTTCCGCTCCGACATCGGCGACCCGGACAAGATCGCCGCGCGCACCCGCGAATACGAGGAGCGGTTCTTGTCGCCGTTCATCGCCGCCGAGCGCGGCTATATCGACGACGTGATCATGCCCCACGCCACCCGCCCGCGCATCGCCCGGGCGCTGGCGATGCTGCGCGGCAAGACGGTGGAGATGCCGGGCCGGAAGCACGACAATTTGCCGGTGTGATCAAGCGTAGCATGGCAAAGGCGCCCATGCGTTCTTGGTTTTATGACTGATAAATTCCGCGTGGGTTCGTTTTGCACCAAGCAAGCGTGGGGTGGCAGAGGCGCGCGTAGCGGCGTGCCCACGCGTCTTTGGTTTTTTCTGGCCGGCAGATTCCGCGTGGGCTTCGCTTTGCTCAGCCCACCCTACAAACTAATAAATTCCGCGTGGGTTCGCTTTGCACCAAGCGCTCGCGCGGCGGGAGCGTCGGTTCTACGTCGGCGCTCTGATCCAAATGACGTCGATTTGGCCCTCGACCTGCCGCACATCGTCAACCGTGATCGCTGCGATCTGGCCGTCGACTGCCAGCGTGTGCGGAGTAAAACCGGCGGCGTGCAGTCGATCGAGCATATCGTCGGCCGACAAGCCGCCTGATCGGCTCAAGCCCGGCGAGTGCTCGATGATCACGACTTCGGTCCGCGCCAGCGTCTGCGTCGCGCCGGCGATGACCGCCGGCTCGTAGCCCTCGACATCGATCTTGATAATCAGCACGCGGCGGTCGCGCAGCCCGAGAGTGTCGAGCGCCGTATCGAGATCGGTGATCGGAACGGTGCGCGATCCGTACCCGTAATCGGCGAGGAGCGAGTGGCGGCCGTAATTGGAGCGCTTGTAGCGGTGAATGCGGGCGGTGCCGTGCTGCGCGCCGACGGCGCAGACATTGATGACCGCTTTGTCGATACCGTTCAAGGTCAGGTTGCGATCGAGCAGCCAGGCATTAAACATGTCGGGTTCGAAAGCGATCACGGCCTCCACCGTGTCATGCTGCGCGGCTTGAACGGTATGCCACCCGAGATTAGCGCCGACGTCGATGAAGATGCCGCGATGAGACGACGCCGCGAGGTAGTTGGACATCCACTGCGTCAGCGGCTGCTCATGGGTGCCGTATTTGGCGAGGTGTCGGCCCAGAAGGTCGCGCCGTTGCACGAAGAACGACAACTTCGATTGCTTGGCTCGGATGCGGAACGCCGGACGCCACGGCACCAGCCAGGCCAGCAGGAATGTGAGCGTTCCAAGAGGGCGGGGAATGCGTTTCATGCGCGACCGAAGATGTCGGACGAAGAGAGAATATGGCTCAGTAGAGCGGTTCTTGATGCGTGTAACAACCGACATTGCCGCAAAGCGCTGCAGTGTGCAGCTTTCGCGCGACGACTGGCTGCGGCTGGGCGTTGTCATCGAACTCGCGCTGTGAGCTGCGCTCAACCCACCTCGGCTGCGGCGTGGACGCCTGAAACGCGCGGTGGCGACGTCTGCTTTCGAGGCAAAGCGGACGTGACTCGGACATCACGGAATGTCGGTCTTTGACCCCGAAGCGAGATGGTCAGCCCGTCGCTCCACCCGCTCCCGGAATTCTAGAGCATCAGCCGCGCAGAAGGCACGCGACAAGGCTTTTTTCAGCGCACGATGCTTTGAACCAATACCCTGGCCCGTGATACAAATTGAGGCGGTATCCCGTGGTCCCAACTTTAGGGAGGCGACAATGATCAGGCGATCAAGAATCACGTTCTGTGCTGCGATGCTTGGTATCATCTTGCTTGCCACTGGTGCCGCATATGCACAACGTGGCGGCGGCGGAGGAGGTCATGGTGGTGGTTACCAGCCGACGCCGCCCAGTAAAGTAACAGGCACCAGCAAGCCGATTAAATGCCAGGCAGGCGGTGCCGGTTGCATGAAGCAAAAATAGAGCGAAAAGACTCCTGCTGTCTCAATGCCGCCGTTGCGGGCGTGATATTGTCGCGCTAAAATTTTGCTTGCTTCCGGAGCGATGCACATGTCGGGTGGTGGCGTTTTCCGGATGGTCTGTGGCGCGCTGCTCGCAGCGTCGCTGATCTCGATTTCCGCCGCCGGCGCGCAACAGCCGGACACGCCCAAGCCGGGCGATGCGCCGCCGAACGCCGGCGGTACGCCGCCGCCGGCCCCCGACCTCAAATCGACGCTTGGCCGCGCTCCCAAGGACGTTCCGCTCATCGACCCCTGCAAGAGCCAGCACGCACCGTCCTATTGCAATGTCAAAGACTGAGCACCCTTCGCACGCCGCCCGCAGCGACGTGCTGTCGCGGATATTGTCCTATCTGGTCGCGATCACGACGATTCTCGGCATTCCGGTCGGGCTCTACGGCTATTATTCGTCGCAGCAGGCCAATCGCGTGAACCGGACCTTCGACTTCTACAAGGACTTCCGCAGCGATACGTTGCAGAAGGATTTTAGCCTGCTGGTCGAGCAGTGGAATGCAAAGTCCGCCGAGGTCGAGGCTCTGCTCGAAAAAAACGATGAAGCCGGCCTCGGCCAGCTGGTCGCGTCGCTGTTGCAAGGCGACGAAGCGCAGACGGCGCTGGCGCAGCTCATCCTGTTCTTCGACGAGACCTATTCGTGCGTCGACAAGTCGTTATGCGACGGCAATGCCGCCTTTGCCCTGCTCAAGGACCCGGCCAACCAGATTTTCTTTATGTATGGCTCCTATCTCGCGACCGTGCGCCAGCACAATCCGAGCTACGCCACCGGCATCCTCAAGGTCCGCTCTTTGACCAAGACTTGGTCGTTGCTGTGAAGGTTTTGCGGATCGGCCGCGTTTCACCGCCACCCGCCGCCGCCGTTCACATAAACCGTATCCGCGGTCAGGAATTCGCAGGCGTCGGAGCAGAGAAACAGCACCAGCTCGCCGATCTCCTCCGGTGTGCCGAAACGCTTCATCGGCACGTCCTCCAAAAAACGCTGGATCAGCTCGGGCGAAGATTGCGCCGCGTCCTGGAACGGGGTCTTGATCGGGCCGGGCGAGATCGACACCGCGCGGATGCCTTGCGTCGCGAATTCCCGCGCCACGCCCATGGTCATGGTCACCACCGCGCCCTTGGCCGCGGCGTAGTGGATCGAGGAGCCGGGGCCGCCGCGGCGGTGCGCCATGCTGCCCATGGCGACGATGACGCCCGCCTTGTTGGCGAGCATATGCGGCAGGATCGCCTGCATGGCGTAGAGCGTGCCGTTGACGTTGAGCGCGAAGGTCTTGTCCATCAGCGCGTCGTCGATCTCGAGGAATTTGGCGCGGCGGATCGCGGCGCCGGCGGAGTTGAACAGGAACTGTACGCTGCCGAACGCGGCGATCGCGCGCGCCGCCATCTCGCCCACCTCCTCGCGCCGGGTCACGTCGACCTTGAGCGCCAGTGCCTGCGCGCCCTTGCCGTTGATCTGCGCCGCGGTCTCGCGCGCGCCGGTTTCGTTGAGGTCGGCGCAGACGACATTGGCGCCTTCGCGCGCGAAAATGAGCGCGGTGGCGCGGCCGATGCCGCTCGCGGCGCCGGTGATGATAATGGTCTTGCCGGCGAAATAGTCCGGGGTCTTCGGCATTGCTGTTCGTCCTCTTTCCCGCCGGGATAGTCTGCCCGGCCGCTTGCGCGGCCACAATCACGCCTTAGCCGCCGCGACCACACGCGCCAGCCGCGCCACGGCCGGTGCGATGACCTGACGCGGAAAGCCGGTGAAGCCGAGGAGGAAGCCTTGGCGCGGCGGCGCCTTAAGATACATGCGTGAGAGCGCGCGCACGACGACGCCGTGCTCGCGCAGCGCCGCCTCGAGCGCAACGTCGGAGAGCCCGTCGCGCAGGAAGGCGACGAGATGCATGCCCTGCTCCGGCGCGGTCACCGCGATCCGCGCTCCTAGCCGGCGCTGCAATTCGCCGACCACGAGGTCGCGCTGGTCGCGATAGAGAAGGCGCATGCGGCGGATATGCGCGGCGAAATAGCCTTGCCGCATGAACTCGGCGACCAAGGCCTGCGACAGCGTTGGCGCTTGGCGGTCGATGAGGAAGCGCGCGCCGGCGAAGCTCTGGATCAGCGGCGGCGGCACTACGGCAGCCGAGCCGCAAGCCGGGGAAGAGCACCTTGTTGAAGGTGCCGACATAAATCACGCGCTCGGCCTCGTCGAGGCCTTGCAAGGCAGCGAGCGGCCGGCCGGCGTAGCGGTATTCGCTGTGGTAATCGTCCTCGATGATCCAGCCGCCCGTCTCGCGCGCCCAGGCGAGCAGCTCGAGCCGCCGCGTCATCGCCAGCATGATGCCGAGCGGATATTGGTGCGAGGGAGTGATGAAGGCGGCGCGGGCTCTTGGCGCCGAACGCCGGCCCGCGCGCACGTCGAGGCCCTGCGCGTCGACGGCGACGGGACGCAGCGCGATGCCGGCCGCCGCCAGCGCCCGGCGCGTCATCGGGTAGCCGGGATCCTCGACCCAGACTTCATCGCCCGGCGAAAGCAGCACCCGTATGGCAATGTCGATCGCGTGCTGGGTGCCCGAGGTGATGATGATCTGCTCCGGGCTCGCGCGCACGCCGCGCGCGGCGCCGAGATAATCGCAGATGGCGCGGCGCAGCTCCGGCAGTCCGCGCGCGTCGGCATAGCCGCGGTGGATCGGATCGAAGCCGCGAAACATCTGCTGGGTGAGCCGGCGCCAGACCTCGATGGTGCGCGCGTCGATGAGCACGCGCGCATTGGTGAACGGGCGGTCTTCGTCTTCGACGGCAATGGTGCCGAGCGCGGCGAAGGCGCGCGCTTGCGCTGAAAGCGGCGCCGGCGCGCGCGGCGCTTTGCCTCGCCGCGGCCGCAGCCGCTCGACCGGTTCGGGCAGGTCGGCGCTGATGTAAGTGCCGGAGCCGACGCGGCCGGACAGATAGCCTTCGGCGAGAAGCTGCTCGTAAGCGGAAATGACCGAAGTGCGGGCGACGCCGAGCTCGGCCGCGAGCGCCCGTGTCGAGGGAAGTTTTGCTCCGGGGGAGAGCCGTTGCCCGAGGATGGCGCTGCGCATTTGCAGATAGACCTGGCGGAAGATCGGCGTGGCCGCGGCGCGCTCGACCTGCCACGCATAGAGCGCTGCCCATCCGGCTCTCGCGCGGATGCGCGCGGGGCGCTTGCGGGAAGTGGTCTGTCTCATTGCCGTAAAGTGGATTTCGGATAGGACCACTTTGCAGGCTAGTCTCGCGGTCCCTGAAGGACAAGCGCCGAGATTCGACGATGACCCAGATGTTCAAGCCGCCGGCCAGCGCCCGTACGCGTATCCGCCGCCAGGCCTATGCCAACTACGACCGGGCGACGGTCGACGCCATTCTCGATTCCGGCCTGCTCGCGCATGTCGGCTATGTCGTCGATGGCGCGCCCTATGTCACGCCGACCGCCTATTGGCGCGAGGACGACCGGCTCTATTGGCACGGCGCCGGCGCGAGCCGCCTGTTTCGCGACACGGCGCCGCCGCTTGCGGTCTGCCTCTCCGTCAGTCACGTCGACGGCCTGGTGCTGGCGCGCTGCGGCTTCAAGCACACGCTGCTCTTTCGCTCGGTCATGGCCTTCGGCCATGCCGAGCAAATAACGAAGGCCGAGGAAAAACGCCGCGTGCTCGACCGCTTCATCGACCGGCTCTACGCCGGCCGCGCGCGCGAACTGCGCGCGATCAGCGATGAGGAGCTCGTCGCCACCTCGGTCATGGCGATGACCATCGAGGAGGCGACGGCGAAAATCTCCTCGCCGCAGGCGCGCGGCGGCGGCGTCGGCGTCATCGACAAGGAGACCGACTATGCGGCCGCCGTCTGGGCCGGCGTCATTCCGATCCACAGCGTCACCGGCGCGACGACGGCGGACACGCGGCTCAACGTCGATCCGGCGCCGCCGGCGAATGTCGCGGCCTACGCCGAAGGCGCGCGCTTCGATGCTGTGCTCCGGCAAATGGCGGTGCGGCAGACGGGCGGGGGCCGCAGCGCGGATGAAGCCGACGGGCCCGGCCCGAAGCGGCCGGACTTATGAGAGAAGCGTAGCGAAATCCGGGGCGGAGCCGGCCCCGGATTTACGCTAGCGCTTCCACTCGGGCTTCCACTCAGACATGACGGCGATCTACGCGGCGAGAAGATGCGCGGATCGCAATTGCAGCAATGCGGCCTGCTCGGCGACCGGCGCGACATTGGCGGGCGCGATGGTGCAGGCGGGCGCCGGACGGACCACGCAGTTGCGCAGATAGGGCGGCCGCGCGCACCACAGATATTCGAAGATGTGGCCGCTCACCTTGTGCGCCAGGCGGATCGTGCTCCCTTCGATCGCCACCTCGAAATTGGGCTCGGCGCCGCTCACTTTCAGGTTCGGCGAACGCAGGCCGAAGGCGACGTGCAGCACGCGGTCGACGTCCTGCGAATCGAACGGTTTGTGCAGGAACGCGCAGGCGCCGCAATCGAGCGCCTGGTTCTCCAGCGTCGCGCTATGCTCGGCGGAGATCATGACGAAGTTCAATGACGGCTGGACCAGCATCAGCCGTTTCATCGTGGCGAGGCCGCTCATGCCCGGCATGTTGTGGTCGAGGAAGACGACATCGAATTCCGTGGTGCGGCAGAGCGTCAACGCCGTCGGCCCGTCGCCGGCCTCGGTGACCTCGCAATTGAATACGCTGCCTTGCACGATCTTCTGCACCAGCTGGCGCACGGAGGAGGAATCGTCGACCACCAGCACCTTGGTTGGCGCCGAGATGCGCGCGTAGGTCTTGATGATGCCGAGCGCATCGGTCAGCGCGAACGGCTTGAACAGGAACTCGTAGGCCTGCAGCTTTTTCGCCACCTCGACGGCCTCGGCCGCCGGCGGGGTCGACATCAGGGTTACGAAAGTCTTGATGCCCTGCTTGCGCGCCGACCAGAATGCCTCGGTGCCGGAGAGTTCGGGCATATGCACGTCGATGAAGGCGAGATCGATGTGCGCGCCGTTGAGCAGGGTGAGGCAGTCGCGACCATTGTCGGTGATGCTCAGCCGCAGCGGCAGCCGCGACGCGCGCGCCGCGTCGGCGAGAAGCTGCTGAATGGCGTGACAATCGTCGGCAATGAGCATGCTGATATTGCGGGACATCGCGGCGCTCCAGCTACGGTCCCGACGCGGCTTGCGCCCGTCGTTCCCCCTTCGTGCGATTGCACTCCAGCGGATGTTCAATCGGCCAGGGCCGGATTGGTTCTGCGACGTTCGCAATCATGGTTGCTCATCTGCTAACGGATCGCGCTACAGTTGCCGCCGCCATGCCGGGACTGGCTGTCGAACAGAAGAAGGCGCCGCGCGCGGCCGAGGATCTCGCAGTCTTCGCCGCGCCGGGCATTTTCGTCGTGCTCTGGGCTTCGGGCTTCATCGGCGCCAAGCTCGGGCTGCCTTACGCCGAGCCGCTGACCTTCCTGTGGCTGCGGATGATGGGGGCGGTGTTGCTCCTCGGCATCATTATTCTCATCACTCGGCCGCCGATTCCGAGCCGCGCCGAGACGCTGCACAGCGCCGCGACCGGTCTGCTGGTGCACGGCCTTTATCTCGGCGGCGTCTATGTCTCGATTTGGAACGGCCTTCCCGCGGCGCTTTCCGCGCTGGTCGTCGGCTTGCAGCCGCTCTTGACTTCGACCATCGCCAATCGCTGGCTCGGCGAGCGGGTGATGCCGCGGCAATGGCTCGGGCTCGCGCTCGGTCTCCTCGGCGTCTATCTGGTCGTGCGCGACCGCGCCT
>Ga0210394_10005677_pt1 | contig 13908 bp, 11 predicted proteins | sample IncBWC12MmetaG_FD_160121 | JGI IMG/M metagenome (GOLD analysis project Ga0210394, IMG submission 160121) | Forest soil microbial communities from Barre Woods Harvard Forest LTER site, Petersham, Massachusetts, United States - Inc-BW-C-12-M | ecosystem: Environmental > Terrestrial > Soil >...
CGCAGCGGCTCGCGGGCATGGTGAAAGCTGATCCACGCGAAGTATTGGGGATGGACCCGATAGTCCGAATCAAGGTCCGTGATCAGAACCTTGCTCAGGTCGGCACCCTGGTCGGTCAGCACGCGGACCATCCAGCGGCCGCCCCAGTTCATCGCAGCCGACTTCCCGACGACGATCCCGGGCTCGAGCGGGTCCTTGATATGAAAGAACCCGCCGAATTGACCGGCGAACTTCTCTTTGAGACGGGCTACGTTCTCCCAGCCTGGAAGGTCGGTCTCGCGCGTGATGATCCCGATCAACTTGAGGTTCGAGGGATAGTTGGAGTCCGCGATCGCCTGCACCGTCCGTTCGAGCACCTGGTACGGCTCCGTATAGGTCGGGATCACGCAGAGGTGGGTGTACTGCAGCGGATCGTTCCGGCCCTGCGCCGCTTCGTCTCTACACAGGGCCAACCAATCCTTCTTCATGTCCAGGCGCATCCGGCGCATGGTGCTGTAAATCCCGCCGACCACCGTCACCGCCCTGAACAACCAGTAAACGTCGTAAACGAGGACCACTCCCGCAACGATCAGCGCGCCCGTCGAATGAAAGATGATCGAGATCCCGGCAGGCGCGAGCAGAAGGATCCAGGTGATGAGGCCAGGCGCCGCCTCGAACAGCCGGTCGCCGAACTGTCGCAGGGCCAAGCCGAACTGAGATGGTGACCCGGCGGCTTGAGCAGTCGACACCGCTCGATTATGCGGGCGGCGGAGACTCCGTTTCATCAAGCGCTTCGGGGGCGGCGGCTCGGTTGTCAAGACCAGATGCGGTCGTAGCCTCGGCCTCGAGCCGGGTCGCTTCGGCCAGTTGCTCGACCGCGGTCGCCACGCGCTGCTCGTCGCCTGCCGCACGAGCGGCTTCGAGGCTGGCTTGCGCATGCTGCTGCATCACCAGGGCGTTGCCATCCAGCAGCGAGACTCGTGCGAGGCCGATCAGCGCGTCCGCCTCGAGCTGCAGGTTTCGGTGCTCCCGAGCGATCGCCAGGCTCTCGGTATGGAACCGGAGCGACGGATCACGGTCCCCCTCGAAGAAGGCCAGGGTCCCGGCTCCGTATAGAGCTTTCGCCCTCGCCTCCGTCCGCTCACCCCACTCGGAAGCGTCGAGCAGGCGGCTGAGCCAGTCGCGTCCCTCCTGGCCCTTGCCCCGCGCCATCCAGTAAGGCCACAGGGCGGCCGCCAAGCTCAAACCCTGCTCCTGGTCGTGCTCGAGCGTCCATCCCAGCGCGGCTTCCACGCTGTCGCTCTCCCCGTCAAGGCGCTCGAACCAGGAATCGGGAGAGGGTCCCCTGAGGGTTGACTCGGCGGCGACGATTTCAGCTGTCAGGGCTTCATCCACAGGCAACACTGTGGCGGAATAGCGCCTGGGATGCATCACTTGTAGAAGACATGGAAAACCTCAAACACCTCGATGGACCGACTTTCGAGGCTGACGTCCTTTCGGCCAGCCTGCCTGTGGTGGTGGACTTCTACGCCGACTGGTGTCCGCCCTGCCGCATGATGACCCCGGCGCTGGAGCGCCTGGCGGCCGAGTTCGAGGGCAAGCTCACGATCGGCAAGATCGATGTCGACGTAAACCAGGACATCGCCATCCAGTACGGAGTGATGGCGATGCCGACGCTGGCACTGTTCAAGAACGGCAAGATGGTCGACCGCATGGTCGGCTACCCGGGCAGCGCGAACCCGATCCGGGAGTGGATCGAGAAGAACGTTCCGAGCGCACCGATCTCAACCACCCAGGCCGAAGTCAAGCCGGCTCTGTAACTCGAGATAAGGGCCGAGACCCGAACGCGGGTCCCGGCCTTTGCTTGATCGGCTGGTCGCGTCAGTTGGTCATCGGCAACGCCACGGGGGCGTGGCCGTCAGGCACCGGATGGACCGATGGCGGCACCGGCATCAACTCATAGGCGGCATCGCCATGCACGGCTTCGTCTCCAATTTCAAGCTGCTGTTCGGTGAGCCGCAGCGGAATGAAGATCGAGATGACCTTCAGAATGGCGTAGGTCAGGACTCCGTCCCAGACCAGGATGAAGACCAGCCCGATGATCTGAGCAACGAACTGCTTTGGATTGCCGAAGAACAAGCCCGAAGCCGCCACCCCGGCGGTCGAGCCGGAGCCGGGGTAGACGACCACGTTGGGGTTGGCCAGCAGTCCGACCATGAGTCCTCCTACGGCGCCGGCAATGAGGTGGGTGTGCATGACGCCGAGCGTGTCGTCAATGCGGTTGAACGGCGGCAGCTTGACCAGGTAGTTAAAGGTGAAGAAGGGAATGACCCCGGCCGCGATGCCGATCGCGAAAGCACCGTAGCCGTCCACGTAACCGGCGGCCGGCGTGATGCCGACAAGGCCGGCCACCATTCCGTTGACCAGGCCACCGACCGTTACCCGACCGACGATAAAGACATCGAGGAGCATCCAGGCGATCATGGCCGTCGCGGCGGCCACGTTGGTGTTGAGGATGGCGGAAGAGGCGTCCGCACCAGCAAAATACGGGTCCCCTCCGTTGAACCCGTTCCAGCCCAGCCATAAAAGACCGGCACCCGTGATCACCGCGATCAGGTTGCTAGGCCGGTTGTTCTCACGATCGGTAAGCAGTCGAGGACCGATGACAGTGGCCGCCACCAGGCCCGATATGCCGGCGGCCACGTGAATGACGTATCCGCCCGAGAAGTCGAGGGCTCCTGCGCCGGCGACCCCGCTCAACCATGAGGGGAAGGCGCCGATCCAGCCACCGCCCCAGATGCTGAACGCGTTGACCGAGTAAACCACTGTGATCCAGACCGGAACGAAGACCATCCATGCCTTGAAGCTGGTCCGGCCGAGGATCGAACCTGCAAGCAGGATGACCGTGATGGCAGCGAACACGAATTGGAAATACACCAGCGATGACAGCGGGAACTTGAGCGAGGGGATCGCGCCAACCAGAAGTGGAATCACGGCCTGGCCCTGGAGATCGGACGGAGAAAGAATCGTGCCCGGCGTGCCGATGAAATGCAGCGCATTCGTGAGCGGCGTCCCGAATGACATCTTGTATGCCCAGAACGCCCACACGACGAGCGTCGCGCCGAATGCATACAGGACCATGAGGGCGGAGTTCAGCGCCCACTTGCGCTTCATCAGCCCCGAATAGAGGATCGCAAGTCCCGGAACGCTCATGAGCCCGACCAGGGTCCCCGCGACCAACTGCCAAGCGGTGTGTCCGGAATCCAGCCACGAAGGCGCGGGCACGATATCGAGAAAAATTGAATGATCCAATGGTTCCTCCTCCCCGGTGGTTGCCAGCTAATCGGCGGTTTCGATAGGTTGCGGTTCGCTTGATGGAGCAGCCTAGGTTTGGCCAAGGTCCTCGTCCTACGGTGCTTCTGACCGTAAAGGCCCGAGTGGGTATTGGGCGTTTGACACAAAAAGGTGCTCGCGGCGACCGGTGAGCCACCACGCAGACGTGAAATAAAGCTCGGCTCTAAAGTGCGTTGAATGTGGCCGACGCAGCTATCCGGCTCCAGCCCTGCGAGGGCGTGGTCCAACCGCGGACTCCGCTCTCGGATGCCCGCGATTCTCGGCATCGCCGCCCTGTTGGCTGGCGCTTCGATCGGGAGCTGGCTTTCAATTCGGGGAGGGCAGCCGGCCAAGCCAGCCCTTTACGGAACCGGGCGGCCTACGCCCGCGACGCTGTGGACTTGGGATGGAAACGCCTACACGTCTCGGCCGGTGCCATCGACGGGCCCGTCCAGCAACGCCGCCGATATGGCATACGACCGTTCACGCGGCCTGATCGTGCTCTGGGATCACGGGTGCGCCAGCATGGTGATGGGCTTTCAGGGCGGATGCATCGCCCAGGTCAACCGCACCTGGACGTGGGACGGCCGCACCTGGACCGCGCATCAAACGCAAACCAACCCAACGGCCGCCGGCCCAGGCGCGATGCTCTTCGACGGCAGGCTCGGGCGGGTGGTGTATGTCAACGGGGCGGGCAAGGCCTGGACCTGGGGCGGGTATGACTGGGCCGCGCTGCCGCTGCCTGGAGGTCCCAACATTCCGGTGCCCGGTTCGGCGACCGACTCGTCGAGCTTCGCGGTCGGTTATGACGAACGTCGCGACCTGCTGGTTTTCGCCATCTTCGGCGCGACCTGGTCGTGGAACGGCAGCCGATGGACAGAGATCGCTTCCGGAATTGACCCTGCCGATGCTCGACCCGACGCACATCTGGTCTACGACAACGCGCACCAGCAGCTCGTCTACGTGGGCAGTCACGACACCTGGACCTGGGACGGCACACGCTGGCAGCAGCACCTGCAGCCGGCCATCGCCGCGGGGACGATGGTTTATGACCGCGTGCGCGCGACGATCTTGCTCGTGCAGCCGGACAGCTCAGACTGCGACCGCACCGCCTGCGGGACCACCACTTGGACTTGGGACTCAGCGGCCTGGACACGCATACCAATGGTGGGCGGGCCGCTCTTGCCGTTGACCCGCTCCGGCGGCTCCGCGCTCCCACTAGCGTTTGACGAGGCCCTGGGCGTCACCGTCATGTTTGCCAGCGCCAGCTGAGTTTTCGTATTGGGATAAACACATTTGGCGGAAAACCACGTGTGGTTCACACAATTTGCGCGGGCGTAACTTAGTGTTATCGTGGCTGGCATGAAATTTCTCTCCTCGGTCCCGCTAGAGGTCGACAGGCCGCTCTCACAATCCGATCCGGACGTCCGTTCGCTTTCCCGCCTCCCTGGGTTTGTCCAGCTGGAGCCGGTCTCCGGACACGCCGGTCGTTACACGCTGAAATTCGAGGTCGAAGCGGGTTCCAAGCGCGATGCCATGGACGCCAGCGACGAGCTGATGGTCGAGTACGAGGATGTTCTCAACGCCTACCACCCCAGGCTGCTGACCGCCCTCGCCACCGAAGCGCAGTAGACGCAACCATCGACCGAGACGCGTTAGCGCTCCGCAGGGCGCTGACGAGTGTTTTTCAGTTCGTACGCCCCACACGGGAGGGCCGCCCGACCAGGTTGGATGCGCCGGTAGTTGCGATGAGTGTTATTACCGCATCTAGTTCGCGGTAGGCGCTGGTCAATCGACGCCGGAGAGAGCAGGATCTTGGACCGGGCCGATTGCCTCAAGAGCCAGGACAGACCAGGGATGGGGTGCCTGGCGTGATGCGGCGCGGCGGCTCGGGCACGAGCGCGGGTTAGAGGCGGCATCGGAGTCGATCCGGAGCGGTCGGCTGCGCCGCTTGCCCTCGTGTCCGCGGCACGAAGGCGATGGCCTGTGGACAACTCTAGTCGTGCGGTCCGCACATGGAAGCCGCCCATTTCTTTGTGGGGCCTGACCGTAATCGCTCGCGCCCTGGATTCCTACGATGAACCTCGAGCTCGTCAAATCAAATGAGGTTCAGGAGGGTGTGATGGCAGTAGCGACAAAGGCCGGAAGCAAGACCAGCCCGCGCGAGGTAATCGAGCGCGCGAAGGCTGAGGGCGTCGAGGTGGTCGACGTCCGCTTCATCGATCTCCCAGGTACGTGGCAGCATTTCAGCCTGCCGCTCGGCGAGCTCGAGGTCGACAGCTTCCAGGAGGGCCTCGGCTTCGACGGCTCGAGCATTCGCGGGTTCCAGGCGATCGATGAGAGCGACATGCTGCTCATCCCGGACCCCGACTCGGCGACCATCGACCCGTGCCTTTCGCACAAGACGCTCTTCCTGATCTGTGACGTCATCGACCCGATCACCCGCGAGCCGTACAGCCGCGACGGTCGGTTCATCGCCCGGAAGGCCGAAGAGCATCTGCGCCGCTCGGGCATAGCGGATGTCAGCTACTGGGGGCCTGAGGCGGAGTTCTACCTCTTCAACTCCCTGCGGTTCGATCAGAACGCGCACAGCGGCTACTACTACATCGACTCCGAGGAAGGCATCTGGAACTCGGGCAAGAACTCCGAGCCGAACCTGGCGTTCAGACCGCGCCACAAGGAAGGCTACTTCCCGGTCCCGCCAACAGACAAGCAGCAGGACCTTCGCTCCGAGATCATGTTGAAGCTCATCGAAGCCGGTGTCCAAGTCGAGGTCCAGCACCACGAGGTTGGCACGGCCGGCCAGGCCGAGATCGACATGCGTTTCGACACCCTCACCAAGATGGGCGACAAGATGATGGTTTTCAAGTACGTCATCAAGAACGTCGCCGCGCAGCACGGCTATGTCGCGACCTTCATGCCCAAGCCGCTCTTCCAGGACAACGGCTCGGGGATGCATATCCACCAGAGCCTGTGGAAGGACGGACAGAACCTGTTCGCCGACAGCAAGGGCTACGCAGGGCTGAGCGAGATGGCCGTGCACTACATCGGCGGCCTGCTCAAGCACGCACCGGCTCTGCTCGCCATTTGCGCGCCGACCACGAACTCCTACCGGCGTCTGGTTCCCGGTTACGAGGCGCCGATCAATCTCGTCTACTCCAAGCGCAACCGCTCGGCCTGTGTGCGCATCCCGATGTACTCGACCAACCCGAAGACAAAGCGGGTCGAGTTCCGCTCGCCGGACCCGGCGGCCAACCCCTACCTCGCGTTCTCGGCTTGCCTGATGGCCGGCCTTGATGGGATCAAGAACAGGATCATGCCGCCCGAGCCGGTGGACAAGGACATCTACGAGCTCGAGGGCGCTGAGAAGGCCAAGATCAAGTCAGTGCCAGGCTCCCTCGCCGAGGCGCTCAACGCGCTCGAGAAGGACCACGCGTTCCTGCTCGAGGGCGACGTTTTCACCAAGGACGTCATCGAGACCTGGATCGACTACAAGCGCAAGCGCGAGGTCGACGCCGTCGCGCTGCGACCTCACCCATGGGAGTTCATGCTCTACGCGGATGTCTAGCTGATACAACTTTCCGACAAGGGCCCTGGCAACGAGCCGGGGCCCTCTTGTTTAGATGCCCAGCATCGTGCGGGCGCGCAGCGCGATTGAGATGGCCACCCTTGTCTCGGGGTCGTCCAGCTGCAAGCCCGTCAGGGACTGGATGCGCTCGACCCGATAGCTCATCGAGTTGATGTGGATGCCGAGGTTCCGCGCGGCTGCGCGCCTCACCCACCGTGCAGCCGACAACGCCTCTAGCGTTTCGAGCAGTGGCGTATCGCGCGACTGCGCATAGCTGAGCAGGGCGCCCAGGAGCTCGTCGACGAAACGCCGCAATGCGTCCGGGCTTTGCACCTCCAGCAGCAGGCGGAACGCGCCCAGCGAGCGGTAGGAGGCGACGCGGCCACGGCCGCCCGCCCTGCGGGTCAGACGCAACGCCTGCCGAGCCTCGAGGTGGGAGCGCGCCAGCTCACCGACCGAGTTCGCGAGGTTGCCGATCCCAACCGATGCCGAACCCGGCTTCATGATGGGCGCGGCTCCGGCCAGGATCTGCGCGGCCAGCTTCTCGATCGCCGCGAGGTCGGGCGCCGCCTCGTCGGGCACGAGAAAAACCGCCGAGGCCGACCGCACCAAGGTCAAAGCGTCGGGCAGGCGCGAGCGCACGATGCCGCTGAGCGCTGAGTCCAGCCGGTCCTGGCGCCCAGGCGCCGCCAAGGCAGCCTCGGTCTCGTCGTCATCCGGCTCGAGCACCATCACCCAGGCGCGTTGGGGTAGTCGGTGCCCAAGTCGCTCCGCCTGGCGCGCCACCCTCTCTGCCTCGCCGCCCTCGAGACCGCCGGCCAGCACCTCCTCGACGCGGTCGCCCCGGAGCCGGCGCTCCACCTCTGCCGCCGCGCGCTCCTTGGCCAGCTCTAGCGCCAGGATGGTTGAGCCGTGCTCGAGCGCGCGTCGCCTGCCGGGCGAATCGACAGTCTTCTCGTCGACTCCGACCGCCAGAAGGCCGAGCACATCGGGACCGGCACGGACCGGCACGAGGTCGATGCTGCGTGCCGGCCGGCCGGCATTCATGCGCACTTCACGCGCCCCGGCCTGGGCCAGGGGGGTGGGCACGTGGATGCGCGGAGGCATTCCGTCGGTGACTTCAGCGGCGCCGCGCACGCGATAGCCGGCGGCCGAGTACAGGGCGGCACGTCCACCGGCGAGCGATCCGATCACCTCGAGAATCGATTGAATGCCCGCGCCTTCGAGCGAGAGTTTCGTGAAGCGCTCATGAATGTCGTGGGAGAGCTGGATCTCGGCGAGCTGAACCTCCATCGCCCTCTGGAGCTCGCTGCGCTCCAAGATGCCCGCCACCTGACCGGCGATCGCCAGCAGAAAGTCGATGTCGCCAGCGTCGAAATCTCGCTTGTATTCCGTCTGGACATTGAGCACGCCCACCAACCGCGGACCGGATTCAATTGGCACCGATAACATTGAATGGAACCGGTCTTCGTCGAGGCCAGGGACCCACTTCCAGTGCGGCTCCTTGCTCACATCGGCCACCACAGCAGGCCGTCGCATATCGGCCACCCAACCGGTGATGCCCTCCCCCACCTTCATCACGACCTTGCCCACCATCGTCTCGTTGAGCCCGTTCGTCGCCGTCAGGAGAAGGTCTCGGCCTCGGGGTGAGACCAGGTAGAGGGAGCACACGTCGGTGCCCATGGCGGACGTGGCCTCGCGGATGATCAGCTCGAGCAGTTCGTCGGGCCGTTGGGTCGAAGCCGCCGCCTGCGCAAGCCTGACGAGGAAGCTGAGCTCGCGAGCGGCCAGGCTGGAATCCGCGCCCTCGGTGCGCACAGCCATTCTTCGCAGCTTGCGGTCCGGCTTCAAGCTAAAACTCGTGTGAACAACACAATCTAGGCCCATGACATTGTGCCACCCGTACAGGAACGCCCTGGTCACGGCACGCTCGGTAAGGCTGACGGAATCGAGGTAGGCTAGGCGGCAAGTGCCCCCTTCACACTCCGGCCGCTGGCGCGAACACTTCGCCGGAGTCGACCTGCCGGTGCCGGTGTTCGGCGGCGGCACGATAACTGGAATCAATTTCGATAATGCCGCCAGCACGCCACCGCTGCGGCGTGTCCGCGATGCGGTGACCGGTTTCGCGGATATCTACTCGAGCGTGCATCGCGGCACCGGTTACAAATCGCGCATGGCGACCGAGGCCTATGAGCAAGCCCGCGAGCGCGTCGCCGAGTTCCTGAACGTCGACGGCGAAAGCCAGGTCGTCATTTTCGTCAAGGGCACCACCGACGCCCTCAACCGAATCGCGGCGGAGCAGGCCCGACTCGACGGCCGCCAGGTGCTCGTGACGGAGATGGAACACCATGCCGACCTCCTGCCGTGGCGCCACCGCAGCGGCCACCTGCTGGTCGGCCTGACTCCGGATGGCCACATCGACCTCGGCGCCATCGAGAAAGCCCTTAAGGCAAGTGACGGCCGCATTGGTCTGGTCGCGGTGAGTGGGGCGTCGAACGTCACGGGCTTCATCTCCCCCATCCACGAGGTTGCTGAGCTTGCTCATCGGTATGGCGCCCTCGTCTCGGTCGATGCCGCACAGCTCGCGCCGCATCGACGCATCGACGTCCGTCCCGCCGATGACCCAGCCCATCTCGATTTCGTCTCCTTCTCCGGCCACAAGATGTATGCGCCTTACGGCGCCGGCGTCCTTGTCGCCCCGCGCGATTTCTTCTCCGGCGCGCCCGAGGTGATGGGCGGCGGCGCGATCAGGATCGTCACCTGGGACGACACTGTCTGGGCCGACCTGCCAGACCGTGAAGAGGCCGGCTCGCCCAACGTCATCGGCGCGGTAGCGCTGGGTGTCGCGATCGAGACCCTGCTGGACCTTGGCTTCGACGCGATGCTCGAGCACGAGACCTGGCTCGGCCAGCGCCTTCTTCAGGCGCTCGGCGAGATCCCCGGCGTGACGGTGCTGGGCGGTATTGGATCGGCGGGCAGCCGGAACGGCTGGGCCTGGCCAGCTTCGTCATCGATGGCGTCCACCACGGCCTGGCTGCTGCGGCCCTGAGTCACGAATGGGGCGTCGCCGTGCGCAACGGCTGCTTCTGCGCCAATCCCTACGTCTTCCATCTCCTCAACATGAGCAAATCAGCGGTCGAGGAGGTCGAGGGCGAGGTGGCGGCCGACCGGCGAACTGCGCTGCCCGGCGCGGTGCGCGCAAGCCTGGCTCCTTACAACGACGAGGCTGAGGTGGACCGGTTCGCCGATGCGGTCAAGCAGGTCGCAAAGGGACAATTCAAGACGCGGTACGAGCAAGCCAGCGACGGGACATTCGCTCCCGAGGGCGGGTGGCCCGCGATCCCAAACCCGCTGGAATCACTGGCAAAACGCGGCGCGCTGAAAGCTCAAGGGAGGGTGTAGATGAAGCTGCTGGTCGAGATCCTGTTGGCGATCTTCCTCCACCCGGTCGTCTGGGTGCTGTGCGTCATCAACATCGTCGGGCGCTCGGACCTGGGCGGCTTGAGCAAGGTGCTTTGGATCGTCGTCACGTTCATCTGGGGAATCGGCCCGATCCTGTACGTCCTTCTCGGCAAGGGAGCCTTCTGGTAGAGGTGTGATCGCGCCGACCCGGGAGCGCTCGGCCAGCCGACCGCTCGCGCCAGGTTTTCTACCGCTCTCTCTGATGGGCTGCTGGACCTAGTGTCCAGCTTCGGAGGCTCGTCTGCGGCGGCGGCAAATTGTTGCCGTAACTCTGTTCGCTTACCTTCTCCTGCCCGCCACTTGCTTCGACTAATCTGGTGGGCGGGAAAGGGTGGGAATCCAAACGGCAACCACCAAAGGCGCTCGAGCCACAAACGGGGTGGCGGCCGCGCACGGGCCGGGCGCCAATGGCACAGTCACGCCCTCGCCGGTCGTCAAGCTGACTCACGTTTCCAAGCTCTTCGGCAAGAACGCGGTCCTGAACAACATCAGCATCTCCGTCGCCCCGGGCGAGATTCTCGAGGTCACAGGGCCCAGCGGTTCCGGCAAGACGACACTGCTGCGCCTCGTTCACGGTCAGCTCCGGCCGAACCGGGGCGAGATCTGGGTCGAAGGTCGCGGCCTCCACCGTTGGTGGCGGCGCGGGCTCGGCCGCATCCGCCGTGACGTCGCGTTTGTCTACCAGGAGCAGCGCCTCCTGCCTCGACTGACAGCCCTTGAAAATCTCGTCTTCGCAATGCAAATTGGCGATCCCGCGGTCCCGCATCGAACCATCAAGCGGCGGGCGTTGGACGCGCTCGAGGGTCTGGGCCTGGCGCACCGGCGGGGCGCGTATCCGCACCAGCTGTCGGCGGGCGAAAGGCAGCGGGTGGCCGTCGCCCGTGCGCTCTCCGGACGGCCAAAGGTGCTCCTGGCGGACGAGCCGCTGGCATCAATCGACGATGACAACGCGAAGATCGTGATGCACCTGCTCGAGGAAGCAGCAGCCAATGGTACGGCCGTCGTCGTCGCGACCCACCGCCCCACGTTCGACGCGCACCGGGTCCTGCGGCTGCCGAGCGGGCAGCAGCTGGTAAACCGGGATCGAACGCGTTCCAACGGCAAGCATTTCGGCCTTTCGCTCTGGCGGCGCATTGCTCCGGCGAGCAATCGTCAGCGCAAGAACGGGCATGCCGTGGACGCAAGGTTGCCGCTGTGGAGAAGGCTCATCGCGCTGGCGGACAACAGCTTTCGCATGGTTGTCCTCAACGGCTTGAGCAGTTGGGCTCGCGACCTCCGGCTGACCGCTCCCGCTCTGGGCTCGATCGCGATGACGCTGGTCCTATGCGGGATGCTCGCTCTGGTCGGCATCTCGATCGCCACGGTGGCCGGGCAGCAAGCCGGCCAGGCATCGATAGTCAGGGTCTATCTCGCGACCGACGCTCCGCCGTCAGCGGTGGCCGCCCTGGAAAGCAGGTTGAGCGCGGACCCCCGCGTGAGCGGTGTGACCGAGATCAGCGCGCAGCAGGCGCTGCAGAACGCGCAAAACATTCCGGGTCTGGGCACCCTTGCCGGCCTCGGTTCTAACCCGTTCTCGGCCAGCCTCGATGTCCAGGTCAAGCAGGTGGGAGAGGTGGCGGCGGTGGCAGCTGAGGTGGTCGGCGACCCGGCGGTAGATCCCACGTACCCCACGTCCTATGACCCCAACACATACAACCGCCTGCGCAATCTCGCCCTCGTCATCGGTGGTATCGGCGCCGGCCTCCTGCTGCTCTTCGCGTTGGTGGCCTACGCGGTGGCGGCCAACTCGATGCGCGCGATCGCCGCCGCGCGCCAGAACGAGGTGACAGTGACGCGTCTCCTGGGCGCCAGGGGCTGGATGGTGCGCGGACCTTTCGTCACCGAGGGCCTGGTGACAGGCGCTTTTGCAGGCGCCTTGGCGGCCGCGGCGGTGCTTGCCGCCTGGACGCTGGCCTCCGGCCTTGGGTTGCACACCGACTCGCTCATCCTGCCAGGCGTTGGATCGGACTCAGTGCGTTATGTGGCTGCCGCCGTCATCGTGGCCGGTCTTGCACTCGGAGCGCTGACCGCGATGCTCGGATTCCGGCGAATCCGCGCGTGAGGCGAACTGTCGCGCGGCTGGTCACGCTGTGCGCGTTCATCGGTTTGCTGATACCTGGCGGAATTTCGGTGAGCTACGCGACCTGCCCGAGCCAGACCGGATCCGGAGCCTCCGGCACGCGCTTCACCTGTCCCCCGGCGCCCGACCCAAACCAGGCTGCCTACGCCAAGTTGCGCAAACGCCTACGTGGCGATGTCGGTCGGGCGTTGGCGAGCCAGGAGCAGCTGAGCATCGCGCTGCTGGAATCGGAGGCCAGCGAGCAGAACCTCAATACACAGATCGCGAGCGAGGAAACCAAGATCGCCGAGCTGGAGGCCCAGATAACCCAGCTGGAAGCCAACATCTTCGACACGCAGAGCCAGATCGACATGGAGCAGGCCCAGCTCGCCGCCCTCGCCGTGGCCCTTTCGAGGCAGCCTGATTCCTTGCTGGTCGCGATTGCGCAAGCCGGCAATCTCCACGACGCTTTGGTCGCCGCAGCGGATCTGATCGTCGCGAGCCAGCGCGCGAACGACCTCGAGACCGCTCTGGAAGCCGACATCGCCAAGCTCCAGGCTGACCACACCACGCAGGTTGCCGCCTTGAGCGCCGAGAACGGCGTGCTCGCCCAGCTGAGCGCCAACCTGACAGCCCTGAGCTCTGCCATCTCCCAACAGAACGACATCACCACCCAGCTCGGCGCGCTGATGATCCAGCTCACGTCAGCCAAGGCCGATCTGACCAACCAACCACCCGACGTGACCGCAGCTTTGGCGGCGCTGCTCGAGCAGCAGGAGCAGCAGCTGATCCAAATGGCATATCAAGCAGCCTGGAACCAGGCCCAGGTGGGAGCCGGCATCGCGATGGTGACCCGCATTCTTCCAGTCGGCACCACGCTCCCCGGCCTCAGGCTTTCGTGGCCGATTGCCGGGGCGTGGATCACCCAGCCGTTCGGCCCGAGCGAGCTTCTGATCGAGCCGCCGCTTGGTCCGTACCCGCACTTCCACACGGGGATCGACATCGCGGCCCCCTACGGCACTCCGGTGACCGCCGCCGCCGATGGCGTCGTGGTGGCTGTGGCCCACACCAACGTGGGCTACGGCAATTACGTGATCATCGCCCACGGAGGCGGGATCATGACCCTGTACGGGCACTTGGCGGAAACCGCTGTGAATGTCGGCGACCGGGTGGCGCGCGGGCAACGCATCGGCCTCGAAGGCATGAGCGGTTTGGCGACAGGACCCCACGTTCACTTCGAACTCCGGGTCAACGACGCGGTGACCGACCCGATGCCTTACCTACCGCCGCTGGTCGGCGGGCTCACTCCCTAAGCCTGGCGCGTGGCACCGCCGGACCGCGGCTGGTCAAAATGGTGCCCCTTTCTTCAGTCAAAATGGTGCAGTCAAAATGGTGCCCCTATAGACCTTCGGGTGATGTGTCACGGCGCTACTTCGGGTGATGTGTCTCACTTCCGCTGAATATATGT
>Ga0210394_10005678_pt1 | contig 13906 bp, 9 predicted proteins | sample IncBWC12MmetaG_FD_160121 | JGI IMG/M metagenome (GOLD analysis project Ga0210394, IMG submission 160121) | Forest soil microbial communities from Barre Woods Harvard Forest LTER site, Petersham, Massachusetts, United States - Inc-BW-C-12-M | ecosystem: Environmental > Terrestrial > Soil >...
TTCTCACCTCCGGAACACCGCTGATCGGCTTCGGATCCAGCACGCCGTCGCGGATGATGCGAAGCCGCCCAGGACGCTCAGTAACCAGCATGCTGCCATCCGGCAGGAAGGCCAGGCTCCAGGGGTGCACAAGCCCTTTAGTGACGACTGTGACTCGAATCTTATGTTGCTCCGCCGTATCGAGCACGAAGGGGCCAGCGCCCAAGGGAGGCACGGGAACGCCGATGGGCTGCTGCACTTGGGCCGAAAGGAGCGCGCCGAACAACATCGAAATTGTGAACATCACGAAAGTCATCAAATTTCACCTCCAGTGCAGTTTGGTCATTTCTTTGGGACGTCGGGAAGGGTGAAGAGTAACGCCATCGTGGCCCAGCTGGAAGCCCCGTCGGAGGCGAATTGATGCCAGCCATGAGGGAATCCGCTCTCGAAGGTGTGGGGTTGGACCGGGACTGCGCGGGTGGGCATGAACCACGAACCGTCGGAGAGTTGATTTCGCAGGAGCCATTGCACGCCCCGCTGGTAGATTGCATCGGTGGTGGGAACTTCTCCGGAGACGTGCAGGGCATAAAGCGCCTCGGCGGTGGCATAGGCTTCGCCCGGAATGCCTGGAAGAACGCTCCAACTTCCGTCGGGGTTCTGCGCCGACTTCAGCGCCTTCACGAATGGCGCGCGTTCCGAGACGCTGGCGTCCGCGTCGGCCAGCGCATTGAGTTGCATCGACCGTTCTTCTTGCGAGGAAGCTTTCGCCGAAAGCAGCCAGCGCTTGGCGCGTGCAATTCGATCCTGGAATTCTTCCCGCCGTCCCGGGATCGGGTACAGCTTGATCGCTCGCAGCACCACCGCGGTGGTGGTAAACGGTCCGTACTCTTCAGGAGGCCGGTAGCTGGTAGTTCGCCACGAGCCATCCCCTAATTGGTAGATCGAAAGGTAGTGGATGTGCGCGTCGGTGAGGGCATCGGCCGGGTAGCCCGCGGCCGCCATCCCCATCAGTGTGTAACCTAGCGTGTCCGAGCCGCCGCCGATGGTCGAGCCCAAGCGCATGGGCTCCAGATAAGGCAGGTCGGTAGTTACCGCGAACCCGAGTTCCTTCTTGGACTGCTCATCATTCACCGCGAATCCTTTGCTGCGCGCTAGGGCGACGGTCATGGCCGGCAGCGAATTGTTGTGGCAGGAAACGCAGCTCCGGCTCTTGAAAACCGCCTCACCGCTGGTCTCAATGCGCGGCAGGATCTTCTTTACCGCAGCTTCCACTGTGGGAGCACCCTCCGCCGGCTTCGGCCACTCTTCCTTGACGTCCTTTGAGCCGGCCTTCACGAGCAGTTCCAAAGTGGATGGGATTCCTACGCGCGCCGCGAGCCGATAAGCGGTGTCACCGCGATCGTTGGTGGCATTGGGATCGACGCCCTTCGAGAGCAGCCATTTCACCATGCGGTCGCGATCCGCGGGAGCTTCCATGGAAAGCACGGCCTGCATCAGGAGGGTAAAGCCCTCGCGGTCCTTGGAGTCGAGCGAGGCGCCGTGATCCAACAGAAATTGGGAAAGTTCGGGCATGGCTCTCTTGGCCGTTTCATTCAAGACGCCAGCTCCATTGGACCCCAGTCCGCTGGCAGTAGCGCCATGTTCCACCAGCAACCGGACGCACGGTTCGCATCGCCCTGTTACAGCTGCAGACAAAGTGGTGGCGTCACCGGCGTGGACACCGGCACCGAGTAAAAACCGGATCGCTTCGATATCACCCTTCGCTGCCACAGGTGTCATCAACCGGTCTTCGGGCTGAGCGCCTTTAGCTATGAGTGCCTTTAAGACGGGAGTCGATCCGAAAGCCGTTACGGCGACGCTCAAGGGGGTGGCGCCGCGCTTACCCTCGACTTTCACATCCGCTCCTGCATCCAGGAGCAGTTTGGTTTTGGCCAGGTTCGTGGCGGCGTACAACAGTGCAGTGGAATCCAGCGCGTTCTTGGCGTTGATGTTGGCCCCGCTGTCGACCAGGAGCTTCATCATCGTCACGTCGGACTCAACGACGGAGTGCATCAAAGCCGTGGTTCCATCGCTATCGGCCGCGTTCACGTCCGCGCCAGAGTGAAGAAGCTTGCTCACCTGTGTGTGGTCGCCGTTCCGGATCGCAATCAACAGATCGGGTGAGCCGGCGGCCAATAATACCTGGCTGGCAATGAACAGGAGCGTCAAGCAGCGAACCATCGGGATTCTCCTATGATGCGCTCACGTGGCGATTGGTTCTAGGTTCCACCTTTTAGTTTAATCTCCGCCATATCGCCTTTCACCTCAATCGTTGTTCCAAAGGGCCTTGACAAGTTGACCAGCCGCTCGAGGATATAGTGCGCTTGCTCGCCCGTGGCTGGCGTTGGCAGCCCGCGAGTCTGGAGGAACAGGTTATTGGTGTGCTCGTCCTGGGTGTCTGCCTGACCCTGGCCAATCTTATTCTGAGCGATCGGCCGGAACTGAATCGATTTCAGATTCTTTCCCTGGAAGTCGACATAGGCGACCACGCTTTCCCAGTTGATCGGTTCATCCAGCAGAATATCGATTGGCGGTGCTTGAAAAATGAAATTGCCCAGATCGAAAAAGATTGGCCGGCCGTGATAAATCTCGACTCCGTGCAGCAGAGGCGCGCCATGCATCACGATGATATCCGCGCCTGCATCCACTTCCGCGTGCGTCCATTTCTTGAGCCAATCCGGCGGCGCCAGCCGTTCCGGCAACTCTTCCAGCATGATCGTCCGGAAAGGCTTGTCGAATACGTGGTTGTGTTCATACACGATGACCAGATCGGCTTGCTTTCGGGCATTGCGAATGCTCTGCAGAATCCGTTGCGTATCCTCCGGGTTGGGCTGGTTGCCTTCCACCCGAAGCTCGTTTACGCCTGGCCGCGTTGCGGTGGCGGATCCTCCCTCATCAATAAGACCGGATGCCTGCGCCACTAGAGCCACCGTGCCCTTCGGCGTGTGCAGGTAACCTGGCGCAGCCGCTTCTTCGATCGTGTTACCAGTCCCGGCATGCGCCAGGTTCAGGTGGCTCGCCTCCAGGAGGGTATTCTGTATTCCCGGAACCTTGAGATCGAACGCATGGTTATTGGATAGCGACACGAGATTGAAGCCGAACGACTTCAATGCATCCAGCGCCTCAGGCGGAGAGAGAAACCTGCCGTTCAAGTGCGACTGACCCTTTTTCTCGTCGACGATGGTGGTTTCAAAATTCGTAAACACCACGTCGCCCTTCAACAGCGACGTTATTATTGGCACCGCGGATGGCGCGTGAGCGCGGACATCGGAACGGATCATCGATTGCCCAGTCAGGGTGATGCTGAACCCGGAGGATTGCGCGTGCAGGATCCCCGGAAGGGTGAATACAATGACGACGCCGGCCGTCGCCAGTAGGAACAGGCCACCTTTTGATGCTGCTGCCATCTGCGTTCTCCTCAAAGCTGGAATAGCTGAAAACACCGGCGATTGCTCACTTCAAGTCGGGTTGATTGGGCGTGGCCGTCATAACCGGTGAAGCCAGAACATAATTGTGATAGCTCTCCATCATCTGCCACACGCCCGCCTCGTTCTTCGCCAGCACCCGGCTTGACCAATAAGCCTTGTCGCCGTAGGTCGGCTGAATCGAGACCATCACCACCGCATCGTCGAAATCCCAGGTGCGGATCCACAATGCCGGAGCGGCCCCAACCTTCGGCGCGTTCGAATTTTCGCCCTTGCGCCGGTTCATTCCGGCGACACGATCGGCCTTGGAAGGCGAAGCCCCGCCATAGGTGCTCACCACTCGCTGGTCCAGATTGTCAGCGACATGCTTCTCCCAGTTCGCTTGGCCGGATTCCTGCTCTTGCCATTCGTCGAGCGCGGCCTTTTCTCCCTCGCTCAACGGCTTGTACGGAACCGCCTTGCATGGGTTGTTGCAGGGGATGTCATAGGTGGGCGCTACGGTCTGGAAATCGCGCTTCGGAACGGCCGCGATCTCGGTGGTGTGCAGCAGTTTCCAACCGGATGGGCGCTTCACCCAAAACCGGGCCGAGTATTTGTTGCCCTGGTTCCATTGAATCCACACCACGCTTTTTCCATACTTGTGTTCCAGAACCTTGACGTCGTCGCCCGCGCTGACCAGCGGTTTTAGCCCCGCTCGAAACGCGTCGTCCTTATACCACATGATCCCTTCGGCATCGATCCAGTTGAAATCCTGATCCAGCCACTTGTTCGCGGCGGCTTTGTCGCCTTTCGCCAGCGCAGCCACAACCGCCTTGTCGGCCGTTACGACGGCGTCGTCGGATGGCCCGGCGGCGAAACTCAGCGGTCCTGCTAGCCCGATACACGCGATCCCGATAGTGAGAGAATTGATGTGCAAACGATTCATACTGCCCCCTAGAATTGATTCGATGAAACGGTACCAGCCGATCAAGCCTTTCGGAGTATACACCAACGCAGGAACTATCATTAAGGAAGGCGACGGCACTGGAGGACGAGAATGAGTGAGACTACGCGACGTGGATTTATGAAGGAGGCAGCCGTTCTAGCTCCGCTAGCCTTCGCTCCGCCGAGCATGGCGCAGTCGAACGCCCCGGCGGAGCGCTTCGATTTCGTTGTGGCCGGTGCGGGGCACAACAGCTTGGTGTGCTCGGCCTATTTGGCCAAAGCCGGCTACAAAGTGATGGTGCTGGAAGGCCGCCCAACCATCGGAGGAGGCTGCAAGACCGCGGAAGTGTGCCTTCCGGGATTCAAAGAGGACCTTTGCTCCAGTGTCCACTCCGGTTTCCAGAGCAATCCGGCACTCAAAGAATTGAGTCTCAGCGAATACGGCCTGGAGTACCTCGATCCGGAGCTTGTCATGCACATTCCGTTCCTGGATGCGTCCATCACGGTGTGGCGCGATTTGGAACGCACGTGCGAGACCATCGCGAAGATTTCGAAAAAGGACGCGGAAACGTTTCGCAAGCTGGTTCCCGAATATAAGGCGTACGCCGAGAGTGGCCCGGCCAACCGGGGTTCAGTGCGCCGTGCAAAGTTCTGGCAGCAGCTCAGCGCTATGTCAGGTTACGACGCTACGGGTGTGCTCTTCGAGAGCAGCCATCTTCGGGCGGGATGCCTGGCTTGCGGCCATTTCGGCGGAGTACCGGGCGGCGATTTCGGCACCGGCGCGCAGGCCTTTTCGCTGATGACTCAGGTGCTCAACGGGCGCCCCATCCCCAAGGGCGGCTCGGGCATGTTGAGCGTGGCGCTGGGGCGCTTCATAGAGGCGCACAACGGCGTGATCCTGACGAACAAGCCAGTAGTGCAGCTGGTCGTGGAGAATGGAAAATGCCTGGGCGTGGAATGCGCGGACGGCAGCAAATACCGCGCTGACAAAGCGGTGGTCTCCACCATCCACCTGAAGCACATCGTGAACATGGCGCCGCGTGAGCTGTGGGGCGACGAGTTCAACACCATGGTAGACAGCTTCCAGCCGGAGCACGGCATGATTCAATTTCACTACGCGACCAAGGAAGCCCCGAAGTATCCGTTGGCGGGTGGTGGAACCATATCCAGCGTGGAAGCGGTGCTGATGGACCGTCCCGAGAGCGTTCTTCTACTAAACTCCTACAACGCGCGGGGTGAAGCGTGGGTGGAAGACACGCCGCTGCAAATCGTGAGCCCCTCCGTCGGCGATCCCACGCGCGCCCCGGCCGGCTACCATACCGTCAAGATCGAGGGCACCATGGCTTACGATCTCAAGGAAGGCGGCCCCAAGCACTGGGACAACATCAAGGAACAGGTTGCGGAGGCATGCTTCAATCGCCTTCGCCGCCTGGCGCCGAATCTGACGCCGGACAAGGTGCTCGCGAAGTTCCTGGAAAGCCCACTGGACATCGAACGCATGAATCCCGCGATGTGGCGCGCCAGCGTTCACGCGGGTGACCGGCGCCTGCCGCAAATGGCGCCCTACAAAATGCCTATCCCCGGCCTTTACCAGACTGGCGCGTGCACGCCGCCAGGCGGCTCCATCACCGGCGTGCCGGGACGCAATACGGCGGCCGCGGTGCTCAAGGATTTGGGCACCAGCATCGAGGAAGTGGGCAAGAAAACCTCATGAGAAACCTCAGCCTGACCTTGCTTCTTCTCGTTACCGGCTGGGCGCATGCGCAACCGTCCGCGGCCAAACAGGAGGTGCCCGACAATCTCGCGGAACACGCCGCGCCGCAGCAGCCGGTCCCCTACAGCCACAAGACTCACGTCGCCCTCGGCCTGGGATGCCAACAATGCCACACCAATCCGGATCCGGGTGCTCAGATGACGTTTCCAGCCAGTACAACGTGCATTATGTGCCACAACACCACGAGTGTGACGCTCACCGAACCGGCCAAATCTTCCCAGCCGATACCCTGGGTACGCGTGTATCAAGTCACTCCCGGAGTTACCTGGACGCACCGCAAACATTTGCAGGCCGGTATGCAATGCGTGATGTGCCATGGTAATGTTGCCCAACTCGACGCCATGGCGCAAACCACGAGCGTGACGGCGATGGCGAGCTGCATCAGTTGCCATCAGTCGCACAATGCGAGTACTGCGTGCGCGACGTGCCATGCATGGCCGCCACGGTCGTAGAACCGCCGGCAATGTTAGTATGAAAATCTTCGTCCCTGGCAGCGTTGCCGCCAGTTAGTAAAGTGACGAAACTGAGGAGGACCAAATCATGGCTACCTTGGCTAGCATAATTCCCAGCCCTCAATCCGAAAATCAGCTCCTAGTTTGCTCCTGGGTGGTCGTCGTTTTGGTAACAATGCTCACCACAACCGGCTGCTCCAATCAAACCAGCAAAGCCACGGCTGCCACGGCGACAGAGGTGGAAGTCGCCGACGTCGAGCAGCGCGACGTTCCCATCTATTTCGAATGGATCGGCACGTTGGATGGTTTCGTCAACGCGGATATCAAGGCGGAAGTATCCGGCTATCTTCTGGAACAGGCCTACCAGGAGGGTTCGTTCGTGAAGAAGGGTCAGCTGCTCTTTCAAATCGACCCACGGCCCTTTCAAGCGGCTTTGGAACTGGCGCAAGGCCAGCAAGCGCAGTCAGAAGGGCAACTGGCGCAAGCGCGAGCCGAGCTGGCACAGGCCCAAGCACAGGTGGCGGTGGCGGAGGCGACTCAGCGCCGCACTCAATTGGACGTGGATCGCTATACTCCCTTGGCGCAGCAGCAGGCCATCACGCAACAGGACCTCGACAACGCCACTCAGAACAATCTTGCCGCGAAGGCGCAGGTGCAGTCCGCGCAGGCTCAAGTGGCCACCGCCCGGGCTCAGATCATCGCGGCAAGCGCCGCGGTTCAATCGGCGAAAGCCACCGCAGAGACGGCCCAGATCAACCTGGGATTTACCAAGCTCACTTCGCCGATCGACGGTATCCCGGGCATCGCGCAGCAGCAAGTGGGTTCGCTGGTGAGCCCGGCCAGCCCGACCATCACCACCGTCTCGACGCTGGATCCAATCAAAGTCTATTTCACGGTCGCCGAGCAGGAATATCTCGACTTTCACAGGCGCTACTCGACACCGGCCACCCTGGACGCTGAGCGGAAGGGGTTACGGCTGGAGCTCATTTTGGCAGACGGGACTGTCTATCCACAAAATGGGACTTTCTACTTTGCGGATCGCCAGGTCGACGTCAGGACCGGCGCCATCCGCGTCGCGGGACTGTTCCCAAATCCGGGAAACACCTTGCGACCTGGCCAATACGGTAGGGTCCGCACGGCCCTGCGAGTGCAGCCCGGCGCCCTGCTGGTACCGCAGCGCGCGGTGAATGAGCTTCAGGGCACCTATCAAATTGCCGTGGTGGATCGCGAGAACAAAGTGAATATCAGGACGGTGAAAGTAGGCGATCGCATCGGGAATGAGTGGCTGATCAGCGATGGCCTGAGGCCGGGCGAACGCGTTGTGGCCGAGGGTGTACAAAAGGTTCGCCAGGGAATGCAAGTCAATCCGAAGCCGTACCAGACGAAATAGGCCGCCATGTCAAAATTTTTCATTAACCGGCCGATCGTGGCGATCGTGATCGCCATCCTGACTGTAATCGTGGGCGCGGTGGTCATCGTGAGCCTGCCCATCGCGCAGTTCCCTGCCATCGCGCCGCCGGAGGTGCAGGTCTCGGCGATATATGTTGGCGCGGACGCTCAGACCATCGAGCAATCCGTGGCGACGCCGATCGAAGAGCAGATGAGCGGTGTCGACAACATGAACTATATGTACTCGCTCAATGCCACCGCCAACGGCCAGATGAGAATGATTGTCGATTTCGATGTGGCTACGGATCCAAACACGGATCTGATCCTGGCGCAGAGCCGTGAAACACAGGCGGCGCCGCAGCTCCCGGTAGACGTGACGAACTACGGCGTTATTGTGCAAAAATCGACGCTCGCGCCGTTGATGCTGGTGGCCCTATATTCGCCCAAGGGCACCTACGACGCACGCTTCCTGGCCAATTACGCGTACATCAATTTGAACGACCCGTTGACCCGCGTGAAGGGTGTTGGCACCATTCAAATATTTGGCGCGGGCCAATATGCGATGCGCCTTTGGGTGAGGCCAGACCAATTGGCTAAGTTGCAGATCACGGTGCCGGAGATCGTCTCGGCCCTACAGACGCAAAACACCGTGAACCCGGCTGGACAAGTGGGCAGCGAACCCGCTCCGAAGGGGCAGGAGTTCACTTACTCGGTGCGCGCCCAGGGCCGGCTGACTTCGCCCGAAGAGTTCGAGCAGATCGTCGTTCGCGAGACTCCCGACACGGGGATTGTGCGTCTGAAAGACGTTGCGCGAGTGGAATTGGGTTCGCAAGACTACAGTGTGGAAGGGCACCTGAACGGGAAGCCGAGCGCGGTGATCGCAGTCTACCAGTTACCGGGATCGAACGCGGTTGAGACAGCGGCGGCGGTAAAGAAAATGATGACGGAAGCGAAGAGCCGGTTCCCGGGCGACATGGACTACGTCGTCCCCGTCGACACCACGCTTGCCGTGACCGCGGGCATGAAGGAAATCGTCCAGACGCTGGTGATCGCCCTGGTCCTGGTGATCGCGGTTGTTTACCTCTTTCTGCAAGGCTGGCGCGCGACGCTGATTCCGCTGTTGGCGGTCCCCGTGTCGCTGGTGGGCACGTTCCTGGTCTTCCCGTTGTTCGGCTTCAGCATCAACACGCTGTCCTTGTTCGGCTTGGTGCTGGCTATCGGCCTCGTAGTGGACGACGCGATCGTGGTAGTGGAATCGGTGGAGCGTCACATCGAAGATGGCCTCGCTCCGAAGCAGGCCGCGCTGAAAGCGATGGAAGAAATTTCGGGACCCGTGATCGGCATCGCGCTGGTTCTCTCCGCTGTTTTCGTACCCACGGCCTTCATCCCTGGGATCACCGGGAGGCTGTATCAACAGTTTGCAGTCACGATCGCCATCTCCGTGATTTTGTCCGCCTTCAATGCGCTGTCGTTGAGCCCCGCTCTCGCAGCTCTTCTCTTGAAGCCGAAAGTGGAAAGCAGGGGTCTGCTGGCGAGATTTTTTTCCTGGTTCAACCGGATGTTCGGACACGCCACGGAGGGCTACGTCCGTCTGTCGGGCGCCCTCATCCGAAAGAGCGCGCTGGCAGTGATTATCCTGGCTGGTTGCGGTGTAGCGAGCTATTTCATCAGCAACAAACTGCCGACCAGCTTCGTTCCCGACGAGGACCAAGGTTACTTTTACCTGAACATCCAGCTTCCCAATGCCGCCTCGCTGCAGCGAACCGAGCAGGTCGCAGCCAAGGTCGAGGATATTCTGGCGAAGACCCCAGGCGTCCGGTACTCCACCAGCATTCTGGGTTTCAGCCTGCTCAGCCTGGTGCGAACCAGCTACAACGCATTCATCTTTGTGACCATGAACGACTGGGATGATCGCAAGACCCGTGCAGAGCAGTTTCAGGCCATCAAAGCGCATCTCAATCAAGAGCTCAGCAAACTTCCCGAAGGAATAGCCTTCAGCTTCTCGCCGCCGGCTATTCCCGGAGTCGGGACTTCGGGCGGGTTCACGTTCGTCCTGGAAGACCGGGCTGGTAGGGACGTCCAGTTTTTGTCCGATAACCTGAACAAGTTTATGGCTGCGGCGCGCAAACGCCCGGAAATCGGAACCCTTACCACTACTTTCTTGCCGAGCGTGCCGCAGCAATTCGTGGATGTAGATCGCGACAAAGTGATCAAACAGCAAGTCCAGATCAATGACGTTTACCGGACCATTCAGGCCTTCATGGGCGGGCTGTTCGTCAACTACTTCAATCGATTCGGGCGCCAGTGGCAAGTCTACGTGGAAGCCGAGAACGAGTACCGTACGAAATCCGAGAACGTCGGCCAGTTCTATGTTCGCAATGCGTCCGGCGAAATGGTGCCGCTGTCGGCGTTAACCAGATTCAGGGCGGGCACCGGCCCTGAATTCACCATGCGCTTCAACGAATATCGATCCGCGCAATTGAACGGAGCAGCCGCGCCCGGTTACAGCACCAACCAGGGGATGAAGGCGCTCGAAGAAGTCTTTGCGCAGACCATGCCGCCCGAGATGGGCTACGACTACTCGGGCATGTCGTTCCAGGAAAAAAAGGCCCAGGAAGGCGTGTCTTCGTCGGTGATCTTCGGATTCTCGCTGCTATTTGTCTTCCTGATTCTGGCGGCGCTCTATGAAAGCTGGAGCCTGCCATTCAGCGTCCTGCTGAGCACTCCGGTCGCGGTGTTTGGAGCCTTGGGCGTTTTGTGGCTGCGCCGGACTTTGCTGGGGTACTTTTTCCCGCCCTACATGGTCCAGATCGAGGGCGATGTGTACTCGCAAATCGGTCTGGTGATGCTCATCGGGCTGGCGGCGAAAAACGCGATCTTGATCGTGGAATTCGCCAAGGACGAACTCGAGAAGGGCAAACCCTTGATGGATGCGGCGCTGGAAGGAGCGCGCCTTCGCCTGCGGCCGATTCTGATGACGTCGTTCGCCTTCATCCTGGGATGCGTTCCACTGTGGATCGCCACTGGCGCCGGGGCGGTATCGCGCCAGATTATGGGAACCACGGTTATCGGCGGAATGCTGGCCGCTAGCTTCATCGGCATCTTCATCATTCCCTCCGCGTTTTACCTTGTCGAAAAACTGTCGGGCGCGAGCGCTCCTCCGGATCTCGCAGTGGTGCCGCCGCCCACGCCGGCGCAGGGTGATTGATTCCATGCTCCGGAAAACAGCCATCTCCGCGATCTCGCTGTGGGTCCTCTGCGGCTGTACGCTGGGACCAAACTATCAGCGCCCCAAGCTCGCGACACCCGCGCAGTTTCGCGCGCCCGAGCCTCTGCCCCCGCAGCAAGCCGCGTCCATTGCGGATTCGAAATGGTTTGAGATCTTCAAGGACGAACAACTGCAAGCACTGATTCGCACGGCGCTCGTGCAAAACTACGATCTTCGCGACGCGGCTGCCCGGGTGGAAGCGGCGCGCGCCAATTTGGGGATTACGCGGTCAGACCAGTTTCCGCAATTCGGGGCCAGTGGAGGCGTCGAAATCAACCGCCTCTCCCGTGACGGCGCCACCCCCATACCTCCCATTCTTCTGCCCTCGCAGAATCGCAACTTCGGAAGTGCTTCGCTGAACCTGCTCTCCTTTGAAATCGACCTGTGGGGTAGGCTGCGGCGAGCTACGGAAGCCGCGCGGGCGAATCTCTTGAGCGCGGAGGAAAATCGCAAGACCGTAATCACGACGCTCGTAAGCGATGTGGCCACGGCTTACCTGTCGCTGCGCGAACTCGACTATGAGCTCGAAATTTCGAACCGCACGCTGGAAACGCGGCAGCAATCGCTCGGCCTTACAAAATCGCGCCAGGCTGGCGGGGTAGGCACGCTGCTTGATCTGCGCCAAGCCGAGCAGCTCGTGGACACCGCTGCCCAGACCATCCCAGTGCTTCAGCAGCAGATTGAACAGACCGAGAATCAGATCCGTCTTTTGCTGGGCGAGCCTCCAGGCGGCGTGCCGCGCGGAAGAATCCTTACCGCGCAGGATCTCCCTCCCGAAGTCCCGGCCGGGCTCACATCGGCGCTGCTCGAACGCCGGCCCGATATTCGAGCAGCGGAGCAAAACTTGATCGCCGCCAACGCCGAAATCGGCGTCGCCCGGGCCGCTTACTTTCCGCAGTTAACCTTGAGCGGCTTTCTGGGCGGGCAAAGCACCCAGCTCTCCAGTCTATTTAGCGGCCCCGCCAGAGCATGGAGTCTGGCGCCACAGGTAACGCAGCCCATCTTCACCGCGGGGCGTTTGAAATCGAACGTCAGGCTGACGGAGGCCGAGCGCGAACAAGCGCTGATTCAATATGAAAAGACCATTCAAACCGCCTTCGCTGACGTGTCGAACGGTTTGATCGCGCATCAACGAGTGCGCGAGAGCCGCGAAAAACAGGAGGCCCTGGTCTTCGCTTTGCAAGACCGCCTGCGCCTGGCCTATATTCGCTATCGCGGAGGCGTGGACACGCAGCTCAACGCTCTGGACGCCGATCGCGACCTGTTCTCCGCTGAGCTGTCCTTATCGCAAATCCGGCTCAGCGAAGTGCTGACGGTAGTACAACTGTACAAGGCCCTCGGCGGCGGATGGCAGTAGGTCGGCCGCGTCAGCGCGCGTTATCGTGGTGCTCGAGATTGACGTAATGTCCGGCGTCGTTATCGACGCAGCGGGCAGCTTCATCCAGCGTGTCCCGTTGCAGGGTCAAGGTGCGGGAAATGGTCCACGGCTTGGCGAGAACCGCGGGATCGTCGGCCGTCATCTGATACTGAATCGTGTCTCCCACGCGCCGCAGCCGCTCCACAACGTGCAATTTGTTGCTGTGAAAATAACCGTTGTCGGCTAGCCACGAGTCGTCGGTCAACCGGGTCACATCCACCACCAGCGTGTCGCCTTCCCAGCGGCCAATCGAGTCGCCGTTGTACGAATCCTCCAGCTCTGGATCGGTATTGTGACCGCGGCCGTCCACTGGAATGGCGCGCCAGTAATTGCCCGTCAACTCCGCGTAAAGGAAGATCACCTGTTTGGGCGTCTGCACGATTTCTTGCGGAGGGCCAAGCCGCGGCACTCCCGGAGGCCCGCAGTGCAGCGTTTGATCTTCCTTGACCTGATTGTCATTTAGCATCTTGACCTTGGCTACAAACTGCTGCTTGTAGTCCGGCAGCGGGTCGGGCATCGCTTGAGGCGCAGGCGGACCGCCGGCGGTGGAGCGCGGTATGCTTTGTCCGAAATTGAGGGCAAAGGAATTGCCGCCAACCTTGGCTACCAGTCCTCCGAAATAGTGATGCCATACGCCGTTGAAATCGGGATGCCCATCCGCCATATGGGGCGTCGGCTTGGATGCCGCGTCCGGGTACTTCGCGGCCTCAACGGCGTAACTGGTGGCCGGAGGACCGTAATTGGTGGCCTGAGTCTGGCAAAAAGCGCTCACCGGGATCATCAGGGCCGTCGCCAGCCCAAGGCCGATGGTCGCCACAGCGTCAATGCTTCGTCGGAATTCCATAATTTTTCCCCCTATTTCGCAGGTGCGGGCACAGCGCCGCCGCCGAGGTTATAGAAATGTCCATCCGGATAGGCGAGCTTCAGCACGAATCCGAAAGCTTCTGTACCATCTTTCGCCGGATATGCTGTCACCGTAGCCTCTGTGCCGTCGAGCAACTTCTCTTTTGTCAGGCCACTACCTTTGAAAAACATCGGAGGCACCGACTGCAGCCTCCAGGTTGTGACCTTTCCACTCTCATCCTTCACATCCAAGTAAATGAAAATGTGCGGATTTACCCAATCCACTTTGGAGACAACGCCCTTCAAAGTTATGATCTTTTCCGCGTTGAACTCGGCCGACACCGCGTGATGCGCAACCAATGGCAATGAGCAAAGCAGGGCCGCGGCTACGGCCAG
>Ga0210394_10005679_pt1 | contig 13905 bp, 19 predicted proteins | sample IncBWC12MmetaG_FD_160121 | JGI IMG/M metagenome (GOLD analysis project Ga0210394, IMG submission 160121) | Forest soil microbial communities from Barre Woods Harvard Forest LTER site, Petersham, Massachusetts, United States - Inc-BW-C-12-M | ecosystem: Environmental > Terrestrial > Soil >...
CGTCGAACTGATGTAAAGATTGCCTGGGGAGTCCTGGCTCCAGGTAAAATCGCTCTGGGTGAGGGGAATCTCGCCGTTTAGCTGACAGTCCTGACCCGAGCCGGTGCCCGGCGTGCATCCCTGATACCGGGTAACCATGCCCATGTTGGCGGAACTCTGGGAAAACCTATAAAACTTTTCTCCGACGCCAGCCGGATCGGTAATGATCGTATACACGTGAACGCCCGGCCCAGTCTGCGCGCTGGGTTCATGCAAGAACCCATAAGCGGCGAGGTTGTTGCCGGTGCCGTCCTTGGAGAGGACGCGACTCGCGACCTCGCGATAACTTGGATTCGTCGAGGTCGGGTAGGTCACCGTATCATAGTTGTAATAGATCCACTCCGCCTGTAGGCAGCACCACAGGCTGGAGAGCTTCCATCCGAATTGTTCAAATATCCGAAGTTGTATGGCGTATTGAGACTGGGTGTGATGCTGGCAAGGAACTGAGTGCTTTGAAAGTCCAAATGCGAGAATGGCGAGCCTAAATAGTTGATGGCGTAATTGAACGTGTAATTCTCGGCGGTGCCGAGTGAGTTGGTTATCGATACCAAATGAGCTGGGGAGCCTAAGTAGGAGAACGTATAAGAGTCGGTGACTCCACTGCGCACGTCCTGGATCAGCGTAATGCGGGCGCCAGAATCGTTCCCGCCGTACCCGGCTCCCGGCTGGTAGGTGATGAGGATCTGGTTGCCATTGGTGTCTTCCATGGTCGTGGGGTACATGGTTCCGGAGTCGGGCTCATTGCTGGTTGACGTACTGTTCATAATCCAGAAGGAACCGTCGCGGAAATACAAGGTGTTGGTGTTTGCGTTGTAGGTTACGTAAACGCTCTCGACAGAGGTCCAGATTCCGCTGTTGTTCTGATTCAGACGGTATTCGGCGCCACTTGAATCGGTGAAGCAATAGTAGCTAAGTACGTGCTGGCCGGTCCACGCTGGCGTCAAGGAGCCAGCAAACAGTTTCCATCCGTACCCGTAACCGACATCTTCGCCGTAAGTCACGGTGCCTCCGGAATCCTGCCGCCAGTTCTGAGAGTTATTGACGAGTTTGAAGGGTACCGACCAGCCAATTCGCGCTTGTGCGGTGAGCAGCGGAAGTGTGTAGTTGATGTTACCGGAAAGTACGTCGATCTGCTCGGGCGAAGCTCCCCAATACGCGCCTGTGGATCGGACACCAACGCGCCGTCCGTCGATCGGCGTCGGTGTCGCGCCGGGCGTCACCGGAGTCGTTATATTGATCGTCATGCTGACAGCGTTGAAGAAGCGATCATAGGCGATGAACGTTTAGGAATATTCGGTGCCAGGTTGCACCGTGATGTCAGACCAGGAACCACCGGTCGTATTCTCTACCGATTGGTTATTGCGGAGAATCTGATAGAGGCACAGGCCGGTGCCATTGGCATCGTCCGGAACCGCTTGCCATTGAAAGTCAATGTGTTCTCCGTAAGCCGAGTAGGTGAGCCCATTCGTCGGAATTGGACCCGGCGCAATACGGTCAGCGGGACCTAACTGAACTTGCGAAACCACCATGTTTCCGCAACACGCCAAAACAATACCTGGTGCGCCGGACGCGATATTAAATCTTACATGACGAAATAATGGGCCGAAAAGCGAAACTTCATTGCCTCTTGAGACGACGCTATTTAGAACTTAGTTGCGGGATTGCGACTTATATAGGCCGTGTTTAATCATACTTTTGCTAAAAATCGTGGATGACGGGCAGCGAGGGTTGCGACGCGCTGGCCGCCCCCATTCATTCGAAGGCCGCAAGGGTCTCAGCTACGACGCGGCCGATGCAAGAAAGGTGATGGATACGGATTCTAGTCAGCAATCTCCAAAGCGCCCTGGTACGTTGACTCTGTTCACAATCAACGGATTTGCACATGGTCAAATGAACCTAAACTCAGAGGCGGCAATTCCGGCGGAGAAAGCATTTCGGTAAATGCCACTACCAGCACCCATGATGGCGCGTCCCGGTGCTATGCCTTCCAGTCGCCCCACCGTTGCCACCGTTGCGCGCCACGTCGCGTCGTTTGCTCCAGTATCAGCAACCCGTCGAAATTCCGGTCCCGAGGGTGCTGGTACCAGCGCGGCCCGCTGAGGTGAATTTCCCGGCTGTTGTGACGTTTGGACCGGCGCTGATATACCTGCTCTCCGATAACGACGCAGTGAAAGTCCTCGCGCTGAAAGCGTTCAGCTTCGGCGGGGCGGCTTGGCTTTCCCAGTCCGTTAATTAAGCGATTCCCGTCCAGTATGATGAAGTCTTGTGGAGAAGAGGGTGGACAGCTTTGTCCGCTCCCGCCTCCCAGTCCAAGCACAGCCTCCCCTAAACGCCTTCCGGCCGAAGTTGATTGGCCCGTAGAGCCCACTTCGCCCCCGTTCTTGGCGTAGAGCCTAGAGCCGTAGAGCCGCGTGCTGAGCTATGCTGGCCTGGAGCCCGTAAGTCTCTGAAAACATGGTAGCGCTAACGGGAGTCGAACCCAGTGGCTGCCAGTTCAGTTCAGTCCAGTTGGGTCTAAGTAGTTGTGTTTTCAGTTCAGTTGGTATTCTGAGATGGTTCGAAACACCTCTACGGACCGCCGACGTCACAGCGCAGCCTTGGGCCGAAGGGGGCCAGGCTGGCGGCTCGTTTAATTAACCTCTGGGCGCTTTCGACTCTGCCCCGAACCACAAATTTGAAAAAGTACTGACGAGTACGCCGTGATCCAGGAGTAATTGCGAGCCCGGCCAAACCGGAAACGATGCAAAGGGCGCTCTTAATTTATGCTCGGGGAAGATTTGAGCGGAGCGGCCTTGGGTTAGTCCACGTGGAGACTAACGACATTGGTTGTTGTGACAGGGCGGTAGTCGTTCAGCCAAAACTTCAGGGGCCTTCCACGCTCGATGACGCCCGCAAGGTGCGCCCGCACCGGTTCAGGGCAGTACTCCGGATGTCCGGAAATGCGGACCGCATCCCCACCGAGGCATTCGATGTAATAGTGACGACTCTTGGTCTCTACATCGATAAGCGAGCCCGGACGCAGGTCCTTAAGATCCACGCCCTCTGGAGCCTGCGAAGGTATAGTCATAACAACCTCTGCGTATCAGGATGCAATCCGCTAGCCATAAGTCGCTCAGTTTTTTCAGTAGATTAGAGCTGCCAAAGAGCCGCCGTGCGGGAAATCTTGCTGGTTTCGACACAATCCTGCGTCTCTACGCACGGCCCATTACCCGGTTCTGTCCAGATGCCCCGTGATTCAGGCGCCAGCCGCCGCCCTTGATCGGCTAAACTGAGCTGGTTTGCACATCTCGAACTTAATGCGATCGCGGGTTAACAAAGGAGACGTAAAGCAAATGTCAACGAATCGGTCCATCAAAGTTGGTCTGCTCAAACAGAGTGAACTCGAAGAGGCGGACCGGATTGTCAGGCTGGCGTTCGGAACGTTTCTGGGATTGCCCAATCCGCTCGACTTCATGGGTGACCGCACTTTCATGGCGCCGCGCTGGCGCTCAACTCACGTCAAGGTGCTAGCTGCGCGCGAAGGTGGCCGCCTGATCGGATCGAACGTAGCCACGAGATGGGGATCGTTCGGGTTCTTCGGACCCCTGACTGTGCTGCCGGAATACTGGGATCGCGGCGTGGCGCAGCGGCTGCTCGAAGCCACCATGACGATTTTCGACCGCTGGGGCGTGCGGCACACCGGACTGTTCACGTTCCCGCAAAGCGCCAAGCACGTGGGTTTGTACCAGAAGTTCGGCTATTGGCCGCGCTATCTCACCGCGATCATGACGCGCACACCGGAGGCCAACCCAGCGTCACAGGCTAAACCTGCGCATGCGCCAGCGTTGCTATCGGCCTTCACCAAAAGCCAGCGCGAACAGGCCATCCAGGCCTGCGGGAAACTCACCCACAAGATCGATAAGGGACTCGATCTGGCTGGTGAGATCCGGGCCGTACTTGCACAGCGCACCGGCGACGTCGTGTTGACATATACGCGCGGTGTTCTCGATGCTTTCGCAGTGTGCCTGAACGGACCCGGATCGGAGGGCGGCGAGAAGACGTGTTACATCAAGTTTGGTGCAGCCCGTGGTGGTGCCGGAGCCGGTGAACGTTTCGACAAGTTGCTGGATGCTTGCGAAGCGTTTGCGTCCTCGCGCGGAGCGACTGTAGAGGCTGGCGTGAACCTGGCTCGCGAAGATGCCTACCGGCTCTTGCGCTCCCACGGATATCGAGTGACCATGCAGGGTGTCGCCATGCAACGTCCGCATGCGGACGGGTTCAATCGGGCCGATGCCTACGTGATCGACGACTGGCGTTAAGGTGGTCAGCGTTCCGATTTCGGGACATATTGTCGGGCACTCTTCCACTATTTTTTGGGCGGAACGATCAGTGCGGTCTATTTCTTGAGTAGTCCGCGTGCATCGAGCCATTCGCCGAAACATTCGACCCGGTGGTCAGTGGGGATTCCTTGTTGCCGCATGCCGAAGCCGTGGCCGCCTTTGGCGTACATATACAGTTCGGCGGACTTGCGCCGCGGTCCACTGATTGTAGAGTTGGATGCTATCGGGAGCAAGGTTGAGCTGGTCGTCCGTCGCGGCGGCCAGAAACAGGGGAGGGGCGTCGGAGGGGACCGGAGCATTTTTCATCGAGGCGGCGGCGGCATAGATGGGTGCGACAAACGCCGGACGGCTTGCGGAAGTGTACCCAAAGCCGGCGGCCGCTGCGGCATTAAAGATTACTTCTGTGCGCCGTGTAGAATGCCCGAGAGTAAGGAGATTGATCGAGATGAATAAGATAGTCTTTGTCGCGTGTTTCGCCGTGATACTGCCGCTGGCCCGTTTGCAGCGAACCCGCTCAACCACCCTCCGATCACAACTACCACCATCTTTTCTTTGTTGAGTTTCATTGCGTCCTCCAATTGGTGAAGCGAGATTTGGAGAAAAAATTAGCAACGAAAAACAGGAGTCAATGAGGGGCCTCACGGAAGACGCGCCGCTTCAAGTTGGCGGCGTACAAAGGCGTTGTTTGGAAGCTTGCTGTCCCAGTGCCGCCAAAGCTCCAGCCGCCGTGCTTCCAACGTGGAGGCAAGGTTCGCTTGCCCGGCTAGGTCCCGGTGCAGAGCCGCCTCTGCCTGGTAGAGACTTGAAAGACGCACGGCTTCGAAAAGATTGGCCTCCGGGTTGGGCTTGGTAGACTGAATCCGATCGAGTAATCTCTGGTAACCCTCGATTGCGCCCGACACGTTACCATTGCCTGCCTCATAGTCGGCGAGCGCGCGGAGAGTATCTTCTGCTTCCGAACCAAGTTTGATTTTCTCCGCTGGATAAAGTTTGAGCTGGCGCAAGCGGTCCATGGCGGCATTCAACCGCTGCCTAGCTTCGGCTGAACGGCCCAGGCGCCGCAACGGATAGCTGGAGCCAACCAGCGCGCTTACTTCAAATCGACGAAAGCTCGAATTGTTCTTGACTTCCGCCAGGTGCCGAAGCGTGTGGTCGTAGACGTCCAGGGCGCGGCGGTCGTCTGAGTGACGCAAAGCATCGGCGAGGTTCACTCCTGCACTTGCTAGCCGGTTTCTACTCAACTGATCGTTTGCATCCTGATGAACAAAATCATCGGCAATTCGAAACGCGCGCTCTAGGGGAACCATCGCTTCTTCGTAGCGGCCCATGCTGACGGCGTCATATTCGGCGAGAATTTTGCCCTGGTTGATGAGAGCCAGGATAAATCCCATTGTTTGTTGGCCCTGCCCGTCTTGCCGGGGGCCTGGATCCAGCAGGCTCACTGATTTCTGAACGGTCTTAAGAGCCTCGTCGAGATCGCCGCGGCTTCGAAAGACCTCCGCCTCAGCCCAAAGGAAGTTTCCGACATAAGACTGGTTGCCAAAGGAGCGGGCGAGCTCGATGCCCCGGCGGCCAAGGCGGAGAGCGTCGTCGAATTTTTGACCGCGCGTATGTGCATCCGCCACATTCAGATAGGTGCTCAGTATTGCCGAGGCTTCGGACTGATCGCTCTTTTCAGTATGAAATTTCTCCAGCCATTCCGCGGACTGCTGGGCCAACGGCAATTCTTCTTCAGGACGGCCGTTAAATCTGGCCAACACCATGCGATCATGAGCGATCTGCGCCGATCGCAGCAACGCCTTTCGGTTCCCCGGCTGCGATACGAGCACTTGGCGGATGAATAAATCCGCGTTGCGAAGGTTCTGCTCGGCCTGGGCCATTTGGCCAAGATTAGGCGAAATCGGGACCCCTTGGACACGCGCCACGCGCATATAGGCATTGCCGACCTCAAGAGCGAGTTCGGGATCGCCCCGGACGTCTGCAGCCAGCCGCCCCAAGTACTCCAGAGCTGTGTCCACAATCAGCTGCCTGGTCTTGGTGCTGCCGGGCAATTCCCGGGCCTGTACGTCAATATCAAACAGTTTGTTGGCAAGTTGCCGGACGTCCGCGAACCGCCTCTGGGCCATGGCGCGCTCGCGATTGGCAACGTACAGGCCAGTGGAGAGACTTGCGATCACCAGTATCGCGGCCGCCACCGGCACCCGGTAGCGACGAAGGAACTTCCGGGTACGATACCAAACCTTGCCGGAACGCGCCTGCACCGGCTTTGATTCGAGAAACGCCAGGATATCGTCGGCCAAGGCTTCCACCGAAGGGTACCGCTCCTCGGGCTCCTTCCTGAGAGCCTTCCGCAGGATGTAGTCCAGGTCCACGGGGAGGCTCGGATTCAGACGCCTCGGAGCAGTGATCTCCTTTGCGCCAGTGATCGCGTCGATGGCCTGAAAGGTCCCCGTTTCTGACTCGTGTGGTGACCGGCCAATCAGGAGCTTATAGAGCACCGCTCCCAAAGAATAAACATCCGCTACGGTGGTCTGAATCGTTCCGCTGAGTTGTTCGGGGCTGGAATAATTCGGCGTGAACAGCCGCTCTACGGTTTGTGTCGCGTCTCCGGTTTGATCCAGTAGTTTTGCGATGCCGAAATCCAGCAGCTTCGGCTGCCCCGAGGCATCGACAAGAATGTTCGAAGGCTTCAGGTCGCGGTGAATAATCAAATGCCGATGAGCATGCGAGACCGCGGCGCAGACCCGCCGGAAAAGCGCAAGCTGTTCGCGAAACTCGATTCTGGAAGCGTAGACATCGATCGGAATGCCGTCTACATACTCCATGACGAGATAGGGCCGGCCGTCGTCGGTATGACCGGCATCGATCACGTGGACAATGGAAGGGTGATTAAGGGATGCAAGCAGCTGGCGTTCCCTGAGGAAACGGTCGCGCCAGGTGGTGCGACGCGTGTCCGCGCGGAGCAACTTTACAGCGACCTTCTGCTGGATTTCACCGTCGCTCCGCTCACCCAGATAGACAGTGCCCATTCCTCCTGAGCCGAGCAGCCGAACCAGGCGATAGGGCCCGCAAGAACCCAACTCCTGGCCCTTCGCGGAACCTAGCACCTGTTCCGCCGCATCCGCCACACAGTCGGTAATTCCCTGGATGTTCGTGGAATCGAAGCTCAGCAGGGATTCTATTTCTTCGCGAACTTCCGCTCCAATGCGCCGATCCGCGAGAATCCGTTCGCGCTCGTCCGGCGAGAGGTCGACGAGCTCATGGAAGAGAGCGCGAACGTCGTGTTTCATCCGAGTTCCTCGACTGGGTCATTATTATAGAACAATGATCTATGGAAGGGAATCCTATTAGGGGCATGACGCTTGGCGTGCCGCAGATGCTCGAACGGTTGCGCGCGGGCGACGAGTCCGCGCTTCCCGAGCTCGTGGCCGCGCTGTATGACGAACTGCACCGGATCGCCGCCCGGCAATTGCGCGGGGAGCGACCTTCGCACACGTTGCAGACTACGGCCCTGGTGCACGAGGCCTATCTGAAACTGATTGGCGATAAGCAGCGCGGATTCGCGGACCGCGCACATTTCCTGGCCGTGGCGTCGCGGGTGATGCGGCAGGTCCTGGTCGACTACGCGCGGGCCCGAGCCACCAAGAAGCGCGATAAGGACGCGACGTTTGTATTGACAGCGGGCGCAGGCGCGGCGGAAAAGGCCCTGGAACCAATAGAGCTTCTGGACTTGGATAACGCCCTTGATGCACTCGCTCAAGAGGATCAAACTCTTGCGCAGTTGATCGAAATGCGGTATTTCGGAGGGATGACCGCGGAGGAAACAGCTGAGGCGCTGAACCAGTCAGTGCACGTGGTGCGGCACGATCTTCGCCTCGCCCAATCGTGGCTTCGCAGGAAACTGAGTAGGTAGGTGTTGGGCTCTTACGGATGATCACGGATGTCAAGCACTTCGAAGTTACTTCTGGCCCAAACAGTGATCTGGGAAATTGAGAGACACTTCGGCGTATGGTTGTAAGTTGCAAGTGGTGGAATTTCAGGTAACATCCTCGTTGATAGCGCCCGAATGCTCGGTCACCCTCCATTGGCAGACTAATGGAGGAGCGTCTGTCATTTGCACATAGCGGCCCGAGCGGCGGCGGGCGCAGCTATTGTATTCTTCGATCCGGCGGAACCATGAAGGCTGCCCGCTCATTGGCCAGTGCCGTCCCCGCGCTTACCATCTGCGCGACTTCCATCCAAAATGGTCCAACTGGCATGTGGGCGTACTTTTTGCGAGCGTAATCCATCCCAATGCCGTGACTGTAGGCGATGAACGCCGATGCGAAGTATCGGGCGAGTATTATCTCCGGGTCTGGCTTCGATTCCGTCTTCGTGGCCATGTAAACTCGATCTTCAGTTTACGCCCTCGGCTTTCTCGCAGCGTGATCGCTGCATGATGTCGTCCCAAGACTGCGCGGCCGCGTGGTCCTTGCCGCGGATCGCGTGGCTGTAGATGTCGGCGGTCGTGCGCACGGATGAGTGGCCGAGGCGGGCGGCGACGGTCGCGAGGTCTACGCCGTCGGCCAGCAGGAGACTCGCGTGGCTGTGTCGCAGGACGTGGAGCGACGCTCCCTTGGGCAGGCCCAGCCGTCGGCACAGCCGCGATACCGTTGACGAAATTGAATTGAGCACGCGCGTAGTTGAGGACGTGCCTCGGCGCGTGGTGTCCAGCCTCGGCACGGAAACGCGGGATTTAGGTACCGGACAATCGCAGGGAACTCGCCCAGAGCGTTATTAAGCGGGGCGCACTACCACTACGTGGCTTTCTGGAGAGAGCCTCCTCAGATGAGGGAAAATGTCCGATTCGGAAAATGAAAGACGCCGACTCACTGCCGAACTCCAACGGCTGGTTGAATGTGTCCCCTCGCTGCCTCCGTCGACCACAGGGTACGAAAGATATCCATATTTCCGAGCGCATGGGCACTGGCGTGCAATTGCCGCCGTCGTCAAGGACGCAGCGGAATGGTTATCCCTTGCCGGCAATCCCAACGCGTTTGCATCGAAGCCATGGCTGCAATTACAGCTCAGCGGTGACACCCGGAGTGCGCGTGCGTGGCCGATTGACGATCTAGTCAGGGACCTCAAATTCATCCAGAGGCTTCTTGCGGGTGCGACGGAAAGTCTCCCCCGCGAAGCGGCAAGCACTCCCGTCATCAGGGTGAAGCGAGAACCAACGAGGCGAAGTCCCCGTTACGAGGCCATCGACAAGGAATTGATCGCGATTGCCGCAGCGCGGCCCAAGAGCCATGGAGAAGTCTTTCGATCCTTGAATGGACGAAGTCTGATGGTCCGCTCGCTCGCCCGGTGTCGACGCAAAGCGCCGGACTAGCAGCGATTCGCAAAAGCACTGGGGGGAAACTGGGGGTACCCCAGGGGTCAAAGAATAGGAAATTCGGGTAAGGATGGGTAATTCATAATTTGCGGGCCACCGTCAGCGCAGTACCGCAAGTCGCGTGATGTCAAATCGTTGTGTTGAAAATTAGGACTTTAGGTTGGCTCGGGAAATAGCGGCGAGTTCGAGGTTCCTCTCCGGAGAGGCGGCCAGATGGCATCAGGTGGCATCAGATGGCAGACCTGGCGCGGATTAACCTTCTCTTGAGATCGGAAGATCTCCTTTAGTATCAGACTGTTCCATCGACTTCCGCCATCCGTAGTTGCTCCGGGGCCTGCCATCTGGGCGCGAGGCGCAGTGGCGCATCGAAATCAAATTAGTGATCGTCCCCGACAGCACGATTCGTTCTCTTAGCGGGATCCGACCACTCCCATGCAAGCGGCTCTCCACGTTCCCTGCGCCGCAGAATAGGAATTAGAACCCATCGAAAGTATCATCTTTATAGGCGATTGGGTCGGGCTGTTGTCCAGATTCGCGATACGAAGCCGCATTTCGTGCTCCTCAGAAGGGATTAATGGCGTCAGCGATGAACCCCTGGAAACAGATTGGTGACAAATTCAAAACGTTGATGGAGGAGGAAGACCTACTCGCCCGCGAACGAATTTTGGGGGAGCGCTGTTACGTTTACGTCGCCTGTGGCCAGTCTGGAGAGTCTAGCTGGGCCGAGGGCTTTGCGACCGAAAGTTTTCAAGCGCGATTTGAATTGGTCGCCACGGAAGCAGGGGTTGCACTCGGGTGCCCACCGGGGACTTCGCCTGAAACCTACTGGCTTAATCGCCTCCGTCTTGAACTAATTGCGACCGACAGTGATTTCAGCCACATGTACGACGGCGCTAACGGCGTCATCGAACGTTTGTTTGAAGCGTCGAACATTTTCTGTCTCAGGCTGGATCGCCGTGAGCTTGAGAAAACGTTGATACCCGAAGACGGCGCGGATTCAAGCGCAACCCACGCCAGTTTTGCAGGAGAAAACACTGAAAAGGGCGCGCTGGGGCTTGCCCCTGTAAGGGATAGGCTTCTTGAATTGCTAGCCATGATCGTCAACCGAAAAGCGATCACGCTGGAGGCATGGGCAAGCGATCACAAACTTGGCAGGACAACCCTGTTTGATTGGAAGGCCAGCCGCAGTTCCGGTAAGTCGTTCAAGGGACGAGTTAGCACGGAAAAGAGTGCCGAAATCGAAGCTGCCATTGAGGCCGATGCCGCCGAACTCGGACTCACGACTCGGACCGACTCGGACTAGCTCGGACTCGTCCGAGTCGTGTTTCCATGAGATTCTTTCGTTGCAACGGACGCCAGCGCGTCCGCATGGCACGATCGTAAGAAAAAGGAAACACAATGTCGACAAAAGATTTGAAGATTAAAACCGCGCCGGTCGAGTGCCTCGTCCCTCTCGCTCGGAATGCTGGCCCGCGTTCCAAAGCGGGCAGCCCCCAGAGCGCTTCCTGCATCGCGGAGATAGGGACCGGCACCCGTAAGGAGGGGAGCATCTGGCAGCCGAACAAAACCTCAACGGAGGTCCAAACTTGGCCTATCGACAAGTTGATCGTTTACGCCCGCAACCCGCGTAAGAACGATGCGGCCGTGGATCTTATGTGTGGGAGTTTGAAAGAATACGGTTTCAAGATTCCGTGTTTGGTGCGCAGCGATGGCGAAGTGATCGACGGCCATCTCCGGCTCAAGGGGGCGCGCAAGCTGGGCATTACGGACATCCCGGTCATCCTTTGTGATGAGTGGACCCCTGCGCAAGTCAAGGCATTTCGGTTGATGGTCAATCGCTCGGCGACCTGGGCGGAATGGGACGAAGACCTCCTAAAACTGGAGTTGCTCGACCTCGAGACGTCGGACTTCGATCTCGCGCTAACGGGATTCGATACGAAGGAGATTGATGCACTCATCTTGAACGATGCGCCGGAGGAAGATGCCGCCCCACCGGTGCCGATTAACCCGGTTAGCGGCGTGGGCGATCTGTGGTTGTGTGGTTCCCACCGAGTCCTCTGTGGCGATGCGACCGACGCGGAGGCGGTGTCGCGGCTGTTAGGCGAGCGTAAGCCGCTGCTATTGGTGAGCGATCCCCCCTACGGAATTGAACTGGATTCCGAGTGGAGGGATAGGGCGGGACTCAACAAATACGGGCCTGCCGAGGCCAGCTACTTGAAACGTCGGACCAAGGGTCATCAGGAAACGACGATCTCCGGCGACACGCGCGCCGATTGGTCGGAGGCGTTTGCCCTGGTTCCGAGTCTCCAGGTCGGGTATGTTTTCCACGCTTCGAAGTTCCCCGGGAGGTTCTTGATGGCTTGTTGCGGATCGGTTTCCTGCACCATCAGCAAATCATCTGGGACAAGGGCCGTGCGGTGCTCACCCGAACCCACTACTGGTATGCTCACGAGCCGCTTTGGTACGTCCGAAAGAAGAATGCTCCGTGGTACGGAAAGGCGGGTGAGAACTCGACGATCTGGAATTCGCCTTCGCCGAAGTTCATATTTGGTAGCTCAGGTGAGGAGGCCCTCGATCACCCAACACAGAAGCCAGTCGAGCTGATGAGGAAGCCGATCCTAAATCACACCAAGCCCGGCGAATTAGTTTACGATCCGTTCCTGGGCAGCGGCACTACGCTCGCTGCAGCGGAACTGACCGGGCGAGTTTGCTACGGAATGGAACTCGATCCCAAGTATGTCGACGTGGTGGTCGAGCGCTGGCAGGTATTGAGCGGCAAGAAGGCCACACTCGAAGGCGACGGCCGTGCGTTTGACGTCATTCAAAAGGATCGCGCGAGGTTGGCGGCATGAATAAAAAGGCGCCAGCAGAAGGATTAGATGACTCGCAAAGCACCGGCCACGGCTCGAAATTCGGTCGCAAGAAGGAAGATGCCATCGCGGCGTTACTCACGCAGCGGAACGTCGAAGAAGCGGCCCGCGCGGCTGGCATTGGAACGCGGACGTTGATCCGGTGGCTGAAGATACCGGAATTCGACGCCGCCTATCTGGAAGCACGGCGTGCAGCCGTTTCCCAATCCAACGCACGTCTGCAGCAAGGGTCGAGCGCCGCAGTTTCGACGTTATTGAAATTGATGGTCGACGCGAGTACGCCGGCATCGGCCCGCGTGCGCGCTGCCGACTCCGTATTAGACCATGCAAAACAGGCGATTGAAATCGACGATATCCAAGTCCGGTTAACTGCGTTGGAGCGGACCGCAAAACCCGATGGAGACGTACGCGAGGGCACCAAATGAAGAATGTGCGACGGCGTCTGCACGTGCTGGAACAATTGCCGCAGTTCCAGCCTCCGCCGAGTCCGCTCGGACAGATCGAGGATCGCGCGCTGCGGCAAATCTCCGATGAGGATTTGCAGGTCCTGATGAACCTGACGCGCGATCTGGTGGCAGGAGTGCACCGGACAATATCGGAAAGGAGTCGGAAATGTTGGTAGCGCACAATGCCGCCCGTGAGACGGAGGCTCGGCGAATGGGATTCAGGTCCTTCGCTCAAGCCAAGCGGAGTGCGGGATGACGACGATAGGGGCCATTTCGAAGCGGCTGCACCGGCTTGAAAGACGATTGGGAACGGCGGTTGAAAACGAGGCAACGCGGTACTTGCGGGTGCGGCTCGAAAATGCACGTCTGCGCTGTGGATTGCCGCCGGCTTCTCCGGAGCGCTTGGCCTGGTTGAGGGGCATGACCATTCCTCAGATTCTGCATTCCGGCAGGGCAGCGGGCAGTAGAGCCGCGCGCGTCGCATCTCAGGCCAACCGGTCAGTGAACTTCTGAAACATGCGCCGCTGCTCATCCCAGTCGATCCGGCGGACAATCGGTCGCAGGTTTCTGTCGTTAAGGCCCTTGATTGGAGGCAGAAAGAGGATCTGTTCCTGGATATCGGGTGCGAGATCGAGCAGCTTCATGATCTGCGTCATGCGGGCTCGCGTCACCCGGCCGCGACGGGCCAGTTCCGCATAGTCCCGAATCTTCTTCTCTCGCAGCAGTCCTTCAAACCGGATGGCCAGCGCCATGAGCCTAGCAATCCGAGGAATCGAGTCGCCAACTATTACCGGCTGTGATTTCGCCGGGCGAAGATTGAATGTGTAGGTGACTTCCTGGCCGCCGCTCATACTTGC
>Ga0210394_10005680_pt1 | contig 13900 bp, 19 predicted proteins | sample IncBWC12MmetaG_FD_160121 | JGI IMG/M metagenome (GOLD analysis project Ga0210394, IMG submission 160121) | Forest soil microbial communities from Barre Woods Harvard Forest LTER site, Petersham, Massachusetts, United States - Inc-BW-C-12-M | ecosystem: Environmental > Terrestrial > Soil >...
CCGCGGCGACTGTCTTGCGGGAATGCGGCGGTTGGAGGACCGGAGCATCGACCTGGTGCTCTGCGATCTGCCTTACGGCTGCACCGACAATTCATGGGACTCGCGCATTGACCTGGCGTCGTTATGGGAGTCGTGGCGGCGGGTGCTCAAGCCGGGCGCGGCGGTAGTGCTTACGGCCTGCCAGCCGTTCACGAGCGCGCTGGTAATGTCCAACGCGCGCTGGTTCCGGCACGAATGGATCTGGCGCAAGGACTACGCCACCGGCCATCTGAACGCGAAGAGGATGCCGATGCGCAAGCATGAGTCGATCCTCGTGTTCTGCCCGCGGCTGCCGCGCTATTTCCCGCAGGGACTGAGGCCGTGCGCTCGGAGACTCCGATCCAACCGGCAATCGGCGAATTATGGGACTCACGAAAAGCCGACTGTACAGCGGGTCACCGGCTATCCAGCCAGCGTGCTCGATTTCGGCCGCGATCCGGAGAAGCTCCATCCGACGCAGAAGCCGGTCGCGCTGTTCGAGTACCTGATTCGGACCTACACTCGGTCCGGCGCGCTGGTTCTCGACTGCTGCATGGGCTCGGGAACGACCGCGGTGGCATGCGTCCGATCGGGCCGGCGCTTCGTCGGCTTCGAGAAGGAGCGGCGTTATTTCGAAATCGCGAGGAAGAGAATCGAGGGACTTCGGTAAGTATATGTATACCTATAGCCAGGGCCAGCACACGATGTCACGAGACGGGGCGGTTGTCAGCACCACCGGCCATGCGGGGAACGGGGCGGGGCTGAACAACCCCTCTCTTCAGTACGCTCATAACCTCGGGCCGCTGCCGTGCGGTAAATACAAAATCAGCGCGTGGGGCACGCACGCGCAGCTCGGGCCTATCAGTGCACCGCTTGTGCCACAAATGGATGTAAACGGCTATGCCTGGCTCCGCGGCCGCGGTGGATTCTACATCCACGGACCAGAGTTCAGCGAAGGCTGCATCGTCCAGCTCGAGCCGGACCGCCTCGCAATGTCGCAGAGCGGGGACTGCGACCTGACGGTCGTGGAATGAAGCGCCGGGGCGGACGCCGGCTGACATCGAGAGAACCGGAGGCCAGCCGATTTGACCTCCGGGCACTACGTCTTAAGCGCGGTCCATCCGGTTCCAGTCTTTCGACGAGCAGCAGAGCAACGGAATCGGCTCCGTTCGCGCTCAGCCTCTTGGCCTGCACCAACTGGATTCGGCAGGCTCACACCGGAACAGCAGGACCACTTTTCATTGGTATTTCGCTGCGCCTACCTCGCCGCGGAGGTTCGCTGCTCGGCCGGCGCGTCAATGATCGTGGGCCAGTTCCAGCAGCCGGGGCCGTCGCCTTGCTCGCGCGCGTAAACGCGTTCGTCCATCTGCGGACCGAACACCACCAGGTTGAGTCCGCTGACAGGACTCCCCGGCGCGCTTTCGTTAATCACGGCACTGCGGACGACTGCCGGGCATTGCTGCGCGGCGTTGGTTTGGTCGGCGGGGCGGTTATAGATGACGATGCGGCCAATTGTTGGCTTCATGCGCATAAGTATCGCGCGATTTGAAGGAAATGGGAAGCGGAAAGACGGGAAGGGCGGCGTCAATTATAATTGACCACCGCCCTCGGGGAAACTCGCTCTGGAAGGGCTGCGCGTTAGCCGCTCCGCGATTTGGTCTTCGCTTTGCCCTTCTTCGCCGCCTTCGGTGCGGGACTCTTCGTTGAGGCCATCGTTCCTGATTCTCCTTTAATCGGAGCATTTCCGCCCCGATTCACTCTCTCAGCTTACACGCGTTTCGAGGTTTTGATGCACATTATTCGTAGGCGAGCTCTCATGCTTTTGGCCGGCATTCCCGCTCGCGCCGCACGCCGAGAACCCGAGGAGCGCGTGCCCACCGATTTGCTTGGGATGAACATGTTCGCCGAGCAGTACAACCGCTACGTAACCGCGCTCCAAGGCGGCGTCATTGACGTGAAGCAGTGGGCTCGCGTCGTCAAGGAATGGGGCCGCGTGGCCGGCTGAGGAAGACTTGCCCGAGGCGATTTCGAAGTTCGAGCCGCACCGCACGCTCTACCTGCGCGGATTCGACCGGCGCGGCTGCGCGGCTTCGCTGCATTCGGCGAGCTCGTCGGGATTCACCGTTAGCGGCGTCTTTAGTGATATCGCCGACTTCGTAGTGGTGGTGCTGTTCGACGCCGACGACAATTACGGACACCTCTTCACCACACGCTATCTCCCCGACTTCAACCTGACCGGCGTCGTCGTCGATTTCGACCTGGCCATCACCAACGGGTTCTACCCGGGCTCCTCCAAATCGCAAAGCGTGCCGTGGGGCATGCTGAGCTGGATCACCAGCTCCGGCACGCCGGGGACGACGCCGCTCAACATCACCAGCACCACCGGCGAGGTTGCCGCGAGCGCGACATTCACTCTCGCCGGCACGCCTACCAGCGGAGACCGGGTGCAGATCGTCTACCTCGGCAACGTGGTCTTCGACTCCAACGTTTTCGGGGCCATCACCACGGGCGAGACGCTGGGCGCGATCGCGACCGCGATGGCGGCGGCAATCAATGCGGCCACGTCCTCGGTGATTCCGCTGACGGCCAGCAGCTCCGGCGCGATGATTACAATCACGTGCACCCAACCTGGCCAGGACGGCAACACGATCGAGCTGCTGTCGATGTACAACTCGGCCGGCAACACGACCATCTCGCCGGCGCTGGCCAAGCTTACGGGCGGCGTCGATCCCACCTCCTTCCACGTCACGCTGGATTTCTCGGCGATGGGACTGGCCAGCCTGCGGCAGTGCTGGCTGACTCTCGCGCCATCTCTCCCGATTGACAGTGGGGGAGTCAATCCCACGCTGGTTCCGTTCACCGCGAAAGAATTCTCCTACGTCTTCTCGAGCTGGACCCTCACCGACCCGGACTCGAACACTCCGCTGAGTGTGGCCGGGCCCGGCAGCGTGGTGGTATCGAGCCGCGACTGGTGGACGTCGTTCTCCGGCAGCGGCTGGGCGCAGCAGGTCGGCGCTTACTTCGAAGGCTTCGCGCGGGCCTCGGCGCATTCCGGTGACTCGGTGACGATCGAGTATTCCTGCCAGTCGATGCACTCACTCTATTTAGGTACTGTTCTCGGCGCTGGCTTCGGCACCTTCGACGTCACTTTGGACAGCGTGTCGCAGACGCCGCTCGATTGCGCGCTAAGCTCCGGAGGCCCGCTGCCGGCGCGGCGGCTGCTCGCCTCGAGCGTTGCCGCCGGCACGCATACGGTGGTGCTGACGCTGTCCAGCTCCGCCACGTGCTACTTCGATTTCCTGCAAGCGGCCGTGCTCAGCGACGTGCAGGACCCGGCCGTCACCTATTCGACCGTCAATGCCGCGGCCGACTTCGACACCAACCAGACGTATCAAATCGCTCCGGAGCGGCTGCTGTGGATCCAGCAGCGGATGGGCTTCACCGGCGACCTCGATTTCTATGCCGGCGTTTTCTTCGCGCTGAAACGGATCCGCAATGGCGGGAGTTTCCACCACGCCACGGTTACGCTCTCGGGCACGTTCAACAGCGGGGACGTCGTCTGGGTCACGGCGGGCGGCACTTTTCCCAACTCGGGAACCACCATCAGCGGCGCAACGACGAAGGGCGGAAATCCGTCCGGGATCGGGATCGGCGGGACCGTCTTCGGCGTGCAGGTATATCCGGCGGATACGCTGACGACGCTGGCTCAGCGCATCGTCGACGCGATCAACGGGTTGTTTGTGGGCGTCTGCGCGGCGCCTACGGCGACCGCCGGCCAGCTCACCGTCACGGTGCTGAGCCCCATCAACGGATTCACTTTCGACGTATCGCTGGCCACGGGGGCGGCTGGATCGCTGGCGGTCGCCGGCGATATCGGGGTGATGGTGGCCGGAGCGCCGGTTGGCGGACAGGAGGGCGTGTGGGGCGTCGACGCGACGCAGACGTCGCCTCTGAACCGAGCTTTCAAGGATTACTTGACCGACATGGCCACGCTGATGCAAGCGGCCGCCCAGACCATGACGGTCGCGTTCAGCCAGGAGCTGCTCGCGCCGCCGGATGCAAACACGTCGGCGGGAGCCTGGTCGCAGCGGTTCGCGGACGGAACCACGGTCCTGACCGATACCGAGTTCGGGAGCTGGGGCTCGGGCTACGTCGAGATGGTGAGTGGTGGGACGGTTCAGCAGACCGGCCACGGCTATATCACTGGAAACAGCGCGCATTTCGCGAACTCGACCCAAACCGGCGAGTGGTATCTGGTGGTAGTCGACGCGAATCACTACACGCTGGGCGTCGAGATCGCCAACTCCGGCGGCTACACGCCGGACGCCGGCGACGCGGTCTTCATCGACCTGCAAACCAGCCAGTGCGCGTTCAACCCTTCAACGGTGACCGCGTACCTGGCTTACTGTTACGTCCAGGCGTCTAGTATCCTGAACGGCGCCGGGCTGACGCCGTGGCTCCAGTTCGGCGAGGTCGGGCACTGGTTCTTTTCTGAGACGATGTCGCTGGGCATCGCCGCCTTCGCGGATTCGGGCGGCCTGATCGAAGTCGAGACGGCGAGCGCTCACGGGTTCTCGACCGGCTGGACTTCGATTCTCGCCGGCACCGGCCTTATAGATGGTACGCAATCTATTTCAGTGATCGATGCCACGCATTTCACGGTGGACGGATCCACCTGGCCAGGCGGATCGCCGGCGGCCGCGGGAACGGTCTCCGGCGGAGGGATGGCCTACTACGACGCCAATCAGGCGGCCGCCGCGCTGACTGCTCTCAGCCGCGCGCTGTGGTCCTTTTACACGCAGGATGACGATCCGACCATCAACAGCTCGGCCGATGCGGATTTCCTCGCGGGACGGATCTACTCCCATGTGTCAACGATTATTTCCGCGGTGCTTGCAGCGGTTTCCGGCGCGCAGTTCGAGGTGCTGTGGCCCTTCGACGTGAATTTCTCGGGCTGCTACTACACGGACGACCTGCCGTTCCCGCAAGGCGGCCGCCTGAATTACGCGGTCAACCTGCCGTCGCAGTGGCACGCGAAATCGGGCAGCGGACTCAACCGGTTCAAGGCCGAGGGGTTGAGCTGGGGCTCGGAGTACTTCAACTTCGACAACGCGCTGGCGACGATGCGGTTCGCCTTCACCGTGCTCTCGTGGGCCAAGAACGACGTCCGCTACCTGATCGCGTGGGACAACCAGGGCTGCCCATGGGATCGCGAATGGTGGGCGACGCTGCTCCTGGCGCTGCCGGGCGTCAACCTCTGGGCCATCGATCACGCGGTGCTGTTTAGCTGGCGAACACAGCCGCTCCCGATCGAGCCGCCGAGCGTGACGCGCTAAACCGTTCGGATATACTAATTCCCGAGCACGGCCGTATGCAAGAGGCTGGCCAAAAACTCAAGCGCATCCGCGAGCGGCTGGACCTGAAATTCCGCGACGTCGAGAACGCCAGCTCGCGCATCGCCGAGGCCCGGCAGAACGACGAGTTTGAAGTTGGGCTGAGCCGCCTGGCGGACATCGAGAACAAGGGGACGACGCCGAGTATCTACCGGCTCTATTCCTTGTGCGCCATCTATCGCCTGGATCTGCGGGAGGCGCTCGCGTGGTACGGGGTTTCTGCGGATCAATTACCTGGGGACGCCAGGCTCGTCGAAGTGCCGGCGACGCATCTCATCCGGCTGTCGGCTCAAGACCAGGCCGAAGTGCAGGCGCCGGTCGCGCTCGGTCCGGGCATCGATCCGGCCAAGACCGATTTCCTCAGCCGCATGATCGAGCGCTGGGGCACCCTCCCTTTGGCTTTGCTGAAAGGGCTGGACCTGCGCGAGTTCCTGTATGGATTGATCGGCACCGACGACTGGTTCATGCATCCCATCGTGCCTCCGGGATCGTTGGTGGTGATCGACGGCAGCCGGCGGCGCATCGCCGACAATGGCTGGAGCAATGAGTTCGATAGACCCATCTACTTCCTGGAGCATCGCGCCGGCTACGCTTGCGCGTGGTGCGACCTGTGCGGGGAGCGCCTGGTGTTGCAACCCCACCCATCCTCGCAGTGCAAGCCGCAGGTGTTCGCGTTCCCCTCGGAAATCGAAGTGATCGGGCAAGTTACGAAGGTCGCGATGAGCCTGGAGCCGGCGGCGCGGCGCCGTCGTTCTGCTTCGACCTAGCCGGGGGACGCGGTTAGGCGGCGCGCGGATTTTCTGGCCTCCGCGCGCCCAAATAAACTCCTCTTTCTCCTTTCACATCCCAGTATGAACGGGGTCCGCGCGGAAAGTTCTTAGCAGGCGGTCGCTTCCGCTCGAGCCGCCTCCGACCGTAACCCGGTAATCAGCCGCGGAGGCAACAGGATTCCCTGAGCATTGGCGGACCATTTCATCTCGGCTAAGCCGCCGCCGGCGTCGATGTAGGTGAGATTGTCGCCGCCCAGCTCGCCATCGGCCGCGCCGGGATGGCCGCCGAAGCCCTGGGCGACCGGTCCGCGTCCCCACAGGTCGCCGGCGTAATCGCCCATCACCAACACCCTGCCGTTCCTGCCGGGGAGAGTCCCCTGGATGATCCACACCGCGATCCCCTGTGGATTCGGGTGCGGCAGCACAAAGAAGACCGTATCGCCGTCCACCGAGGCGTCGACCAGTTGCAGGTTCGCCTTCGGGAAATTGCGCCGCGTCATCGCGTAGATTTCGCCGGCGTGCGCGCGCGTGGAAAAAAGATAGTGGGCCGCCGGCGGTAACCAACACTTCAAGTCGCCGAGCATCGTGTTGGTAATGACCATGGTCACGCCACTCAGTTGAGTGGCATCGTCCAACCTGGCCAGGACGACTGAGCGCACCGCTTCCGGATGCACGCGCCACAGCTTGTCGCCGAGCTGAAACGCCGCGAATAATCCATCTCTCATGTGCCGGAGAGCCGTCTTCTCAGAAACTCCGAGATACGACGCCAATTCCTTTGCCCCCCATAGATGTTCCAAAGGGAAACATGCGCCTTTATGGGCTATTATCGGTCCCAGACATGGAAAAGGCAAAGGAATTAAAAAATACTCGGGAGCATGGACCTGGTTTCCGAGCATCTCCACCTGGTGCGGCCGGCGGTGCTGTCGAGAATGGGATGGCTCGATCCCGAGACGATCGCGACGGGTTACTTCGCGCTGGTGCTGGCGGCGGCCGAGTTCGATCCCACGCGCGGCATCCAGTTCACCGACTACGCGCGGTGGCGGATCCGCAACGCGATTGTCGACCGGCTGCGCTATGAGGAGCGGCGCAAGCACGCGTCTCTCGAGGAGAATGAGCCGGAGGCCTGGCCGGATTTCGATATCGCGCTGCGCCTCGACATCCAGCGCGCGATCGAGCGGCTGCCGCGGCAACAGCGCCTGCTGCTGCACCTTCGGTTTTGGAAGGGACTGACGATGGCGGAGGCGGCTCGGGAGGCGGGATGCTCGATGCATGCGGCCAAATCGGCACAGCGGGCGGCGATGGTGGCGCTGCGGGCGGGGCTGGCGTGATCGCGGCGACGGGCGAGCCGCCACTATACAAATGTATGGTGCCGCACCATGCAAATCTATGGTCGAGCCGAATTGGTCATTCAGTTGATCCGCTCACGTGCGCCGCGTTGGTAACGCCGGATCGCGGGCAGGGGCTGCGCGTAGTTCGCTTTCTTGCGCGAGGCTCGGGCGGCGCGGCGTTTCATGGCCATGATCTGACCCTCGGTGCGTTTCTTCACGGCTCGGCCTCCCGCGCCTCGGCCCGAAGCCGCTGCCAAGCATCCATCTTCTCGCGCGAGCCCCAGCATTCAGGCGGAGCTTCGTGCCGTAGAAACAAGCAGAAGTAGCCCATCGCGGTCCTGTTGTACGTATCGGCGGCGATGAAGGCTTCCACCAGCTCGTTGCGGATGACGGCGCAGAGGAAGCTCCCCGGCTCGATGCCCTGCTCGATCCAGCGCCGCATCCCCTCGCGGCAAGATACGGGCAGGATCAAATAGTCGATATCGGCAAGCAAATCTTTCGGCACGGTTCTCCCTTCATTTCAATTCAAGCTCTGGCGCGGCGGCCAGCCGCGAAAGTTGCCGCGGTTGAAATGCTCGTTGGCGGCGCGAGCGGCCTGGCGCGCGGTCATCCCCGGCGGATCGCTCTCGGTGCCTCCGTAGCAGCAACAGGTGCGCTCCTGGTGGCCCACGGAGCCGATCAGGAGCCGCGTGCGGCACTCCCAGTGCATCTGCGCGAGCTTGCCGTCGCACATGATTGGAGCCGAGAGGTCGGTGGGTTCGATGGGCTCTTCGCAATGCGGGCAACGCCGCGGCTCAGCCATTTCGCCGCTCCCTTTCGCGCGCGATCGAGCGTTCGACTGCGCGGAGCATCTCCCGCAGCTCATCGCGCTCACGTTTGCGGCGGCCGCGGCGGCGATACAGCCCGCTTGCGAGCCAGATGACCAGACCGGCGGCGGCGAGGATCTCAAGCATGCGCCGCCTCCTTCCATGGCCGAAGCCTACTGCGGCCCTTCGCCGTGAGCGCATAAAGATAGTTCAGGCGCGCTCCGGCGTCGGGGCCGCGGACCGGCCCGCGTGTTCCACCTCTCCCCCCCAAAGCAGGCAGCAGCACCATGCCGATGCCCGGCGGCGCGGCCAGCCAAGCGCTGTGGCCAGCTCGAAAGCGGTGGCCGGAGTTTTGGCGAGTCTCCCGGCGGACCCGGTTTCCGGCCCTCACGGAGCCGCCTCCGTCAGCGCCACCAGAATCGGCCGCGCGAGGTCCTTGCGAGCGGAGCGGGTCTCGCGGTGAAACGCCCGATCGTGGCGGAGATGGCAGCCGCGGCAGAGCCAGGCGAGATTCTCGTCACGATCGTCGCCCGCGACGCCATTGAGATGCGCACAGCCGCACTGGATCGCGACGCAGTGCAGGCCTCGCCGGCGTGACGATAACATCGCCGTGGTCCCGTTGGTCAAGGTGCAATGCTCGCAGCGATCGCCGGCGCGTTTGCGCACGGCCTCCCGCGCCGCAAACCACTCCGGCCTGCGATAGAGGTGGAGCAGCTCAGCCCGGATCGGCATGCGCCTCCTCAAACCGCGGGGCGGCGCACTCCCGGCAGAAGATCTTCGCGCCGCCGGCGACCAGACGCTGGCCGTTCTCGCCGAGCACGACGCGCTCGCCGTATTCCGAGCATTCCAGATCGACCCGGCAGCCCGGCGTGGCATTGCGGCCGCTGAAGCGATAGGCGACGACCAGATCGGCGGACGGCGCTTCGTCGCCCACGGAGACGTACTCTTCCATCACGGCGCCCTCCGTGCTTTCCAGTCCTCGAAGAGCCGGTCCGCCGCTTCCGTGGTCTCGCAGAGCGACGCCGCTCTCAGAAGCTCTCGCGTGGGCTTCAGTCCACTCTGCCAGGCTGAGGCCGAGACCGCCCCGACGCAATAGGCTCCCATCGGCGCAGCCTTCGGCACCAGCTCATTTACCCAGCCCAGATACTCGCCAGTCAAATGCGGGTTCATGCCGGCGGCGGCTCCGCCCGGTGCGCGAACCTGTGGCCCTTCTTAACTCCCGGACTCTTGCAAGGCTGGCCGAGTCGGTGGAGAAAGCGGCGCATCCGCCCGTAAGCGCGATGATATTCGCGGGTGCTCCCAGGCGGCGGCGCCGCGACTTCTGGATTCCAGTGAATGACATCGCCGCTGAAATCCAGCGGCGCGCCGGTGCGACCGTGCTCCTGCTTCCAGAAGATCATCATCGAAGCAAACGCATTTCGCCGACCGGCGTGGCGGAAGCCGTCCCGCCAGGCGAGAGCGTTCTTCTCGTCAATGCCCAGCTCGATGCCGTCGATGACGACGCCGAAAGTTCCATCGCCGCGCTCGTAAATCAGGATGTCCTCGACCTTGACGCAAGGCCAGCGCCCGAGCAGCCGCGCCCTCTTGGTCCGGAGGCCGGTATAGCAGTGGCACGTCTCGCCCACTCCCGGCCGCGTTTTGCGCCGGGCGCGAATCGTGTGGCGCTTCGAATGGTCCTTGACCATCGGCGCGAACCGGAGCTTAAATCCGAGCAGCAGATACCACCTCCGCGCTCCGGTACCAATCCGGGAACTGGCTCCATTCGCGGCCGTCGAGCATGCGGCCCTGGTCAAGCTTGCTCGGCACCATGGTTTGGCCGACCGGCGCGAAGCGGCCCCACTGCTTGAAGAAGAACGGGACGCCGGCGGCAACGCACTGATCCCGGACGCAGCGAAACCAGTCGGGCTGAGACGGCTTCGCTCCGGCGCCGGACTCTCCGCCACCAATGATCCAGCCGGACCGCCGTCCGAAGGCGTGCAGTGGGAGCCACGGCGAGAAGTCTACCGCGCCCCACGCCGGCTCGTAGCTGATGCCGAGAACGCTCCCGCCGCGGACCGACAGCAACTGCGGGATGCGGTTGTAATTCGCGGCGCTCGTCACCGAAACCAGCAGCCAGAAGTTCGGCGGGAACGGATGCGCCCGCGAGAATTCGTGCATCCGGTTGGCGCGCTTGGTCAGCAGGATGACGATGTGGGGCAGGGCAGCCATGCGCGGCAGGAACTCGGCCAGCCAATCGAGCGGCAGCGATTCGGTGAATGTGTCGCCCATGTCGTCGAGGAAGATGAGCCGGGGCAGACCGTTCAGCCAGGGCTTGTCGGGGCGCACGGTACCGCGCAGGTTGGGCCAACGTTCGGCCTCGGCCAGGCGCGCCGGAAAGATCGCGGGCCGCTCGAATGCCGGCGGGTAACCCTTCTGGCCGGCGCGGAGCTGAGTGAGCTTGCCGGCGTAGCACTTCTTGATCTTCAGCTTGGGGATCCACAGCTCACAGCCGTCACAGCCCATCTGAAGATTTAGCGTCGAGTCGCACCATTCGATACCGGTGGTTATTCCCATAGTGTCAGTTCGGGAGCTTTCGTTCGGTGCTCCGCCGTTCCCGCTCGGCCTCATTGGGCGGATCGAAAAATCCGAGGCCGTCTCCCAGCCCTGCGTCGGCGACAGCCTTCTTCTGGCGCGCGTGATCCCCCATCCGATACATGTTGAGTGCACTCTTGGCGACCTTCACAGGCAGGCTCCAATTCTCGACCACCCGCCGCCAGTCGATTTCGTCGATGTGAAGATCGCAATCGTTGAGCACTCCGCACATGAGAAACGCTTCGCGAATATGCAGCTTCAGCAGGAGCTCGGGGCCGGCGATGTCGATCTGCATGTTGACCGGGTAGGTGTTGTAGAGGAACTGCGTCATCACGCATTCGGGGCACACGCCTTTGGGAACCTTCGCCAAGCGAAACGGCTTCGAATCCTCGCGCCGCGAATCGGCGACCCGGAGTTGCCGGCCGCACCGCTCGCAATGCGCGAGCGCGCCGGGCGTCTGAGTGGCTTCCATTCCCGTCATCTTGTCCTCCGCAGTTTGCCGGCTTGGATCAGGTTGTACACGCGCTCGACCTTCATGGCCGTTGCTGCGGTGATGCGCGCGCCTTCGCCGTGCTTGATCTGCAACGCGCGCTTGCCGCCCATCCATTCCACGATCTGCACCTTGGAATAGCCGTCCCGGAGCAGCTCGCGCAGCAGCCGCCAGGTCGGAGCGGCCGGCATCAGGCACTTGCCCCGCCGCGCGCCTTCATCGACGGCGAGTATCCTCCGCTCAGTGCGGGCCCGGATGTTCTCGCGCTGGCCGTAGATGATGGCGCACAGAATCTGCTCGGAAACGTCGCAGGCTTCGTGCACGGAATGCCGGCCGATTCCCTTCGCGGACAGCTCGGCGAGATGCCGGCGCGCGCGGTCGGCGCTCACGATCGGGTTAGCGTCGCCGTTCTTCCGTGCAAGGGCGCGGACGGTTTCATACCGCGAATTGGCGGCGCGGCAGAGCATGCACTTGCAGCCGGCCGCGTAGCGGGCCCTGGTCCCGTGCGGCTTCGAAGCGCAAGCGATCTTAATCTTCGAGAGGCGTTCCTCCTGCGCGGAGACGCGACGTTCCTTCTCGCGCTGCTCCCGGAGGAAGCCGGGCGCGAGCAGCGATAGGATGCTCTCGACCGCCTTGGCGCGGGCTAGCGCAGGCATCGTCACGACTCACGCTCCCTGTAATCGATCAGCAGCTTGCTCAAATCCTCGACGATGCGGTGCGCCGCCTGAAGCATCAGCTCCAGCCGGGTGTCGTATTCCGCGGCCGACTTTGGAAGACGCTTTACGTCGCCGTCGAGCAGGCGGATATCGCGCGTGAGATCTCCCAAGATGACGATCGGGCCGCGGGGCGGAGCGGTGGGGAAATCAGCTCGCACGGGCGGCTTTCGATCGCGCCGCTTCTTGGACGGACGGGGCGCGCCAGGCGGCTCCTCCATCGGAGCGAAGTGGATGCTACGCGACGTCATAGCACGGCCTCCTTCCGGAACGGTTCTAGAATTCGCCCCGCCTGCCATTCCGCCATACGGACATAGCGGGGATTCATCTCGATGCCTGCGAAGCTGCGCCCAAGCTTCAGTGCGGCGAAGCCCGTGCGCCCCGATCCGGCGAACGGGTCAAGCACTGTGCAGGGGATGCGCGCCGCGGGAAACAGCGGATGGGAGCAGGTTGCGCGCCAGCCGATCGTGACGCTTCCGACTCCGTCCGGCGTCCCGTTGCGAATGCTAGCCACCGCGCCGCGATCGCGCTTATGCGATGGCGTCGTGTTCCAATCGCCGAGGGCCGGCCGCTCGACGATGCGCTCCCACGGCGCGAGACATTGCGCGCAGCAGCCATACTCGCTCGCTCCGGCGAGGATGCACGGCGCCACCACCTTCTCCGGGAAGGTCGCGAAGTGGCTCACCCAATCGGACTCGCCGCACGCGCAGATGCGGACCTGCGCCTCGTTCTTCGGCAATCTGGCGAACTCACGCCGTTCGTAGATCTCTTCGCACGCGCCGCACATCTCGATTCCGAACGGCTGAGGATTCACGAGCATCGCCAGCGGCGCGCCGAACTCGTCCGGGATCAGCCCATCCGAGAAGGATTCGAAGAACCAGTCCGAATTGCGCCGAGCGCGGGTTCCCCGCTGCGCCAGCTCCTGCCGCGCCCGCACCGTCTTCGCTACGCCGTTGGAGCCGGGCGACGGCTGGCCGTGCCGCTCATCATCGCGACGGATGCGATAGACCGTGCCGAGTCCGCGCTCCTGCTCGCGCAGGCGGCGGGTGCGCTCATGCTCGGCCTGCGGAAGCAGCACGGCCTCACGATCGTAGAAGTACTCCTCCGATTTGGAGAACAGGAAAATGTACTCGACCATCGAGGTGGGACGGTCCGCGGCCGACTCGGGCATCCCATTGCGCTTGAGCCACGGCACTTGCGAGCGGAGATACCAGCCGTCGGCTTGAAGCGCGAGTGCCACGCGCGCCGGCATCATCACCAGGTCCTTGTTCTTCAGCCCGGTCTCGGCGGCCGTCTTGCGATTGGCCAGATCGCCTTCGCTGCGATCGCGGCCTCGGGGATATTTCGGATCGGCGGTCGGGCCCTCGCCATGGGGCCGCGTAACATAGCAGTCTCCGAGATTCAGCCACAGCGTCCCGGAACCGTGGAGCACCCGCCGCACTTCGCGGAAGATGGCGACCATGTGCTCGACGAACAAGTCCGGCGACGGTTCAAGCCCGAGGCATCCGCGCCAGGCTCCGCAGATCGCGCAGAATCGGCCGCCGTCGTTCTGCCCGGACTGGCACTCGCGCGGCCCAAGCCTTCCGGCGCTCGATTCCTCGCGCGGAAGGACATCGCTGCGCCGTCCGCGCTCCTGATCTCCCCACATGTGCTCGCAGGCCAAGACTCCGCGGGGTGGTTGGCCGCCCCAGATCGACGGCTCGATCCCGTAATCGCGAAGGCCCCAATAGGGCGGGCTCGTGACGCAGCAGTGCACGCTCTCCGCGGGAAGCCGGCGCATCACGGCGAGCGCATCGCCGCAGTGCATCTTG
>Ga0210394_10005682_pt1 | contig 13893 bp, 8 predicted proteins | sample IncBWC12MmetaG_FD_160121 | JGI IMG/M metagenome (GOLD analysis project Ga0210394, IMG submission 160121) | Forest soil microbial communities from Barre Woods Harvard Forest LTER site, Petersham, Massachusetts, United States - Inc-BW-C-12-M | ecosystem: Environmental > Terrestrial > Soil >...
AGCGCGTTCCTGCGTCGGTGTGCCGGGAAGTACGCGCGTGGCATGCGCCTGTTCCACGTGCGCCTCGACAAGGAGGTGCGCGTCGCCGATGCGCTCACCTTCATGGCGGCGGAGCGCGCGCAGGCCGAAGAAGCCTACGCGGGCGACATCATCGGCCTGCACAACCACGGCACCATCAACATCGGCGACACCTTCACCCAGGGCGAGCGGCTGGTGTTCACCGGTGTCCCGAATTTCGCGCCGGAGATATTCCGCCGTGCGGTGCTCAAGGACCCCCTCAAGATGAAGGCGCTGCAGAAGGGCCTGTCGCAGCTGTGCGAGGAGGGCGCCACGCAGCTGTTCAGGCCCCTGCGCAGCAACGATCTGATCCTGGGCGCGGTGGGGCCGCTGCAGTTCGAAGTGGTGGCGTTCCGGCTGCAGGACGAGTACGGGGTGCAGTGCGTGTTCGATCCCGTCACCATCTACACCGCGCGCTGGATCGAGAGCGCCGATGCGCGCAAGCTGCAGGAGTTCCGCAGCCGGGCGCACCAGCACCTGGCCCTTGATCACAGCGGCGCACTGGTGTACCTCGCGCCCTCGCGCGTGAATCTCGAGCTGACGCTCGAGCGCTGGCCCGGCATCATTTTCCGCACGACGCGCGAGCACGCCGCGAGCTGAGAGCGCCGATTTGAAGGGTATGGCGCGGCGCGCGGATTTGTGCGACATAGGCGCATCACGGAGGCCCCATGAACGACGTTTCGCTGCCGGCCGCCCTCACGCAGCGCGAAGTGCTGTTGCACGCGCTTTATGAGGCCGCGGAGCTCGAGCACAACCTCATGTGCACGTACCTGTACGCCGCGGCCAGCCTCAAGGACGGTGAGCGCGAGGGGCTCCGCGCCGGGGAAGCCGCCGCCGTAGGGCGCTGGCGGCAGGTGCTGCTCGGGGTGGCCATCGAGGAGATGGGTCACCTCGCGGCGGTGTGGAACATTACCTCCGGGCTCGGCGGCAGTCCACGCTTCGGGCGCTCGAATTTCCCGCTCGATCCAGGCTTACTGCCGGCGAGCGTGGTGGTCAAGCTCGCGCCGTTCAATGCCGATACCCTGCAGCACTTCGTGTTTCTCGAGCGTCCGCACGGCTCCACCGAGCAGGAAGGCGGCGGCTTTGCCTACGAGCGCAGCTACATGCGCGGCGGCACCAGCGGGGCGCGGCTCACTCCCATGGGCGTCAACTACGACACCGTTGGCGACTTTTATGAGGCCCTGGGGAAGGGCCTGCGCGCCCTGGTGGCGCACTGCGGCGAGGCGAACGCGTTCGACGGCGATCCGGCGCTGCAGCTCTCGCCCGAGGAGGTGAATCTGCCGGGCGCGAAGCCTGTGAGATGCCTGAAGACCGCGCTCGCCGCGTTCGCGGCGATCGTCGAGCAGGGCGAAGGTGCGCCGCGCGATTCGGTCGGTTCGCACTACCAGAAATTCTTAGGCGTTCGCGCTGAGTTGCGCGCCCTCACCGACGCGAACCCGGCGTTCTCGCCCGCGTTCCCCGCCGCCACCAACCCGGTGCTGCGCCGTCCGCCGCGGCCCGAGGGGCGCGTGTGGCTCGAGAACCCGGACGCGGTGGCCGGCGTGGATCTCGCTAACGCCTGCTACGGGCTGATGCTGCGGCTGCTCGCCTATGCCTACGCGGTGCGCGGCCCGAGTGCGGAAAAATCCCTCACGGTGGATCTTGCGATCGGTCTCATGCAGGCGGTCATGCCGCTCGCCGAACGCGCGGCGCGCTTGCCGGCGGGGCCGTCGAACCCGCAATGCAACGCCGGTATGTCGTTCATCGCGCTGCGGGATGCCGCCGCGCTGCCCGCGGGTCCGGCCGCGCGGCGCCTGTTCGTCGAGCGTTTCGCACAGCTGGCGGAAGGGGCCGCCGCAGTGCGCGCGAGCGGTGATGCCCGCGCGGTGGCGGCTGCGGACCGGCTGGCCGCGCTCGCCTCGAGGGCCAGCCGGGGCTTTGATCTCACGCCCGGCGCTGCGGCGAGTGCCGCACCCGCCGGCGCGCCGGGTGGCGCAGCGGCTGCGGTGGCGCCTGAGGCGGCGGCGGCCGCCGCGACACCCCCCTCGAGCATGAGCGCGGGCGTGGAGACGGTGCAGGGGCGGAAGATCGAGCTTCAGTTCGAGGCCAGGCGCTGCATTCACTCGCGCTTCTGTGTCACCTGGGCACCCACGGTGTTCCTCGCCAACGTGCAGGGACCCTGGATCCATCCGGACGCCGTGCCGGTGGAACGCCTGGTCGAGGTCGCACACGCCTGCCCCTCGGGCGCGATCCGCTATCGGCGCAAGGATGGCGCGCCGGACGAGCCCGTGCCGGAGGTGAATCTCGCCACCGTGCGCGAGGCGGGACCCTACGCGTTTCGCGCCGCGCTGCAGATCGACGGGGTGCCGGCCGGGTTTCGCGCCACGTTATGCCGCTGCGGTGCGTCCAGGAACAAGCCGTACTGCGACGGCTCGCATCACGAGATCGGCTTCAGCGCTACGGGCGAGCCGCCGAGTGGCAAGACCGACATGCTGGCGCTTCGGGATGGCGTATTGGCGATTGATCCGCAGGCCAACGGACCCCTGAGGGTGCGCGGTAACCTCGAGATCACCAGCGGCACCGGCCGCGTGGTCGCGCGGGTGACCTCAGCGTCCCTGTGCCGCTGCGGCGGCAGCGCCAACAAGCCCTTCTGCGACGGCACGCACACGAAAATCGGCTTCAAATCCGGCTAGCCGCTGACGGCGCGTGACAGCGACAGTCGCGCCACCGCCCGCCGGAACTCCTCGATGTCCTGCGCCCGGGTGCCGGGCACCGCAGGTCCATAGCGCAGCTGCGCATAGCGCGCCAGCAGGGCGTGGACGCGGTTCCCGAGGTCCGGCCGGTGCGCGGTCACCGTGGCGGCGAAGCTCAACGGACCCTGGTGGGGGGCGCGCGGCGGGCCGATGCGCCCGAGCTTGTGGCACAGGCGTGTGTAGGCGCGCGCCAGCGCATCGGGCGCGGCGGGGCGGGCGCTGCGGCCGATGTGCCAGGCGATGACCGCGAGCCACCCGAGCAGCGCGAGCGTGAAGGCCCACCCGAGGTCGCGCATGTCGGGCGAACGGATCCCGAAGCGGCCGAGCAGATCGAGCTGCGCGGAATAATCGAACCTCACGACGTGATCGCTCCACCAGGCGTTGGCGGCATCCCATCGCTGCAGCAGGCGCGTGAGCCAGGCGGAGCTGCGCAGCAGCCGCTCGGGCGTCGCCAGCGCATCGGGCAGCAGGTCGAAGACTCCGCGGCGCAGCCGCTCGGGCGCGACCACCGCGGTCGGATCGATGCGCGTCCAGCCGCGCCCCTCCAGCCAGACTTCCGCCCACGCATGGGCGTCCGATTGGCGTACCACGAAGTAGCCGCCGATCGGATTCCACTCCCCGCCGAGATAGCCGGTCACCACCCGTGCCGGGACGTCCGCGGCGCGCATCAGCGTGACGAAGGCGGATGCGTAGTGACCACAGAAGCCCGCGCGCGTGTTGAACAGCAGCTCGTCCACCGGGTCGGCGCCGAGCGGCTCGGGTGTGAGGGTGTACTCGAAGCCGCCGGTGCGCAGGTACTCGAGCGTCGCCTGCACGAACCCGGCGTCGGAGCCGGCGCGCTGCCGCAGCGTCTGCGCCAGCGCGACCGAGCGCGGATTCATTCCCGGCGGCAGGGGGGCGGTGTCCTGCTGCCGGCCGTAGGCGCCCAGCGGCTCCAGCGCGCGTGTGCGGGTGTACGAGACGGCGTCGAAACTGACCGGCTCGGTGAGCGGCTCGTTGCCGAGCAGCTGGTTGTCATACGTGAGGAGCACGTTGGTGTCGGGGGATTGCGCCGGCGTGTCGAGCGCGAACCACCAGCGCTGCCGGGTGGGCTCGAGCGCGACGCGGTAGCGGTAGGGCGTGCCCAGATACTGCAACCGCTGGCGCAGGTGAAACACCCCGGGCGTGCGCCGCCACGTGTAACCGTCGAAGTCGTGCAGCACCGGACCGCGCCAGTAGCGATCCTCGGGCGGCGGAGCGCGACCGGCAAACTGCACGCGGAAGGCGGGGTCGTAGCTGGCGACGAGCTTCACGATGCTGCCAGGGCTCAGGGTGTCGGACAGCCCCGTCACCGCCTGCCCCCCGCGCTGGATGGCCCAGAACGCGCCCGGCAGGCGCGGGAAGAACAGGAACAGCAGCACCGCCAGCGGCAAAGCCAACAGGAGCGAGCGTCCCGCGAGCTGCAGCGCCGCGCGCCCGCCGAAGCCTGCGGAAGCGACCACGGCGAGCGCGCTGCAGCACAACCACGCCTGCAGCGCATACAGCGGCACCCGCACCAGGCTCTGCCGGTCGAGGCACGCCGCCAGCAGCAGAAACAGTCCCGCGCCCACCATCACGAACTGGTCGCGCCGCGTGCGCGTCTCGAGGAGCTTCAGTGCCGCCATCAGCATCAGCAGTGCGGTGCCGGCGGCGAGTCCGTTGAGCGTGTGAAATTTCAACAGCACCAGCGCCACCACCACCAGCGCGAGCAGCGCGCGCGCCACGGTCCCCGGCAGCCTCGCGCCGCTGCGCTCGGTGGTGAGGCGCCACGCAATCAGCAGCAGCGCGGCGGCTGTCGTCCAGGCCGGCACGCGATCGAAGTTCAACAGCACCCCGCCCGCGAAGGCCGCGCACGCCCACGCGAGCGCCCGCCGCGCCTCGCTGTCAGCGGTGGTCATCGATTCCAAACACCGCGAGCGCCGCGAGACACCGATGCCGGTGCTCGGGGCCGCGGTCGGGACGCAGCCGCACGCCGGGAAGCACCACTCCATAGCGCTCGCCGTGCGCCTCGGCGTCGACCACCCAGCGCGCCAGCTGCGAGAGGCGCGCCTCGGTGTCGGGATCGGTCAGTTGCGCGAAGTCGAACAGGTGCAACTCCGATCCGGCCGGGCTGTACTCCTTGACCAGCAGCGGCGCCTCGCGCGCGTAGGCCTTCCAGTCGACCTGGCGCGGCGAGTCCCCGTCGCGGAACGGCCGCAGCCCCACCCACTCGTCCGCGTCCGACCCACCCCGGGCGCGCGCGCCGCTCTTGTAGCCGCCGTGCGCGGGCATGGGGAGCGACCCGTGGGGCCGTGGATAGATCATCATTTCAACCGGCGTGTGTACCCAGGTCCAGGCGCGGAACAGACCGAAGGGATGCGCGGTCGCGAGGCGCAGCCGATCGATGCGCACGATGCCGCGCCTGGCCGCGGGCAGCGGCAGCTCGAGCCGCTGCCGCTCGTGGGCCGGCAGATCCGCGGCGACCGCCGCCCGCTGCGGCAGGGCGGCCTCGACGCGCGCGCGGGTGAGCTGCGCCGGGTTGGCGAGCGTGAGGTGCACGGCGCCGGTACTGCGCGCGAACACCGCCGGCGCGCTGGCGCTGATCACCGCGATCCCGAGCAGATTGCGGTGGCACTGCTGCATCGCTACCAGCGCAAACGCGGCCAGCGAAAACGTCAGGAACAGGGCGAGGCTGTTGCCGTAGTTGAGTCCGGCGATCAGCATGAGGAGGAGCAGCATCCCGAACGCCACTCCGGCGCCGCTCGGCAGGATATAGAGCCTGCGGCGCTCGAGAGTGACCGGCAGCACATCCGGGCCCTGGCGGCGGCGCATCCACTCCTCCACGCGTGCGCGCACCAGGGTCGGCAGCGCCGCGAGCGGGTTCCAGCGAGCCGTCACCTTACGGCGGCACGGGCACTGCCCGGATGATTTCGCGGGCGACCTCGTCACCATCGCTGCCGCCCGCCGGGTCGCGCCTCTCGAGCCGGTGCGCGACCACTGCCGGCAACACGGCCTGCACGTCCTCCGGCAGCACGGCCGGGCGGTCCGCCAGGTAGGCCCACGCCTGCGCCGCACGCAGCAGACCCTGGCCGGCGCGCGGCGAGAGTCCGAGTTTCAGATCCGAGCGCTCGCGCGTGCGCGCGATCAGCGCCTGGGTGTAATCGAGCAGCGCATCGGCGACGTGCACGGCGCGCACCGCGCCCTGCACGCGCAGCACGGCCGCAGCGGACAGCGCCGGCACAATGCGTGACAACAGCTCGCGGCGCTCCCCGCCGCGCAGCAGCTCGCGCTCATGCGCAGAGTCCGGATATCCGAGCGTCACCCGCATGAGAAAGCGGTCGAGCTGCGATTCGGGCAGGGCGAAGGTGCCGAGCTGCTCATGCGGATTCTGCGTCGCCACCACGAAGAACGGCTCGGGCAGCGGGTAGGTGGTGCCGTCGGCGCTCACCTGGCGCTCCTCCATCGCTTCCAGCAGCGCGCTCTGAGTGCGCGGGCTGGCGCGGTTCACCTCATCCGCGAGCAGCAGCTGGGTGAAGATCGGACCCTGGCGGAAGTTGAATCGCTGGCTGGCACGATCGAAGATCGACACGCCGATGATGTCAGCCGGCAGCAGATCGCTGGTGAACTGCACACGCTGCCACACAAGTCCCAGTACGTGGGCGAGCGCGTGCGCGAGCGTGGTCTTGCCGACTCCCGGCACGTCCTCGATCAACAGGTGCCCGCGCGCCATCAGGCAGGCGAGACACAGGCGTATCTGTCCGGGCTTGCCCAGAATGACGGTCTCGAGCGTGTCGAGCACGGCCCCCAGGGTCGCGGCGTCGGCATCGGCTGCGCTGCCGGCGTTCACGGCAGCCCCTGCAGCCGCTTGAGCTGCAAGCTCAAGCCGACGGCGGTGCGCTCGAGCTCCGCGGCGCGCTCGCGCTCCAGGCTCACGACCGCGCTCGGCGCGTTGCGCACGAAGCTGTCGTTGGCGAGCCGCGCCTGCACTTTGGCAAGATCATCCCGGGTCTTGGCGAGGAGCCTGCCGAGGCGCTCGGCTTCCGCGGCGGCATCGATGAGACCGGCCATGGGCACCAGAACCGTGAGTGTGCCGACCGGCGCTGCCGCCGATGGCGGCGCGCGCTCACCCGCCTCCAGCACCCGGATGCTCGCCAGGCCCGCCAGGCGCTCGAGCCAGGCGCGGTGGCGCTCGCTGCAGGCGCGATCCTGCGCGCTCGCGTCCTGCAGCAACACCGGGATGCGCCTCCCCGGGGCAATGCTCATCTCGCCGCGGATCTGGCGCACCCCGAGCACGACCGCCTGGATCCACGCCGTCTCGCGCTCGGCCTGCTCGTCGCTCGGGAAGTCGGCGGGAGCCGGATAGGGCTGCAGCATGACGCTCTCGCCGGCCACCCCGGCGAGCGGTGCCACGCGCTGCCAGATCTCCTCGGTGATGAACGGCATCAGCGGATGCAGCGCGCGCTGCAGCGCTTCGAGCATCTGCGCGAGCGTGCGCTGCGTGCCGCGGCGCGCCGCCGCGCTGGTGTCCTCGGACTGCAGGGTCGGTTTCACCAGCTCCAGATACCAGTCGCAGAAGTCGTACCAGGTGAATTCGTACAGGGCGCTGGCCGCGTAATCGAAGCGGTAGTCGGCGAGCGCGCTCTCGACCGCCTCGATGGTGCGGCCGAAGCGCGCTCGGATCCAGCGGTCGGCGACCGACAGCTCGACCGGCGTGCCGTCAGCCGCGGGCGTGCCCTCACCGAGAGTCATGGTGACGAAGCGCGCGGCATTCCACAGCTTGTTGCAGAACTTGCTGTAGCCCCCGACCCGAGCCAGGTCGAAGCTGATGTCGCGGCTCGGGGAGGCGATCGCGGCGAAGGTGAAGCGCAGCGCGTCGGTCCCATGGGGCGCGATGCCGGCTGGGTACTGCTTGCGGGTCGCGCGCTCGATCGCCGGCGCGAGCTGCGGCTGCATGAGCCCGGTGGTGCGTTTCTCCACCAGCTCTTCGAGCGAGATGCCATCGACGATGTCGAGCGGATCGATCACGTTGCCTTTGGACTTGGACATCTTGTCGCCGTGCTCATCGCGGATGAGCCCGGTGATGTAGACGTCGCGGAACGGCACATCACCCATGAACTTCAGTCCCATCATCATCATGCGCGCGACCCAGAAGAAGATGATGTCGAAGCCGGTGACCAGGACGTCTCCCGGGTAGAAGCGCTCGAGCGCGGCGCTGCTGTCGGGCCAGCCGAGCGTCGAGAACGGCCACAAGGCCGAAGAGAACCAGGTATCGAGCACATCCTCGTCCTGGCGCAGGGCGACGCCCGCGCCGATGCGGTGCCGCGTGCGCACCTCGGCTTCATCGCGGCCGACGAAGATGTTGCCGTCGCCGTCGTACCACGCCGGGATGCGATGCCCCCACCACAGCTGCCGGCTCACGCACCAGTCCTTGATGTTGCGCATCCACTCGAAATAGGTCCGCGCCCAGTTCTCCGGCACGAAGCGGGTGCGACCCTGCTCTACGGCCGCGATGGCCGGCGCCGCGAGCGCGGCGATCTTTACGAACCACTGGTCGGTGAGATAAGGCTCGAGCACCGCGCCGCTGCGATCGCCGCGCGGCACGACCAGCCGGTGCTTGTCGACACGCTCGATGAGTCCGCCGGCCTCGAGTTCCGCCAGCACGCGCTTGCGGGCCTCGAAGCGCTCGAGTCCGCGGAAACGCTGCGGTACGGTGTCGGCAAGCGTGGCGCGCGGCGTGAAGATGTTGATCAGCGCAAGCTGATGGCGCTGGCCGATGTCGTAGTCGTTGAAATCGTGCGCCGGGGTCACCTTGAGGCACCCGGTGCCGAAGGCCGGGTCGACGTACGAATCGGCGATGACCGGCACGGCACGGTCCGCGAGCGGCACCAGCACCTGCCTGCCGATGAGTTCCTGGTAGCGCGGATCCTCCGGATGCACCGCCACCGCGGCGTCGCCGAGTATCGTCTCCGGGCGCGTGGTCGCCACCACCAGCTGACCCGTACCGTCGGCGAGCGGGTAGCGTACGTGCCAGAGCTGCCCGTCCTCCTCCTGCGCCTGCACCTCCAGGTCCGACAGCGCGGTAAGCAGCACGGGATCCCAGTTGACGAGGCGCTTGCCGCGATAAATCAACCCTTCAGCGTGCAGCCGCACGAACACCTCGGTCACCGCGCGCGACAGCCCCGGGTCCATGGTGAAGCGCTCGCGCGACCAGTCGACCGAGTCGCCCAGCCGGCGCATCTGGGCGCTGATGGCGCCGCCGGACTGCTCCTTCCACTGCCACACGCGCTCGAGGAAGGCCTCACGGCCGAGGTCGGTGCGCTTCACGCCCTGGGCGTTCAGCTGCCGCTCGACCACCATCTGCGTGGCGATGCCGGCGTGGTCGGTGCCGGGCTGCCACAGGGCAGCGCGGCCGCGCATGCGCTCATAGCGGGTGAGCGCGTCCATGAGCGTGTGCTGAAAGGCATGCCCCATGTGCAGCGTGCCGGTCACGTTCGGCGGCGGGATCATGATGCAATAGGGTGCGCCCTGGCCGCTGGGGGCGAACCAGCCGTGAGACTCCCAGCGCTCGTAGATACGCCGCTCGATAGCCTGCGGCGCGTACACCTTTTCCATCGGGGGATTATAGCGGCTCGAGGCGCGCCGCCTTCGGTGCCGCCGCGCGCGCGCAACGGCCGCTGCGGGAGTTATGTGGCGTGGCGGCGCCGCCGCGTCGGCTGCCGCCGCGGTCGGCAGAAGCGCACGTGGCGCAGTTTGCGGTCGTGGCTTGCGCCGTGGCGTGTCAGCGAGCCGCGCGCTGCAGCAGAAAGTCCGCGAGCAGCGGCGTCGGCCGGCCCGTACTGCCCTTCTGCGCACCGGCCTGGTAGGCGGTGCCCGCGACGTCGAGGTGCGCCCATTTGAGTCCCTGGGTGAACTTGCTCAAGAAAGTTGCGGCGGTGATGGCGCCGCCGTCACGCCCGCCGACATTGGCAAAGTCGGCGAAGTTGCTCTTCAGCGCTTCCGCGTATTCCTCGGTCAGCGGCAATTGCCAGCAGCGGTCGTCCGCGCGTACCCCGGCCTCCAGCAGCTCGCGTACCAGCGGCTCGTCGTTTCCCATGACACCGGAGTGATGATGCCCCAGGGCGATGACGCACGCGCCGGTCAGCGTGGCGATGTCGATCACCGCGGCGGGATGGAAGCGGCGCGCGTAGTGCAGAGCGTCGCACAGAATGAGCCGCCCTTCGGCGTCGGTGTTGAGAATCTCCACCGTCTGTCCGGACGCGCTGGTGGCGATGTCCCCCGGTTTGACGGCCCTGCCGCCCGGCATGTTCTCCACCGCGGCGATCAGGCCGACCAGATGCAGGCCGAGGCGCAGCTGCGCCGCCAGGGTGAGGGCGGCGATCACCGCCGCCGCGCCGCTCATGTCGAACTTCATCTCATCCATGCCGGGGGGGTCTTTGAGCGAGATGCCGCCGCTATCGAAGGTGACGCCCTTGCCGACCAGCACCACCGGCGGCTGCGCTTTGCGCGTGCCGCGGTATTCCAGCACGATGAAACGCGGCGGTTGATGGCTGCCCTGCGCAACGGCGAGCAGGCAGCCCATCTTTTCGCGCCGGATAGCGGCTGCGTCGAGCACCCGCACGCTGAGTGAGCCGGAGCGCTTGGCGAGTGCACGCGCCTGCTCGGCGAGAAACGTCGGCGTGCAGATGTTGGCGGGAAGATTTGCCAGATCACGCTGCACCTGGGCGGCGGCTGCCACCGCCGCGCCATGTGTCAGGCCGCGCTCGGCGGCGGCGGCCTTGCGCACCGGCCCGGCCAGTACCCTGGCCAGGGCGGGCGCGGGCGCCTTCTTGCCGGTCTTAAGATCGTTGACGCGATACAGCGCCGCGCCGGTGAGTTCCGCGACCGCCCGGCCGAAATAGTAGTCATCCAGCTGCTTGGCCTCCGGGCGGTCGATGGCCACGGCGCAACTGGCGATGCGCGTGCGTGCCAGCGCCGCCGCCGCGGCCGCCCAGGCCTTGCGCCAGCTCCTGCGGTGAAAGCTTTTTTTCGCTCCCAGCCCGGTGAGCAGCACGCGCGAGGCCTTGATGCCCGGCAGATCGGCAATCAGCAGCGTGTCGCCCCCGCGGCCGGCGAAGTCGCCACGCCCGAGCAGAGCCTTCAGCCGGCCGCCGCAGGCCGCATCCACGCTGCGCGCCTCGCCGCTGAGCTCTCCTTCCTCGAACACGCCGAGGACCAGGCAGTCCACGCCGAGTGTTGCCAAGCCCTTCGTCCAGACCCCGAATTCCATGCCATATCCCCCTGCCGTTGAGGCGCGCGTGCGTTACGATTTACCTTGGTCGCGCCTCTCGAGCGCCGCGTTCCGTTGGGTGCTTTATTGAGCGCGCGAGGCGCCGTTACGGCTGCAAGCGGCGGCAAGTGTAACTCAGAGCCCGCCGGGTTTCCGGTAGGCAAGCGGGTAGTGCGTTGGGGAATACCCTCGGTCGCTACGTTCTGCGCGAAGTGGTGACGGCCTGGCTGGTCGTGACCGGGGTGCTGCTCGTCATTCTGCTGGCGAACCAGGTGGTGGGGGTGCTGGAGCGCGCCGCGGCCAACCAGTACCCGCAGGGTGTCGTCCTGGAGCTGATCGGCCTGGGTGCGCTGCAGAACCTGTCGCTGCTGCTGCCCGTCGGGTTGCTGCTCGGGGTGGTACTGGCGTTCGGCCGGCTGTACCACGACAGCGAGATGGCGGCGGCGCTGGCGTGCGGGGTCGGGCCTGCGAATCTGTATCTGCCCGTGGCGCTGCTCGCGGCACTCGGCACTGTGGGGTTGGCATGGCTCACCCTGGTGCTGGCGCCGGATGCCACCGCGCGCGCGCTCAGTCTGCGCAGCGCGGCGCTGCGTGCCGGACAGTTCGCTCCGGTTACGCCCGGGAAGTTCCGCATCTTCAGCGGCGGCAGCGCCGTGGTGTACGCGCAGGACGTCAATCCCGACGGCACACTCGCCGACGTGTTCGTGGAGCGCAATCGCGGCGCGCTGGTCGAGGTGGCGCTCGCCGAACGGGCGCGGCACGCTGTCACGGCGGACGGCATGACGCATATTCTCACTCTCTATAACGGTGAGCGTTTCGAAGGCGTGCCCGGCGCGGCCGAGTTTCGCATCGTGCGCTTCGCCGAGCACGTGGTGCCGGTGCAGGCGCCGCTGATCAGCGAGGCGGTCACGAATCTCGAAGCCCGATCCACCGCGAGCCTGCTCGACTCGAGCGACGCCAGCGCGCGCGCCGAATTGCACTCGCGCATCGCCATGCCGCTCATGTGCGCGGTGCTGGCGTTGCTGGCGGTGCCGCTCGCGCGCCTCAGGCCGCGCCAGGGCCGCTACGCGCGCGTGTGGCTCGCGGTCGTGATCTTCTTCCTGTATGTCAATCTCATCTCCGTGGGCAAGGTGTGGATCGCGCGTGGCACGATTCCGGAATTGCTCGGACTATGGTGGACACACGCGGTAGTGGTGCTGCTCGCGCTCATGGTGATCGTCGGGCCGGGACTGAGTAACCGGCTGCGCTACCGGATGCGCGGCCTATGAGTGTGCTGGACCGCTACATCGTGCGCGCCATCCTCGGCTCGGTGATGCTGGTGATGCTGGTGATACTGATGCTCGGCGCGCTGTTCGTGTTCATCGATCAGCAGGATGACATCGGCACCGGCCACTACACCGCGCTCAGCGCCTTCTGGTACACGCTGCTCAATCTGCCGCAGCTGGCCTACGAACTGCTGCCGATCACCGCACTCATCGGTTCGCTCCTGGGGCTGGGCGCGCTGGCGCGCGGCAGCGAACTGACGGTGGTTCGCGCCAGCGGCGTGTCGATCGCGCGCCTGGCGGGTATTGCGCTGCTTGCCGGGCTGCTGCTGATCTTCGTCGAGCTGCTGCTGGGCGAATTGCTCGCCCCGCCGCTGCAGCAGGCAGCCCGTGAGCAGAAGGCCTTCAGCAAGCTGAGCAACGTCAGCTTCGGTGGCGGCGGCGGCGCCTGGGTGCGCGACGGCGACCTGATCCTCAACGTAGCCGGCCAGTACAGCCAACGCCAGTTCGGCAGCATGCAGATCTTCGAGCTGTCGCCGCAGCATCGGCTGATTGCCCTGGGGCACGCCACGCGCGCCACCGCCGGCTCCCGGGGCAGGTGGCTGCTGAGTGACTACACCGAGTCGCGCTTCGCGGACGATGCGGTGACCACCCGCCCGCCCGGTCAGCGCCTGCTCGCATCGAACGTCACCGCGGGGTTCCTCGGTCTCGCGGTCGAGGATCCGAAGCAGCTCACCAGCCGCGCCCTGTGGCGGCTGATCAGCTACTACCGTACCAATGCGCTCGATACCCGCGAGTACCTGTTCGCGTTCTGGTCGCGCATCGCGCGCACGCTCGCCATCGCCTTCTCGGTGCTGCTGGCGATTCCGTTCGTGCTCGGCTCGCTGCGCTCCGCGGGCGCGGGCACGCGCATGATGCTGGGGCTCATTCTCGGCATCGGCTTCTTTCTGCTGCAGCGGCTGATCGAGAGCGGCACGATCGTGTTCGATCTCAACCCGATGGTGCTCGCGTGGCTCCCCACCACGCTGCTCGCGACGGTGACCGTGACGCTGTTGGCCCGCGCGCGCTGACACTTGCGCTCAGCGCCGGGCCCGCACGGCGCTAGCGGTCCGGCAACTCCTTGCGCGCCGCCCGCCACTCCTCGGCCGATGCCACGCGGTGCGTCATAGCGGTCCTGCGGAAATGCCGGCCGCGAATTGCGGCCGGCCGTCGTCTATCGACACCCACGGCAGCTTGTCGCCGACCCACAGGTGCATTTGCGGCGCGAGCAGCGTCGGGTCATCCAGGGTCGCGAGCGTCACGTCGATCTCAGCGGCGCGGGCGTCGTTGCGATAGGTCAGCGAGGTGCCGCACGCCGCGCACAATCCGCGCGTGACCGCCGCCGAGGAGCGATATTCGGCGAGGCTGCCCCGGGTGAGTCGGAAGTTCTCCCGCACGAAGGTCCCCCACGCAACCATGGGCGCGCCGCTCGCCCGCCGGCAGCTGGCGCAGTGACAGAAGCACAGGTTGCTCACCGTCCCCGACACCCGGTAGCGCACGCCACCGCACAGGCAGCCGCCGAGGTAACAGGTCTCGCCCA
>Ga0210394_10005684_pt1 | contig 13883 bp, 10 predicted proteins | sample IncBWC12MmetaG_FD_160121 | JGI IMG/M metagenome (GOLD analysis project Ga0210394, IMG submission 160121) | Forest soil microbial communities from Barre Woods Harvard Forest LTER site, Petersham, Massachusetts, United States - Inc-BW-C-12-M | ecosystem: Environmental > Terrestrial > Soil >...
CTTCCTTGGCCTGACCGAGCGCGACCTTCATGATCTCTTCGGTGATGCCCTCGATCTTGATGTCCATCTGGAGCGAGGTGATGCCCTGTTCGGTGCCGGCCACCTTGAAGTCCATGTCGCCGAGATGATCCTCGTCGCCGAGGATGTCCGACAGAACCGCAAAACGCTTATCTTCCAGAATAAGGCCCATCGCGATGCCCGCGGTCGGCCGCTTCAGGGGAACGCCGGCGTCCATCAGCGCGAGCGAGGCGCCGCAGACCGAAGCCATCGACGACGAGCCGTTGGATTCGGTGATCTCCGAGACCACGCGCACCGTGTACGGGAATTCGTGATGCGGCGGCAACACCGGATGGATCGCGCGCCAGGCGAGCTTGCCGTGGCCGATTTCGCGTCGCTTGGTGCCGCCGAGGCGGCCGGTCTCGCCGACCGAGTAGGGAGGGAAGTTGTAATGCAGCAGGAACGTCTCTTTATACGTCCCCGACAGCGCGTCGATATATTGCTCGTCTTCGCCGGTGCCAAGCGTGGTCACGACCATCGCCTGGGTTTCACCGCGGGTGAACAGCGCAGAACCATGGGCACGCGGCAGCACGCCGACTTCAGCGACGATGTTGCGCACGGTCTTGACGTCGCGGCCGTCGATGCGCTTGCCGGTGTCGAGAATGTTCCAGCGGACGATCTTGGCTTCCAGTTCCTTGAACACGCCGGCGACGCGGAGCTTGTCGTATTTCGGCTCCTGGCCTTCCGGGAAGAAGTGCGCCATCGCCTTTTCCTTGACGGCGCCGACCGCGGCATAGCGATCCTGCTTGACCGGGATGGCGTAGGCCTTGCGCAGGTCCTGTTCGACGAGCGCGAGCATTTCCTTTTCGATCGCGGCATTGTCGATCACGGTGACTTCGCGCGGCTCCTTCGCCGCCTTCTCCGCGAGCTCGATGATCGCCTTGATCACAGGCTGGAAGTGACGGTGGCCGAACATCACGGCGCCCAGCATCACGTCCTCGTTGAGCTCCTTGGCTTCCGATTCCACCATCAGCACCGCATCGGCGGTGCCGGCGACGACGAGGTCGAGCTGGGTCTCAGCCATCTCATCGAGGGTCGGATTGAGGATGAATTCGTCGTTGGCGAACCCGACGCGCGCAGCGCCAATCGGGCCCTTGAAGGGCGCGCCGGACAACGTCAACGCGGCGGATGACGCCACCAGTGCCACGATATCGGGATCGTTCTCCATGTCGTGCGACAGCACGGTCACGATCACCTGGGTCTCGTTGCGCCAGCCGTCGACGAACAGCGGCCGGATCGGGCGGTCGATCAGGCGGGAGACCAGCGTCTCCTTTTCAGTCGGACGGCCTTCGCGCTTGAAGTAGCCGCCGGGGATGCGGCCTGCGGCGTAGGTCTTTTCCTGATAGTCGACAGTCAGCGGCAGGAAATCGACGCCTTCGCGGGGCGATTTGGCGGCGACGACGGTCGCCAGAACGATCGTCTCGCCATAGGTGGCGACAACAGCGCCATCGGCCTGCCGCGCGATTTTCCCGGTTTCAAGTTTGAGGGGACGCCCACCCCAGTCGATTTCTACGGAATGCTTATTGAACATTGTGGTCTTCTTTCATGAGTTCGCGAAAGAGGAGACGCCACAAAACAAAAAACCATGCGCAAGATTGCGAGATGCTGGGCGCGTTGCCGCGTCAAGCATCCGGCGATCCTGCCATGGTTTCTGGTTTTAGGATGGCGTCCATCCTTTCGCTTTAGGTCACGGGCACCTTGCCCGTTTCGTCCAGCGAGCCGGATTGCTGCTGGACGTTCGCAATCTAGGCTCGATCCCTTCGGGAAACCGTTTCCCGCTGTTTAAGGATCGGCCCTAAGGACATGACGGCTTCTGCCTCATGCCCTTTCCGCATCATCGGGTTCGATGAGCCGGAACAAGCCGGCTCTCGGTCGATCATGCAAAAACGCGCGCCAAACGGCGCGCGCGTAGTTCTCTAAAAGCTCAACGACGAATGTTGTGCTTTTCAAGCAGCGCTTGGTAACGCGCCTCGTCCTTACGCTTGATGTAGTCGAGGAGCGAGCGGCGCGTGGCGACCATCTTCAACAAGCCGCGGCGTGAATGGTTGTCCTTCACGTGGCTCTTGAAATGCCCGGTGAGGTTATTGATGCGTTCCGACAGGATCGCAACCTGCACCTCAGGCGAGCCGGTGTCACCGGCCTTGTTGGCATTGGTCTTGATGACTTCCGCTTTGCGTTCTGCGGTAATCGACATCGTCAGTTACTTCCATCGTTGCGAGCCGGACTGGCAGTCAGTCCGGTCAGGTTGAACACGCGCTTGGGGATGAGTTCGCCATTGCCAATTTCAGCAAGCGCGAGAAGCCGGCCTGCCACCGTGACATAGACTGTGCCGCTACAATTGGGCGCATCCCGTCCGCGCAACAAAACGGCCTGGCCCCTGTGGAGCCTTGCCGCATCAGCCCGAGTGACGGCCAGTGCCGGGATGTCGTCCAGCGCGGTCTCAACGGGCAAAAGCGCGTCGGCGAGGCTACCCTCGCCGGACGCGGCTCTATCGCACAAAGCCTCCAACTGTTCCAGCGGAATCATGTCGTTTTCGCCGAACGGGCCGACCAAGGTCCGCCGCAGCGCGCAGATATGGCCGAAACAGCCGAGAATCCGTCCCAAATCGCGGGCCAGCGCCCGTACATAGGTGCCTTTGCCGCACTCGGCCTCGAACACGGAATGGCCCGCATCTAGTTGTTCTACAAGGATTAATTGGTGAATCTCGACCGGGCGCGGCTTCAGCTCGACGGTCTCGCCGTCCCGCGCCAGGTCGTAGGCGCGCTCGCCCTGAATCTTGATGGCGGAATATTGCGGCGGGATCTGCTCGATCAGGCCGGTGAAGCGGGGCAGAAGGGCGATGATCGCCTCAGGGGAGGGTCTGGTTTCGCTGGCCTTGACGACCCGGCCCTCGGTGTCGTCGGTGTCGCGCTCCTCGCCCCAGGCAACCGTGAAGCGGTAGCGCTTGCGGCCGTCCATCACGAAGGGGACGGTCTTGGTGGCCTCGCCGATCGCGATCGGCAATCCGCCCGAGGCGAGCGGGTCGAGCGTGCCGGCATGCCCGGCCCGTTTGGCCGAAAACAGCCGCTTGACGATCGCAACCGCGTGGGTGGACGTCATGCCGATCGGCTTGTCGAGGACGACCCAGCCATGGACGTCGCGTTTGTCCCGGCGCGGCTGGTTGTTCTGCTTTGGCTGCCTCTCGCGCGGATCGTTGTGGCCCCGCTTGATGTCGCCCTGTCGCTCGACAAAAATATTTTCTTCCGCCGCGGGCGGATCGCTATCTTGCTGCTCGATTGTTCGGTTTGCCGTCGTCACATTCATCATTCTTCGTCCGAATCGGGCGCGAGATCTCTCTGCACCTCAGGTGTTCGCAGTAATTTCTCGATACGTTCCGCTTCGTCGAATCGGTCGTCGATGTGGAAGCGAATATCAGGAGCAAATTTCAGGTTAACGCGATGGGCGATCTCGCCGCGCAGGAATTTCTTGTTGCGCGCAAGCGCGGCGATCACCTTGTCGGTATCGCGTCCGCCGAGCGGCATCACGTAAATGGTTGCAAGCTTGAGGTCGGGCGACATTCTCACCTCGGGAACGGTAATGATGTGGCCTTCAAGATCGGGATCGTGGACGTTGCCGTGCGCCAGAATCTCGGCAAGTGCATGGCGCACGGTCTCGCCGACCCGCAACTGGCGCTGCGAGCCGCCGGGCGCGGAGCTCTTTTTGTGATGATGGGGCATTAAAATTCACCTTGTCATGCCCGGGCTTGACCCGGGCATCCATCAATTCATTTTAAGAACCGCCTTCGGCGGATGGATCGCCGGATCAAGTCCGGCGATGACGAAAAGAAAGCGCGTCGTAAGATTTGGACTTACAGGCTTCGCTGGATCGTCTCGACACGGTAGCACTCGATGACATCGCCGACCCGCATGTCGCCGTAGTTCTCGAACGCCATGCCGCACTCCTGGCCCGATTGCACTTCCTTCACTTCATCCTTGAAGCGCTTCAGCGTCGACAGCTTGCCTTCATGCACGACGACGTTGTCGCGGATCAGGCGAACATTGGCGCCGCGTTCCACGGTGCCGTCGGTGACGCGGCAGCCTGCGACCTTGCCGACCTTGGAGATATTGAACACTTCCAGGATCTGGGCGTTGCCGAGCATGGTTTCGCGCAGCGTCGGCGCAAGCAGGCCGCTCATCGCCTTTTTCACGTCGTCGACGAGGTCGTAGATGATGTTGTAGTAGCGGATCTCGATGCCGTTACGTTTTGCCGCCGCCGCCGCTTCCTTGTTGGCGCGGACGGAGAAGCCGATGATGGCGGCATTGAAACCCTCCGCGAGCGTTACGTCCGATTCCGAGATGCCGCCGACGCCGGCATGCAGGATGCGGGCGGCGACTTCCTCGGTGCCGAGCTTTTCGAGCGATCCGAGGATCGCTTCCAGCGAGCCCTGCACGTCGGCCTTGACGACCAGCGGGAATTCCTTGCGGCCGGATGTCTTGAGCTGCGACATCATCTGTTCGAGCGAACCGCGCATGCCGGAAATCGAGGCAGCCGCATTCTCGCGCTTCTGATGCGCACGGTAGCTGGTGATCTGCCGCGCACGGGCTTCGTTTTCGACGACAGCGAGGCGGTCGCCGGCTTCCGGCGGCCCGTTGAAGCCGAGCACCTCGACCGGCACGGAGGGACCTGCCTCCTCGACGGTGTCGCCCTGATCCGAAATCAGCGCACGCACGCGGCCCATCTCGGCGCCGGCAACGACGATGTCGCCGACCTTCAAGGTGCCGCGCTGTACCAGCACGGTTGCGACCGGGCCGCGGCCGCGATCGAGCTTGGCTTCGATCACGGTGCCTTCGGCAGGGCGCGATGCATTGGTCTTGAGGTCGAGCAACTCGGCCTGCAACGCGATCATCTCCAGCAGTCTGTCCAGATTGGTCTTGTTCTTAGCGGAGACCTCGACGTCGACCACATCGCCACCGAGCGATTCGACCTGAACCTCGTGCTGCAGCAGTTCGGTGCGCACGCGCTCAGGTCTCGCGTCAGGCTTGTCGATCTTGTTGATGGCGACGATCATCGGAACCTTCGCCGCCTTGGCGTGGTTGATCGCTTCCACCGTCTGCGGCATGACGCCGTCATCGGCGGCCACCACCAGCACCACGATATCGGTGACCTTGGCGCCGCGGGCGCGCATCGCGGTAAACGCGGCGTGGCCCGGGGTGTCGATGAAGGTGATCTTCTTGCCGCTTTCCGGCGAGGTCACCTGATAGGCGCCGATATGCTGGGTGATGCCGCCGGCTTCACCGGAGACCACATTGGCGTGGCGCAGCGCGTCAAGCAGCGAGGTCTTGCCGTGGTCGACGTGGCCCATCACGGTCACGACCGGCGAGCGCGGCTCGGTGTCGGTCGAATCGTCGGCGACGTCGAACAGCCCTTCCTCGACGTCGGATGCCGCCACGCGCTTGACGGAATGGCCCATTTCCTCGGCGATCAGCTGCGCGGTATCGGCGTCGATCACGTCGGTGATCTTGTGCATCGCGCCCTGCTTCATCAGCAGTCTGATGACGTCGACGGCGCGCTCCGACATGCGGTTGGCGAGTTGCTGGATGTTGATGGCTTCCGGAATGACGACCTCGCGAACGAGCTTTTCCTTCGGCTCGTTCGATTGATGACCCTTGAGGCGCTGGGTGCGGCGGCGGAACGATGCGATCGAGCGTTCGCGCACGTCGTCGGCATTGAGCGCGGTGACCAGCGTGAGCCGGCCGCGCTGTTTCTGCGGCGCCGGCTTCGCGGTCGCCTTGGGGGCTACTGCTGGACGCATGGCGCCGCCGGGACCGCGCCGGACTTGCCGCGGGCCTTCGTCCTCGTCGGAAATGTCGGCCGCAATGCCGGGGGCGCGCGCCACGGGCACTGCGGGGCGGGCTGGCGCGGCTGCGGTACGGGCCTCGGCTTCGCCGAAACGCTTCTTGGCCTCGAGTTCCGCCTTGCGCTTGGCTTCCTCGTCCTGACGGTGGCGATCTTCTTCAGCCTTACGGCGGGCTTCGGCCGCCTCGCGCTCGGCCTGTTCGACGCCCTCCTTGCTCGAGCGCCGCTTGGCTTCTTCTTCGGCAATGCGCCGCTCTTCGACATCGCGCACCTTGGCGTCGGCAAGGGCGCTGGCACGCGCGGTGCGCTCGTCTGCGGTAAGGGTGCGCAACACCACGCCGGAATTGCTGCGCGGCGCAGCCGGCGCCGGTGCGGGCCGGGCCACTGGCGCCGGGGCTGCGGCCTTGGCGACAACCGGTTCCGGTGCAGTCGTTTCGGGGCCGGGGCCTTCGCCGCCAACGCGGCGTTTGCCGCGCTTTTCCACCACGACCTGCTTGGTCCGGCCGTGGCTGAAGCTCTGGCGCACGGTTCCCGTCTCGACGCGCGGCTTGAGCGTCAAGGTCTTGGTCGGAACACTAAGCGTCTTGTCGCCAGGCGTTTTCGTATCAACCATTCAGCAGTCCTAATCCTCTTTGGTCGTGCGTGTCCGCACGGTCTGTATCGGCGAATTCTTGTCCACGTTCTTGGCCACGGTTCTGTCGTCGTCCGCCATACGGTATCGGACCAGTACATGGCTACGTGAAAGGAACGTATCGCTCGCCGGGCCTGCGAGCAGGGCAGCATGTATCACATTTGACCGCCCCAGTGCCAAATCCAATTGTTCCGAGGTCAGCACATTAACTATGGGGATTTCGGCGGATTCACCGCCATCCCTGTCATTTTGACGGACCAGAGCGTCCAATTTGCGGATTCCGTCGGCCGCCCCGTCGGATGCGTGGATCAGCGCCCTGACCGGGCTCTGGGTCCGCCGCTCGAGGACGTCCGCAACCTTGCCAAAGCCGGAAACCGCCTGCCCGGCCTTGGCGGCCATGGCCAGGGCCTCGACGACAAATCGTTCCAGCAAGCTTTCGGTGTCGGCAACAAGCGTTGGCGCCACCCGGACGTCACGCTTGAATCCTCTCTGGAATTGGTGACGCCGTACCGCTTCCGCAATGGCTTGACGGGATGCCGAAACCCAGAGGCCGCGGCCCGGAAGCTTGCGCTTGAAATCCGCCACCACTTCGCCCGACGGGGTAACCACAAAACGGATCAGCTCGCCGATCGGTTTGGTCTCGCGGCTGACCGCGCACATCCGCATGGTCGCGGACTTTTCAGCCCGCGGTCCATGGTCGAGTTCGGGGTCGGCGGAAGAAAGCATTGCGGCGACATGGCTCCGATCGTCAGGCCGGCTGATCTTCGGGGCTTGCGGCCTCCTCGGTCTTCTTGTCGAGATCGGCCTGTGTGATCCAGCCTGCCAGCACGCGCGCCTGCATGATCATGGCTTCGGCGTCGTCGCGTGTGACCTCGTTGGGGTCGAGGATGCCCGGATGCTTGGTCGGCTCGCCGCCTTCCTTGCGTTCGGTCCAGCCCACCAGGTCGTCGGTGGCGCAACCGGCGAGGTCTTCGACGGTCTTGATGTCGTTCTCGCCGAATTTCACCAGCATCTTCGAGGTGACGCCGGGGACTTGCTTCAGTGCGTCTTCCACGCCGAGCTCCTTGCGCTTGGTTTCGAGTTCGCTCTCCAGCTGCTCCAGATATTCCTTGGCGCGATTCTGCAATTCGTTGGCCGTCTCCTCGTCGAAGCCCTCGATGCTGGCCAGTTCGCGGATGTCGACCAGCGCCAATTCTTCCACCGAGGTGAAGCCCTCCGAGGCGAGCAACTGGCCGACGACTTCGTCGACGTTGAGCGCTTCCATGAACACGCGCGTGGAGTTCTCGAAGTCGGCCTGACGGCGCTCGGACTCTTCCTGCTCGGTGAGAATATCGATGTCCCAGCCGGTCAGTTGCGAGGCGAGGCGCACGTTCTGACCGCGCCGGCCGATCGCCAGCGACAACTGGTTGTTGGTGTCGGGCACCACGACTTCGATCCGCTCGCGGTCTTCGTCGATCACGACCTTGGAGACCTCGGCGGGGGCGAGCGCGTTGACCACAAAGGTCGCGATATCGGGCGACCAGGGAATGATGTCGATCTTTTCGCCCTGCAATTCGTTGACCACGGCCTGAACGCGCGATCCGCGCATGCCGACGCAGGCGCCGACCGGATCGACCGAGGAATCCCGGGAGATCACGCCGATTTTCGCGCGCGATCCGGGATCGCGGGCGACCGCCTTGATCTCGACGATGCCGTCGTAGATTTCGGGCACTTCCTGCGCGAACAGCTTCGCCATGAATTGCGGATGGGTGCGCGAGAGGAAAATCTGCGGGCCCCGGGTTTCACGCCGCACGTCGAAAATATAGGCGCGGACGCGGTCGCCGTTGCGGAACACCTCGCGCGGCAGCATCTCGTCCCGCCGTACGATGGCCTCGCCCCGGCCGAGATCGACGATCACGCTGCCATATTCGACGCGCTTGACGATGCCGTTGACGATATCGCCGATGCGATCCTTGAATTCCTGATATTGCCGGTCGCGCTCGGCTTCGCGGACCTTCTGCACGATCACCTGCTTGGCCGATTGCGCGGCGATCCGGCCGTATTCCAGCGGCGGCAGCGTGTCGGCGATGGTGTCGCCGATCTGCGCGCCGGGGTTGGCGCGGCGGGCATCTTCCAGCGAAATCTGGTTCGACGAATTTTCGACCTGCTCGACCACCAGCATGTGGCGGGACAGCCGCAATTCGCCCTTCTTGGCGTCGATCTCGGCGTGAACGTCGGTCTCGCTGCCGTAACGGGCGCGCGCGGCCTTGGCGATGGCATCTTCCATCGCCGCGATGACGATGCCGCGGTCGATCGATTTCTCGCGCGCAACCGCGTCTGCGATCTGCAGCAATTCGAGCTTATTGGCGCTGACTGCCATGGCTTAGTCTCCTCTATCGGGATCGGTTTCACCTCGGCGCGCGCTTTCGGCGGCGAGGCGATGTTGTTTGGTGTTCTTTGGGGCCGGCCTTTGCGGCGGCTTCGGCTTGTGGGTCTTTGCGTGCGGTGCCGGCGGCGATTCCAGTCCGAGACTGCGCTTGAGCTCGCGTTCGGCGGCCTTGCCGCGCCGCATCGATTCCGCGATCAAGTCGTCGGTGAGGACGAGCCGCGCCTCGGCGATATCCTCCATCACGAGCAGTGCGACGGGTTCTTCGCCGGCCTTGACGTCGTCGCGGGTGAGGCGCACGGCGTCGCCCTCGACGCCTGCCAACATTCCGCGGAACCGCTTGCGGCCGTGATGGGCGACCGCCATCTCGATCTTCACAAGATGGCCGGTAAAGCGCTCAAAGTCCGAGCGGCGCACCAGCGGACGGTCGATGCCGGGTGAGGAAACTTCAAGCCGATAGGCGCGGTCGATCGGGTCGGCGATATCCAATACCGGCGACAACGCCCTTGAGATGGCCTCGCAATCCTCGATCTGCATCGACCCATCGGGCCGTTCCGCCATGATCTGGACCGTGCAGCCGGCTTCTCCCGAAATCTTGATCCGAACCAGCCGGTAACCCATGCCCTGCAGGACCGGACCGGCCACGGCCGAGACGCGCGCCGCCGCGCCCGGCTCGACGACGAGGCGTGGCTCGGCGAGCAGGTCGGTCTCTAGGGAGCCAGTCGTTGGATCGGTCATATCCAGGGTCAAAATTTGCCTTTGGGGCGGTTTTGCTTGCTGTGTTCCAGGAGGTCGTCCGACCGGTCTTTCCGGCCCGGTCCCGGGGAGCATCTCGCCGGGTCCGTTCAGGTAATAAAAAAGAGCGGGTCCCGGGGGGCCCACTCTCAATACGCGATCGTATGAGAACCATAAGTTGACCGCGATATAGCGGTTTTCCCGCGGTCCGGCAAGGCCCGCGGCCCCAAGGCGCGGCTAATTTTGCCGGCTTTTCGCAAATGCGTCGGGCCTAACCCTTCCTTCACCATGGCTGCCTAAATTGCGGCGCAACCTGCGCTAGTGCCCTCTTTCCGAAGTTCGTGAATGGTGAGTGTTGAGGTGGAACACGAACTTCGGAAAGTGGGCACCAGCCTCGATGAAATCGTCAGGCGGGGCGATCCCAAGCGCCTCGCGGAAGTGACTCGCGGCATCACTGATCTGTTTATGCAGGGGCATGCGAATTTCCAGCCCAGGCATGTCGATCTGTTCGACCGCCTTCTGACCGGTATCGCCCCGCGCACCGAAGTTTTAGCCCGCGCCGACCTTGCCGAACGGATATCCGCCCTTGCCAATGCGCCGCCGATGTTGATTGGGCAGCTTGCGCGCGAAGACGACATATCGATTGCCGGTCCGGTGCTGCGCCGATCGCCCGTGCTTGGCGAACAGGCTCTGGTCGAGATTGCGCACATGAAAGGCCAGGATCATCTGCTGGCGATGACGGAGCGTCCGAAACTCTCCTGTGACCTCACCGATGTCATTGTGCGTCGAGGCGAGCGCGATGTGGTCCGGCGCACCGCGGCCAATGCGGGCGCGGCGTTTTCGACCACGGGTTATTCGGCGCTGGTCAAGCGCGCCGCCAAGGACGGTGTCCTGACGGTCACCGTCGGGCAACGCAACGATCTGTCAGACCGGCTGTTGAAGGAGCTGTTGGCGGGATCGGTCGACGTCGTGCGCCGCCGGCTGTTCGACATGGCGGACCCCGCGAGGCAGGCCGCGGTCGCACGGGCCATCAGCGAGATTTCCGGCAATGCGGAACAGCGCGACTTCGCGCCGGCGCAACGCACGATCCTCTCGCTGTACCGTGCCGGCGATCTGAATGAGGCGGCGTTGCTCGGCTTTGCGAAGGCTTACCGATACAAGGAATCGGTTGCCGCGCTTTCGGCGCTGTCGGGGGTACCCATCGCGGCGATGGATCGGTTGATGGCCGGTGACCGCGACGACCCGGTTTTGCTCATTGCCAAAGCGATCGGACTGGAATGGCCGACCGTGCGCGCCCTGATCCTGCTGCGGCTGGGGCCTGCGCGGATGCCGGCATCGGCCGATATCGAGAACGTGCGAACGAACTTCCTGCGCCTGATGCCCTCGACGGCGGAGCGGGTGGTTGGCTTTTGGCGAGCCCGCGAAACGGCATAACCCTGGCTTGGGCAACGGTTCCGGTTGAAGCCCTGTCGTCATTGCGAGGAGCGTGAGCTCCGAAGCAATCCAGCTTTTAGGAAGAGTCTGGATTGCTTCGCTTCGCTCGCAATGACGGGGTCGGTAGCTTGCCCATGCAAAGCGGGTCGGTTTAGCCAGTCTTCCTAAACACCAGATATGCCGCGTTGCGGCCTTCGCGCTCGGCCTTGCGGCCATATCGCGTCATTGTGTAGTTGGGCCACGGCTCGCGCCAATCGGACGCGCGCTCCGCAGTCCACAAGAATTCGCTTGCGCGCATGAAATGCGCGAGCGTCCAGGCGCAATAATCGCCGATGTCGCTGACAAATCGAAACTCGCCCTCAGGTTCCAGCGCGCGCGCCATCGCCGCGATCGTTGCATACTGCACGAACCGACGCTTCCAGTGCCGCCGCTTCGGCCACGGGTCGGGATGAATGAGATCGATCCGCGCCAGCGAATGCGCAGGCAGGAAGGCGAGCAACTCGGAAGCATCGCCGGCAAATAGCCGGATATTGCGCACGTCGCCTGCTTCGATCAGCGCGAGGATCTTCGCCATGCCGTTGACGTAGGGTTCGCAGCCGATGAAGCCGGTGTTCGGAAAGCGGCGCGCCTCCGCGATCAGATGCTCACCGCCGCCGAAACCGATTTCGAGTCTGACATGGTCGACCGGCGCATCGAACAGCCCGGTCAGGTCCGCTGGCTGCGGTGCAGTGATATCAAGCGAAAGCCGCGGCAACAGATGCGCGATCAGATCGGCCTGATGCGCACGCAGTTTGTGGCCCTTGCGGCGGCCAAAGAAGGCGCCATGCCTGTGCGCGGCCGCGGCCTCTGCGGGCTTTGCATCGGCAGCGTTGCGTTTGCTGGAGGCGGCGCTCATCGCGAGGTTTTCGTATCCAAGGTCGTCGTTCCGGCACTGTTGCCGAAGCCGGTTCAATAGCATCATTGTTCGAGCCGGCAATGGCCGAAGCGGCGGCCGCGCCTCAGCGCTTGTCGGGATTTTCGTGGGCGGCGATCTGCTCGACCAGCTCCACAATGCTGCGGCGAAGCTTGGAATCGTTGATGCGCGTGAAGGCGCGGGTAAGCGCCAGGCCCTCTGACGTCGCCAGGAAGTCGGAGACGAAAGACGGCGAGGGGCCTCCCACGCCTTCGGCGTTCGCCGTTCCGCTCGGGCCGCCCTCGAACAGGAACGATACCGGCACCTGCAGTATTTCGGCGATCTGCTGAATGCGGCTCGCGCCGACGCGATTGGTGCCCTTCTCGTATTTCTGCACCTGCTGGAACGTCAAGCCGAGCGCCTCGCCCAGTTTTTCCTGGCTCATGCCGAGCATGATGCGACGCATGCGCACACGACTGCCGACATATCTGTCAACAGGGTTGGGCGCTTTGGTCGACATCGCCAATGCTCCTCAAGACCACGCAGTACGATACGGGAAGAACCCAGCGGATTATGCCTGAGGCACCGATGCCGTCAAACCCTGCCCGTTTCGCAGTCTTGAACGAAGTCCTGGGCAAAGTCTTCGGTAAAATTTCGGGCGAAGCGACACTAGCGCCCTCTTTCCGAAGTTCGTGGCACATCTGCCGCAGCCTCTTGCACGAACTTCGGAAAGCCAAGGGCACTGACAAATCCATGATTCCAGTACCGCTTTCGATCTGAAGTCCTCAGGTCTCGAACCAGCCGCTTGCAGTGCAGGGACTTCAGATCGGCGGTACTGGCGGTCTATTTTGCGGTGCGACGCCTGATCACGAAGAGCCACGCAGCGGCAAGGATGATGAGGGTTGGAATATCGCCTGCGCGCGCATATGGCGTCGGCGGGATCGCGGAAGGCAGGCCGGAATCCAGCACGCCTTCAAGGCCAAGTCCCAGCCGCGCGACCACGCGCCCAAACGGATCGATCACCGCGGAGATGCCTGTATTTGCAGCACGAACGAGTGGCAGCCCTTGTTCGATGGCACGCAGGCGCGCCTGCTGGAGGTGCTGATAAGGGCCGGTGGAGATTCCAAACCAGCCGTCGTTGGTGAGGTTGACGATCCAGCCCGGCCGGTCGTTGCGCTCGACAACATCACCGGGAAAGATCGCCTCATAGCATATCAGAGGTAGCATTCTCGGCGCATTCGGGACTTCCATGCTGCGCCGCCGTGAGCCGGGAATGAATCCGCCCTGAACCTTCGTCAACTGTTCAAAGCCGATTTTTTCCATCCAGTCCTGGAACGGGAGAAATTCGCCGAACGGCACCAGATGCAGCTTGTCGTAGACCGACAACACGTTGCCATCATGATCGATGACGTAAATCGAATTATAGGCGCGTGTGATGCGCGTGCCCGGCGGCACGTCGGGTGCGCGTACCGAGCCCGTGATGAGAACGGTCCCCTTGGGCAGGAGATCGGCGATCTGTCCCATCGCGTCGGCTTCGCGGGTGAGAAAAAACGGGAAAGCCGATTCCGGCCAGATCAGGATATTGACGTCGCGCACGCCGGTCGATTGTGGACCCGAAGCACGATCCGACAGCGTCAGGTATTTCTTCATCACGTCCGCCTTGGCGGCGTAATTGAATCTCGCATCCTGTTGCAGGTTGGGCTGCATGATCCGCAGCCTGACGTTTGCGAGCATCACGGTCGGCTGCCGGTTCAGACGAATAACGCCGAAGATGGCCATGGCAAGCAGGACGACAAGCGCCAAGCTAGGTGCGATCCATGGTTTGCGTCCGCGCGATGTGCCGTCTATCAGAACCGCGGGGCTGGCAAAGATCGCAACCGAGAGGAACGTCAGGCCCCACAGGCCGATCAGCGACGCCGTCTGCGCCAACGCCA
>Ga0210394_10005686_pt1 | contig 13880 bp, 11 predicted proteins | sample IncBWC12MmetaG_FD_160121 | JGI IMG/M metagenome (GOLD analysis project Ga0210394, IMG submission 160121) | Forest soil microbial communities from Barre Woods Harvard Forest LTER site, Petersham, Massachusetts, United States - Inc-BW-C-12-M | ecosystem: Environmental > Terrestrial > Soil >...
GCGCTAGCCGTGTTCGCTCGCAAAACCAGCGGTCATACTGCCACGACGCGAGTGAAAGCTGGGTCCACATGAGCAGGAGTGGGGGATGCCGAAATGCTGAATGTGACTAAGGGCTGCATCGCGCTAACGGGAGTGCTGTTTTTATCTTCGTATGCTTTGTCGCAAACCCGCCAGCCGAATAAGCCTATCCGCGCGGACGATGGAAAAACGTTAGTCGACCAATTCAATAAGAACGGGACTGGCGGACCGGCTCCTCGTCACGATATAACCGGGTTTTGGGCCGGCCCTCCCAGCCCTAAAGAGAACGAAGTGCCTCCCATGACAGCCTGGGGGCAGGAACAGTTCAAGACCCATAAGGGCCACTCGCAATATTCCGAGGCGGAATCCAATGATCCCATGAAGTTTTGCGACCCCCTGGGGTTTCCACGTGACATGCTTTATCAAACCAGAGGGGTTGCCTTCGCTCCCATGGCGGACAGGATGCTACAACTGTCTCAATTCAACAGGGTATGGCGCGAAATCTGGACCGATGGGCGAGAGCTTCCGAAGAATGTCGGCGGGAGGTCCGCTGATGCGTCCGATCCTCGCTGGTACGGATACTCGGTCGGACGGTGGGATGGGGATTACAGCTTCGTCGTGGATACGGTCGGGAGTGACGACAGGAGTTGGCTGGATACTGCGGGACATCCACACAGCGTCGATATGCGCGTTCAGGAGCGCTACACGCGCCTGAATCATAACACCTTGGAAATGACCATCACGGTTGATGACCCGAAGGCCTATACGAAGCCCTTTGTGATCACAACCTCCCAATTCAAGTGGATTCCAAACCAGGAGCTCCGCGAGGAGATCTGCGTTCCGTCCGTGATGCAAGAGTATTTGAGCATCATTGGCGATCCTGCGGGCGAAAGCTCCGCCAAGTAGCCCAGATCAAGTAGCCCAGATCAAGTAGCCCAGATAGTCTTACGCGTTTCTTACCGATCGTTTTGATCGGACAAAACTCCTATCAAACCGCGCGGCATATGCTAAGTAATCCGGCTATACCGTGCCAAACGCATCCCGAGAGAGTCAACGGGCAGCCTGACTTCGCGATACGCACCGCAACTCCCGACAAACTGTGCCAGCTCAACCGGCTACCAACTCCACGTGTAACCTATGCTGGATGTGGTATACCACGGAACGGTCACGATTTTGTTGAACGTTTCCTGTATCCAAATAGAGCTATGTTTTGTGACGTGCACGATAGCGCCGAGCGACTCGCCGTCGTAGAAGCGATTCTGGACCTCTGATGCTCCCGTAAAGCTCGTCAGGCCAATCTGAATCCAGGTATACGCAGTTACACGCTTTATCTTCGGCAAGTCGAAATTTTTCATGATCCCAAGACTCTCTGTATCGGAGTTGATCGTTGAATGCCAAAACGCTGGCCCACCGCTTTCGTATGTATAGCCGAATGTAATCTCATCACCGAAAGGGTCCTTTTTGAGGAACCCGAACGTATGGCCGATTCCGATGTTGTAGTTCGCTGCGGGGACCCAGCCCGGTCTGTCAAAATCGGAACCGAGCATGACGAACAGGTCCGTGCTCGTCCCTGACTCTTCAGGCTGCGCTTGCTTTTGTGCTGTCGATCCAGGCGCGACCTGGGCCTTACAAGACAATACCGAACCTACTCCGAGAATGATCAAGAGCATGATCAAGAGAATGCTTCGAATACTCCAATGGAATCGTGAAGTCCGCCCCCCAATCAAGTTAGCCATTTGTGCGCTCTCCGTTGATGTTCGTTGATGTTCGCTGACGCTGCCTCACGCCGTGGTGCGAGGCGCATAAACTTATATTTGTTTCGCATTCCGACTATCTATCCGATTGTACCGGCCAAACTTTTTTCGGGAGCGGTAGGGAGGACTGTTCGGAGATTTCCTATCAGTTAAGGATATTGATTAACTTGGCTTGCATGACTCGTTGTCGCAGGCTCATCGGGAGTTTCAATACCAGCGGGTCTTCGTCCAACCCAGAAATCGCCGCGGCCTTCCACTTCACAGGCGATTGTCGCTCCACGCTCGCGTTCGGAAATTCTTTTCTCAATCCTTCCACGAGAACACGGTCGTTCCGCCCAAATAAGACAGCGCAGACACCGAGGCGTGTGCGCGCTATGAGAACTGGGCCGGAAGGGGAAGCGCAAATCACGAAGCGAACATGAACTCCTCTGCCTCCGCGCTGGTAGGCCGCTGGCGTCATACCTAAACCAAGGCGTGCTTTTTCGTAGAGTGAGCGACTTGATCCAAAACCAACCTCATAGCACGCGCTGCTTACGGGCTCACCGGCCCTCACAAGATTTTTAAATCCTGAGATACGACGCGCGTCACAAAATGACTTGGGCGACAGGCCCACAAACTTTTTAAATGTCTCGCGGAAGTGATGCGGACTGAGGCCGGACACGTGCGATAGCGTCTTGAGCGTTATCACTCGATCCAAATGGGCGTCGATGTAATGAAGCGCGGCTAATATCCTATGTTCGGCAGGAGTAAACGAAGACTGCGGATGGCAGCGTAGACACGCAACGTAGCCTTGTCGTTCAGCATCTCGTGCAGTCCGAAACAGCAACGTGTTTCGGCGTTGTGGAGTACGAGCGGGACAAGATGGCCGGCAGTAAATGAATGTGGTCACTGCCGCGTAAACGAATTGTCCGTCGTAGTGCCGATCTCGTCTGACCACCGCCCTCCACGCAGCTCTTGAAACCAACACGCCAGTCGCCTTCCTCGTTCTACACATGACGGGATCAATCCTATAGGCGTGGACATAAAAAAGTCGTAAGGGGAGTCACGCGGGCAAACGGGATATGGGAATGTAAGATCGGGCTGACCTGGATTCCGGAAAACCGGCTTATCGGACCTCGGCCCGCGTCGGGCTGCGCGACGTAAGGTGTGCTGCGGCGGCCGCTGCCAATACAACGTCACAGGCCATGTGAGAGGGATCCCGTCACTCCGCGATTGACACAGACCCTGCTATTCGCGGTCTAATAGCGCTTCGCTCGCTCGAAAGACGCGACATCTCTAAATGCGGAGCGTCCCATGTCCGAAAAGCCAAGTGTCGACGCAATCTCCAACGCAATCTCGAAGCCCTCGCGCCGCGCTCTGTTAACCGCTGCAGCGGCGGCCGGATTCGGCAGATTGCTGATCGTGCCGCCCGCGAGCGCGCATGCCGAAATCGTGCAGACCGATTTCTCGAAGCTTCCGCCTTACGGCAGCGGCACGCTTCCCGCCGGCGTTCGCTCGCGCCACATCGCCAACGTGAACGGCCTGACCGTGCACATCTTGGAAGCTGGCTTCGAGACGCCTGGCCGGCCGCTCGTTTTGATGATGCACGGATTCCCAGAACTCGCCTACAGCTGGCGCAAAGTGATGCCGGCCCTCGCCGACGCCGGCTATCACGTGATCGCCACCGACCAGCGCGGCTTCGGCCGCACCACCGGGTGGGACGACTCCTACGACGCCGACGCGGATCCGTTTCGCATTCTCAACATGACCCGAGACGCCATCAGCCTCGTCTTCGCACTCGGCTATCGGTCGGTAGCCATGGTCGTCGGACACGACGCCGGCGCGCCAGTCGCCTCGTGGTCCGCGCTCATCCGTCCGGACATTTTTCGCTCCCTCACCATCATGAGCTCGCCATTCGAAGGCGCGCCCGCCTTGCCTTTCGACACCGCCAACGGCGCGCCTCTGCCGCGCCCGGGCATCACCGACGACGAGCTCGATGCCGAGCTCGCGAAACTCAACCCGCCGCGCAAGTATTATCAGAATTATCAGCGCACCCGCGGCGCCAATGACGACATGCTGCACGCGCCGCAAGGCCTGCACGATTTCTTCCGCGCCTATTACTTCTACAAGAGCGCCGATTACAAAGGGAACAAACCCCATCCCCTGAAGGCGCGCACCGCCGAAGAGATGGCGCAAATTCCCCAGTATTACGTGATGGAAAAAGACAAGGGCATGGCGGAAAACGTCGCGCCGCTCATGCCTTCGGCGGATTACATCGCCAATTGCAAATGGCTCACCGAAGCCGAACTCGGCGTCTACGTCACCGAATACAGCCGCACTGGTTTCAACGGCGCGCTGCAGGGCTATCGCGTGCGGCGAGGTTCGGATCCAAGAAGTATCGCCGAGATGCAGACATTTTCGGGCCGCACCATCGATGTGCCTTCACAGTACATCGCCGGGAAGAGCGATTGGGGCGTATACCAAACGCCGGGCGCGGTGGACAAGATGCGCAACAGCGCCTGCACGCACATGGTGGGATTCCATCTCATCGACGGCGCCGGCCATTGGGTCCAGCAGGAGCAGCCCGAAGTCGTGAGCTCGCTGCTCGTCCAATTCCTCCGCGATTCCGCCAAACCCTGACCCGACGAGTTTAGACTTTGGGTGCCGCACCCTTTGGTTTTAAGGGTGCGGTTTTTTTTCTTGCCGCGCTCCGGTTCGGCACTTTCCGCCGGCCTGGGGCTTAGTTGTCATTCTGAGCCCGCCGTCGGCCGCGGCCCGGCCGCGAAACCGGGGTGGTGATGCGCCACGCCGGTAAGGAGTCGCGGCCGACCTTCTCAATCGGCGCGCGAAGAATCCCTCCTCGCTCGTCCTGGACTCGCGCCGTCCACAGAACATGCACAAATCGGGATAAGAAGCCGAAGCCAATTGGGCGCACTGGAATTCCCAATGTGAATTCTGTCACGTTCTTCGAGTGCCAGAATGACAACAGTTCGCGATGGGGTTTTTCCCTTCTCTTGGCAAAGGCCTCAGGGAAAACAGGTTATTTCAGTTAAGACGATGGACTTCTTCTTGCTTCCCTAGTATTCGGAATTCCATTGACATACCGACTCTAGGTGCAAGCTTAGAAGTGAATCGAGACGTTTTTAATGACCTGTACCGACAGAAATATACTTCTCATCGACGACGACCCGAGTCACGCCAGGGCACTTGAAGACGCCTTAGTCGCCGCAGGGGACCGTCCATCGACTTTCGAATGGGTGCGAACCCTCTCTACTGGCCTCGAAAAACTAGGCCAAAAAGGAGTATGGGCAATCTTTCTCAATCTCTTTTTGCCCGATAGTCGTGGTGTCAACACGCTCGCCAGGCTGTTGCCAGTCATTTCGGCCGCTTCCGTCGTTGTTCTGGCCGGAGTGGATGACGAAGATATCTGCGGGGCGGCCATGTTACTGGGAGCGCGAGACTACCTCTTGGAGGGGCACATAGACACCTACGCATTTGCGCGAGCGATACGCAATGTTACGGAGCGTGAAAGTGCGCGGGGAGAATTGTTCAGAGAAAAGGAGCGGGCCCAAGTCATCCTGGACACAATCGGTGACGCAGTATTGATCACGGACTCTTCAGACAACGTGAGGTCCCTGAGCGTGGTTGCCGAGCGCATGACTGGATGGTCGATGAAAGAGGCAGCCGGCCGTCCACTCAAAGACGTGTTTCAGATCATCGACTGCATTACACACAAGCCGTCGTCAAATTCAATAGAGTTAGCCATTCGACAAAACACGACCGCGGGGCTCAGCGCGAACTGCATCTTGATTCGACGGGATGGACACGAGTGCGCCATCGAACTTTCCGCTGCTCCTGTCCATGACAGGGATGCCCAGGTATCCGGGGCAGTGATCGTGTTTCATCAGGTGAGCATGCTCCGGGCCATGGTGCTCGAAATGTCTCATGTGTCCCAACATGACATTCTCACTGATTTGCCTAACCGATTGTTGCTACGCGACCGGCTCACCCAGGCAATTTCACTCGCCCGCCGCAATCATAACGAGCTCGCACTGCTATTTCTGGATCTGGATGGTTTCAAGCGCATCAATGATTCCCTTGGGCATTCCATTGGCGACGAACTCTTGCAATCGGTAGCAGAACGATTGCGGACCTGCGTCCGCAAATCCGATACGGTAAGCCGCCAGGATGGCGATGAATTTATGATCGTGCTTCCGAAAGTCACGCACGCGGCAGATGCAGGCGTTAGCGCCGCAAACATCCTCACCAGGCTTAGGGAGGTGCACAGCATCGGCAAACACAGTCTTCGCATCACCGCCAGCATCGGAATCAGCACCTATCCCGAACACGGTGAAGATCCGGAGACTCTGATCAAGTACGCCGACACGGCCATGTATCACGCCAAGGAACGTGGGCGCGACAATTATCAGTTCTTTAGCCCAAACATGGGTGTCCGTGCCGCCGAGCGTCAATCCCTGGAAGGCCAGCTGCGATACGCGCTTGAACGACAGGAGTTGTTGTTGCATTACCAGCCAAAGATCAATCTCCAGACAGGAGCCGTAACCAGTGTCGAGGCCCTTATACGCTGGCAACATCGAAAGCGCGGCCTGCTTTTTCCAGAGCAATTCCTGACCATCGCCGAAGACTCCGGCATGATCGTAGCTATCGGCCAGTGGGTGCTAGGCGAGGCCTGCAGGCAAACGCGGGAATGGCTTGAGGGGGGCTTGGTAGCAGTCCCCGTGGCGGTGAATATCTCCTCGCTGGAGTTTCGGAACGAGCACTTTCTCGAAGGCATTCGAGAGGCTCTGAAGAATTACGGTCTCGATCCCGGATATCTCGAGCTCGAATTGACGGAAACCGCCCTCATGCGACATGTGGAGTCCACGTCCAGCGCGCTTGGAAGCCTCAAAGACATCGGCGTGAGACTAGCCATCGATGATTTCGGCACCGGCTATTCCAGCTTGAGCTATCTCACCCGACTTGCGATCGATGCGCTGAAGATCGACCGATCCTTCGTGCAGAATATCATCTCCAGTTCAGATGATGCTGTCGTTGTTAGCGCGGTGATCAGCATGGGCAAAAGTCTCAAGCACAGGGTCATCGCCGAGGGTGTGGAAACACCAGAGCAGTTGGCCTTTCTTCGGGCTCATGGCTGCGATGAGGGGCAAGGGTACTATTTCAGCCCTCCCGTGACGGCAGACCGGCTAGCGAAGTTCCTTGAAGTGCCGTGTCAGCAAGTATTTGTGAATTAAATGGCGCCGATTCCTTTTCACCGGAATCGATCAAGCCGCATTCTCGGTGGGCCTCAGAGGCTCTGTAGGATTCCCCACCAGTAGACCTGGAAGTCGATGATTTTAAATCTAGGAGGACCAATGATTGCAGAATATACCGGCAGTGTGCCTAGGAGAGGCGACCGCGTCAGAATGTATGAACACCCAAGTCTATTTGAAGTGGTGGACGTAAACATGCTGATGCAGACGGCGAACTTGAAATCAACTGATGTGCAAGGCCGCGTCACCCGGAATGTCGCTTGGAGTTCGCTGGAGTTTCAAAGCGTGGCCTCCCGAATGAGCGCGTTTGTCGGAAACTAGCGCTAGGAACGAGCCATTTTCTGACTCCCCTTCAGAAACCGAGGATAGATGGACATTCAACACGTTTGCGACTACATCATCACCAGAATGGAGGGCGCTGGTAAGACTCTAAGTGTTCTCACGCTTCAGAGACTCTTGTATTTCGCGCAGGGATGGCATCTTGCTTTCTATGGCGGCCCGTTTTTCGAGGGGCGCTTTCAGGCGTGGGCTCAGGGGCCGATCAACCGTAAAATCTACGATCGATTCGCGAGCAGACCGCTGGATTCACAAGTCTCGGCGGCGGATGTTTCGAAAGGTTTTGATGTCACCTCGGTTTCACAAGAAAAGAGCAATCACATTCGTAGTGTGTTGGAGGCTTATGCGAGGTGCGGGGACTCCAGCCTTGACGAAATAATTACCAAAATAATCAACGAAGACGCGCCATGGCTGGAAGCTCGCACCGGATGTCTGGAACACGCTCAAAGAGAGATCGGGGAAGACAACATCAAACGCTTCTGCATAGTCCTATATCTTATGAAGCAATTCGGAACTAAAGGATGCGCTAAAGCAGAGCGTCAGACATTCCCAGTTCCCGCTGTCCCGCGCGAGGCATGCGAATGGGCCCAAGACTTAGTTCCTGTTTAGGTAAACGGGTCGAACAGCCCCATAAGTTCTGAGAAGGCGCGATTCTGGTACCTGGCTTTTCGCGCCCACCGGGGCCACTTTCCGAGGCCTTCCTGTCAGATATGTATGTCCGCTATTGAATTCACGCACAGGGCGATTATCGAGGACGGCCGCTTCAATCGAGACATTATGCAAGAGATCCTCGCTTTGAGGTGCGCTCCGCGCTCATTTCCCATATCACCGGGCTCGCATTCGACCACACGCGAAGGAGAGGTCGAGTGTCTCAATTGACGTGCGCCGGATTCCGAGAAGACGACATCGGAGTCAAGGCCGGATTCTTGCCAAAGAGATGAAGAAGAAACGCGAAGGGAGAGGAGTTGCACTCCTCTCCTTCTTCTTCCTCTTGAGCCGAGGGAAAACTTATCCGATGGGGGTGCTGCTTGAGCTTGCGCCCGAGCCGGAAGTATCTACGCGGATCACGCCGGACTGATCGGTGTAGTACATGTTTTGTCCGGTTGTGGCCGCAGTGATCGGCTTGGCTGTTATCGAATAAGACTGATTGCTCCCACCCGCCGTGAACGTAAACGTGTAGCCGCTCTTTTGGCCGGCTGACAGCACCGAGTCAATCAAGTCTGCTGACGTGGAGCTGGCCGTTCCGGACCCGACTGGGCCCAAATTGGTAAGGGCCGCCGGGTACTGGCCGTAGCTGGTGGAGAAGGCGATGCACGCCGTGTTCAACGTACGCAGCGAGCCCACCGCCGAAGCCTGGTTGGCGGCGATCTTTGCCCGCAACAGGTTAGGGATGGCGATGGCGGCGATAATCAGAATGATCGCCACCACGATCAAAAGCTCAATTAACGAGAAACCTTTTTGTCGATTGCGCATTTACCACCTCGCCTGTTTATTCGCACGTGCGTGGCCATTGCTGGGCGAAGGGCTGGCGTATTGGTCACACGCGGCTGCAGGCCTTCTAATCCTCAGTACATTAGGACGTTGCATAAAGTGTTTGCGATCAATTCCTTGAAACACCACAGGAACGGCGAATGACGATAAATGTCACAAATAAGCGCCATAAAATGGCGTTGACGACCGACCCTGTTAGCACCTGGAGCAAATTGCCGGCGATTCAATCATCAGGCAATCGCCGAAACTGGTATTATGAACCATGAGCAAAGCATACAGAATCGTCTTCGAGTGCCCCAAAGGCGGCCACGACATCAACTTTCAGCGCAAGTGCTCTGCGGCATCGCTTTCGGACGTCCAGGCCATGAAAATGTTTGGAAATGAGCAAATCTCCTGCACGGATCCAAATTGTGGCTGGCACGGTAAAGCATCCAAAACAAGACTCCTGCGAATCATGCCTTTTTATTGGGTATTGTCGCCGACGACTTGAACCCTGTTTGGCGTTGGCGCGGTCCATACAAGTTTCGATGATAATCGTCTGGTTCGTCTGCTCGAAAACACAAGCCATAGAGCATTTCCTCACAACATAGGCCCCAAAAAACAGGGTGGTCTCAATGGGTCGCTGCAACAGTCGCTTGCAGTCTACTGGCCGGAGTCTCAAACCCCAAAGTCTTTCGAGGACGTTGATTTAACCGCAGGCTCAGACGCTAGAACTCGTAAGTTACCGATCCGCAATAGCGGTTCTTGCGGAACGTAGACTTGTCCTATTCGAGACACCTGCGATTTCTAGAATTATGTCACAATCCCCTCCGATTCGACGCCTTGCAACAATTTCTGAGCGTCTAACCTTTCACAAATGCCAGGCTTCTCGGAATATGGCCGGGACGCGAAAACCCAGCTGCCAAGCAGGCTGTTGATTAGGAGTCGACATCGCACTTGTTCTTGGTTCGGAAACGAGTGCAGCAGAGCCTGAGATGGGTTGGTGAGAATCGCCTTTCTGAAGCGTGATCGGAGCGACACGTAACCCTCCCGTCGTCGATAAGGCATCACATTACAAAGTGACAAAACTCTGGCACATTTCAGTTACGTTCATGCTCGTTCTTCCCGCCTTTGCCTCCTTCGCGCTTGCGGAAACGACGGCACCCTCGCTGCCCGGCGATCCCGCCGCGAGATCCAGCACTCAAGAAGTGCAGAGGCCTTCACCGCAGCAAAATCAACCTCAGCAACCAAGCCAGCCCCAGAGTCCCTCGCTTCTACGGGAAGAGCAAAACAGCTGGCAAGGGGCTCCCCTTACACCGCGAGGAAGCATTGTAAGCACTGTAACCGATGTGAACGACGACCCGGTGCTTGGTGCCACCGTTGTTCTCCAAGGCCCTATCGCCAGCGATCGCCGCACGGCAGCGACGAATGACAATGGGTTCTTTGAAATCCGCGATGTAGAGCCGGGAATCCCTTATCACGTCGCCATCAGCGCCACGGGATTTGCAGACTGGGCATCCCCCGTCTTCATCCTCGACCCGGGCCAGTACAAAATCCTAGACGTTAGCAAACTCCGGATTGAAGAGGTGCAGACCACGGTAACCGTGAGCCCCGAGAGCGTTGAGGAGATCGCCCTTCAGCAGGTCAAGATCGAGGAGAAGCAGCGCGGTTTTGGCATTATCCCCAATTTCTTCCAAGTGTATGGTCCCAATCTCGCGCCGCTTAGTGCGAAGCTTAAATTCAGTCTCGCCTTCAGATTCGCCACAGACCCATTTTCCGTGGCCAGGGTCGCCATTCTTGCCGGAGTCGGACAGGCGACGAAGACACCGAATTACGTTCAGGGTGCGAAGGGCTTCAGCGAGCGGTTTAGTGCATACTACGTCAACAGCTTCACGCAGATCATGATTGGCGGCGCTGTCCTGCCATCGCTTCTGCACCAGGATCCCCGCTACTTCTATCAGGGCACGGGTACAAAGAAGTCCCGCGCTGTCCATGCAATCTCCAACTTATTGATCACCAAAGGAGACAACGGGCACTCACAGCCGAACTACTCAAGCCTCGGTGGCGATCTGGCCTCTGCCGCCATTTCAACCTTCTACTATCCCGAGTCGAATCGCGACGCGGGACTGTTCTTTCAGAATTTCGCCGTTAACAGCGCCGCTCATATGGCCTTCCGCCTGCTTGAGGAGTTCGTTTTTCGTCCTTCAAGATGAAGCCCTTTCGACCTGTTTCAGCCCGAAACGCTGGCCGGGGAGTTGGCAGGGGAGGAGCCCAGCGCCGCTGCTCGGCGGCTGTCAATCCTCGTTCTCACGTTGAAACGCCGCGGTTTCCTTCATCGCCTCCAGAGTCGCCGCCTAAGTGCACAGCAGCACGTCCACAGGCGCGCTAATCAGCGTCTCCGAGCTTAAAACGATCCCGTCCGCACACTTCGCCTCCGCGTCTCCGGGCTTAAAACGGTCTTAAAAGGGACCTCCTCGCCTCCGAAGTCTCACTTCAAAAACCTCGTTTTATAAGGGATTTTGGTGGACGGCACGAGACTCGAACTCGCGACCTCCTCGTTGCGAACGAGGCGCTCTTCCAACTGAGCTAGCCGCCCACGGGGCCATTTTACACTACACAGCGAGTTCATCAGAAATTCCGGAAAGCGTCCTGTCATCTTGACTGAGCACTTAGGATTTGTGGAAGGGATTGTTAGTCAGATCTAAACCCAATCGAGGGAGGAGCCTGGCAGTTCCTCCCTCGTGGTGGGTTGGGGGCGGCGCAGGGGTTGGACGAATTTACTTTTTCGCGGCGACCACCGGCACAGTGTTGATCTGCCCCGCCTTGGCGAACTCTTCTCGCTCAGTCTTGGTCAGTGGAGCGAAGATCACCAACTTGCGAAGCTCAGGCAAGTTCCTCGAGCCGGGCGGCGGCGTAACCAAGTAGTGCAAGTGAGGTTCGCGCGACGAATCGTTGGGCGCTCTCGAACTCAGTGTTGCCGGCCAGTCTTGTATGTTGGGCGACACGCGAGGAGGTGCGCGCGGATAAAGGCACCTGCGGAATAAACCCGAGCCACCGCACCCAACGATTTTTTCCGCTTTCTAGCTACTATTATTGAAGTGGCTGGCCCAAAGTGCGCTGAGCCATTACCTTGCGGACATTCTGATAGAGCGCGCGTGCCTGCGCCAGAGACTCGATGGCTCGAACGACTTGCGTATCGTCCTGCAGATCTACCTCGAAACCCGCGGGAAGGCCGAACACGGACATAAATACTTCCTTCTTGATTTCGCGCTTGATCCAGTCGAGGTTCTGCTCGATATCGCCATCTGTATAAGAGATTTTTTCCTTGTCCAGATCGCGGCGGAAAAGCGCCAGCACATTGTCGTTCACCGTGAAGCTCTTCGTGATTTCCGGCTTGGTTCCGAGGAAATAAGTGGTGAAGCTGCCGACGCCACCCTGGCCTTGGTAGGGGAAGAAAATATCGCGGCGTAGCAGCAGCTGCTGGAAGTCGTTGGGCTTGGGCTCACTGACGACGACGTCAGGAGTGATACCGCCACCGCCATACACTTGGCGACCGCCGTCGGTGAGTTTTACTTCGGTCGGTTGCGGATTTTTGTGATTGTAGAGGTAGTCGTAAAGCGAAACGTCTTTGTAATCGCGCTGAATTAACCGGCCACTCGGCGTGTAGTAACGCGCAGTGGTGAGCGCGAGGCCGGTATTCTCGCTCAACGGTGATACCGTTTGTACAAGTCCCTTGCCGAACGTTTGTTCGCCAACCACAAGGCCGCGATCGTGATCTTGTATGGCGCCCGTCACGATTTCTGAGGCCGAAGCGGAGCCGCCATTGACCAGTACCACCAGCGGCACCTGCACTCCGCGATTGCCCCGAACCGCGTAATAGCGCCGTTCCTGCGAAGCGCGCCCGTGATGCGAAACGATGAGCTGATTTTTATCGAGGAACATGTCTGAGACGGAAACCGCTTCATTCAGCAAGCCTCCCGGATTTCCACGAAGGTCCAGGAGTAATCCGTCCATAGTGGAAAAATCGAGCTGCTTCAGCGCTGCGGCAAGTTCCGTATCGGTTTCCTCGTTGAACTGAGAGACGCGCACATAACCGATTCCTGGGCGTATCGTGAAGGCCACGTCCACCGAATGTTTGGGAATTTCATCACGCGTAATCGTGAAAGTGAGCGGCTGCGCATAGCCTTCGCGAACCATGTTGACGTGCACCACGGTCCCCTTCGGACCTTTCAACAAATCGGCGACTTCGGAAGTGGTGAGCCCATCGCACGGCTTGCCATCGACGCTGTGAATTATGTCGCCAGGCCGAATTCCCGCTTTTGCGGCGGGCGAGCCCGACATTGGCGCCAGAACCACGGTGTGGTTTTCTTGCGGGCCCACGTTCATGCCAACGCCGTAGTATTTGCCGCGCTGATCTTCACGCAACAGAGCGTACTGGCGGGGATCAAAAAAGGTGGAGTGGGGATCGAGCACGCGGAGCATTCCAGGAATGGCGCCGTCATAAAGAGCGTGGTCGGTGTCGACGGGGAGCGCGTACTCCTGCTGGACAACCGAAAGCACCTTAGTGAAGTTCTTTATGGAATCCTGGAGGTCGGTGCTCCCAGAAGCCGTCGCCCGCACAGAGGGTCCGTAAATTCCTCCCAGGACGGCGGATAGGATCAACACTCCCAATACCAGCAGAGCTCCACGCCTTTCGGCTTTCATCCGAACCTCACTTTCGGCGCACAGTATAGCATGGTTTCGGTAACCGATTTGACACCCCTCAGGGGCTACTCTATGATGCAAACGTAGAGCCCTTTCAGCAGGGAACGCCTGAATCGGTACGACTATTCGTTGGACGCTCCGAGGCTGAGTTAGGGTTGACAGCGACTGCATGCTCAGCATTCCCCATCTCGTCGTTATTTTCCTAATCGCCTTGATCGTGCTAGGCCCTGAGAAACTTCCTCAGGTTGCACGCGTGCTTGGTAAGGCCATGGCGGATTTCCGGCGCATTACTACGGATTTTCGGGTTCAAATTGAAGATGAGATGCGCGAGATGGAGCGGCACACCCGA
>Ga0210394_10005687_pt1 | contig 13880 bp, 6 predicted proteins | sample IncBWC12MmetaG_FD_160121 | JGI IMG/M metagenome (GOLD analysis project Ga0210394, IMG submission 160121) | Forest soil microbial communities from Barre Woods Harvard Forest LTER site, Petersham, Massachusetts, United States - Inc-BW-C-12-M | ecosystem: Environmental > Terrestrial > Soil >...
GAGCTCGCGTCGGGGGAATACGTCACGTTCCTGGACCATGACGACTTGCTCGCGGACCGCGCGATCGAGTTTATGGTGGGCGCGGCGCAGCGAACCGACGCACCAATGCTTTACAGCGACGAGGACAAGATCGACGACGAGGGTATGTTCTCGGAGGTCAACTTAAAGCCGGATTGGAACTACCGGCTACTTCTCGCTCAAAACTATGTGTGTCACTTGCTGATGGTGAAAACTGCGCTGCTCACCAAGGCTGGCGCGTTCCGCGCGGAGTGTGACGGGGCGCAAGATCACGACATGATCCTGCGGCTCTCCGAATTGATACCGCACGATAGGATCGTGCACGTTCCGGAAGTACTATATCACTGGCGCAAGACCCCGAGCTCAACCGCCGCGTCTAGCCAAAGCAAAACCTATGCGGTCGCAGCCGGCATGAAGGCCGTTCAGGACCACCTGGATCGAAAAGGATTGAATAGCCGCGTGCATTCGCCCCGCGAGATCACATGCTTTGAAATCGAGTGGGAAGTATCGCAGGAACCGGCAATCAGCATCGTCATACCCTATCGAGAACAAATAACTCTTACTCGCGAATGTCTGACGGCATTATCGGCCAACACCGATTACACAAATTACGAAATCATCCTGGTTGACAACTGGTCAACGTCGGACGAAGCGCTCGCGTTCTCCGTAGAGATGAAGAACGAGGAAGGTTTGTCGGTCATTCGGGTGGAAGAACCGTTCAACTATTCGCGGTTGAATAACCTCGCCGTTTGCCACAGCGGTGGCGAGCTGCTTTTGTTCATGAACAATGATGTGATCGTGTCCGAACCCGGTTGGCTCCGCGCGATGGTCGGAGAGATGCTGGCCGACCCCCGGGTAGGTATCGTCGGAAACAAGCTATTCTATCGCAGCGGCTTCGTGCAGCACGGCGGCGTGGTACTGGGCGTGGGCGGAGTGGCCGACCACGCGCACCGGGGCCTCGCCATCGACGACCCGGGGTATGTTGCCCGCGCGATCAGCGCACAAGACATGTCTGCCGTGACCGCGGCCTGTATGCTTTGCCGGCGAACCGCGTTCGACGCGGTGGGCGGCTTTGACGAACAGGAGCTGCGAGTCGCGTTCAACGACATCGATTTGTGCCTGAAGGTGGGCCGAGCCGGGTATCGCATTATATGGACGCCGGGTTCGATGGCCGAGCATCGAGAAAGCATCAGCCGCGGCAATGACATGCGACCGGATCAGCAGTCGCGCTTCGTCCACGAGAACGAGATAATGCTGGCGCGTTGGGGCGAGGCCATCTCCAACGACAGGTTCTATCATCGGGCCTTCTCCCGGCGATCCGGGATCTTCACTGATCTTGGCGAGCCCTCACCCCAGGCTCTCGGCCCCGATGGTGGAGTTTTCCGCATGCATGACTACGTTGCAACGGAGCCGGACACGTTGCCGGAAGGTGCCCGTGCGGAGGCTGAACTCCGCCCGTCGGAAGTGGAAGAAAATGTCACTGACATACATGATCGACGTACTCGCCGTATTCAGAGGTAGGCTGTGGCTCCGCGGGTGGTTGTTTGACCAGGAGAAGCCGGTTGAGGCCATTCACCTCGTAGCGCCGGGCCTGGAAATGGGCGAGAGCGTCACGTTGTCTCGCGGCGCCGACAGTCCAGATGTAGCAGCGGTTTTCGGAGAAATCGGAGAAAACACGCGCTTCGATGACACGATCGATATCGATGAAGGCAAATTCGATAGTGCACTGGCGTGCATAATCGTCGTATATCGAGACGGCGACACAGTCGCTATCCATGATTTAGCTTCATCCAGCCAGCTAGAAGCTGTTGATATCATGGCGCGTTTCAGTGAGCTCATTGCAAGCAAGCCCAATGGCAGGTTGCTGGAGGTAGGCTCGCGCGCCCGTTCGGGGATTACCCGCCGGCACCTCACCCCTCCCGGCTGGACCTATCAAGGCGTCGACGTCGTCCCCGGCCCGAATGTTGACATCGTCGGCGACGCGCATGAACTAACAAGCATGTTCCCTGCCGAGAGGTTCGATGCAATCATGGCGTTCTCTGTTCTTGAACATCTTTTAATGCCGTGGAAGTTCGTGATCGAACTGAATAAAGTGTTGAACGATGGCGCCATAGGATTATTTAACACTAATCAGTGCTGGCCCATTCATGACTACCCTTGGGATTTCTGGCGTTTTTCCGATCAGGCATGGCATTCGTTGCTGAACCCGGCTACCGGATTCGATATTCTGGACTCGAAGATGAGCGAACCGGCCTTTGTCGTGGCTCAGCGATGTCATGCGGCAACGAATTTTGGAGTGGCATATACGGGGTTCCTTGCTTCCAACGTGTTGTTTCGCAAAATATCGACGACCTCATTGACCTGGCCGGTTAAAATACCGGAGCTGATTTCCACAAAATACCCGAACATATAACAGTATTTTACGAATTGGATAATTAAGGCCATATCATGGAGATTATTTCAAAGGTGCGCCAGGTCGTCGCCGATACCTTCGGGGTGCGTTCGGACGATATTACCGAGGAGTCCACACCGGACGATATCGACGGCTGGGATTCGCTCGCCCATGCAACTCTGGTGCTCCGGTTAGAGCGGATGTTTGCGGTCGACTTGCCGCAGGATGAGGCCGCCGCGGCGCAGAGCCCGCGCGAGCTTGCCGAGCTGATTGCACGGAGCCGAGTGGCAGGCGTACCCCCGCACCTGAAGGAAATGGTATTCATCGGCCGGGACGGCGATTTCCTGTTTCACCGGGATCACGACGCCGTCGAGCAGATTACCGGTGCGTCACAGCTCACTGCCGCCGAACTCAGCCAATGGGTTGCCTGCATCGAAACACGCCACGCCTGGTGCGCGGCCCGTGGGATCCCATACGTCCATTTAATTGCGCCGGAAAAGCACGTCGTCTACGAGGAACTTTTGCCTGACGGCATCGGATTGGCGAAGGATCGCCCTGTGACGCGCCTGTTTGCCGCAGTAACCGGTCCCGCGCGTGCATCCCTTCTCTACCCACTGCAACGGCTGCGGGCACATCGGACGACCCGGGATACGTATTATGCGAATGACACCCACTGGACCACTTACGGCGCCTATCTGGCGTACCGCGAATTGATGGGTGTCGCGCAACGCCATCTGCCGGTCGAACCGGTCTGCGAAGACGCTCTGCACTGCGTCACTCGGCGGCACATTGGTGATCTTGGAGTCCGGATGACTCCCGAGCAAATCACGAACGCGGCATTCCTCGAGTATATAACGCCGCCCTCGTATCGGATTGCGTACGAGAACAAGGTTTTTGGTCGCGGCAGCGTCACAATCTATGAAGGGCCGGACCGCACCGCGCCGCGTGCATTGTTGTTCCACGATTCGTTTTCGGTCCATATCATCCCATACTTGATCCCGGTCTTTTCACGTCTAACGGCTGTGGGTTCGCTCCATATGCTCTACGACCTTCTGCATGCCGAGAGACCGGATATTGTTTTCTTCGAGATGGTGGAGCGCTTCATCGCCTTCAGGTTCGGCCCAGATGGAGAAAAGCTGTTGATCGGGGACCTCTCGGGAATCGACACCGCTGAATTTATCGGAATCCCACCGCAGGAGCTTGCGAGGTATTGAAGTCGGCATTGTAAAAAACCTGCAACTGCGGTGGAGCCCGCCCGCGCCGAAGTCTCACTAAATGCCCGCAAAGGATCGAACCTCGCGGTTCGACCAGGGTTCGGCGAACGGCCGGAACTGGCGGGAGGCCGTCGTTCTCGGACGCTTCGGCGAGTGTCGCCACATCCAGGAACAGCGGTCACTCAGCCTGGATAGAGGGGCCTTCCCTTCATGCCCCTGAAGATACCTTGCCGGCGCGACCGGGGAATGCCTCAGTTGGGTGGGAAAGCGGACATCCGAAGCCTCGACCGGTCGGCACCGCCAGATTGTGCTGCCAGGGTGCTGGCGCGGTCCTTGCCGGCTGACGAAAACAGCACCGGGGCGCTGGCGCTGAAGCCGCGGCGGCGCCCGACGCTCCGGGAGTTGCGCGCCTCAACTCGTGAAGAACAGGTTTGCGCCGGTCAGGTGCGGCTTGTTGCTCAGGTCGGCGACGAGCGAGGATTTCGAGCCCGGCGTGCTGCCGTGAGCGTCGTAATAAAGCTTCCCAGTACTGGCATCGTAGGCGAAGCGGTTTGTCGTGGAAGCGAACGTCCCATCGGTGTGTGACGAGAACAGCGGTGACGACGCGCCGATCTGCTGCGGGGTTGTGGTTCCCGTACCGTTGAGGCTGCCGAAATCGAAGCCGGTGTTGCGGAACACCAGCTCGTCGTTGCTGGCGAATTTCATGTCGAGCAGTGCCTGCGGGGTCTCGAACTCGAACAGATCGGCGCCGTGGCCGGCCGTGACGTCGTACGTGCCGCCGTTCATGATGATCGTATTCCCGCCATTGCCGAGCGTGATGTCGTAGGTCCCGGCGCCGAGGTTGAGCGTGTTGTTGCCGTTGCCGGCGCTGATCGCATCGGTCGAGGTCGCTGAGCCCACGGCCGTGATCGTGTTGCTGTTGTTGCCGACGATGACCGTGTCGCTGCCGGTGCCGAGGGTCACGGTATTGGCGCCCTGGCCGAGCATCACCGTGTCGTTGCCGTTGCCGAGGAGGACGGTATTGCTGCCGTTGGCGAGGGTTACCGTGTCGTTGCCGTTGCCGAGGGTGACGCTGTCGTTGCCGGCCCCGCCGCTGACGCCGATCGTGTCGTTTCCGTTGCCGCCGGTCACGGTGTCGCTGCCGGTGCCGAGGGTCACGGTGTCGTTGCCGCCGCCCAGGGTGACCGTGCTGTTGCCGTTGCCGACCGTGACGTTCTGCGGGTTGATGTCGATCCCGGCATTCGCCGCCGCTTGGTTGCTGTCGACCGTATCGGTCGTCGTCATCGTCAGCGTGTCGGTGCCGAAATAGTTCAGCGCACCGGTATAGGTCAGCCCGGCCAGGCTGCTGTCGATCGTCGCCGCATCGCCCGTCAGCGTGATTGTGGCACCGGTGGTCCCGCCGGCCGTCACCGTGCCGTGCGCCACACTGATTACGGTCGACAGCGGGTCGCCGCTGTTGGGACTCGCCGACACCGAGAGGCCGGTCAGCGCGATCAGAGAATTCTCGTCGCCGGTATAGGGGCCGGCCACGGTCTCCATCGGTATCGTCGTGTCGGCGACCGCGATCGTCACAGTTGCCGCCGCGCTCGTTCCTTCGCCGGCCAGGTAGGAGCCGGTATAGGTGAAGCTGTCGCTGCCGTAGAAATTTGCGTTGGGCGTGTAGGTGAAGCTGCCGTCCGGGTTCAGCGTCACCACGCCGTGCGCCGGGTTCGCGGCGAGCGAAGCGACGGCCGTGCCGGGGCTCGCCCCGACCAGCAGCCCTTGCGCCGCCGTCTCGCTCAGACCGGTGTTCTCGTTGACGGCATAGCCTTGCGCCGCGACGGTCGGCGGGGCCAGCGCGATGTCGCTGCCGCCCTTGCCGTCCGACGACAGCTGGAACTGGCCGGCGCTGTACGGTCCCGAGAAGGCGAGGGTGGCGACGGTGGCAGTGCCGTTCAGTACGGTCAGCGTGCCGCCGCTCGCCGTACCGGAATAGGACAGGCTGGTGGCCGCGGTGTCCGCGAGGTCCACCGTGTCGCCGACCCGGAAATCCGCGATCGTTGCCGCGAACTGCGATGGCGCATCGAGCGTAGCGAGACCGGTATTGCCGGTGTAGTCGAGCGTCTGGCCGATCGCGGTGCCGCCCTGGAACTCGAGGCTGCTGGCGCCGCCCAGCGAAATCGTGCCGACGTCGCCGCTATTGGTCAGCGTCCAGGCGGCGCCGGCGAGCACCGCAAACCGCGCGAACCCGGCGTATTGGCTGCCCGTCAGGGTGCCGGCGCCGGCGTCGCCGGCCAGCTCGAGCGTTCCGCCGCCGCCCGCCGCCGATCCGATGAGCCGGCTGCCGGCCTCAGCGACCAGCACATCATCAGACCCGGCGAACTGCAGCGCGGTGCCGCCCGTCCCGTCGATCGTGCCGTAATTGGTTACCGTGACGCCGGCCGCGCCGAGAGCGTCGATGCCGATCGCGCCGGTGATCAGCGCCACCGGGTCGCCGACATCGCCGTTGGTCACCGTGCCGCCGGCCGCGAGGACGATCGCATTGCCGGCGAGCCCGCCGCTGCCCGCCTCGCCGGCGATCGTGCCGGCATTCGTCACGGTGCTCGGGCCGCCGCTGCCATAAACGCCGGTTTGTCCTCCGGCGACCAGCGAGACCGCGTCGATTTCGTTGCCGAGGCCCCCCGATCCGCCGACGTTGATCGCCGCAAAGCTCAGCGTTTCGCTGCTGCTGGTGGCGATCACCGTGACGCTGTTGAGGGTCCAGACCACCGAACCGGGGTTCGCAACCGAATCGGTGGCGACCAGCTTGCCGCCGAAAGAGACGTCGGTCCGTTCCGGACCCGATCCCCCGCGGGTGCCGTAAGCCCAGGAGAGCGTGTAGCTCATCCCGGGCGTGAGACCGCCGACCGTCTGCGAGACCGTGTCGAAGGTGCTCCCGTTCAGCTCCATGCTTTGATTGCCGGCGTAGGCATTGCCGCCGACGACCGGGGTATAGTCGATCTCTATCTCGTTGTTGTTGCTGGTCCAGCCCGGCACGCTGCCATTGCCGAACAACCCCCAGCCGGTACCGACGTTCGGGGTCTCGAACGATCCATTGGCGATCAGGTTCGGCCCCAGGCCGGCCGTGATCGTGCCGGTCGCGGCGTTGTCGAGGTAGCCGCCGGCGGTCAGGGTGACGTTGGCGGTGATGCTGCCGCTGTTGACCAGGCTGCCGGCGTCGGTAATCCCTGGCGCCGTTAGCGTCCCGGTGTTGCTGAGCGTACCGTCGTCGGTCAGCAAGGGGGCCGCGTTCGATCCGGTCAGCGTCCAGGCGGCCCCGGCGAGTACCGCGAGCTGCGCGAACCCGGTATACTCGCTGCCGAGGCCCGACAAGGTGCCGGGGCCGGCGCCGCCGGCCAGATCGAGCGTGCCGCCGCCGCCCGCGGCCGATCCGACGAGCTTGCTGCCGGCCTCGACGACCAGCACGTCATCCGAACCGCCGAATTGCACCGCGATGCCGCCCGCCCCTTCGATCGTGCCGTAATTGGTCAGCGTGCCGGCGCCGCCGCCGATGAAGACCCCGGCGCCATTGTCGCCGGTGATCAGCGCGCCGGCATTGTTCGTTACATCGCCGCCGGCGAAGAGCTCGACGCCGAGTCCGCCGTTCGGTCCAACCCCCGAAATCGTCGCGGAATTGAACACTGTCGCGGCTTGAGCGACGGCGCGGACGCCGCTATAGCCCTCGATCAACCCGGCAGTGTTGGTGACCGTGCCGCCGGCGTGAAGATAGATGCCGATCCCGTAATGCCCGGTGGCGGCTATCGTGCCGGAATTGGTGACCGTGCCGGCGCCGCCGGCGACGAAGACGCCGTCGCCGAAGAAGCCGGTTGCCTCGATCATGCCGCTATTGCTGACCACGCCGGCGCTGCCGTTTATGTAGACGCCGAAGCCGCCGCCGTAGAGGTTGCCGTAGAGCGAGCGGTCGGGGCCATTTCCGGTCCCCACGATCGTGCCGGCGTTGCTGACCGTGCCCGCCCCAGTGATGGCGATGCCCTGGTATCCCTCGATCAGGCCGCCCGCATGGTTGCTGACGTTGCCGCCGCCGGCGATGACGATCGCGATGCCCTCGGCGCCGCCGGCACCGCCGTAGCGGTGCGCGTAGCCGTAACCCCCGGCGCCTCCCTGGCCGCCGGCGATTGTGCCGGTGTTGTCGATGCTGCCGCCCTGCGACAGGACGATGCCGACGCCGCCGGCACCGCCGGCACCACCGTAGTTAAATAGCGCGTTGCCGCCGACGCCGCCCTGGCCGCCGGAGATCGTGCCGGTGTTGCCGATGCTGCCGCTCTGCGACAAGACGATGCCGGCGCCGCCGGTCCCGCCGACACTACCGCGGGTATAGGTGGAGTTGCCGCCGGTCCCGCCCCGGCCGCCGGCGATCGTGCCGCCATTGCCGATGCTGCCGCCCTGCGACAAGACGATCCCGGCGCCGCCGGACCCGCCGGCACCACCGTAGTTAAATAGCGCGTTGCCGCCGGCGCCGCCCTGGCCGCCTTCGATGGTGCCGATGACGCCGTTGCTGATGCTGCCGCCCTGCGACAATGCAATCCCGGCGCCGCCGGTCCCGCCGGTCCCGCCATAGGAGTAATGGGAGGAGCCGGCCTGGCCCCCGGCACCGCCGACGATCATTCCGGTGTTGCCGATGCTGCCGCCCTGCGACAGCACGATCGCGGAGCCGCCGGTTCCGCCGGAGATGCCGCCGTAGTTATGGGAGTAGCCGCCGGTCGCGCCCGCGCCGCTGGCGATCGTGCCGGCATTGCTGACGGTGCCGACGCCGTTGCTGATCTCGACCCCGACCGAGGTCCCGAAGATATACCCGGAATTCGTCTGGGTGAGCGAACCGCCGGCGGCGAGGTAAACCCCGATGCTTGATCCGGCGATCGACGCGCTGTTGACCACCTGCCAGGCGATCCCCTCGCCGTAGATGCCGTCGGGGCTGCCGTAGAGCGGCGAGCCGTTGTTAAAATACGAACCGCTGGGCGAACCCGGCTTCAGGACGATTTCGGCCATCTAGTAAACCCCAATCCGATACGGCTGGTCGATCGGCCGGGGCCGATCGAGGGTGATGACCGAGATTGACGAACGAGCGCGCGCCGCTCGGCGGGCCGGCGCGGTCGACGGCGAGTGCGTCTCAAACTTTGTGTGGCGTTTGCGTCGAGGCCGGGGATCGCCCAAAGCCAGCGGTATCCCCACCTCGCGGCACAATATCGCCGCAAAGGGTGTTTACGACATGCGGCAAAGTACCGGGGTAGAGCCGCAGCCCGTATCGCAACTAAACCGCAGACTGTGCTTTCGTGTCTTGACGCTTGGCCGAAATCGAGCCGAAATTTTCCCGAAATAATGCGGCAGGGTGCTCTATGGGGTCCGAGGCATCTGCGGTATATGCGTTTGACCGCTTTCAACTTCGCCTCGATCGCGGTGCGTTGCTGGCGGATGGTAGAGAGTGCGCGCTTCGCCCCAAATCTTTTGCGCTGCTGCGCCATTTTGTGGAAAACCCCGGGCGCCTGATCGGCCGCGACGAAATCATGGGGGTCGTCTGGCCTGACGTCTTTGTCTCCGACGACAGCATTGTCCAGTGCGTCGGGGATATCCGCCGTGCCCTCGGCGATAATGAGCAACGATTGCTGCGTACCCTGCCGCGGCGCGGCTATTTGTTTTCGCCTCAGGTGCGGCGCGAGCAGCAGGCGTCCAGCGCGCCGGCTGCACTCCTTGAAACTGCACAGCCCGTCGCCCTCCCACCACTGCCCGACAAGCCATCGATCGCAGTGCTGCCCTTCGACAACATGTCGGGTGATCCCGAACAGGGATATTTCGTCGATGGCATGGTCGAGGAGATCATCACCGCGCTGTCGCGCATCCGCTGGCTGTTCGTCATCGCCCGCAATTCGAGCTTCACCTACAAGGGTCATGCCGTCGATGTGAAAGAGGTCGGGCGCGAGCTCGGCGTCCGGTATGTCCTCGAAGGCTCGGTGCGCAGAGCCGGCAGCATTGTGCGCATCACCGCCCAGCTGATCGACGCGCTAAGCGGAATGCACCTCTGGGCCGACCGCTTCGACGGCTCGTTCGAAGACGTGTTCGAGCTTCAGGACAAGGTGGCGGCGAGTGTTGCCGGGATCATCGAGCCGGCATTACAGGCTGCCGAGACCGCCCGGTCCGCCAGCCGCGCGCCGGATGATCTGACCGCCTACGATCTCTACCTGCGCGGCTATGCAATGGTTTGGTCGTCTGCGCGGCAAGTCCCCGAGGCATTACGCCTTATGGAAGAGGCGCTCAAACGCGATCCGCGCTACGGGCCCGCGCTCGCCTGGGCCGCGCTCTGCTGTTTTCGGCTGGTTCAGGACGGTTTGAGCGAAGCTCCAGATGCGGACCGTCGGAAGGGCGGCGATTTCGCTCGGCGAGCCCTGGAAGTGGCCGGCGACGACCCGGGCATCGTGGCGAACGCCGCCCTCGCCCTGGCCCGCTTCGGCGAGGATATTGGCGCCATGATGGCGTTGGTCGATCGCGCCCTGGCGCTCAATCCTAACTTCGCGCGCGGCTGGCACATCAGCGGCCTCCTGCGGCTATGGGCAGGCCAGCCCGACATCGCGATCGAGCATGTCGAAGCCGCGCTCCGCCTCAGTCCCCGCGCCCGGATCGGCACGTCGCTCCTCACCATAGGCGCCGCGCACTTCTTCAGCCGGCGTTTCGATAAGGCGATGCCGAACGTACTCCTCGCGATCCAAGAGGACCCCGGCCACCCGCAGCCGCATCGCTTTCTCGCCGCCTGCTACGCCCATATGGGTCGGCTCGACGAGGCACGGGAGATTGTCGCGCGGCTGCGCCACATCACCTCTGTCGTCATACCGGACGCCATCAACCTGCGAAATCGCGAACACCGCGAGCTTTTCCTGTCCGGCCTGCGCCTAGCGACGGGCGAGGCGCGCTGACTGGCCGCGAGAGAGCTGGGCGCGCCTCCGCGACCGAGGCCATTAACGGTCGGAAGGTCCGCTGCGGTCTACATGAGCCATCCAGTCCAACCCGATGGACCGACCGCTTACGGCGCTACTCGGTCGTTTCGAGGCGCCAGAGCCAAGGGCGGTTCGCCACCTACCGGGACAGCCCAGGTCGCGAAGGGGAATGGCGTGGCGGCGATGACGGAGGGCAACGTTCCGACGGCGCTCGCCACGGCGAAGCGCAAGGCCGAGGCGCGGCAGGAAGTGGCCGACAACACCTTCGCAGCGGTCGCCGCGCGGTTCACCGAGTGGTACCGAACAACGCCTGGCCGGCGCCAGCAGCCTCGCCGCCGAGCCGATGACGTGGCGGCGAGGATCCACTCAACGGCGCCGGAATCCACCGCAACTTCGAGGGCGATTAGCTCAGTAAACGCCCGGGACGATACGGTACGGGACCTTTCGGCAATACGCGACCCAATCCTCGCCATACCGCACGGCGCACATGTCGTTGTCGCGGCGTTCGCGGTGAACGAGGAGGATCGTGAAATAAAGGATGTAGAAGTACGGAAGCGGGCTGCCAAAGAGGGCCGGCAAACACCAGGCGAGACCCATCATCAGGTCGCCGAGATAGTTCATGTGCCGGGACAGCCCCCACCAGCCGGAGCTCAGAAGCAAAGGGCCCCGGGCGGTGCTGATATAGCTGGCCGGACGACCCCAGATGGGTCTCGTCGGGTTCTTTCGGAAATTATGTTTCTGAAGATTGCTGCCGCGGAAAATCGCGTATCCAGCGAAATTGAGCAGCACGATCCCCAGGATGCCCCACCACGGCAGATCGTGCGTATGCCCGACCAGGTAATAGGCCTGAATGGTGTAGGTAAACGGCACCCAGACCAGATCCCCCCAACACAACATCCAGCCAAAATTCTCATGCTTGATGTCATACGTCGTTAATACAGCTTCTTCATGGAAATAATAGTCGGCGATGTACCAAAAGTGGAAGAAGCACACGAGAATCATCGGCAGTGTTATCACGCCGTTAAGTTCGTATTGTTTCGCGGCGAGCGACAGATCGATGACCACCCAACCGATAAGACCTGGGCGGGCCTCGCAGAACAATTTCAGATCGAAGGTGGCGACGCGGGGATTGAGCGCGGTACCCAGCCAAAAATCGTAGACGGCGTTGCCGGTGATCCGCTCGTGCTCGCTCGCCCAGTGTTTCCCGTGCCAATACAAATAGAACGAGAACAGGTACGTGAAGATGTTGGTCGTGGTCAGCAGCGGGCCGAACTGGTCGGCAAGGATGGTCGGCGAAAAGAGGTGGAGGCTCGCGCCGGCGGCGAGGACGAGCCAGGTAAACCACCAGGTAAACCAGCCGTTCATCTTGTATTTGAGCCGGGTGCCGTCGGCGAGCGGAGTACCCTCGATCCACTTCCCCGGGGCGTAGATCTGCAGCAGCACCTGAAAGACGAACCAGCCGACGAATATCCCGATCGATGTCGGCGTCGGCGCGGGCACGTGCCGGAACATGCCCAGCGACGGGACCATCAGGATGCCGCCGTTAAACTCCAGACAAATCCACAGGTAATAGACAAGCGGCGGCAGCGCCAACAGGAGAACGACCGTCGACAGCACATTGAACGCGCTGGCCGTGGGCCGCGTGGATGTGGGCGCGCCGCCGAACGAGTCGCCTGTGGCGGCACGGCCGGCGTGGATCGGCGTCTCCGACATGTGCACCCCTCATCCGGGCTTTTGCGCCACGATGTAATGGCTGGTCGTCACCAGCCTGAGCCGGTCGGCCTCGATAAACGCCTCGCCATCTTTCCTCAGCCGGTCGAACAGCACCTGGAAATGCCGAGGCAGGATCGCGCACCGTATGCAGAAGGACACGACCGACGCGAGACGTCGATAAAACCGCTCGGCATTCTCGATCAACGGGGCCTGCAAGCCGTCGACGCTCGGATTTTCGCTGACGAGGATGTCAAACCCCGCCCTCTCGAGGAGAGCGACGTATTGCTTCGACGTGGGCGTGCCGATCGCCCCGATCAGCGGCTTGATGCGCCGCATCAAGTCGGCATGACGGGGATTGGCCGGATCGTAATCGGGCAGCGTGACCCAGTCCAAGCAGGCGAATTTCCCCCCCGGCCTGAGAAGCCGGTGGATGTCGCGGAACAGGCCTTCCAGGTCCCGCGAGTAGGTGAATGCTTGGATGTGATAAATCGCCTCGAAACCGTCATTCGGAAACGGCAGCGGCAGATCATTCATATCGCCGATCTCGAACTGGCACTGCCCTTGTAGGCCGTGCGTCGCCGCAAACCGGTTGCCGATCGCGACCTGCTCGGGGTCGATATTGATCCCGATCACCCTCGCGCCCGTATCGGCGGCCATACCGCCGGCAACGCGCCCTCGTCCGCAGCCAATGTCGAGCGCGAGGCCTCCCTTACCCAAGCCGAGGTCTCGGCACATCCTCTGCTCGAAGAGGAGTTGATTTGATCTGATGGATTTTGATGGATCGATCGCTGGAGGAATGTACATTTTCTCGATCTGGCCGAGCGAACACAATTGATTCAGAACACTATAGTAATCAATGATTTTTTGTTTTGTAGAATAATAATAATTATTGTCCACCCTATGCCGTAATTTGTCATCCTGTGACCAATCGCGGTCAAAGATGTCGTACGCGCCGAGAAAGGCGTCGACTTTCTCCTTTGGCAGCGTGTAAAGCGTCCAGTACGCCCGCAAAATCGTGGAGAGGCGATCACGCTTGGAGTGAAGGTTCGAGGCAGCGAGAGAAGGCGGCATAGAGGCTCTTCAATTTCCGTCGGTAGCCGCAAGCGCGGCTGTCGCCTCAGGCGCCATGGCGTCGTCCATGACGTAGAACTGCCGGGCCCATCTGCGGAACTGCATGATAGGCCCATCGGCCCTGCTGAGGCACGGACGCTCCCGGTACAGTTTGTTCTCCCAGATCGGCACATCCTGGTCGATGGTGCAGGTGCCGCCGCGCATCGCGTGCCAAATCAGCGGCAGGGTCAGCACTCCCTTGCGCCGCATTGCATAATACGAGTGGAGGGCGACCCGCTCTGCGTCGATCGGCAGGATGTAGAACACGACGCAATAATCGAACGAGACGCTCTCGCGAATGCGGATCCGGTTGACCACGCACCCGAGCCCATGCGCGGTGATGTCGAGTGTCCCTTTCACCCGCCAGCCGAGGCGCGCGCCGATCCCGAAGATATTGTGATGCTGGATGACGCGATGCGTCAGGGTCGGACCGTTGATCTCCAGGCCGAGACTCTCGACACCGGCGGTCTG
>Ga0210394_10005689_pt1 | contig 13879 bp, 10 predicted proteins | sample IncBWC12MmetaG_FD_160121 | JGI IMG/M metagenome (GOLD analysis project Ga0210394, IMG submission 160121) | Forest soil microbial communities from Barre Woods Harvard Forest LTER site, Petersham, Massachusetts, United States - Inc-BW-C-12-M | ecosystem: Environmental > Terrestrial > Soil >...
CTATTTATCTAAGGAGTCGCGAATGGCTAAGAAGAGCAAGTTCAATCAAGTCGCAGCGAAAATCGGGGGCGCGTTGGGCAAAGCGGACCGCAAAGCTCATCAAGTCGTGCGGGCTGGAACGCTTGCCAAAAAAGAGCTTCAAGATATTACAAAGCAGGTCGACGCCCTCAAGCGCCAACTGGCAAAGACCAGCAAGCGTCTCAGACACGCCCTCAGCTAGATTCGACAGGCCCCCTGCAACATCCAAACTCCCAAGAGTAGCCGCATTTTCTGTGCGACGGTATTTGTCTGCCCGTGCCCCTCCCAATCCGCCGAAACGCTTCTCCCCTCGTTCACGTCCTTCGGCTAGCAGTATTTGCCCGAATTAAGACTGTCTCGCGCATTTGGTTTATAATGCGCCGCCCGTGGGGTAGATAGCCTGAGCACGACTCACCAAACAAATTGGAGGAAGCGCAGCCATGAAATCGGCGACTGCTAGGAAATCTTTGTCGTCCAGTTATCCTCGTTGGATGCGTTGGGGCACACCGGCCCTCCTCATTTCTTCGGTGATCTTCGTAATGAGTCTCTCCGCGCAAACGCCCGGCCGCTCGGAAAACGCGTCCACGGCTGCCACAGCGTCCTCCGATGCCGCAACGCCTGCCTCCCCTGCCCCCATTACGACGCCGAACTACGCTCTCGAAGCCCGCTTCCTCCCTGCCAGCGTGAATCAACTGGTATTCGACCTCTCCGTCACCCCGCACTGGTTCACGCTCTCCGACAAGTTCTGGTACAGCTACCGAACCACCGAAGGCACGAAGTATTACATCGTTGACCCACTCAAAAAATCCAAGGCGCTTCTCTGGGACAACGCCAAAATCGCCGCCGCTCTTTCAACGCTCACCAATTTCCCTTATGACGCCCAACATCTCCCCATCAAGCGTTTACGGCTCATTGACAAAGACACTCGCATGCGTTTCGAAGTGGAAATTCGCAAAGATGGCGTTGTTCCCAACGAACCCGTGAAAAAATCTCAGGACGACGGCAGCCAGCAAGGCAACGAAAGCGAAATCAAGCAGAACGAAGATAAGCAAAAAGAAGACAAGCAAACCGAGCAGCAGGGCCAGCGCGCCGCGCGCCCCGGCCAATCTCCGGAAGCGCCCGAAGAACCCCGCATCCTCTCGTTCGAATACGATCTCGCCACTGCAAAAGTCACGCGCCTCGATAACGTCGAACCCATGCGCAAAAAACCGCTATGGGCCGCGGTTTCCCCCGACGAAAAAATCGTCGTCTTCGCCCGTGGCCAGAATCTCTACATGATGGACGCCGACAACTACGCTAAGGCTCTCAAGAAAGCCGGCGACGCCACCATCGCCGAGATCCAACTTACCACCGACGGCGTCGAAAGATTCGGCTACGCCCGCCGCATTCTTCCTGAGCAAGAAGAGGAGTTAAAGAAGGAAGAAAAGGGTGACACAAACAAAGCCGGCATTCGCGCTCCTGCCATCACCATCCACTGGTCGAAAGACTCAAAAAAGTTCGCCGTCACGCGTGACGACTTTCGCAAAGTTCCCGATTTCTGGGTCATCCACTCTCTCGCCAATCCCCGCCCCACGCTCGAAGCCTATCCCTACCCGCTCCCCGGCGAGGACATCATGCCAGGCTCGCAACTAGAAATTCTCGACGTCGCCTCCAAACAACGCGTCGTCGTGCAAGCCAAAAATTTTCCTGAGCAGCAGCTCCGCATCTCCGACGCCTCAGTCACCGAACGCGATCGCGAAGAGCTTCGCCAGGAGCAGGAAGGCATGCAGGAGGGCGGCCAGATGCCCGTCACGCGCGTCAGCCCGCGCTGGCTTTCGGACACCTCCGACAAACTCTTCTTCACCAGCACCAATCGCGATTTTCGCAAGGTTGACGTCTGCGTCGCCGACACAGCAACCGGCGCTTCAAAAACGCTCATCGAAGAACGCTCCAACGTCTGGCTCAGCACCAAGCCGCTCCGCCTCACCGGCAACGGCCAGGAACTTATCTGGTGGTCCGAACGCGACGGCTGGGCTCACTACTATCTCTTCGATTCCGCAGGCAAGTTGAAAAATCAAATCACTTCCGGCGAGTACGTCACCGACCAAATAATTTCTCTCGATGAAAAGTCCCGCACTCTCTACTTCACCGCCAACGGCCGCGAGCATGGCGAAGATCCCTACTACACGCATCTCTATCGTATCGGCCTCGACGGCGCTGGCCTGCAACCCCTCACTCCCGGCAATTTTTCTCACGCCGTCAGCGCACCGGACTCCGGCAAATATTTCGCCGATACCTATTCCCGCGTCGACACCGCTCCAAAGTCCACGCTCGTCGACGCACAGGGAGCCCAGCTCGTCGATCTCGAAACCACCGACGTCTCTCAACTCCTCGAAGCCGGCTTCAAATTTCCCGAAGTCTTCAAAGTCAAAGCCGAAGACGGCATCACCGATCTCTACGGCGTCCTATACAAGCCCTTCGACTTCGATCCCGCTCGCAAATATCCGCTAATCGAGTTTGTCTACCCCGGCCCGCAAACCGAAAGCGTGAACAAAACTTTCTCACCCAAGGGTCCTAACGTCCCGCTCTCCCAACTCGGTTTCATCGTCATCGAAGTCGGCGCCCGCGGCGGAAGTCCTCAGCGCGACAAATGGTATGACAGCTACGGCTATGGCAATCTCCGCGACTACGGCCTCGCCGACAAAAAAGTCGCTGCCGAGCGTCTCGCCGCCATCCACCCGTACATCGATCTCTCTCGCGTCGGCATGTGGGGCCACTCCGGCGGCGGCTTCATGACCGCCGCCGCTCTCCTCCAATATCCCGATTTCTACAAAGCCGGCTGGTCCGAATCCGGCAATCACGATAACAACGTCTACAATCGCGACTGGAGCGAAAAATACCACGGCGTCCGTGAAGAAATGCTCAAAGACGGCACGGAAAAATTCATCTACGAAATCGACAAAAATTCCGAACTCGCCAAAAATCTAAAAGGCCACCTCATGCTCACCACCGGTGACATGGATGAAAACGTAAGCATGGTCAACACCATGCGCGTCGCCAATGCCCTCATCAAAGCCGACAAGCGCTTCGAAATCCAAATCTATCCCGGCATGCGCCATTCCTACATGCCCATTGTCGGTTATGTTGACATGGCCCGCGGCGATTTCTTCGCTCACTGGCTCCTCGGCTCCTTCGACACCCGCGCCGACATCATCGAACTCCAAAACCAAAAACAAGCCACCCCCAGCAAGAAATTCAAGGAGTAGCTTTCATCTTTCTTTGAAGACGTTCTTGGCGTAAACTCCAGCCACTACTCCCGCTGGTGGTGTTCTTTGTCTGCTTACCTGCCCAACTATCACTATTCCTATCTCGTTGGAGTGCTCATTTTCTGGGCAGCCTGGATCCTCTGCTCCATCTTCGGCAAGCAGTACCGATCCCAGATTCGCTGGGGCACTCTCATCGCCACGCCCATGGCCCTCACCAGCATTCTGTTTGTTCCCCAATATTGGACGCCCCCGTCGCTCTTCAACCTCGACCAAAAAATCCGCGTCGGCATCGAAGATTTTCTCTGGGCCGCGGCAGTAGGTGGCATCGCTTCGGTAGTTGGTGAACTCCTTCTCAAAGAAGGACTGGCAACGATGCGAAGCCAAGCGCGCAAGCGGCACTACGCACCTTTCGTCGTGATCGCCGTGATTTTCATCGCGCTAGAGCTTTGGCATCCACACAAAACCATGTACAACACCATCATCGCCTTCGCCGCAGGCGCCCTGGTCATCGCTTTCCTCCGCAGTGACTTGGTCCCCCTCATGCTCATCAGCGCCCTAAGCTTCACCGCCTTATACTTTTTTCTGTTCCTCTGCCTTCTCTTCCTCTATCCCGATTTCGTTCATCGCTTCTACAACATCCCCAATCTCCTCGGCATCTACGTCCTCGGCGTCCCCATTGAAGAACTCCTCTTCGCCGCAACCGGAGGCGCCATCTGGAGCGTCGCCTACGAATACGTCCAAGGCTACCGCCTCTCCCCCGAGTCCCAACCCTGAGAGGTTTACGTCTTCTCGAAAAAAACAACCTCACTGCGCAACGGGCTTTTTCTTCCCATCTATTTCTGCTCCACTCGCCTGCCTCATCCCGCCAGACATCTCCACTAATTGTGCAAAAGTGAACAGCGCGTATCCTGGCAAGTCTTTAGGATTCGCCACTGGATGGTCATCCGGCGCCTAGTGGGATTTCTTCATCGGCGACACGCGATTGTGCAAGAGCCAGCCGTTGCGATCGGCCTGCACACGGGAATATAGCGGGTCATCAGCCACGTCCACGCCTTCGTCCTGAATTCGTTCAGCGTCTGCGCGGCACGATGCGCGATTCGGCGCGAATGTTTTTGTCGCATCACAAAGTCGCCGGCTAAGGCCTATGACAAACGCAGTGCCCCCGCCCCACAGAACTGAAGGGTGGTGCTTGTCCGCATGAGAATCCTCTTCCCCGCATTATTTTGCTCCCTGCTGTGCACTGCGCCTGCTTCAGCGCAATCCTCAATCGCAGGCGGAAACAGCGAAACTCCCGCTCCCGCCGCAAGCGCCGAAGCTCCACTCGCCCCCATAAAGCCAGTAAAGCCCATAAGCAGCAAAGCTCCGATCGCCACGGCCAAGAGCAAGACGATAGAAATGGGGATTGGCTACTCCTACGTGAGTCAACCGGGGAACCAGTCCAATCGATTGGGCTTACAGGGCGCCGATGCCAGCTTCACGATCAATTTTTCTCGACTGGGCATAACGACTGATGTGGGTTATGCGCGAGCTTCCAACGTACTGGGTACGGGGCGGAGTAGTTCTGTCTTTACTTACCTTGCGGGTCCCGTTCTCCATCACACGGTGCACCGTAAGTTTGATACTTACGTTCATGCGCTCGTTGGGGGCGCCAAAGTGGGCGGTCCGATTCTTACCAATGACGGCACAATCCTGCTCGGGGGATGGACGACTGGCTATGCCTGGGCCGTTGGCGGCGGCGTTGAGTATTGGGCGACAGATTCCATGGCCATTCGCACGGGTGCGGACTATTTGAGAACTTCCTTCTACAATTCTTCGCTCGTGGTTCAGGGCCAGAACAATATCAGGACAACGGCCGCGGTCGTCTATTACATCGGAAAGCCGTCACGCAAACGTCGGCTGCTGGCAACGCGTTAACTCACTGGCCGGGCGGCGCTCGAAAGCCTCTTCCTGCCGTCGCCTCCCCCCTGCTATCGCCTCTTCCTGCCAGCGCCTCTTCCCTAACCATTGTCATCCCGAGCGCAGCGAGGGATCTGCTTTTCGCTTTTCGTGGGTGCCCCAGGTTCGTCGTTGGAACCTGGGTCTTGGGGCGATTTTCCGTTCTTACTCCCCAATCCCCTTGCTGACCCGAAACACGTGCCCGTCCGGATGCCGCACATGCATCTCGCGCGCCTTCCACGGCATATCAGTCGGCGGAAAAACGACATCCAACCCCGCGGCCACGCACTCCCTATAAACTTCATCCACGTCCGCCACCCACACCGACATCCACACGCCCTTGTCGGCCTCCTCGTCTCCGTCCGGCCCGAACGTCGAAGTGTTCGCTCCCTTGCCTCGACCGCCCTGCCCTCCTCGGCAGAGAAAAATCTCGCACTCCCCCGAGCCGACCGCCCCAAACGTCGGTGGCGTCCCCCAATCCCAGCACTTCTTCCAGCCCCACTTCTCAAACCACGCAAAGCTCTCAACAATGTCCGATACATTCAAAATTGGCGTAATGTGTTTCGCGTCCATAGCGCCGCAGCATACCACGCTCCCCGATTGCTGACCCGCGGGTACCCCATCAACCCGTCATTCCGAGCGAAGTGGGCCGACGCTTTTTCCCTCTTCATCGCTCCTGCGAAGATGTCGGCCCAGGCAGCGAGGAATCTTTCTTCCTCCTTACTTTTAGACCCCTCCCTGGCGCTTGCCTTTGCCCTTGCGATTGCGTATCGTCGAAATCACAGGAAATTCCATGAATCACGAACGCCTCAATCGAATCACGGTCGAAGCCGGAGGCCGCCCTTGCATTCGCGGGCTGCGCATCCGTGTTACGGATGTCCTGGAACTGCTTGCCGCGGGAGCCTCCTTCGAGGAAATCCTGAAGGATTATCCTTTTCTTGAGCGCGAAGACATCCTCGCCGCCCTGGATTACGCAGCCCATCAGACGGACCACGTCGTGCTTCCGACGTCGTGAAATTTATCGTTGATCACGAACCGATTCCGTGCCCGGACGGTCCCTAAGAGCGGCCTGCGTTCGTAACAGCTAAACGCAATGAAATGCAGATCTCCTTTTCCGTAGTGACGTTTCAGATTTCTCGGCATAAGAGAAGAATCCCACCCTTTCTTACAGAAAGGGCAGGGCACCCTCGTCCCTTTACCCTACGGTGAATTACGAAAGTGGTATCCTCTCCTCGTGCTCCGCCGTCAAGCAGAATGTCTCGGAGAATTCAGTGTGCCACCCGCCCGAAAGCGAGTCTATCGGTCGGCCCGTATCCGGGAGCGGGATACCGGCGCATCATCGATCGCGACCAGGTCCGGTGATTTACTCGGGGCGGCTTCGGCCGCCCCTTAGATTTTAAGAGGGGAGGCGAACGTGTACGCAGGCGGATATCGACCGGGACCGCAGAAGCGTTGCTGGTGCGGAAGCGGGAAGAAGAAAAAAAATTGTCACGGCAAGAGAGTAGCGGCACGCGCAGCTGGTGCAAGAGAGGATAGGGGCGTGGCAGCAAAGGAAATTAAACCCGATGCTCAGGTTGCAGTGGGACCGATGGGTGTCCCCGGTGAGGAGCACCAGCTGTGGGTACAACCGATCATGAAGGGGCAACAACCGCCAGTTGGGCCCGTCAATTTGAGCGGAAATCCCGGTCCTTACAGAATGCAATTCCTTCTAGCGCGGCCGGGATATCCGATTACGAAAGAACGCGAACACAAATTTATCGATAACATTGTCGGTGATTCACATATTCGTATTATTAAGCCGATCGCTGAACGGCGACTGGAAGATCCTGATCGGATGCTTCTCGCGGTGGGTGGTAAGAATTTTCGTTTCGAATGTATTACAAACGAGAAGGGATTTCTCGGGAAGATTATTGTTGATCTCACGGCAAAAAATACCAGAGATGCCGTGAATGAGGCCTATGGGTCTATCGCTCCGTTCTTGAGCGCATGGTCTTTGAATCTGGACATTCCGGTACACGTCGAGACTATTCAAGTCGCGGATCTCACTACACTGGTTAGTGCGCTACGGGTCCGCGCCCCGCATCTTGAGATGAATTGGGGCGGAGGGGGCAGCCTGCCTTTTTTCCAGGAAGAGTTTTGTCAGTATGCCAGCGTCTATCGAGAAGGGCTAAATTCGAGTAGCGCGTTTTACCGTTTCTTGTGTTTTTTCAAAGTGATCGAAAGCATCATCGGTCGGCGCGGGCGCGAGTTCCAAGCAAAGCGTGCGACCGGTCAAGAGGCTCGGAGGGCATACGAGGTCATCCCAGCAACGCGTGAGGAGATTCTTGTTCTCTTGAAAAAGCTGTACCCTTGGCGAGACTCCTGGGATGACATGACCATCGGTCAGACATTCCCTCCAGAATCGTTGGGGAAAAAGGTAACATTCTTGAAGGAAAAGTATCTTTACGGAATCCGGTGTGGGATCGCTCATGCTCTTTTGGAGCGCGGGGAGGTTTCGATTACGCTCGACAAGATTGAGCACATCCAGGAAATCAACAAGTGGCTGCCTCTATGTCGAATCATCGCGCGATGGATGCTTATCAGCGATTTTCCTACTGAAAGCACGATGGGTGTGAAATAATCCCACGTTCCGAACACGCTCCGGTTGGGCGCGTTTTTGGATGCGAGAGCGTTTTGTGCGGGGCGATTTTTCAGTAACTTGCGCGGCAATCAGGAAAGTCGCGCAGGTTCTTTAACTGTTTGCGGCATCCGACTGACTATCCATCGTGCTGAGAACCCACTTCTGCAACACGGCTCGATACTCTGGCTTCACTTCACCAAACACAAGTCCGATGCCCGAGGGCCTGACATAGAGCACGGATGCCTCGGCCTCGCAATATTCTCCGCCGTAGTTGATCTTCACCAAAACTGGGCGTTGAATCTCAAACGACGCCGAAGTTTCCAGGAAACACCCGCGCAGGCTTAGCTCTGTCACGCGCGCAGGGGCAAAGACAGTGGGCGCGTTTCCGAGAGCGATATCAGCGCTCGCGGTGAATGCAAATCTCAATCCACGACGTTCTTGGTCCATTGTGCAAGCCTATTCCAGTGAATGACTGCGTCGAGTGACTCTTGAAAAATGAAATACAGCACCAGGTTTAGTCCTAAGTCGTCGCACTTGGTGCGCTTGGTGTGCTTCCCGGCGAATCCGTTTTATCCGTCGTGACTCGGACAGCTTCCACTTGCAGACCCTTATTCGCGTCAAATCGCTGCTTGCGGTCTAGACCCTTAACGAATTCTCTTGCAGCCTTCGCAATGCACCGGCGATTATGGTTGCATCTACTTTAACAGTTGTTCCTTCTGTTCCCTTGCTCCGGTCTTCGTAGCGGATCTTTATGCTGTATGTGTTCATGGTTCTACTTTGCGCCAGGTTTCACGTATCCGCAAGCCCACCGGCGCGACGTTTTCTGATACCCCTTCTAGAATAATTTTCAACCCTCAAACGCTGGCACACCCAACTTCCGCGTCGGTCTACTCACTACCCACTACTCACTACCCACTACTCACTACCCACTGCCTTTCCCACTTTTCCACACCTTTCCACAGCCGTAACAAACCATCACTCCCCGCCCAACTCCCTCAAACTCCTCGACTTCCGCCACGCTCATTCGAATACCAACTCAGTAATCGATAGCACTATTGACAATCAGTAATTTACATGCTATCGTGACTTGTGAATGTAAGGCGCTGTCCCTTCCCGACGACCCCATCGTCTCAGCGCTACCTCTGTGCCCTCTGCGTCTCCGCGTTGTCTTCTTCCGATCTTTTTCTTTCTTCGTTGAACTCCAGACTTTCGACTTTCAACCGTTCCTCTCTAAACTCTTTTCCTTGCCGCTCTTACGAACCCCTCGCAACCTATTGAAAATGCAATTGCTTTAAGTCCTCTATTTGTCTCTCTTACAGACACGGTCAAGCATAAGTCCTTTGCCTGCCGCTCTTACAAAAAACACCGGGGGGTGGGGTACGCTGCTCAATCCAAACTCTTCTCTCCCCCTCACGCTTCCCCTAACTACTCGTCATTCGCCACTATCCCCTTTAGAATCATATCTTTCGCACACCCCCCCCACCCGCTAACTCCCATCGAATCAAATCTTTGCAAAAAACATAGGGGGGGTGGGGGGGCCACTTCAGAAAATCAACTCTCAGTTTCGCCAGCAGCGACTCGGCTCTTGGCCGAACGCGATTCCATGACGACGCGTATGCCATACCTCGGCCGCAGCGTTATCGACGCCAGCGGCACGACCGGATGCCCGGCGACAAGCCGGAAGCGGTACTGCTGTGCGATCGTGGCAAGCGTCAGCGCCGTTTCCATCAGCGCGAAGGTGTTGCCGATGCACTGGCGCGGCCCGCCTCCAAATGGAAAGTATGCAAACCTTGGAATCCGTTTCAGCAGGTCGCCCTCCCACCGCTCGGGACGAAATTCTCCTGGCGCGTCATACCACCGCGCGTCGCGATGCACAGTCCATTGCGCAAAGGAGACGCCAGAGCCTTTGGGCACTGCGTAGCCCGCAATTTCGTGGTCCTCAATGGCTGTGCGCGCTGTTCCCCACGCGGGAGGATAGAGGCGCATCGATTCGGTGATGACATGATTCGTGTAAACGAGTTTCGGCAAATCGTCGAGCGAGGGCGCGCGACCCGCAAGCACGGTTCTCAACTCGGCGTGGAGCTTCGCTTCCACCGCGGGATTCTGTGCCAGCAACCACCAGGTCCAGGAGAGCGTGTTCGCAGTAGTCTCGTGGCCGGCCAGGAAAAGCGTGATGGCTTCGTCGCGAAGCTGTTGATCGGTCATCCGCGAACCATCTTCGTCCTGCGCGGCCAGCAGCATGGAGAGGAGGTCGCCCGAATCCCGGCCCGAGGCACGTTTCTCCGCGATAATTCTGTAGAGCACTTTTTCGATTTGCAGGATCGCACGTTCCAGCCGGAGATTCGTTGGCGTGGGCAGCCATTGCGGAATAAGAATAGTGCGCCGGAAATTCGCGCTAAGCTCGAGCAGGAGCTCCATCGATTTGCCGATGTCCTGCGCGTCTCGTTCGACATCGGCATCGAACAATGTTTTACCGACGATTTGCAGCGTGAGCCGCATCATCTCTGCATGGATGTCGCGCTCATCCCCGTCCTGCCAGTCGTGCAGCAGCCGCTCGGTGTACTCCACCATCGTCGAAGCATAACCGGCGATGCGCGCGCGGTGAAACGCGGGCTGCGCCAGCCGCCTCTGCCGCAGCCAGAAATCTCCTTCGCTCGTCAGCAGGCCCCGTCCAAAAACGCGCTTGTTGGCCAGCAGCACGCGGCCTTTGATGAATTTTCGCGGGTGATTCACCAGCACGTCTTCGATATGTTCGGGATGATTGAGCAAAAGGATGCGAAAATTCAGAACGCGAAGGCTGACCAGATCTCCATACTCGCGCATGAGGCCCGTGAAATATTTCAGTGGATCGCCGCTGTTCAGAGGGCCCAGCGACCAGCGCTTGAGCCCGGTGGAAGGACCGGGAGGAAACTTGAGCTTCGCCCGAGAGCTCATCATTTCATGCTAAGGGCAAGGTGCGCGCTCGTCAACGCATCTAGCGTCAGGGCATCTAGCGTGAGGAATTGTCGGAAGTCCGCGCACGCAGTGCACGAATGCGATAAGCGCCGCGCAGAAAATCGATGGACACGCTCGAGAACCCAACCGATGCAAGCCGTTCGGGCACGGATGACGGCGCCACCGGCACAAACGTGCTTCGGATATGCCCGAAGCGCTGCAGCCATCCATCTTGAATTTCAACCGCCAAAAACGCGCCGCCGGGCCGCAACACGCGAAAGATTTCGGCGAAGGCGCGCTCTTGCAATTCTTGCGATTTCAGATGGTGCAACACCAGAACTGCGATCGCGGCAGAAAATGTTTTTTCTGGAAAAGGCAACACGGATGCATCGCCCTGTAACACCGCTCCGTTGTTGCTCGCGGTCCGCTGCGCAAGCCTCGCTGCAAAAGCGTGGCTGTACTCGATGCTCGTCACTCGCCCGGCTCGTTTTCGCAATTCCTCCGTCGCCGCGCCAGGCCCTGAGCCAATTTCAAGAACATGCTCTCCCAATTCCGTGCCGGACAAAATCCAGGGAAGCACTCGCTTTCGCGTCAAGTTGCGCCAGTACGACGAAGCGCAAAACCAGTTCTCGAACCGATTCAAAGAAACACGTCCAATCTGCCGCGCAAGAGAAAATGCTGCCGCACTCTTTTGAAGGAGGACTGATTTTCAGAGTTTGATTATCGCAGGCCTGTGCAAACTTTAGCTATCACAACTGCCTATCGCAGCATGGGGCGAATTCGCCGCAACGAAGCCGCAAATTGGTCGGCGTTATACGCGGAAGGATTCTCAAGCTGCCGGAAGAGCTCGTTGATGGCAGCGCGGACTTCCTCTGCGTTGCTGGGCCTCGCGTCCTTGCTGTACGCGATGTACAGCGAATCCATGGCCATCGTCGCTTGTTCAGCGGCGCGCTCGTCAGCGAGGGAAATGGTTTCTGCGTCGTCTGAAATTCGCTGCAACATACGCAGCACGAGCGCTTGATCGTACTGCATGGCCGCGAGCCGCTCCGCAAAGCGTTGCGCAAGCGGCGCAATCGCGGAAGCTGAAGTGGCAACCGCGTTGCGATCGGGATTCAGCTTGGACATTTCGTCCGAGACTTCGAGTATCCGGCGATCGAGTTCTTGCGCGCCCGCGGAATCAATTTGCGCCGCCAACAAACGGAATACTACGTAGCGCGAACCGTTCCACGCGGGATCGCCAGGACGACGGCTAGCGAAGCCGTGCTGCTGCCTCCAGCTATCTTTTGGCGAGACGAGCGTGTGGTGGCACGCGAAGCAAGAAAGTTCGGAGTATTCGGGCCACACATCTTTTTTGTCGAAGCGCTCGCCTTTCGCTCTCCACGTGAGGCGCTCCATTTCGGCGCGCAGCTGGACGGCTTGGCCGGCGCTCCAATCGCGCACGCCAGCCCACGCCGCATCTTCGACGGGTTTGCCAGGGGCAGATTCACGCGGGGATTTCCAGTGGCGCGGCATCACCGCGGAAAACGAATCCAATTCGAAAAATAGATCTGGATGACCGGCGGCGATCATTTCGTGGTCCACAAATTTGTCTTTCGTGCCCAGGTGGCACTCGAGGCATTTTTCTGTGCGATGGATCACGTCGCGTGTATCGCGCATTCCTAGCGCGACGGATTTTTCGTGCGGCCAATCGCGCGTGGTGTGCGGACCGAGCCAGGCGGACGCGGGGCCGTGGCAATTTTCGCAGGAGACGCCTTCAGACAGTTCGAATGGTCGACCGCGCTGCTCCGGAGTGGTGTACAGCGCATGACATGCGAGGCACTTGGGCGATTCTTCGGCTTTCGCATTGAGTCTTAGAATGCGGGTGATGCGTTCGCCGATGTCTCCGGTCAGCGCTTGATATGCGTGGCTGTGCTTGTCTTTTACGATCCAGGTCGAATACTCATTTTGGAGAATGCGGCTGCCTGCCACGGGTTTGACGCTGCCGTGGCAGCTTGTGGCTGCGCAAGAGCCGGGGCCGATATATTTCACTGGCTCGCCGTTCGAATCGGCAGGCCTGGCGGCAAGCGCTGCAGGCGTTTCGGCGGGTTTGGCGGCTGAGCCAGTGGAAGTTGTTGGGTGGGCGGGGCCGTTTTTCGCGGCGGTTATTCGAACGGCAAAGGCTAGCGGCAGGAGGAGCGCGGCGCACAGCGCGGCTCGTAGCCAATAGGATTTGGAGACGATTTGCATTCGCAATGACGGACGATTCGTTCGCCCAATTATCGTTTGGAAGGTGCACCGGACGCGTTGTCTTTTTCGCGGCGTGGCGCGAAAAGGCAACGGGGCTTCTATTTACAGGGCGGGAGGGCGCCAGTAGTATGCAAGAGAATCCGTACTACACTCCACGCCGGGCGACACGACCTGACCGGCGCCTTTCGATGCGAGTTGCCGCGCCGTGATCTTCGACGACCTGCGAGCTATTCAGCTTCGCTACGGCTTCTTGCCCAAGGCGGAACTCGAAGCTTATTCCCAGCGCTCGCGCACTCCTCTTTATCAGATTCATAGCGTCGCCAGTTTCTATCCGCATTTTCAGCTTGTGCCGGCACCTAAGGCGGACGTGCGTGTTTGCGCGGACATGAGCTGCCACTTGAATGGGGCCTGCGAATTGCGCGCGGAATTGGAGGAGCGCTTTGCCAAAAGCAGTCCCGGCGATGTTCTGATACGCGATGTGTCTTGCCTAGGGAGATGCGATCAAGCGCCTGCGGTTTCCATCAACGATGAGATTTTTACGAGTGTTACGGCGGCGTCAGCGGAGGCGATTGCGCGGAGTGCGATTCTGGGCAAAGAGGTGTCCGAACCGCATCCGGAGAGCGGGCGCGTGGAGTGCGCGTCGGACCCTTACGGCAATGGCGAGAAATACGGCGTTGTTCGGAAACTGGCTACGACAAGAGATTGGGACGGGGTGCTGGCGGAGCTGAAAGCGTCGGAATTGCGCGGGATGGGCGGTGCGGGATTCCCGACAAGCATGAAATGGGATTTGGTGCGCAAGGAGCCGGGGGCGGAGAAGTATGTCGTTTGCAATGCGGACGAGAGCGAGCCGGGGACTATCAAAGACCGGTTCATCATGACGCACCTGCCGTACCTGGTGATC
>Ga0210394_10005690_pt1 | contig 13878 bp, 11 predicted proteins | sample IncBWC12MmetaG_FD_160121 | JGI IMG/M metagenome (GOLD analysis project Ga0210394, IMG submission 160121) | Forest soil microbial communities from Barre Woods Harvard Forest LTER site, Petersham, Massachusetts, United States - Inc-BW-C-12-M | ecosystem: Environmental > Terrestrial > Soil >...
CTAAATCCTGATTTTGCTCCAGTTTTCGGGTATTGGGCGCTGATTCGTCCGGTTTCAAGGTGGTGTCTTGGCAGCTTTTCCGGATTAAAAGGATTCGGCAGGAATCCTCCCAACCAAGGCAGGGCGTGTCGGTCGTTCAACGCAGACGCATCTCGACGCTGGTCATAAACCGCTTTGCACGCAGCCTGATAGCGCGGGCAAGCGGCGGCTCGGTCGCGTTGGCGTCGATGTGGCCCGGCCGAACCGACCGCCTCATCATCGCCCCGCACGATCTGCGTACGGCAGACGCCACCCGCGCCGCCGAAATCTATGCCGGCCGCTTCGTTTTCGCGGGCAAGATCGTCACGTGCCACGGCCGTTCGATCTTCGAGCTCGAACCGCCATCGGACGATTGGGAAGTCGCGCTGCTCGGTTTCGGCTGGCTTCGGCATCTGCGCGCCGCCGATACCGCGCTCACCCGCGCCAACGCACGCGCGCTCGTCGACGACTGGCTTTCCAATCCGAACTACAAGCGGCCGGCGGCGCGCCGCGCCGACGTGCTGGCTCGACGGGTGATCTCGCTGTTGTCGCAGGCCCCGCTCGTTCTCGGCGATACCGACGGCAAGTTCTATCGGCGCTATTTGCGCGGACTGGCCCGCGAAATCCGCTACCTGCGTTACGCCATGATCGATATCTCCGACGGCATACCGCGGCTCCAGGTATTGATTGCCCTCTGCTACGCCTCGCTTTGTCTCGCCAATCAGGCGGGGCACATTCGAGCCGCCGCACGCCGGATTTCGGAAGAGTTGCAGCGTCAGATCCTGCCCGATGGCGGCCACATCTCGCGCAATCCCGGCGCGCTGATCGAGCTCCTGACCGATCTCTTGCCGTTGCGTCAGACCTTCGCGGCCCGCAATATCGCGCCGCCTCCGGCGCTGTTGAACGCGATCGACCGCATGATGCCGATGCTGCGCTTTTTCCGGCACGGCGATGGCAGCTTCGCGCTGTTCAACGGCATGAGCAGCGCGCCTTCGGACGTGCTCGCCACCCTGCTTGCCTATGACGACGCCCATGGCGCGCCGATGTCCAACATGTCGCATACCGGCTTCCAGCGGCTCGATGCCGGCAGCACCGTCGTGATCATGGATAGCGGACCGGCGCCGCCGCCGAGCGTGAGCCAGGACGCCCATGCCGGCTGTCTCTCGTTTGAATTGTCCTCGGGCACGAGCCGCATCGTCATCAATTGCGGCATGCCGTCGACCGGCCGCGACAACTGGCGCAGCTTTGCCCGGAGCACCGCCGCGCATTCCACGCTGACCTACCACGACACCTCCTCCTGCCAGTTCGTCGAATTTTCAGCAATGAAGCGGCTCTTGCAGGGAGCGCCGATCGTCAGCGGCCCGGCCGAAGTCGAAAGCTATCGCGAGGCCGTTGCCAACGGCATGCTGCTGACGGCCTCGCACGACGGCTATCTTGCTCGGTTCGGCGTCGCGCACCGCCGGGTGTTGATGCTGGCGCCGGATGGGACGCGGCTTGACGGCGAAGACACGGTGTCGCTGGCGCCCGACGCGCGGATCAAGGCGAACGAGACCGACTATGCCTTAAGGTTTCATCTGCACCCCGCGGTGAAGGCAAGCCGTCTCAGCGATGCAAGGGGGGTCATGCTGGTATTGCCCAACCGTGATGTTTGGACCTTTGAAGCGCTCGACGACCGCGTCGAGCTCGAGGACAGCGTCTTTCTGGCCGGCAACGATGGTCCACGCCGCACTTCGCAAATCGTGATCCGCCAGGATTCGCGCCACGCGCCGTCGATACGCTGGAGCTTTGTGCGCTCGACATCGTCGCCTTCCGCAACCGCCGCGCGCCGCAGCGCCCGCCGCGAGCCGGAACTGCCGCTCTGATATTGTGGCCAAAATCTCGCCCGATCGCAGGCTACAGTTTCATGGCCGGCAAAACCGTGCTACCCGGCGAGCTCGTTAGTTGAGATGAAAACATGACCGATCAACTTCGCCGCGTTACCCGCGCCCTGTTGTCCGTTTCCGACAAGACCGGGCTGATCGAATTCGCCCGCGCGCTCGCCCTCAATGGCGTCGAACTCGTTTCGACCGGAGGCACCGCGAAGGCGATCGCCGAAGCCGGGTTGAAGGTCAGGGACGTTTCGGAACTGACCGGCTTTCCTGAAATGATGGACGGGCGGGTCAAAACGCTACATCCGAAGGTACATGGCGGATTGCTCGCGATCCGCGGCAAGGCCGATCACGCCAACGCGATGAAGACGCATGGCATCGCGCAGATCGACCTCCTGGTCGTCAACCTCTATCCTTTTGAGGCCACCGTCGACAGAGGCGCCGATTTCGAGGAGTGCATCGAGAACATCGATATCGGCGGGCCCGCGATGATCCGCGCTGCCGCCAAGAACCATAACGACGTCGCCGTCGTGGTCGACGTCGGCGATTACCAAGAGGTCCTCGACGAACTCAAGGCCAATCAGGGCGCTACCACGCTATGGCTGCGACGACGTCTTGCGGCTACGGCCTATGCGCGCACCGCCGCTTACGACGCTGCGATCTCGAACTGGTTCGCCGGCGAACTCAGCACCGAAGCACCGGAATTCCGCGCCTTTGGCGGACGGCTGATTCAAGCGCTGCGTTATGGCGAGAATCCACATCAGAAGGCCGCGTTCTATCGCCTGCCCGACCGGCGGCCCGGCGTCTCTACTTTGCGCCAGTTGCAGGGCAAGGAGCTGTCCTACAACAACATCAATGATACCGATGCTGCCTTCGAATGCGTCGCCGAGTTCGATCCTAACCGCACGGCAGCCTGCGTCATCGTCAAGCACGCCAACCCCTGTGGCGTCGCCGAGGGCGGCGATCTTGCCACCGCCTACCGCCGGGCGCTCGCCTGCGATTCGACCTCCGCCTATGGCGGCATTATCGCGCTGAACCGCACATTGGATGCGGAAACGGCAAAGGCCGTCACGGAAATCTTCACCGAAGTCATCATCGCGCCGGATGCCACCGACGCCGCGATCGCTGTCGTCGCCAAACGGCGCAATCTGCGGCTGCTTCTGGCCGGCGGCTTGCCCGATCCCCGGGCGATCGGGTTGACGTCAAAGACTGTGGCAGGCGGATTGCTGGTACAGAGCCGCGACAACGCCGTGGTCGACGACATGACGTTGAAGGTTGCGACCAAGCGCGCGCCGACGGAAGCCGAGATGCGCGATTTGATGTTCGCATTTCGCGTCGCCAAGCATGTCAAGTCGAACACCATCATCTACGCGAAGGACCTCGCTACCGTCGGAATCGGCGCAGGCCAGATGAGCCGGGTGGATTCCGCTCGCATCGCCGCGCGTAAAGCGCTGGACGCCGCGCGCGAACTCAAGCTTGCGGAGCCGCTCACGAAAGGCTCGGTGGTCGCCTCCGACGCGTTCTTTCCGTTCGCCGACGGCATGCTGGCCTGCGTCGAGGCCGGCGCGACCGCCGTCATCCAGCCCGGCGGCTCGGTGCGCGACAATGAGGTGATCGAGGCCGCCGACGCGCACGGCATCGCCATGGTGTTCACCGGCGTGCGCCATTTCCGGCATTGAAGGTATAAGCGCCAACATATCGTCGCCCACTTCGGGGCACGCACAAATATTCTTGAGCGTGACCGGAGAGGTTTGCCCTAACTGCTGAGGCATGATCTCTTCAACGTTCCGCAGCTTCGACAGAGGAGTTTGGATGAGCCCCCTCGGAACGATATGGCGAGCAAGTCTTGCCACGATCGCGCTCATTCTCGCGTTTAGCAATTTCGCAGCCGCGCAGGACCAGCGGCGCGGTTTCTATGCGCCGCTTGCGGCCGACGCCATCCATTCCGTCCCGGCCGAGCACGGCATGGTGGTGGCGCAAGAAAAGACGGCGGCGCGCATCGGAACCGATATCCTGAGGCGCGGCGGCAACGCCGTCGATGCCGCGGTGGCGACAGCCTTTGCCATGGCAGTGACCTATCCGCGCGCCGGAAACATCGGCGGCGGCGGATTCATGGTCATTCATTCGGCGGAGCGCCATGAAGACGTCGCGATCGATTACCGCGAGACCGCGCCGGCCGCGACCACATCGGGCATTTTCCTCGGGCCCGACGGCAAGCCCGACAACGCCAAGTCGCGCGATTCCGCGCTCGGCATCGGCATCCCCGGTACCCCCGCCGGCCTGGTGCTGGCGCTCGAGAAATATGGTTCGGGAAAATTCACGCTTTCCGAGCTGCTGCAACCGGCCATCGAACTGGCGCGTGGCGGCGTCCTCTTGACCGATGACAGCGCCGACACCCTGCCCCAGTGGCATCCGCGGCTGGCGCGCTGGCCTTCGACGGCGAAGATATTCTCGCGCGCCGACGGCACGTCGTTGCGTGAGGGCGACATGCTGATCCAGACCGACCTCGCGGTCACGCTTTCGGCCATCGCCGCGCAGGGGCCACGCGGTTTCTACGAAGGACCGGTCGCCGAACAACTCGTGAAAGCGATTGGCGACGCCGGCGGCATCATGACGGTGGACGATCTCAAATCCTATCGGCCCGTGATCCGCAGCCCCGTGCGCGGCACCTATCGCGGCTACGATATCGTTTCGATGCCGCTACCTTCCTCCGGCGGGGTTGGGCTGGTGGAGACCCTCAACATCCTCGAGGGGTTTCCTCTTGCGGAGATGAAGCAAGGCTCCGCGGCTTCGCTGCATGCCCTGATCGAGGCGATGAAGCGCGCCTATGCCGATCGCGCCCACTATCTCGGCGATCCGGCGTTTGTCAGCGCGCCGGTCGCAACACTGACGACGAAGGATTATGCCGCCAAACAACGCGCAAGCATCGATCTCGACCATGCGACGCCGTGGGTCGACGCGCTGTCGGTGACGCCGCCGCGCGAAGGCAGCAACACCACGCATTTTTCCGTGGTCGATGGTCTCGGCAATGCGGTGAGCAATACCTACACGTTGAACTTCAGTTATGGCGTCGGGCTCGTCGCTGATGGCACCGGCGTGCTACTCAACAACGAGCTCGACGACTTCACCGCAGCACCGGGAGCGTCCAACGCCTATGGTCTCGTCGGCTTCGAAGCCAATCTGCCCGGTCCCGGGAAACGGCCGCTCTCGTCGATGTCGCCGACCATTGTCCTGAAGGACGGCAAGCCCGTACTGGTGACGGGTTCACCCGGCGGCAGCCGCATCATCTCGACCGTCCTGCAAGTGATCGTCAACGTGCTCGACTACCACATGGATGTCGCCGCTGCGGTGGCCGCGCCGCGCCTGCACCATCAATGGCTCCCCGACGAGGTGCGGATCGAGCGCGGCTTTGCCGAGGAAACGCTGGATGCGTTGCGCGCCAAAGGCCATCGTATTGTCGAGCCGATGGGGCAAACGTCGGCGAATTCGATCGCGGTGACGCCGAGCGGATTATTCGGTGCGCCCGATCCGCGCACCCGCGGTGCAGACGCCGCCGGCGAATAAAGGGAATGGCCGGATTTACCGGCCGACCGCGTAAGGGCCGCCTCTTTCCAAGGCGCGCTGATAGGCCGGGCGCGCATGAATCCGCTCCAGAAACGCCATCGCCTTGGGATGGCCCTGTTCCAGACCGCCGCGTGCCGCAGCCGCCTCGAGCGGAAAGCTCATCTGAATATCGGCGGCGGTGAAGTCGTCGCCCGCGAACCATTGGCTCTTTAAAAGCTCGCTCTCCCAGAATGCCATGTGCAGCTTGAGTTGCGGATTGACCAGCACGGTCAGCGCCTGGCTGCAAACTTTGCGCACCAGCGGACGAACCAAGGCCGGTGCCCGCTTGGGCATCAGCGTGAACAGGAGTTTCAACAGCAGAGGCGGCATCGCGGAGCCCTCCGCATAGTGCAGCCAATAAACGTAACGCAGCCGCTCCGGCGTGTTGGGCGGTGGAATCAGGCGCCCATTGCCGTAGGTCTCGATGAGGTATTCGGCGATCGCGCCCGATTCCGCGATCGTCTTGCCGCCATCGGTGACGACTGGCGATTTTCCAAGCGGATGGACCGCCAGCAACGCGGCCGGGGCGCGCATGTCGGCTTGGCGCTGATAGCGAGCGATTTCGTGCTCGACGCCTAGCTCCTCAAGCAGCCACAGCACGCGCTGGGAACGGGAGTTGTTGAGGTGATGAACGGTGAGCATGATCAATTTCCCCCGGCGAGGAGCTCGTTCCCCGCCCCCGCGATCTCGTAACAGGGGGCGACCGAATTGGCGATGAGAGCCGCACTGGCTGATCGAGGCGAGCAAGGCTATTTACAGATCTCGAGTATTTTACCCGGGTGATATTGACGGGATAATTTATCCGGGTATAAACCGGCTGCGATAGAAAGTTCGAAAGCCTTGGCCATGATTCAAGCATCGCCCCGACAGTTCACGGTCTTCGTGGGCCATCAACGGCTGGCATCCGGTCCGCTTGCCGAAGTCACGCTCGCCGTCCTGAAGGTCTCGAAGGCCGTGACCGAGCCGATCCTGGTTTTCGACGATACCAATGGCCGGCCGATCGATCTCGATCTCCGCGGCACGGAGCGCGACATCATTGCGCGTTTGCCGCGCCCGGCGGCGAATTTCGAAACATCCGATCATGAGGCGGTCGCCTCGGAGCCACGCGGCCGCGGGCGCCCGAAACTTGGCGTCGTTGCCCGCGAGGTCACGCTGTTGCCGCGCCATTGGGAATGGCTCGGCTCCCAGCCCGGTGGAGCTTCAGTCGCTTTGCGAAAGCTCGTCGAGCAAGCACGTCACACCAGCGGCGACCGCGATCGCCACCGCGCCGCGCGGGATGCGGCCTATCACTTCATGTCGGCGATGGCCGGCGACCGGCCCGGTTTCGAAGAAGCCTCGCGCGCGCTGTTTGCGGACGACCATCGGCGATTTGGCGAACTGATAGCGGCCTGGCCCGGCGATATCCGCGACCACATTGTCAAGCTTGCCTTTGGCGATCGCGCCGGCACGCCGGAGGCGTGATCGGCCGCCTCGTTCAAAGTATGATGATCATCATCAGTCCCGGTGGACGAGGCGGGTCTGTTGCGCCACTATGGACATAATCAAGCAATTGTCCGGGAGGACATCATGAGCGCTACCGCCCCGCAATTCCTGTTCGATTTCGGCAGCCCCAACGCCTTCCTCAGCCATCAGGCGATCCCGGCGATCGAAAAGCGGATCGGGGTGAAATTCCAGTATGTGCCGATTCTGCTCGGGGGTATTTTCAAGGCCACCAACAACCGATCTCCGGCCGAATCTCTCGCCGGCATCAAGAACAAACGCGAATTCCACGAGATTGAAACCAATCGCTTCGTGAAGCGCTTTCACGTCAGACCCTACACCTGGAATCCGTTCTTTCCGGTCAATACACTTAATCTGATGCGCGCTGCGATCGCAGCCCAACTTGACGGCGTGCTCGAAGCATATGTCGATGCCGCCTTTCATCACATGTGGGTCGAGCCGAAGAAGATGGACGACCCGGCAATTGCGCTTGCCGCGCTGACGTCATCCGGACTCGATGCGGCAAAGCTGCTCGCCCGCGCCGGTGAAGCCGAGGTGAAAGCAAAACTGATCGACAATACGCAAGCTGCGGTCGAGCGTGGCGCCTTCGGCTCACCTACTTTCTTTGTCGGCAACGAGATGTTTTTCGGCAAGGAGCAGCTGCGCGACGTCGAGGAGATGGTTTTGGGGAAGTGACGTCCCAATTGCGAGCACGACGAAGCAATTGGGACGTCATTCCGGACGACGCGAAGCGGCGATCCGGAATCTCGAGATTCCGGGTCTGGTGCTAACGCACCATCCCGGAATGACGTCAGTGAGGAGTGGAGAACGGCACATGCAAAAACGTAACGCCACCGTGGCCGTGATCGGCGCCGGCGACTATATCGGCGCCGAAATCGCCAAGAAATTTGCAGGCGAGGGTTTCACCGTCTTCGCCGGGCGGCGCGACGGCGCCAAGCTCGAGCCGCTGGTCAGAGAAATCGAAGCGGCAGGCGGATCAATCGTGGCCCGCGCGCTGGACGCACGAAAGGAAGAAGAAGTCGCGGCCTTCCTGAACGATGCCGACAAGTACGCGCCGCTGGAAGTGACCATTTTCAATGTCGGCGCCAACGTCAATTTTCCGATCCTGGAAACCACCGATCGCGTGTTCCGCAAGGTGTGGGAAATGGCTTGCTGGGCAGGCTTTTTGGCCGGCCGCGAGTCGGCGCGTCTGATGGTGCCCCGCGGGCTGGGCAACATCTTCTTCACCGGCGCCACCGCCTCTTTGCGCGGCGGCAGCGGCTTTGCGGCCTTTGCCAGCGCCAAGTTCGGGCTTCGCGCGGTGGCGCAATCGATGGCGCGCGAGTTGGGTCCGAAGAACATCCATGTCGCCCATCTGATCATCGATTCCGGCGTCGATACCGCCTGGGTACGCCAGCGCCGCGAGCAGCTCTGGGGCAAGGAGGCGCTCAACAATCCGGATTTGCTGATGCCGCCCGCTTCCGTCGCCGCATCCTATTGGCAGCTTTACCAGCAGCCGCGCAGCGCCTGGACCTTTGAGCTTGAGATACGACCGTTTGGCGAAAAGTGGTAGGGAGGCGAATAGTGGTGGAGAGGCGAATAGTGAGTAGCGAATAGCGAATAGAAGGAATGCATAGCCGGGCTTCCCTTACTATTCGCTATTGCCTATTCGCTATTCGCAGCATCCCCTTCCCCAACAGGAAAAGGTATTAACACATGCGCATTCTCGTGGTCGGGGCCGGGGCCATCGGCGGATATTTCGGCGGCAGGATGCTGCAGGCCGGACGCGAAGTGACATTCCTGGTGCGGCCGCGGCGTGCCGCTGAACTTGCCTCCGCCGGCCTCGTGATCAAGAGCCCCAACGGCGACGTGACGCTGACGGCGCCGCCGACCGTTCAAGCCGATAAACTCGACAAGGTTTTCGACGTTGTGCTGCTGAGCTGCAAGGCATTCGACCTCGAAGACGCGATCGCCTCGTTTGCGCCGGCCGTCGGAGCGAAGACCGCGATCATTCCGCTGCTCAACGGCATGCGTCACCTCGATGTGCTCGACCGGAAATTCGGGCGTGAGCATGTGCTCGGCGGCCTCTGCGCCATCGCGGTGACGCTGAACGAACAGCGCGAGATCGTCCAGCTCACGCCGATGCAGTCGCTCGGATTCGGCGAGCGCGACGGCAAGCTTTCGGACCGGGTGCGGGCCATTGCGGAGGTCATGTCGAGCGGCAAGTTCGGTGCAGCCGCGAGCCAGCAAGTGATCCAGGACATGTGGGAGAAATGGGTTTTTCTCGCCTCGCTCGCCGCCTCGACCTGCACGATGCGCGCAGCCGTTGGCCATATTCTGGCAGCCCCTGCGGGCAAGGATTTTATCCTCGGCATGCTCGAGGAATGCAGTGCGGTTGCGATCGCCGCGGGCCACGCACCTGCCGGTCCGTTTTCCGAGCGCGCGCGAAGCATGCTGACAACAGAAGGCTCGCAACTGACCGCCTCGATGTTCCGGGATATAAAGGCGGGGGCACGGGTCGAGGCCGATCACGTGATTGGCGATCTGATCGCGCGCGGCGACGCCGCGAAGGTAGCGCTGCCGAAACTCCGGATCGCCTATACCCACCTCAAGGCTTACGAGAACCAGCGCGGGTAATTAAAGCGGCGCCAGCTTATTTGTCGCGTTTACCTCTCGCCGTCATTGCGAGGAGCGTAAGCGACGAAGCAATCCAGAAACTGTCTCTGGGCTCCACAGGATTGCTTCGCTTCGCTCGCAATGACGACAGGGCTTTACAGATGCGCGAGGTAATGCGCGAGCGCCGTGATCTCTTCTTCGCTTAGGGGATAAGCGACGTCGGCCATTGCCGCCATGCCGCCGCCGGACCGCACGCCGGATTTATAGTCGTGCAGCGCCTTCAACAGATATTCCTCGCGCTGGCCGGCAATACGCGCCACCGCCTTGGTGCCTGCGAATGTGTCGGTGTGGCAGGAGGCGCAGCGTCGCCCGACCGCCGCCTGCGCGCCTTTCTGCGACAGATCGGGATTGTCGTCGTGCTTTGTGGCTTTCGGCGGCGTGAGCGATGCAAAATAAGCGCCGAGGTTGCGGATATCGTCATTGTCGATCTGTTCGACGATCGGCTGCATCTGTTCGCTCTCGCGCGCGCCGCTGCGGAAGAAAACCAGCTGCCACTGGACGAACTGATCCGGCTGGCCGGCGAGGGAGGGAATGAGGTCGGTTTGCGAAATGCCATCTTCGCCATGGCAGCCGCTGCAGAGTTCGGCCTTCGCCTTGCCGGCCGCGACATCGGCGGCGTTTGTGGCGGGAGCGCCGATGAGGACAGCCGCGAAAGGGAGCGTGAGGAGCACAATGCGCATGACAGTCTCTTCTCGCAACACCCGTCCGAAAACGATGGAAGCTGCGGCTGCTTGCTCAAGCAACCGCAGCCCCTGTCGTTTTCGTGCCTACTTGCTGTAGCTGATGCGATAGATCGCACCGGCCCAATCGTCGGCGACGAGGATCGATCCATCCTTGTCCAGGATGATGTCGTCGGGACGGCCAAGATAGCCCTGGTCGCCCTCGATCCAGCCCGACGCAAACTCCGTCTCTTTGGCGTTCTTGCCGTCCGGATCGGCCGTGACGCGGACGATCCGCGCGCCCTGATATTTATGCCGGTTCCAGGAGCCGTGTTCGGCGATCAGGATCGAGTTTTTGTACTCGGGCGGGAATTGGTCGCCGGTATAGAACTTCATGCCGAGCGGGGCCACATGCGCGCCGAGATTGAGCACCGGCGGGGCGAACTCCGAGCATTGGTGACCCATTGCGAATTTAGGGTCCGGCATGTCGCCCTGATGGCAATAGGGGTAGCCGAAATGCTCGCCGAGCTTTGCGATCATGTTGAGCTTGTCGCTCGGCGTATCGTCGCTCATCCAGTCGCGGGCGTTCTCGGTGAACCAGTACTTTCCGGTGCGCGGATCGACGTCGCCGCCGACGCTGTTGCGGACGCCGAGCGCCACCAGTTCGGCATTGCCGGTCTTGGGATCGACGCGCCGGATCTGCGAGACGCTGGTCGGCGGAATCCCGATGTTGAAGGGCGGTCCGAATGGAACGTAGAACCAGCCGTCCTTGTCGGCCGCGAGATATTTCCAGCCGTGCGCCGCATAAGACGGCATGTCGTCGTAGACCACCTTGCCTTCGCCCAGCTTGTCGAGATTGGCTTCGGCATCGTCATATTTGATCAGCCTGTTGACCGCGATGACGTAGAGCGCGCCATCGCGAAAGGCGAGACCCGTGGGCATGTTCAGCCCCTTGAGGATGGTCTTGACCTCTTTCTTGCCACCATTGTCCTTGATGGAGTAGACGTTGCCGAGGCCGAATGAGCCGACAAAGAGCGTGCCCTTGTCGCCCCAGGCCATCTGTCGCGCTGCCAGCACACCCGATGCGTAGACTTCGATCTTGAATCCTGCCGGCAATTTGATCTTCTTGATCAGTGCGGCGAGTTCCGCATCCGATGCGCCGGTCGGCGGTCCCGACGGCGGCGCCAGACCCTTTTGAGCCTCGGTCTCGTCGCCCAGGAACCAGTCATCCGGCGGGTGGGTCCAGAAGCCCTTGTTACCGGACTCGTATTTCTTCAAGGGCTTGTCTTGCGCGCCGGCCTGGCCGGCCGCTCCGACAATGAGGATTGTTGCGAGCGCAAGAATGGATCGATTGAAAGACGATTTCATCGCGTCACTCCCTAAGCAGCCACGCTGGCTGCGCTGTTTTTTACGTCTTGGTTTTTGTGCGTCTTCTGTGGCTCAAGCATGGCTGGTTCGGAAAACCGGCGCCGCCTCGTGCTCTAAGACCAACCCTGATCTGCGCGAAGGCAGATCAGACCCAAAAGCCTATCATGTCCCCCGCGGCAGAGAAGCGCGCAGGCCTCGCTGCCGAGCCCCGCTACCGTCAGATGTCACGCTGCCAAGTCCCTGCCCAAAAACGAAAAGCCCGCCGGATGGCGGGCCTTCGTCTGCCAGTAATTTAAGAAAATCTGGAGCGGGCGAAGGGATTCGAACCCTCGACCCCGACCTTGGCAAGGTCGTGCTCTACCCCTGAGCTACACCCGCATCCTTAGAGATTGTCGCCTGATCGCGACCTGCGACCGGCAGACCTATGCCAAATGCGGACCGCGAATGCAACAGCCTGCGCGCGGCTATCGAGACGACCGAAAAACCGGATATTTCTCACAATATGCCGAAATCGGCCCCAAATGGCGGCTAGAGCGCCCAATGCTCTGGTCTCGGCGGGCAATTCCGTTAAGGCGGCGGGCCCCATCGATTCGCGCAAGGAATGGAGCCATCTTCCGAACCGAATTCGCAGCGTTTCACTGAATTCGTCGATGCGCGGCGGTTCACAATCGAAATTCGCCCACCACTCGACGAAGGCGCGATTGCCGTCGACGACCGGCGTGACCCGCAAGGTCGCCTGAAAGCCCGTCACCGGTAGTGTGGGCGCATCGCAGAATTCGTAGGTCTGGGAACGTTCGACATCGGATTGTGCCAACAACCGCTGACGAATCCGGTGCCCCTGATAGAGCACATTTCGGATTGCACCGACCGTCGATCCGGATTTTCCGTCCTCAATCCGGCTTTCTCCGGCGCCGGCGACCCAGACCGGATAGTTATTGAAATCGCGAATGATTTCCCAGACATCCTGGGCCGGTCGGTCGAGCACGGTGCTGTAATAGGCTGTGGCCATCGCTTAAGGGCTCCGGAAAGATCCGATTGGCAGGCCATTATGGGGTAGCAAAAATCCGATACCCACCCGATCTCCGATGGCGAGCCGACCGGCCGCGGGCCCAATGGGCACCCTCAACCAATTGAAATTTGCCGGCGAACCGCCATTTGGGGGGTTCAGGAACTTGTGAACCGCGATGCCGGGCCGTGCTAGTGTGGCGGTTCAGAAGTCCGCATCGTTGCGGCCCGCGAGTTCGTCATGCGGACTTCTGAACCAAAGCCGCACTAGATCAATAGGTTTGCTAGTGTCCTTTCGATTCCGAAGTTCGTAAACGTGGGGCCGCATGATGATACGAACTTCGGAATCCGGACACTAGACAGGCGCGACCGGCAAGAACATTGGCAAGAAATCAGACGAGGATCCCGTGACGATACTAGAGCAGGGCAATGGAGCCGCGCCGCAGGCAGCGCCCGATCTGATCAAAGAGACGACCACCCAGAGTTTCGTCAAGGACGTGATCGAGGAATCCAAACGGCAGCCGGTGTTGATCGACTTCTGGGCGCCGTGGTGCGGCCCTTGCCGCCAGCTCACGCCGATCCTTGAAAAAGTGGTCCGCGCCGCCAAGGGCAAGGTCAAACTGGTCAAGATGAATATCGACGATCATCCGGCAATCCCGGGCCAGATGGGAATCCAGTCCATTCCGGCCGTGATCGCCTTCGTCAACGGTCAGCCCGCCGACGGCTTCATGGGTGCGTTGCCGGAAGGTCAGGTGACCGCCTTCGTCAACAAGCTGACCGCGGGCCTGCCCGGCGAGCCCAGCATCGCCGATATCCTCAAAGAGGCCGAGACCGTTCTCGCCGAGGGCGATCCCGCCGCGGCCGCCTCGATCTATGCCGAAGCGCTGGCGGCCGATGCCACCAATATCGCCGCATTGGCGGGATTGGCGAAATGCTACGCCTCAACCGGCGCGACCGATCAGGCCAGGCAGACGCTGGCAATGGTGCCGGAATCCAAACGCAGCGACGCGGCGGTCAAGGCCGTACAGGCGATGATCGATCTTGCCGAACAGGCGAAATCACTCGGCCCTGTGGCCGAGCTCGAACAGAAAGTCGCCGCAAACCCGCTTGATCATCAGGCGAGATTTGACCTGGCGACCGCGCTCAACGCCGCCGGCAAGCGCGCGGAAGCGACCCATCAACTGCTCGAAATCGTCAAGCGT
>Ga0210394_10005691_pt1 | contig 13878 bp, 11 predicted proteins | sample IncBWC12MmetaG_FD_160121 | JGI IMG/M metagenome (GOLD analysis project Ga0210394, IMG submission 160121) | Forest soil microbial communities from Barre Woods Harvard Forest LTER site, Petersham, Massachusetts, United States - Inc-BW-C-12-M | ecosystem: Environmental > Terrestrial > Soil >...
GCGCATACCTATGCCGCGCTCGATGCCGGCGACGCCGCCATGGCGATGTGCGACCATTCCGCGCCGTTTGTCGCTGCGCTTGCGGCAGACAATCTGTTCGCGGTGCAGTTCCATCCCGAGAAATCCGGAGACTCGGGTGCTCGCGTGCTCGCCAATTTTGTCGCTCAGGCGGCCGCCCGCTCATGACTCTCGCCCGCCGCATCATTCCGTGCCTTGATACCGACGGCGAGCGCGTCGTCAAGGGCGTGCAATTCGTGAACCTGCGCGATGCCGGCGACCCCGCCGCGCTGGCGGGACGTTACAACCGCGAAGGCGCCGACGAGCTCGTTGTGCTTGATATCACCGCCTCGCGCGATCAGCGCGCGACGTTCGTGCAAACCGTCCGGCGCGTGGCTGCGGAACTGGCCATCCCGCTGACGGCCGGGGGCGGCATCAGGAATGTGGAGCAGGGTCGCGCCGTGCTGCGCGCGGGCGCGGACAAGATCACCGTAAACACCGCGGCCGTGCATCGCCCCTTCCTGATCACGGAACTCGCCGCTGAGTTTGGCTCCCAAGCCGTGGTGCTGGCGATTGACGTCAAGCGTGCGGGCGATCACTGGGAAGTCTTCACTCGCGGCGGGCGCGACTCCACCGGCCAGGACGCCGTGCGCTGGGCGCGCGACGGCGTATCGCTAGGCGCCGGGGAAATCCTCCTTACATCCATGGACCGCGACGGCACGCGCAAAGGTTTCGATTTGGCGCTGACTGCCGCCATCTCTCGCACGGTCTCGGTGCCGGTCATTGCCTCCGGCGGCGCCGACGCGCCGGGCGATTTTCTCGACGTGTTCGTCCAAGGCGGCGCCGACGCAGCCCTGGCTGCGTCGATTTTTCACGACTCCGTGCAGGGCCTGGGCGAATTGAAGCGTTTTCTCGCGTCCAACGGTGTGCCCGTCCGCCTCACCTGATGATCATCCCGTGCATCGACCTCCAGGAAGGCCGCGCCGTCCAACTCGTGCACGGACGCAAACGCCGGCTGGCCGTCGACGACGTCTTCGGATTGCTCGATCGCTTCCGCGGTTACCCGCTTCTGCACGTGATCGACCTGGATGCCGCGATGGGGAGGGGAAGCAACGCGCGCCTCGTCCGCGCGCTCTGCCGCCGCGCGTCGATGCGCGTGCGCGTCGGCGGCGGCATTCGCACCACCGCTCGAGCCGAGCGCCTGTTGGCCGCCGGCGCGGAGAAGATCATCGTCGGCAGCGCGGCCTTTCGCGCAGGCCGCGTCAATCGCGCGTTCCTGGCCCGCCTCGCAAAGCGGGTCGGGCGTCGCCGTATCATCATCGCCGTGGATACCGACGGCGGCCAAATCCTGGTTCGCGGCTGGCAGGAAAAATTGCGGCTGCGCCCGGCGGAAGTTTTCCCCGAACTGGCCCGCTACGCGTCCGAGTTTCTCTGCACCTATGTCGATAACGAAGGAACCATGCGAGGCACCAGCCTCGCTTGGTTCCGCACCCTGCGCCGCGCGACGCCTCTGCCGATCACCGCCGCGGGAGGCATCCGCAGCCGCCGCGAGGTCCGCGCCCTCGAGCGTATGAACATGAACGCCGCCGTGGGCATGGCCCTCTACCTCAACCGCCTTCGATAATCGAATGATTGACGCGCGGAAGAGCGGGAGAGGGTCTTACTTGTGCATCGCTACGTAGAACAACAAACCGAAAATCACAATAGGAATCATCGCCAGCATCACGTAGAACAACGCCGTCTTCAGCCATGGCGACCGCCGGTTTTTCCAGTCTCGTAACTCAGGACGCTCGGCGACGCCTACCTTGTCTGGATTCCGCAGATCATTGGCAAACTCACGGGCGCTGGCGTAGCGGTTCGCCGGATTGCGCTCGCTGGCTCGATAGATGATCTCCTGCAGCTGGGGAGAAATGTCCGGGTCGATTTCGCGCGGAGGCACAGGATTATTGATCATCCGGTCATTCATAATGGCGAAAGCATTCGGTCCCTTGAACGGCACCTCGCCGGTCAGCATTTCGTACAGCATTATTCCCAACGAGTATAGGTCGGAACGCGCGTCGCCGCGCTTGGACTTCACCTGCTCCGGCGAGATGTAGTCAGGCGTTCCCATCGACCGGGTCAGATTCGCAAACGTCAGCCGTCGCGTGCCTGTCGCGCCGGCGATCCCAAAATCGATGAGTTTGATGTGATCCTCGTCGTCCACCATGATGTTTTCCGGTTTCAGATCACGGTGCACCACGCCGTGGCTGTGAATGTACTCGAGCGCTTCGCAAATCTGGAGCGTGATGCGCGTCGCGCGTTCGGCCGAAAGTTTCTTTTGCTCGATAAGAATCTTTCTCAGAAGCCGCCCCTCGACCCACTCCATCACCATGTAAATCCGGCTCCGCTGGTCATCGTCGAGCACTTTCATCACGCCGGGGTGATCGAGCTTCTTGCCGATTTCCTCTTCGCGCTTGAAGCGGTCAAAGAGTAGCGGGTCGCTTTCCACTTCGGGATGGGGGATTTTCAGGGCCACGGGGCGGCCGTTGCGCAGGTCCGTGGCGCGATAAATCGAAGCCATGCCGCTACGGGCCACGAGATTCTCGATGCGGTAGTGATCGAGTTGGTCGCCGGGATGGAGTGAGCTCATCGCGATGGCGGGTCAGCGCCGCCTACATCAGCGAAGCTTGTAAGGGCGCCCGCGGTACATGCCCACTCGTTCCACGCTCTGAACGCGGATCAATTGGGCGCTGACATTATCGCTACCGTCCCTATCGTTGGCAAGCGCCACCAGTTGCTCTGCGGCTATGCGCAGGTCCACGCCGGGGCCAACGACTTGGGCCAGGTCTGAAGAGGTCAATGCTCCGTGCAACCCGTCCGAGCAAAGCAGCAACACGTCCCCGGGCAACACTTGGTGATCGTTGATTTCCACGTCCGTGAACAGGCCGCCTCCCAGGGAGCGGCTCAGCACGTGACGCGTCTCGGCCTCGGCGACTTCGTGTTCGGAGAGCAGCCCCAATTTGACATGCTCATTGGCGACAGTGTGGTCGCGTGTGAGCGCGGTGACTGTATCGCGGCGAATCATATAGCAGCGCGAATCGCCGACATGGCCCACGACCGCGCGATCGTAGCGCAAGGCACAGGCCACCAGCGTAGTCGCCATCCCGGCTCCACTCACGCCGGAATTGAGCGCCGTTTGGAATACGCGAGCGTTGGCGGACTGGACCAAGCGACGCATCAAGCCTGGGAGCGCTTCTTCCTTGCGGGCCACGCGAAAGCCTTCCAGCATGCTCTCAACCGCTGTGCGCGAGGCGACTTCGCCCTTTTCATGCCCGCCGACGCCGTCGGCTAGTGCGAAAAGCCAGCCATGCGTGGCGGCTTGCTCCGGTGTTTCCGGAGACACGTGCCCTAGGAAATCTTCATTCCCTTCGCGTACGCGGCCGGTGTCGGAAATTTGGGCGAATTCTAGAGCCAACATGGATGATTGCGGAGCGGGAAGCCTATCAGCAAACCCGCCGCCGGGCAAGTAGCCCTGCCCTCTATTATAGAGTTCAGACATCTCACCTCGTCAAAAAAACTTCGGGCGCCCGCCGCGGCGGACGCCCGAAGTTGACCTTCTTAATGGCCGTTTGCGGCCGGTTAGACTCCTGCGGGCCGGCTGGCGACCAGCGTCGAGCGTCCACTAGCTTTGCTGGAGCGCGCGAAGTAGATCCCGCCGTAGATGGCCCAGACCGCCGCGATGCCTATGGCGCCGAACGGCTCCATCTTTGTGCCGTACCCCATGAATGGCAGGACGATATAAGCGAGCATGCAAACCAAGTTGGCCAGCACTCCGAAGACCGGAATCAGGAGATGCTTCAGAGCGCTGAAGTTGGGATGCCCTTGATAGGCCACGATGCAGATGATGCAACTCAGCATGTACAGCACGAACGTGCCGAAGTTAGAGGCCAGCACGATCATGGTTAAGGTATTGGGGAAAGCCGCCATGTGGTCGTGCGTGGTAGCGAACCATACGCTCGAGAAGAGCCCATGCGGCAATGTCGCAATGGCCGAGTCGGCAATTGCGGATGCATCGCCAAAGACCATCAACAGCGAGATGCAGCCGATGATGGCCGAAATCACGGCCAGCGTCCAGATGGCGCGGTGAGGGCTGAGGTTCTTATCGTGCAGCATGCCAAAGTGCTCGGGCACTTCCTGGTCCCGGCCCATGGCGTAGGTGACGCGAGCTCCCGTGTTGATGCACGAGAGCGTGGTGCCGATCAGGGCCAGGAACACTGTGACGGCCTCGATCAACATGAACGTTCGCCCGTGGCCCGGGCCCAGAAGCGCGTCGCCGACGACAATCATCATGTCGCCGATAGGCGCTGCCGACCCTGTGGCGCTTTGCATGGTGTAGCCGCTATTTAAGAAATAATTCGCCGCAAAATATTCGAACAGATAGCAAAAGCACCCTTGAACGAGTAGCGACGTGATCACCGCGATGGGCACATCCCGCTTGGCATTTCTCGCTTCACCACCCATTGCCGTGACCGATTCAAATCCCACAAGGATCAGGATGGCCACGGTAGCTTGGACGAACATCCAGGCGACGTTGTGAACCCCGACTACCGAAGCAGCACTCGGGTGGCTAAGGAAGTTGCCCTTGTCGTCGGCGTAGGGATAACTGATCTTATAGGGCACGGGCTGTCCGGCCGCGTCCAGTTTGGGCTGAGGCACCATGTTGGCATCGCGTACGACCGTGTCAGTGGTTACCCCATTCGCCGTCACTGGCGTGGTCGCAAACTCGTAAGTGTAGGCCTCGCTGGTGGTTGGATCGAATTGGAAGGCCACGCTTCCCGGCGGATGGTTCAGGCGGTAGCCGATGGCCATCACGGCGAACACGATGAGCGCGCTGATTTGAATGACGTTGATGGCAATATTGACTGCCGTCGAGCCGGTGACACCGCGATGGGCGATGTAGGCAACACCGAACGTAAAGACCACTGCGACGACCATCATGAACAGAGTCCCGGGGTTCGATGAGCTCATGGCGTTGGGCCACAGCGTTCCGACCACGTAGCCGCAAAAGATTCCTGTTACCGCCACCATCACTCCGGGATAAATCCAGTAGTACAGGTGCGAGGCCCAGCCGACGATGAACTTCGATAGACGGGCGTAGCGCCAGTGCTTGTCGTGATTCAAAAAGGATTGCTCCGCAAAGTAATAGGAGCTCCCGGTTCCGGGGTAGAGCTTAGCCAGTTCCGCATAGCAAACTGCGGTAGCCAGACAAAGCACCACAGCGAATAGAATGCCGATCCACATCGAAGGGGATGTTGCTCCCTCCCCTGCTTGACTGAAAAAAGTGAGCCATAGGAAAGCCCCAGGTGCGATCAGGGCCATTGCATTCATCGTTAAACCGGTGAGACCGAGGGTAGCCTGCATCTCACCCGTTGTCTTCTTCTCGGGCATATTGCCTCCGTCTTGGGATGTCTGCCTCCATCGGGGGAGGCGGAGAGAGCCGACGCAGAGGCGAATCTACAGGGGGGCTGCTTGTGTGTAAAACGCAAGCTTTCGATTAATTGAATCAGGATTTTAGATGCCCAATTCGCACCCCATGGCGTCGCGCCTCCTTTCGTAGACGGAACGATTGTGGTATTGCATATGGCGCGCGGGCTTGGCGGATCCGATCTCATCCAGCCCCGAGGAGCGCTGCATGAAGCTTGCGGGCATTTTCCTGCTGCTCGCCGGGTGGGGAATCGTTCTGGCGGCTGTGATCCTGCTTGCGCCAAGCCTGGCGCAGACCTGGTTTGCGCTTGCGGGGATCGGTGTCGAAGGCTTGGGCCTGGCCCTCCTCATGCGCTCTCACCGCGTGATGCGAGTGGCGAGAGGATGACGCCCATTCAGCCCCCTGCAATCTCCGACGCGAACGTCGTTCTCTTGATATTTTTTATCGCCCTTGTCCCTCTGGCCATTGCGGGGATCTCGCTCATCAACACGGGATTCGGACGCTCGCGCAGCGCGGCCCATGCCATGCTGGCGCCTCTCGCGGTCTTCGGCGTTGCCGTCGGTGTCTACTTTATCTGTGGCTTCGCGTGGCAGGGCTACATGGGCGGCCCGGCGCACAGCGCCTTGGTCGCGGGCAAATCATGGAGCCTGCTCGGCGCCGGGCCCTTTTTTCTGCGCGGTCTTGAACTCGGCGGTACGGCAGCTTCGCTGGCGGTATGGCTGCAGATGCTCAGCGTGAGCTTGGCTGCGCTGATTCCGCTGGGCGCTGGTGCGGACCGCTGGAGATTGTCGGCGTCCTGCGCCTCCACCGCCCTGCTGGCTGGCTGGATTTATCCGCTCTTTGCGCATTGGGTGTGGGGCGGCGGGTGGCTTGCGCAGCTTGGCGTGAATTATGGACTCGGCCGCGGCTTCGTCGACGCGGGAGGCACGGCCTCGATCCAGGTCGTCGGCGGCCTGACGGCGCTCGCCGTCGCCTGGATTTTAGGACCGCGTCACGGCAAATACTCCTCGGAGGGAATGCCCACCGCCATTCCCGGTCATAACGCGGTGTACATCTTGTTCGGCTGTTTTTTGGCTCTCTTGGGCTGGTTGGGACTCCATTCCGCAGGTGCCATCCTCTTCACCGGCGTGGAACCCGGACGAGCCGTTCTGATCTCGATCAATACCGCTTTGGCGGCGGGTTCGGCAGGTCTCATGGCCATCGTGCTCACGCGTTGGCGCTTCGGCAGGCCTGACGTTTCCATCAGCGCCAACGGCTGGGTGGGCGGACTCGTGGCCATTGGCGCGGGGTGCGCGCTGGTCGCTCCCGCCGCAGCCGTGTTGATCGGATTGATTGCCGGCGCCCTGGTGACCTTCTCTGTCGAGCTGTTCGAAGCACGGTTTGGAGTGGACGATCCCGGAGGCGCGATTTCTGTTCACGCCGTCGCTGGAATCTGGGGATTGCTGGCGCTTGGCTTGTTGGTCCCGGTGACAGAGTCGGGACAATGGATGGCGCAACTCGTAGGGGTCGCGACTCTGCTCGGCTTTGTGCTGCCACTGACCTACGGCCTCAACTTGGCCATGAATCTGGTGTGCCGCTATCGCGTGCCGCCCGAGGGAGAACGGCAAGGTCTTGACCTCTACGAATTGGGCGCCGGTGCCTATCCAGAGGTCGCCAGCCATCCCGACGATTTCACCCCGCCGGGGTTCGCCGGGAAACCGTTTTAGTCGGCTCGCAATCCACGAGCGCCGCGGGTAGTGGTGTCATTTGAATTAGGTGGGTCGCTTCGCAAGCGCACGAAACATCGCGTAAGCTCATTGGGTTAAACCGCACGATTCCTATTGGACGGTGATAGTAACTGCTGTGGAGATCGTTGTGTTTCCCGAAGTCCCGGTGACGGTGAATGTGGCTGCCCCCTTCGGCGTTCCTGTGTAGCTGTTATTATTCGCGCACCCGGCTAGCAGGGTCGCCAGTGCTGCTATCGTCAGGCAAATGCTGAAGGCCGTTCGCCACCGGGGGGCGCGGCCTGCCATAGTCATCGCTACCGCAAACAAAGCCGCCAAGATCGCGGAAATTCCTGTAAAGCTCCACGGCCACGGACTCCGATTCGACGGGTTGGTAGGTAGCTCCGAATTTTCTGTAGAGAAAGTCAGTAGTACCGTCGTGCCGTTAGGTGGCGGTCCCGGCGCGACCGGATTGGAATTGAAAGAACAAGATGACTTTGAGGGCGTTCCCGCACATCCGAGCATGAAATTCAAGCCAGAGCCGCTGGCGGCGTAAAGAGTAAGGTTGATTGTGGCGGTCTGCCCCGCTGTAATCGGCGGCACTCCTGAAACCGGCGCAAACCCAGCTACGTTCACCGTCTCGGTCAGCGCAGTCGACGTGCTGTTAGCATAGTTGGAGTCCCCACCGTAGCTTGCCGTGATGGATCGGGAGCCAACGGCGAGCGCGGTTGTCGCATACGTCGCTACGCCGCTTGCGTTCAAACCGCCGGTGCCGAGCGAAGTCGTGCCGTCAAAGAATGTCACGGTACCAGTCGACGTCCCTCCTGCGGGACTAGTGACCGTGGCCGCGAACGTCACCGACTGACCGGCAATCTCGGTATTGAGCGAGGCAGCAAGCGCCGTCGTGGTCGCTTTGAGCGCGACCGGCGCACTGACTAGCTGCGCGAGGCTTGCGGATCTACTTGAAGTGGAATTCGTGTCGCCACCGTAGTTCGCCGTAATCGCGTGCGCGCCTGTCGCCAACGTCGCCGTTTGGAAAACAGCGTTCCCACTGCCGTCAAGATTGACGGTGCCAATCTGCGCCGCACCATCGAGGAATACGATACTGCCGGTTGGAGTAGTTGTGCCCGCAGGCGAAACCGTGGCCGTAAGTGCGATGGATTGGCCCAGCACGGAAGGATTGGCGGAAGAAGCCAATAGGGTCACCGTAATGCTCACGATGCTGGAACATGCCGGCCCGCACATATTCTGGAGTACTTGAACATCTCTTGCATCGATTATTCCATCGCCGTTCAAGTCTCTCGCGTCAAAAGGGCCCACGGCGTTAGTTCCGGCAAACGCTTGTAAGATTCGCATATCATCGGCGGTAACTTTTCCATCGCCGTTCAAATCCCCCACGACTTTCGGAGGCACTGTCACCTGAACGCTGGCTGACCGCGCTCCGTACTTAATAGATATCGAAGTTGTCCCCGCTCCCGTTGCCGTGACCAATCCCGTCGAATCCACAGTCGCCACTGTTGTGTCCATGCTTGAAAACATGATTTGGGTTGATTGGGTAACATCCAGCTTCGTTCCATCCGCGAAAGTCGCCGTGACACCTAGCGGGAACTGGTCTCCTGCGAAACCAAACTGGATTTGCTGAAGGCTAGGCGTGAAGCTGGTCGCCTGGGCACTTGGCTCGACGTCAATCTGAACCGGCGCGGATGTAACGGCCTGCTCCGGCGCGGTCAATCCAAAAGCAGTCAGGCTTTTCAGCCCTACAATGGTTTGCGGAATGATTAGACTGAAAGTATACGGAGCCGTGGCCTGGATCCCCGTCGCACCAATATCTTGCGCCGAAACCAGCACGCCAAGCACACTGCCCGTGACGGATACGGTTACGACGAGGGTCTGCCCGGGCGCGATTACAGTACCCTGGCCTGGCGAGGTAATTGTCAACTGTTGCGCCGCAGCGCCCGCAGGAAACAGGATTGCGCAAGCCACCGCAGCCAAAGCGACGCTTCTCCACACCTTCATTGCGTTCCCCGCAGAAATGCACCATTGGACGGCGGAGTATTCAGCAAGTTCAAAACCAGGTCAGGATTGCCGCTTGCTCTATCCAGCGCCCCGGGAGGCACCCCCGCCCATTGAACCAGCCATGGAAACGGCGCGACGTGCAAGTGAACCACCCCGGAAACCACATCAGCGGACACCCCCGGGGAAAAGCCGTAGACCTGACTGCTCTGGCTTACCGCGATGTCGTTCGGTTCACCGTATAAGACGCCGAATGAAAAAGGCACGACATGCAGAAACAAGGTTGGACACACCAAAACGGGCGCACCATTCGTCAGCGCAACCGCGTCGTTCACCAGCAAGGAAGCGGCGACATCCTGGGTGATTGTCATGTGCCCGGCAATGGCATGAGTAGGAGGCAAAGGAAGCGAGTACAGTGTTTGTAATAGAAGGCTGTCCGGTTCCAAATCGTGGGTGGCGCCGTCGATCGCCATCCCGACATTGGCAAAGACGTTATGACATACGGGGCCGGACTGGTCCAACAGCTTGGGTATGATACTGCCGGCGTGGGGAGTATCGATCGTGATCAGCTTATGAATCCAGCCCTTTTGATAATTACCATCCATATTAAACCGCGGATCGAGCACCATGTACCGCGAGATGAGCCCACCCATGCTGTGTCCGACGATGTCGAATTGAACCGCCGCGACTCCTTGCGCCAGCTTAAACTGCTCCAGGAAATCCCCAAGCTGGGTCAGGGCGATTCTCTCGTTAATTTGCACTTGCACGAAATTAGAAGACTGGTAGTTAACGCGGTAGATGTCGAAGAGATTGTTCGAGTCCAGGGAGTCTGCGAATTCTTCCCACGTTGATTTGTCGCTCCAGAGTCCGTGAATCAGCGCCACCGGCGGTCTGATAATTTGAACCGGCACCGTAGTCATGGTGCCTGTGCCACCATCCAACACCTGAATCGACACGGAGCGCTTCGCTGCGGTTTTGTCATTCGTATTGAGAGGCCGTGTAAAATCAACAGGGGCGCGGTAGATCGCAAACGCCATGGGCCCGTTGACGGTATCCTGAGCCGTAACCGCGGTCTGGCTCTGAACGAAAGTTGAAGTTCCCAGATTTCCCAGAGCTCCATCCTCGTCGGGTAAATTGCTTTGGGAATTGCCGTCGTTCATCAGCGTCAAGGTATATTGTTCTCCCGCCGCGGGGGCTGCAATCTTGACGACAACCTGAGTGATACCGTCCGCACTCACGCCGCTGACCACAGGCGCCAGAAAGGGCTGGGAAAGGAGTCCGGAATCGGTGGTCACGGCCGGGCCGTTGAGAAGATTTGGAACCGGATCAAGCAATGTGACGGGCGAACTCGCCAGGAAAATATGCTCTGTGGCGGTAAAAGTAGAAATCAAGGGAGTATAAAATATTCCCAGCATCTGGCCGGTGCGATTAATTGCGTAGACTATGGTGGTGGTGGCTCCGGGAGGATCGATCGTCGTGAAGGTCCCTCGCGAAAACAGAAAACCATGGTTTTCGCCGGTTGGCGTATTGTAGTCGCCCACGACCTGGCCGGAGGCATTCATTCCGGTAACACCGGCATGGTCATTGGCGATTGGGGGATTGATCGTTGTGAACGTGCCTCCCGCTAACAGAAAACCGTGCTCACTTACACTATCTGTGAAGGATCCCGCGATCTGGCCGGAGTCATTGATTGCGATGGGTTCGGTGCCAAAAGAACCAGTGGATCCGGGAGCGTCAATCGTTGTGATGATCCCTCCCGAAAACAGGAAACCGTGGTCATGAAAGGAGGCATCTTCGAAGTATCCCACCATCTGGCCCGAGTCATTCATTGCGGTGACGCTGGTGGACTGGAGGTTGGATCCGGGGGGATCAAACGTTGTGAAGGTGCCTCCCGATAGCAGAAAATCATGATAATTACCGTTGGAATCTACGATGTATCCCGCGATCTGGCCGGAGTTATTAATTGCGGTGACGTAGGTATCGCGTGCCCCCGGGACATCGATCGTTGTGTAGGTACCTCCCGAAAACAGAAAACCGTGCTCATTGGCGGAATTATAGAAGGATCCTGCGATCTGGCCGGAGTCGTTGATTGTGATGTTTGAGGTGTTGGTTCCAGGGACAATCGTGAGGAAGCTGCCTCCCGAAAACAGGAAACCTTGGTAATGACCGGCGGAATTCAGGAAGTATCCGACGAACTGGCCGGAGCTATTAATTGCCGTGACTCCGGAGCCGGCAGTGGAGGCTCCAGGAACGTTGCCAAGGTCCGTAAAATTGACTTGGGCCCGACCAACGGAAGCTCCGCACAAAACGAGAGCCAAGAGCAAACAACATTGCGCACCTCGCTTACGCATCGTTATGGCTCCTGTCTCGTCGCAGAATCCCTGCACTGATGCATCCTTCAAACTTTGCTTGCATGAGTAAGCACGCCTCCCAAGTCCGAAAACAGGTGAACCTGCGAGCTCCATGCTGGAGTCGGAATAGCCGAAGCGCAACGAACCTGCGACGCTTGGAGTCTCCACTTGCTTCTAGCGGCGGGGAGCTGGGAGAAGCAACGTGCGGAATTCTACTCCTCTGTTTACTCAGGCGACAACCAAATTCGCGTAAGGTAGATGTTCGTTCAGGATCTGGACCGGAATTTCCGATTTGAGCCTACGGCTTGTTTACACGCACAATTGTCACCAATCTCACCATGCTCAAGCGAAATGACTTGCCAGCACCGGGCTCTGTTGGCACATCGCTTCCTTTCACCCGGCCCCCTGGCGGCGATTCTTCCGTTGTTCCCTCGCCGTCTCGACCACTACCGCGTTGCGCGGAGAGACGCCAAACATTGACCTCGCTGGTATAATATGCAAAGGGCCTAGATACTGCGTGCCCCAAGCGTCTGCACGAGCATCAAAACTCCGTTAGGTCTTAGACGCGATCGTGCATAAGAGCAGGCGAATGTCTCTCGACTCGAAAACTTTCATCTCCTTTCCTGATAAGCAGTTATGCGCAGACCTGCGTTCAGCGATAGAGGGTCATCCTAAGTCCAGCGCTTTCTGCCAGTTGCAAACTGCTCAGAAGGTTATCAAAACACGGGACTTTAAGTCCTTTAGAACGCGTACTTACAGGGCCCCAGCCTGTAACCCCCCTGCAGTCATAACCTTACAAATTGCCCGGGGGGTGTGGGGGGTACCTGGCTCAAACTTCATGCGGCTCTTTAGCCGTATCATCAGATTTTGCAGATTTTATGCAGGTGTAACAATCGACCCTGCTAGAATGCCGCTTTTCCAGCGAGGGTCTTCCGGCGAAGCTTTCCCGGCTTGCTCCGTTTGGTGCGCACGGGGCGACAAGTCTCTCGGCGAAGGGCTCCCGGCAAGGGGCGCTTTCGCCGACAAGTCCCTCGGCGAAAGGCTCCCGGTAAGGGGCGCTTTCACCGACAAGTCTCTCGGCGAAAGGCTCCCGGCAAGGGGCGCTTTCGCCGACAAGAAAGTCTGGGTGTCATGAAGCGTTTTGGCGAGCATCGCATTCCTGGCCGTCTCTTTATCGTTGAAGGTATCGACGGCTCTGGGAAGTCGACGCAATTGATGCTGCTCCATCAGTGGCTGAAGGCCGAAGGCTATGGCGTTGTCTTCAGCGAGTGGAATTCGTCTCCTGTCGTCAAAGACACCACCAAGCGCGGCAAGAAAAAGCAGTTGCTGACTCCGGCTACCTTCAGCCTGATTCACGCCACCGATTTCGCCGACCGCACCGAGCGCAACATCATCCCGCTGCTCAAGGCGGGCGCCGTCGTACTCTGCGATCGCTACATTTACACGGCCTTCGCCCGCGATGTGAGCCGCGGTATGGACCCTAGTTCGATCCGCGAGCTGTACGCCTTCGCTGTGAAACCGACCGTGGCCTTTTATTTCCGTGTGCCGCTGGAGGTGGCCATGAAGCGCATCAACGACGCGCGCAATGGCTTCAAGTATTACGAGGCCGGAATGGACCTGGGCCTAAGCGCCGATCCGGACGAAAGCTTTCGTCTTTTCCAGGGCCGCATCCTCGAAGAGTACGAAAAGATGGTGCCGGAATTCGGCCTGACGGTGATCGACGCCACTCTGCCCATCGAAGTACAGCAGCAGCAGATGCGCCAGTTGGTGCTCAGCAAACTGATTCAGGCGCGTCAGCTGCGTGTTGCTCCATGAGAGTATCGCGATGAAAGAAACCTATGGCGTCCGGCTACCCGGGCTTGACCTTCACGATCTGATCGGGAAGCTCATCGTAATTGAGGGCACCGACGGCGTAGGTCGCTCTACGCAAATCCAGATGCTCAAGGAATGGCTCGAGCAGCAGGGCCGCGCGGTCCTCGATACCGGCCTCACCCGCTCGGGGCTGGTCGGCAAAAGCATCCGTCGCGCCAAGGAAGGCCACACGCTTGGCCGGCTCACCCTCACTCTTTTCTACGCTACCGATTTCGCCGACCGGCTCGAAAACGAAATTGTCCCCGCGCTGCGCGCCGGCTTCGTCGTTCTCACCGACCGCTACATCTACTCGCTGATGGCCAGGGCCATGGTTCGCGGTCTCGATCCGACCTGGGTGCGCAATATTCACAGTTTCGCGCTGAAGCCCGACGCCGTCTTTTACCTGCGCATCGGAGTGAATGATCTGATTCCCCGCGCCGTTTTCCAGCGTGGTTTTGACTATTGGGAATCGGGCATGGACCTCTATTCCAGCGAAGAC
>Ga0210394_10005692_pt1 | contig 13875 bp, 9 predicted proteins | sample IncBWC12MmetaG_FD_160121 | JGI IMG/M metagenome (GOLD analysis project Ga0210394, IMG submission 160121) | Forest soil microbial communities from Barre Woods Harvard Forest LTER site, Petersham, Massachusetts, United States - Inc-BW-C-12-M | ecosystem: Environmental > Terrestrial > Soil >...
TGATGACGTCGAAGTAGCTATAAAGCGCGACGGAACCATCCTCGGACTTCGCTGCCACGTGATCGCCGATCTGGGCGCTTACTACCAGTTGCTCACGCCCCTGATTCCCACACTCACGGGCCTGATGATGACCGGATGCTACAAAATCCCCGCCGCCCGCATGGAGATCACCGGCGTCTTCACCAATAAAATGTCTACCGATGCCTATCGCGGCGCTGGCCGTCCCGAAGCCACTTACCTGATCGAACGCGTCCTGGATTTGGTCGCGGCCGAATTGAAGAAGGATCCCGTCGAAGTGCGCCGCAAGAATTTCCCGCAGCCCGAGGATTTTCCCTACGCCACACCGACAGGGCTGATCTACGACAGCGGCGATTACCAGAAAGCGCTGGATCTGGCTCTGAAGGTCGCCGATTACAAGAAGCTGCGCCAGGAACAAGCCAAGCTGCGTAAGGAAGGGCGCTATACGGGCATTGGCATTTCCACGTACGTGGAAATTTGCGGCATGGGTCCTTCGAGCGCCATGCCCGCGGGCGGCTGGGAATCCGCCACCGTGCGCGTCGAACCCACCGGCCGGGTCAGCGTTATGACAGGCTCATCGCCTCACGGACAAGGACAGGAAACCACCTTCGCCCAAATGGGTGCTGATATTTTGGGAATCGATCCAAGCCAGGTTCAGGTCGTGCACGGCGATACTTCCATCGTGCCGTATGGTATCGGCACTTTCGGAAGCCGCGCCACAGCCGTCGGTGGTACCGCGGTCTACAAGTCCTTGCAAAAAGTGAAGGAAAAGATGGCTCGCATCGCTGCGCACATTGTCGAATCCGACCCAGAGCGCATGGTTTTCGCCTACGGGAAAATCTCCGCCAAGGAATCGGCGAAGAAATCGATCGCTTTCGGCCAGGCTGTTTCCGCGGCTTACGTCGCCAAGACTTTGCCCTCGGAGATGGAGCCCGGCCTCGAGGCCACGACTTTCTTCGAGCCTTCCAATTTCACTTATCCCTTCGGCACACATATTTGCGTCGTGGAAATCGACGCCGAAACCGGTGACGTCAAGCTCGTGCGCTACGTCGCCGTCGATGACTGCGGCAACGTGATCAACCCGCTGCTGGTCGAGGGGCAAGTGCAAGGCGGAATTGTCCAGTCGGTCGGCCAGGCGCTGCTCGAAGAAGCCGTTTACGACGAGCAGGGGCAACTCATCACCGGTGAGCTGATGGATTACGCATTGCCCCGCGCTTCCGATATGTGCTGGATCGAAACCGAGCGCACCGTAACGCCTACGCCGGTAAATCCGATGGGCGTCAAGGGAGTCGGCGAAGCCGGCACCATTGGCGCCACGCCCGCGCTTGCGGGCGCCGTTGCCGATGCGCTCGCGCCGTTTCGCATTCATCACGTGGACATGCCTTTCAAGCGCGAAAAGATTTGGCGACTCATGCATAAAGATAACCGGAGGGCGCAATGATTCCCGCAGCGTTTGAATATCACGCCCCCAAAACTTTGGATGAAGCCCTGCGCCTCGTCGAACGGCATGGCGACGAGGCCAAGTTGCTCGCAGGCGGCCATAGTCTATTGCCCCTGATGAAATTGCGCCTGGCTGCGCCGCGCTATGTCATCGATATCGGCCATCTGCGCGGCATGAGTTACATCCGCGAAGAGAATGGCCAGATCGCCATAGGCGCGCTCACTACGCACGCAGACATCGAACAATCGGCATTACTCGCTTCGACGTGTCCTTTGCTTCCCGAAACCGCCGCGCAAATCGGCGACGTGCAAGTGCGTAATCGGGGCACCATCGGCGGCAGCCTCGCGCACGCCGATCCCGGTGCGGATTATCCCGCGGCCATTCTGGCGCTCGATGCGGAGATCATTGCGGCGAATACCTCCGGCACGCGCACGATTCCGGCGCGCGATTTCTTTGTGGACATGCTCACCACGCAGCTTCATCCGGGCGAAATCCTCACACAGATCCGCATCGCGCCGCGCAAGCCGCTATCGGGCACGGCTTATGAGAAGCTGCATCAGCCGGCTTCGGGCTTCGCTATTGTGGGAGTAGCGGCAAATATTCTTCTCGCTAAGGGCGGTAAGACCATCGAACAAGCCGCCATCGGAATCACCGGACTTGCTCCGAAAGCTTTTCGCGCGGAGGCCGTCGAACGCGCTCTCGCCGGCAAAGCGGCCACCGACAAAGTCATCGAGGAAGCTTCGCGCAACGCCGGTCAGGGAGTAGAGCCGCTCTCAGATCTGCACGCTTCGGCGGAATATCGCCGCGAGATGGCTCGCGTGTTCACGCGGCGAGCCATTGCCCGCGCCATCGAAGCGGCCCGGGGCGCCGCTTGAAGCTTGGGGGTACGGTTGCGATGCCCGCGCCTCCCGACGAAGTTTGGTCGCTGCTCACCGATCCCTCTCGGCTCTCGCGATTGCTTCCCGGCTGCGAGCGACTCGAACCCGATGGCCCGGATCGCTACAAAGCTGCCGTGAAATTTGGCATCGCGGCAATCTCCGGAAAATACGCCGGAACGCTGGAGTTCGCGGAAAAGAAGCAGCCGCATTCGCTAGTCCTGAAAATGGATGGCAAAGGCTTGCCCGGATTCGTGAAAGGCGAAGGCCGCATCGAGCTCGTCGCAAAAGGAGCAAGCGATACCGAACTCACCTATACCGGAGAGGCTCAGGTGGGCGGCGTGATCGCCTCGGTGGGACAGAGAATGCTCGACGCGGCGGCGCGCAAAATCGTGCAACAATTTTTCGATTCGGCGAAAGCAGAACTGGCATCCACGAAAAGCCTGGCAGCAGAATCAACTTCCCAGCCCAAATCGCGTGCCAAAGCCAATAATCGTTCGGAAAGATAGCGTGTCATTCTGAGGAGCGTAGCGAAGAAGAATCCCTCATTCTTTTTGTCCGCTGAATTGCGTAAGTAAGCCGGTTGTAGCCCAGGGCGCCCTGCGCCACAGCCGAAATTGGCAGTTGTTCTATCGAACGCGCAGGGGCCCTGGGCTTTTCATTTGTCTTTTTGTTTGCTGAGTCTTTGAACGCGAGGAAGGAAAAAACACATGCAGGATTTGCGCTATCCCATCGGAAAATGTCCTTCAAAGGCGGTGCTCACCCCGGACGAGCGCCGCCAGGCAATCGAGGCCATCGCCGAAACACCGAATCGCCTGAGGGCGGCCATCGCCGGACTTTCGCCGGATCAACTCGACACACCCTACCGCCCCGGCGGCTGGACCGTGCGGCAGTTGGTTCATCACCTGCCGGACAGCCACATGAATTCCTATGTGCGTTTCAAACTGGCGCTCACGGAAGACGAGCCCACCATCAAGCCTTACGATGAAGCGCTCTGGGCAAAATTAAATGACTCGCAGGAAACGCCCATCGAGGTGTCGCTCACTTTGCTGGAAGCGCTGCATAAGCGATGGATCACGCTTCTGCGCGGCATGCACCCTGAGGATTTTGCGCGACGCCTCAAGCATCCCGAGCGCGGCACGATGACTCTGGACGATGCGCTGACGACGTATTCCTGGCACGGCAAGCATCACGTCGCGCACATCACGTCCTTGCGCCACCGCATGAGTTGGTAGCTCCTGCTGCGTGTCATTCTGAGCGGAGTGGCCGCGCGTTTCCTCGGACCGCTTTCTGGTCCGCGCGGCCATGAAGTCGAAGAATCTCTCAGTCCTTGCCCTTGTCCCAAATCGACAACCGACTACTCTCTGGGCGATTCACCGCGAAGTTTTGTAGCCCAGGGCGCGGCTGGTTTTGCCGGCTCTGGGGCTTTTCCGTCGCGGCTTAAGCCTTAAGTCGACGACCGGGTCGCGCCAGGAGCTGGCGCAATCTCCCGCGACGTGATTTCGTAGTGGAAGCCATCCGGATCGAGGCAATCCAGCCGGCCGTTGGCGGTTTCCGCCTGCGGATACATCAGGAAGGGAAGCGGCGCGCCGCTCGACCCGGGCAGCGCGACATCGTGCGCGAAATTGTAGGCGATCCAGTTCATCTCCCACGAGCCGAATAGCCGCGCCCGCGCTCTCTTCACCATCTCGTCATCGAGCGGCCGATTTCCCGGCGGTTCCTCGAGCACCACTTTGCGCACGTCCGCAGGATCGACGGGAACCCAGCCGTAGCCATGGAGATAAACTTCGGCGCGGCAGTGCTGTGCCTTGGTTACGTTTTCGGTAGCCGTGCCCAGGCTCTTGTAACCCAGCTCCGATTTGGCCACACGGATGCCGTAGACGTCGCGCGCCGGCAGGCCGCTCGCGCGGGCCAAGCCAACATAAAGTGCATTGAGATCTGCACACTTCCCACCCAGATCCTTTGATTCAAGCATGAAACGAATGTCCCCGAGGCCGCATCCCTTCGTTTTCGGATCGCGAAACGTGTTGTCCACGATCCATTCGTAGATGGCTCGCGCTTTTTCGAGGTCCGTGTGCGCGCCCTTGGCGATCTCGGCAGCTGTGGACTTCACGATTCCATCGGTCGGCAAAAGATGTGTGGGGCGAAGAAAGTGCTGCAAATCGGCGTCACTCGCAGGAGGCACCTTACCGGGCGCCGCAACATTCACGGCAATATTTCTTGTGGCGATGCGGCTGGTGAGGGTAAGCATGGGCTTCACGCCGTCCGGAAATTCCGCGACGACGATTCCAAGCGCATCAGCTTTGCTTCCGGTCATCCTGGAGACGCCGCCTTCGGCATAGTAGCTATTCGAGAGCGTTCTCTGAAAAGGAGTTTCGGTGATGAGACCGGCCGGCAGCCATACGCGCGTTATCCCAGACGGCTTGAGAATTTCCACGCGCGTCGTTAGTTCGAACGTGCGCCAACCTGCAGGTGCGGGATCTTCCGCAAACAGGCGCGTCGTGCGGGGAAAAGCGATTCCCGCCGAGATAACGCCCGCCGACCGCAGAAACTCACGACGATTCATCGCTTCACCGTTTCGGCCAACTCTTCTCTGATTCTTCGGCCAGCCAACAAGTTACACGCCATTTCCCGCTCTTGCAAATTGGCCTTCGGGGGAACCGCTACACTCGGGGTAGACTGCTCACGCTACGATGGTGCGCATGCTTCGGTATTATTGGAAAACGTCGCGGGGCTATCGCCTGAGACCGTGGAAGAGTCCGTACCTGCGCTGGCGCATGGAAACATTCTTTGGTCCCGAGGCCGAGCCTGCCGGCCCTTCGCGTTTCCTTTTTCTTCTGTGGCGCGAACGCCGCCGCCTCCGCGAATTCCTCGCCTGGGCCGACGACTACCACCGCGTTTGACCCGAATGAAGGCTGTGCGCCAGATTCGAGAAGACAACGCGGGACCATTGTAATCCGGCTAGTTGTTGCGCGTTTTGGAGCGGGCCAGTAGAGCTTTAACACGAGCCGCGAGCCGGCGCGGCTCAACGGGCTTATGGATGTAGTCATCGGCGCCCAGAGACAAAGCCAACGTTTCGCTATCGACGCTTTCTTCGGAAGTTAGCATTAAAATCGGGATGTCATGGGTGAGCACGTCAGCCCGGAGAGCCTTCACCATTGCCATACCATCCATGCCAGGCATGTTGAGGTCGGTGACGATAGCTTGGGGCGGATTGCGCTTCGCTGTCTCCAAACCAACTAACCCGTCCGTCGCAATGACAACCTCAAATCCTTCGAGCTCCAAGAAGTACTTCACCACGGCTGTTATCGTTCGATCGTCTTCCACGATAAGCACTCGCGCCCTGCCGACTTCACGTGAAACATCGTTCGGCGCAGGAATATTGTCCGATACGCCTTCAGCTACCGGCGCGTCATCCGGTGCCGCGACTTTTAAAACTGCTTCAAGGGTCGTCAAGCCCTGAGCAGCCTTGGCAATGCCGTCTTCGAGCAGAGTTCTCATGCCGCCTGCGCGTGCCGCCATTCGGATTTCGTGTTCCGGTGCGCGCCGAGTTATGAGTTCGCGTAGTTCATCGGTCACCTGTAGTAACTCATGGATTCCCATCCGTCCTTTGAAGCCCGTTTGCCCGCACTTTGCACAACCGGGTCCTGCTCGCCATTGGCCGTTTGAAGGCAGGCGTTCAGGGCCGCCAATCTTTTCTACGGCTTCAGCACTGGGTACCTGAGGAACCGCGCAGGAAAGGCAGCATCTTCGGACCAGCCGTTGGGCGAGAATCCCGATCACGGAAGAAGCAACAAGGAAAGGTTCAACACCCAAATCGACGAGGCGGCTTATCGTTCCGGGGGCATCATTGGTATGCAGAGTGCTCAATAGCAAATGCCCTGTTTGAGCAGCCTCTAACGCAATTCCCGCAGTTTCTTGATCGCGAATCTCCCCCACAAAGATAATATTGGGATCTTGGCGCAGAATGGATCGCAAGCCGCCCGCGAAAGTCACGCCGGCCTTCGTATTGATTTGCACTTGGTTTACGCCTTCCAGCTGATATTCAATTGGATCCTCAATGGTAATGATATTGTTCGTCCCTGACTTGAGCCAGTTAAGCGAAGTGTAGAGCGTGGAACTCTTCCCGCTCCCGGTGGGCCCGGTAACGAGAATCATTCCCTGGGGCCGGAGTAATAATGCCTGCCAGACCCGTAGGTTGTCGGGTGTGAGGTCGATCTGGTCCATCGTCATCTGCGCTCTTTTCTGATCGAGGAGACGCACGACGACTTTTTCGCCATACTGAGTGGGCAATGTAGAAACGCGCAGATCGATTCGCTTGCCCTCGAAACGCAACTGGCTCCTGCCGTCTTGAGATCGCCGATGATCCGCGATATCCATCCCGGAGATAATCTTCAACCGGGAGACCGTGGCATCTTGCAGGTGCTTGGGGACTTTGAAAACCTCCTGGAGGAGCCCATCTATACGTTGCCGAACGAGCAGATATTTTTCCTTCGGTTCGATGTGGATGTCGCTGGCCCCTTCCTTGGCGGCGCGACTCAGGATTAGATTTACAAGTCGGATCACTGGAGCGAGTTTCGTATCTTTTGCCAGCTTGGCGGCATCGATGTCCTCGTCGGTTTCTTCCTGAGATACGATTTCGCCTTCGGGGTTCGCGCTTGTAAGCGTTTCGTAAATGTTCTGACTCTCGATCGCGTCGGACTGAGACTGGCCCAGCAACGAAAGGACCGCGGATTCGCTGGCGGCTACTGCGATAACCTCTTTGCCGGTCCTGAATATGACATCCTGGATCGTTGGGTAATCCAACGGGTTGACCATGGCAAGTCGGAGCGAATTGCCCTTTAGACTTAAGGGCACTACCAAGCGCTCGCGGCAGAAATCCATCGGAAGAAGCCCCGTCGGCTGCGGTAGAACCTCAGGCAAGCCCAAGTCGGCCAGTATCTTGCTCAGAGAGCCGCCACTCTTCGATTGAATCTCCAGAGCGCGTTCGATTCCTGAAGAGTCAATGAGTGCGGCCCGCGCTAAAAGGTCTTCGACGGACTTGTTCATATTTTGTTCCCAATACTTTCAGAATTTTAGCGGTGCCTCTAAATACAGGCCGTCGTCGTTAGAGAACACAGCGGTCGCAGCCCTCTGGCATCGAATTGACCGCGAAGAGGACGGCTGGGAGCCACCACTGACGGACTGCGTCAAGGCGCGCAAAGTCGAGCACGTGTCCAGCTTCGACAGGATCGCCCAACGCCAAGATGCAGGGATAGCTCGATGGAAGGGTGAATATAGTTAACCGCGGAAAAACCATGGCGACAAGGGCACTGAAGGAGGACCGTTCTCATGGAACAACCAATCGAGTGGGACCTCGATCACGCTCAGAGCCATTCATGGGGTGGCTTGCAACGACTGGGTTATCGAATTTAGTGGACCGCGATCCCCCCTCCCTTGCGGGGCTTCCTGACTAACAAGACCATCGGGATCAGGCACAAGCTCACAATCGCGAGAATACGAAAGTTATCGATGTAAGAGAGCATCGCCGCTTGGCGCTGTACGTTGAACTGCAGCAGGGCATAGGCTTGTTGCAGCGCTCGAGGGCCGCTGTGCGCCCTCAGTGCGGCGGTGGTGCCATGCAGCATCTGTTGCAAGCGCGGATTCGCCGGGTCGAGGTGGGCCGCCAGCCGGTCTTGGTGGAACTGCGCCCTCCGGTCGAGCATCGTCGTGACGTATGAAATCCCCATGCTCGCGCCCACGTTCCGCGCCAGGTTAATCAGTCCGGACGCGGCGTTGTTCTTCTCTCGCGGCAGATAGGAATACGCCACGGTATTGATCGGGACCCACAGGAAAGCCATGCCACCCCCCTGGATCAGCCGTGCAAGAACGACGTTGCCAAAACTGAGTTGCAGGTCGAAGTGCGACATGTAAAACATCGACGTGGCCAGCATGCAAAAGCCAAAGACCATCATCGGCCGCGGATCGGTTCGCGCCAGCATCCTGCCCACCAGCGGCAGTAACGCAATGATCAGCAAGCCACCCGGCATCAGCACCAGCCCCGCCTGCTCCGCGGGATAGCCCATCAGCGTTTGCACGAACAATGGGATCAGCAGCGTCGTGCCCCACAGCACAAACCCCAGCGTGAACATCAGCACGTTGGCCGTCGCGAATGAGCGATCGCGAAACAGCCTCAGCTCGATGATGGGATGGTCGTGGTGCCACTCCCAGAAAATGACAGCCACGAGCGCGGCGACCGCGATCGTCGTGAGAAGAACGATGAAATGCGACTCGAACCAGTCGTCCCGCTGCCCCTTGTCCAAAACCACCTGCAGCGCGCCAAGCCCGAGAGCGAGCAAACCGAGGCCAATGTAATCGATGCTGAACGCTCGTTTTCTCTGATCGTTCAGATGCGGCGGGTCGCTGATGAGCCGCGACGTCAGCAGCAGGGAGATAATCCCGATGGGCACGTTGATGTAGAAAATCCACCGCCAACTGTAATTGTCGGTGATGAATCCGCCCAGTGTCGGCCCGATGGCTGGCGCCACCACCACCGCCATGCCGTAAATGGCAAAGGCCATGCCCCGCTTGGCCGGGGTAAACGTGTCTGCCAGGATGGCTTGCTCGCTCGGCTGCAGTCCGCCTCCTCCCAACCCTTGGAGCACGCGAAACACGATCAGCGCGCCCAGGTTCGGCGCCAGCCCGCACAGAAACGAGCTGATCGTGAAGACCGTCACGCACGTCATGTAAAAACGCTTTCGCCCCATCAAGTTGGAAAACCATCCGCTCATCGGCAAGATGATGGCGTTCGAGACGAGATAGGACGTCAGGATCCAAGTGCTCTCATCTACACCCGCCGAAAGTCCGCCGGCAATGTGCGGCAGGGAAACGTTGGCGATGCTGGTGTCCAACACCTCCATGAAAGTGGCCATGGTCACTACGAGCGCGATGATCCATGCATTTACCGCCGGACTTGTGGAAGCCGGGATGGCTGGCGCCGCGATGGCGGTTTCGCTCATCGCACCCAGACCTTGGGAATGGAAAGATAAGTGCGAATCAAACCTGTGCGCTTTTCATTGTCAGCCTGGGAGAGATTCGGTTTTCGCAGGACCTGTAGTCGGCAGCCCATAAGCATAGAAACATATTCTAAAAGGTAAAAACTTGTTACGGCAACCCAGCCGTTTGGCTGAAAGTCTTGTGGCAGGTCAAGTAGCGGCTGGATAGAGCGATCAATTTCATACCACGGTTTTCCCTCGCGTTTGCCTGACTCTCGAGAAACGGCATTCTCGGAGTGTATGGTCCGCCGCAGAGTTGCAAGAGAAAAACGAACAATGGCAATTGATCGCCCGATGTACTTGGTCTTTGGTGGACTCGGGGACTACGGGCTACGATTGCTATTCAAGGCTGGCGAATTTCTCGAATCCCGTAGTGTGCCCAATTAGCGGCGACTCTCTCCAAGTGCTCCTTAGGCGGCGCAGCGGGAGGGGATAAGGGAATTTACGGGTGGCATCGATACCGATCCTGGAACTCACCTGCTCTGAGGGAGTCACTTTTTTGCCGTCTTTCAGCGGCTGCGAAGGATCGAGTGCCATGGGGTCGGTGTTTCGCAGGATATGGATATCCTCCGCTGGCTGCAAGCGAAAGCTGAGTGCCCACTCGACCTGAAAGGGATCACGGATATCGATGTCTTCATCAAATATGATCGTAATTTTGCCGACTCCGATAGCTAACGACCACGCACCCATCATGGCCTTGAGTGGCTGAAAGCGATTCTGTTTGCGCATGGAAATCAATAGAATGGCCGTGGCGCCGCTGCTTTCCGTAATGCATACATCATGAACCGGAAGGCCCAGGTTATTCTTGAGGTGACCGCGAAACTTAAACAGGACAGTGTTTTCCGTCTGTATTAACGCCCGAGGTCGAATGTAGCTCTTGAAGCTCCTGTTAGCAGATTTCGAGCCGGTGTTGCACTGACCCATTGAATCCACCGGACTTATCGGGACCCGGCATTGCGGATATTGCTCGGCGGGTTGTCAAGCCTCCCACAGGGGTGCTTAAAGCCAGTTCCGATAGAGGTGAACGTTTGCCACGAAGCGGAAAAAGCCTGCATTTCCGTACAGTTAACCCTCTTCTTTGCAAACAGCTGGATTGGCGAATAGATTGCTACCTCGAAGAAAAGTGTCGAACAGCAAGCCGCCGGATGGAGAAATGCGAAAAAGAATAATCCCAGAAAGCTGGGTCCGTTGGTGGCTCTACGGCAGCACGCAACGTAAGGTTGCACGTTCGGCAACACGACTCAGCGTTTCGGGAGAACAATCTCAGAAGGCGCCGACTAGAATCTCCGGCCTGCCGCAGACACTTCATTGCAAGAAGCGCGCAACGTGGCGCTTCCCGCCTAGAAAACCTGCCGAGCGTCTCTCATCGTATTACGGACTCGACTGCGAGTACGGAACTTCGCTCATGACGCGCTGGCAAGGCGGAGGAACCAGCCCACTTTACGTTTGCGATGACCATGCCAAGAACCTTGAGCTCGAAAGAGATTTACGCGGCTTCGGCAGCAGCAACAAGTAAGACCGCCGGACTTACCGGGACTTGAGAGGAACAGCAACGCCTTATCTGGACAGGTCAGATGCCCACCCTGGCGCAACTGCTTTCGGCTATCGCCGAAGTTAGAGGAAAATAGCGTCCGCTAATTTCAGCCGCAAGGAGGGAAGCGAGTGAGCAGCGAGATTAACAAAATTGCAGAGAACTTTTGGCGGGAGTATCCGATGCGCTGTTTGCCTGGGTTTGGGGCGGGTGGAGAGTTAAGCTGCCGATGGGGTTCGTCGTAGGTATTAGCTGCGGCGGGCAGAGGTATGGGTTAAACTCTTCCCGTGCAAGGACTTTCGATCAGCCTGTTTGAGGCGCACCTGTGACCATACAGCTCGAACGTCGTCTGAGTGCGCGGAAGACCCTCGGCCAACTCGGTCATATTGGACTCGACGACGGGGCGACTGTGCTGAATGTTTCTGAAGGAGGTCTCGGCTTTCACGCCGTCGCTCCCGTGAAACAAAGCCGGCTAGTGCCTTTCTGGTTCTCGGCCAATTCCAACCTAATAGCAGGTTGCGGCGAATTGGTATGGATCGACAAAGCAAAGAAGACCGGTGGCATACGCTTTACTCAGCTGTCCGCCAGTCTCCACGACCAAATCCGAAGCTGGCTGAATGAATCAGATCGGCAACTTGGTAGCAGTGAGGACGCCGCTGTTCGCGCCTCGATCACAAACGGCACAAACACAGATCCCGAACTCAGTTCCGATGCTTCCCCTAATCCCGAGATCCCCTGGCCTGAAACCTCCCGATACGCGCTGTGGTCGCCGAAGAAATCCTCCTTTGAGAAACCGAATCGACGTTCCCTCAGGGCAATCTCTGTGTCTGTTCTGGCGGTAATAATCGCAATACTCTTACTGCGCGGCGCCGGTTGGGGGCCGATTTGGCTAGCGCGAACGTTCGGGAAAAGCAGACCGCATGCTGTCGCGCCCTCGACCACGCCCGTTGGCGATGTGTCTGCTGGGAAATCTACGATCGACGATGCGCCGACGCAAGTAGCTCCAGAACAATGGATCACGCCCACGCCAGGCGCCGCCCTCTTTGGTCTGCAAGTCGGGGCATTCGCGCAGGAGGCCAACGCCGAGAAGCTGGCAGAAAGCCTGCGGCAACAGAAATTCCCCGCGTTCATCACTAGCTCTGGGGACGGTGCGCTCAACCTAGTCCACGTAGGCCCATATGCAGACGAAAAGTCGGCGCGTATCGCTCAAGACGGACTCCTGCGGGCGGGCTTCAATTCATTCATCCATCGGTCGAAAACGGGTGAACTAACGCAACCCTAAGATCCCGGCCATAAGACTGCGAAACAGAAGAGCAAGTATTTAAATCTGCGCCAGCCGAAGTCTCCTGCATCGCCATTCAGCGTGGATTTGGCATCGCACCCGACTACGTTCTCTTTCAGCCCGTAGTTACAACCTTGGCCGTTCCACTCGCCGCATTTGCAATTGGGATGAAGCCATTGCCGCGGTTAAGACGAAACTCGCACAATCGGGTTTTGCCGGTGAATCGAAATGAGCCGCCTACGGGCAGGAGTCGCAGCAGCGGCCATTGCTCCGGCAACTGTCGTAGGCATCGCCCTTATTATCAGGCACTGGAAACGTTTGCGACTTCAGAACTCCAACCCTTCACCGCATTTCCGAGCAACAAATCGCGCAATCTAGGAGATACGAACAGGAGGGGCTGAGGGCTGAATAATCCACGGCGTACTCCAACTAATTCACGTGAACGCAGAAAATCGGCTTTCTTCCATGTCTCACCATACACGGTCACCTGGGAAAGAAAATTCAAGCCAACCACGTGATCGCGAAGGCCGAGGGGGCATCGGTATTGTCCCGCGATGTCGTCGTCGAAAGGGTTGCACCCGATACGTGTAGCGGTCGCTAGTTCCACAGGATTTGACGTAACAAACAATTGATACCACTTGGGACTCGTCCCCCCAAGCAATCGACGTCTTGGGAGTTTTCGGTTTTCATGTTCCTTGATTGCACCGTTTAGCTTGTCGCGCTGTTCCGTCTTGTTAATCCAGACGTAGAACGCAGGTGACGGATATTCAAGGCCAGCTTGCAATGCGGCATATAACAGTTGTTTTCCAGAGGAAGTCTGCACGAAAGAGAACGCTTCTTCCTCCCCCTTCTTGGACCGTTGCACAGGGCCTAGGCCGAACCCCGTTATGTGCGAATCTATTAAGAGCCGCACGACTCGTGCCGACACAATGATTTCGCCACCCCAGGAGCGTGCAATTTCTGCCCTTTTGGGAGTTTTGGCGACGCGAAGCCTAAGGGTAGATACTTGCATCCGCCCTGCGCCGCAAAAGGGACACATTTCTAAGTCGTTATAGAGGGTTCCGGATTCCTCGGCTGCTGGCAGTACTCTCGCCCTTATTTGGAAGAGATGCAATTTCGCATTTTTCGTTTCGCCGGCTGAATATCGCCGCCGGATGCTCCAACCGTAAAAGCCTTTTCCCTTGTGCCTGGAATACAGTCGAGCGAAAGAAGTCCAGCGGGGATCGCACGCATCGAGCCTGATTAGCCTTAATGATTCGTTGATTCTTTCACCCTCGTTCGCGTCGAGAACAGACCGCGCATATTCCTCAGAAATCCGGTACTCAATCTCTGTTTTCAAGCCGCCTCTGTGGTTCGATAATTCAATCGATTATCGGCGCGTCGGGCGGAATCGTAACATGCCAATTGAGCGATGACTGCCGAGACACGACCTTGAAAAAGGGCGAATCGGTATCCACATCTTGATAAAGGTCTTCTCGGCAAATGTCTTTTCGGGGCCGGGCCACATTCGGATACGAATAGAGCGCTGGAGACATCGGTCCGGAGACAAGTCCTATTAAAGTTGCTGGGAACGGGGATCAGGTCAGTGGCGGGGGTATAGCAAGTCGCTTCCGGGCGAGAGCATACAGCCACGCATCGATTACGGAGCGCTCGTCAGCGGCTATCTTTTCAATAAGCACGCCCATGCCGAAAAT